>Ga0209591_10000527_pt1 | contig 49426 bp, 36 predicted proteins | sample MAT01_FD_187207 | JGI IMG/M metagenome (GOLD analysis project Ga0209591, IMG submission 187207) | Freshwater microbial communities from Lake Fryxell liftoff mats and glacier meltwater in Antarctica - MAT-01 (SPAdes) (version 2) | ecosystem: Environmental > Aquatic > Freshwater > Ice > Liftoff...
CCTCAGCCCTCAGCACTGGGCTGTCGGGCGCCGGCCTTCGGCACGCCGCGCGCCGCGCGCCGCACTCTGCCTGCAGCCCTCCACCCTCGGCCCTCAGCCCTCAGCCCTCAGCCCTCGGCCGTCGGCCGTCAGCCGTCGCACCGGGTACCGACAGACCAACAGAATCATGTCGACACCCGTTCGTCTCGAGCGGGCGACCGAGGACTCCACAACCGAGGTCGCTAGGTCCGGTGCGTACGCACAGTTCAGGCGCGCCGATGATTCCGCGCACATCTGCTGCACGTTTAGCTTCGCGGCCGAACGTGGGCCGGAAGGATGTGCGGAACCCCCGGAGCCCGGCTCACGGAGACCTCGAGTCGCCCACGTGAGCTTCGAGCCACTCCCCCGGACTTCGCTGCCGCTTCGAACGCTCGAGGGCGTAGGCGGCCCGAGGCCGGTCCCTCCTCCGTCCATCCCGGTTCTCCACTCGAGCGCCGGTTCGCAGTGCAGCCCACTACGCCGGACGGACTTCCGAGATCGCAGACGCTGCCAGCGACGTGAGATCGACCGAGGGCGGACGCTTCTCGCGCGGCCGAACGTCCTCCGCGCGATCGACGTGGATCCCCGGTATCCACGACCGCACATGAACTTGGCGGCGATCCTCGGGAACCAGGGTCGGTTCGAGGCGGCCCTGGTGAGCGCACGCCGCGCGGTGGAACTGGCTCCCTTCGATCCGACGATGTGGGCGACGCTCGGCAACGTGCTCCTCTGGCAGCAGCGCGCGGACGAGGCGCGAGCAGCGTTCGCGCGGACTCTGGAACTCCGACCGCGCGACATCGAAGGCTGGCTGGGCCTCGGCCAGGCCGACGTGGCCCTCGGTCGGCAGGCTCGAGCGATCCCGAGCTTCGAGCGCGCGCTCGCTCGCGCGCGCGAACGCTCGCCGGGCCGCGTGCCAGCGATCCAAGCCGAACTCGACCGGGTGCTGGGCCGCTGAAATCGTCGGCCGGCGTGCGCTCGCGGTCTCGGCCGGGATCCGACGCCCTTGGATCGCTTCCGCGTGCACCGTTAGACTTCGCGGCCCGCGCGGTTCCGCGAGCCGCTCTCCGAGTCGGTCGCGATCGAGGCGCGCGGCCCGAAGGACCATGCGAACCGCCCAACAAATCGCGCTCGTCCTCCTCGTCTCGGTCGCCGCCGCGTCGACGGCACGGGCCTTCGCCCTGCCCGTCGCACCGACGCCGCGCGCGTTCGATCTCCACGACGTCGCCTTCAAGGAGAAGCTCAAGAAGGCGATCGCCACGGGGAAGAAGGCCGACGTCGAGTCGCTCGTGAAGAACGACACCACGCAGGCTGCGGCCTGGATCTTGCGCCTGGCCGAGATCCTCGTCGATCGCGACGATCCGAACGAGAAGCCGTTGCGCGACGCGCTCGTCGAAGCCTGGAACTCCACGCAGAAGACCGCGTTCCCCGCGAAGATCGAGGAGCACTTGAAGGGCCTCGACGCCGACAAGCGCCGCACGCGCGCCGACTTGCGGAAGCGTTTGACCCAAGCGTTCAACGACTTGGAGGGCAATCGCGAGACGAAGGACGGACTCGTTTTCGTGCAGACGACCGATGAACTCGACATCCTCGCGGGCGCGTTCGATTCGGAGGGCGACTACTACTCGACTTCGGAAGCCTACTTCGCGTTGGCCGAGTGCTTCGACGAGCCGCTGCGTGGAACGGACGCGGAGCCGCACCAGGCGTGGAAGTTCTGGACGCGCGGGCTCGAGTTCCGCGCGAAGGTCGAGCTGCGTGACGACCGCGCGCTCCTGGCCGAGAAACGCGTCGCGGACTTGGCGAAGAAGGGGCACGACAAGGAAGGCGGCCCGGCCGGCGCGCCCGGCACGGGGAAGGACGGCCCCGACAAAGGTGGCGGGGAGAAGGGCGGCGGCGAAGTGCCGTCCGGTCCCGTGAATCCGCCCAGCGACGCGGGGAATCCCGTGACGGTCGCACTCACGTTCGAGCCGATCGCCGCACCCGATGCCTTCGCGCGACCGTGCTATCAGTCCGACGAGATCTACGCGCTGTGGAACCCCATTCAGCTCGGCGCGAAAGGCTCGTCGGGCACGTTCACGAACCTCGGGAACGACAGCCCCGTGTTGCACCGCATCGGTTCCTCGGACTTGCGCTTCGACGTCGACGGCGACGGAAAGGGTGACGGAGCGACCGACCAGAAGATCGCGTTGACCGGCGCGATGACGCCCTTTCGCGTGCAGATCGGGAAAGGCGACACGGCGCGTCCGTGGGCTTTTTTCGCCGTGTCGGGGATCGACAAGGACACGTTCCAAGGGATCGAGGTCAACTTCAATCCGACGGACACGGCGTTCCCGATCTACACGCTTTCCGCGGCGAGCGTGATCGGCACGATCGGGGCGACGCCCGTGCGCGTCATCGACGACTCGATGGACAGTGTCTACGGCAGCGAAGTGCTGACGTTCGGCTACGGCGGTCTTGCGAACGGCTCGTTCCAGCCCGAGATGGACTCGATCGTGATCGGTTCGTCGAAGCGCGCGCGGCCGTGGAGTCGTTACCAGGAGATCGGCGGAACGTGGTGGAAGCTCGACGGCGGATCGAAGGGCAACCAACTGCTCGCGACGCCGGCGAAGATCGATACAGGCATCTTGAAGCTCGAGGCCAAGGGCGTGATGCCGTCGTACGCCGTCGTGCGCGGATCGAACGAGCTGAAGGACTGCTACTTCGACCTCGTCGAGGGCGGAACGAAGGGCGTGGCGGTGCCGGCGGGGCGGTACACGCTTTTTTACGGCGAAGTGCGCAAGGGCAAGAAGCGTCAACTCATCAAGGCCGTGATGTTGCCCGGACGCGCGGGGGGAAATTACGACGTGAGGCCGGGCGGCACGACCGTCGTCACGCTGGGCGCGCCGTACTCGTTCGATTGGACCGCCAACGCGAGTGAGGGCAAGGTCCGCGTCGTCGGCGCGAGCGTGGTCGTCACCGGCGTGGGTGGCGAACGCTACGAGCGCGCATGGGGTTGCGTTCCGCGTCCCGAGGTCTCGTGGCGCAAGAAGGGCACGAAGAAGGGCACGGGCGCGCTGAAGATGCCCGTGATCGCCGACCAAGAGAACCTGTACAAGCGCGGGAACCAGGGTTGGCTCGACGTCTGGTTCCCGCTCGACCTCGAGATGGAAACGAAAGGCGCTGACGCCGTCGAAATCCAACTCGTCGACGAGAAGAACAAGTTGTTCGGCAAGATCGAATCGTCCTGGAAGGAGTGAGTTTGCTCGACATCAAGTACATCCGCGCGGAACCCGAGGCCGTGAAGGCCGGCGCGGCGAAGAAGCGCATACCGCTCGACCTCGACGCGATCCTCGTACTCGACAAAGAGGTCCGCGAGGCCGGTGTCGCGATCGACGACATGCGCAACCGTCAGAAGACGGCCAGCAAGCGGATCGGCGAAGCTCCCGCGGCCGATCGTCCGAAGCTCGCCGAGGAACAGAAGGCCGAGAAGGCGGCACTCCAGGAACGCGAGAAGGAACTCACGGCGCTCCAAGCGCGACTGCGCGAGTTGCTGTTGCGCGTGCCCAACGTGCCCGCCGCCGAAGTTCCCGAGGGCAAGGACGACAGCGAGAACGTCGAGATCAAGAAGTGGGGCACCCCGCGGAATTTCGACTTCGAGCCCAAGGATCACATCGCGCTCGGCGAACAGAACGATTGGATCGACGTCGAGCGCGGAGCGCGCATCGCCGGGTCACGGAACTACTTCTTGAAGGGCGACCTATCGTTGCTCGAAGGCGCGGTGATGCGCTACGCGCTCGACCGCATGGTCAAGAAGGGCTTCCTGCCGATGTCCGTGCCGACGCTCGTTCGGCGCGAGGTCATGGTGGGCACCGGCTACTTCCCCGGCGGCGAGGATCAGGCGTATCGCTGCGACGATCGCGACGATCTCGTGCTGGTCGGCACGGCGGAAGTCCCGGTGACGGCGTATCACCAGGACGAGATCCTCGATCTGAAGTCTCTGCCGAGGAAATACGTCGCGTTGTCGTCGTGTTATCGGCGCGAGGCGGGCACGTACGGCAAGGACACGCGCGGTCTCTATCGCGTGCACCAGTTCCAGAAGGTCGAGCAGGTCGTCATCGACGTCGCCGATGCAGCTGTGAGCCTCGCGCACCACCACGACATCGTGAAGAACGCCGAGGAAGTCCTGCAGGCTCTCGAACTGCCGTACCGCATCGTGAACGTCTGTGGCGGCGATCTCGGCGCACCGCAGATCCAGAAGTTCGACATCGAGACGTGGATGCCGTCGCGCAAGAACTACGGCGAGACGCACAGCGCGAGTCGATTCCACGAGTACCAAGCTCGGCGCCTCGACATCCGCTATCGAGACGGCCAGGGCACGGTGCGGGTGTGCCACACGCTGAACAACACGGTCGCGGCGAGCGTGCGCATGCTCATCGCGCTGATCGAGAACCACCAGGAATCGGACGGCAGCGTGCGCTTGCCGAAGGCCTTGTGGCCGTACATGGACGGGCGCGAGCGGATCGGCGGCGCGACCGGCCGATAGCTGGCTCGCGCGTTCAGAAAGCTCGCAGGCTCGATTCCTTCACGGGCTCCGAGGAGCGCGCAGCGTCGCTGCGCCGGCCGAGAGCATCTGATTGACTCGCACGAGCCGAGCGCACGTCAGCCGCCGGGGATGCCGCCGCCTTGCATGCCGCCGGCCCCGCCGCCACCCGTGCCGGAGCCGCCGGCGCCGGCGCCGTTCCCTCCGGTGATGTCGCGCTCGCCGCTACTGTTGCGGTTGCTGTTGCCGCCACCGTTGGCCCCGCCACCCACCACGGTCTTCGGGGTCCCGTCGGGATTCGTTGTACCGGCGGCGGCGGTCGGTTTCGGGATCATCGGCACGGGGATCGATTCCTCGTCGTACCGCAACGACTCGGGCAGCCGGATGATCCGCTTGTACGTCAGCGTGCGGCGGTCATGGGAGAGGAACGAGACCTGTTCGTTGACGAGCCGCGGCGCGAGCTCGAGGACCAGCGTGACCTCGATCCGCGTGGGCAGGCCGATGTTCTCCTCGGAGCGTTCCGTGCCCCAGTCCTCGACGGGTTCCGAATCCGGTCCGTCCTCGGTGAAGCACTGCACGTCGAACGCCTTCACGCGCTCGTGCAGGTACTGGTACTCGCCACCCTCGAACGGGTCCTCGTCCACGCCGAACTGTTCGCGGCGCCAGATCTCGAGGAACTGGTCGTCGTTGGGTCGGATGCGCAGCCGGTAGCCGATCTCGCTCACGGCGCTGCGCGCGAAGCGTTCGTCGATCACGACGGGCACGCGGCTCTTTTGGTTCGCGACGAAGTCGAGGCTGTCGCCGTCGAGACCGGCGATCACGCGGTTCTTCACGCGCAGGTGGAGGATGCGTGTGCGGTCATAGACGGAGATCGCGCGGATGTCGCGCTCGACCAAGTCGAGGATCGCCGGGCCGGCGAGTTGGGTCTCCTGGATGTTGTGGATCGTGTCGCGCGACGTGCGCGCGGCTGTGAGGATCTGCGCGATGGTGACCATGATCCCGCCCATGATCATGAGCGTGAGCAGGACTTCGATCAGCGTGAAGCCGGCCCTCCTGTTCGTCGGCGCGCCCCGAGCCGCGAGTCTGTCGAAGGGCTTCATGGTTTCGTGGATCCCTTCGTGCCGCCCGATGCGGCGCCGCTCGCTGCGCCCGAATCCGCGCCCTTGGACGCCTTGGCGTTCTTCGACGCGTTCTCGCCCTCGGCCTCGCCGTAAACCTGGGTCCACGGGATCCAGCGCTCGAGCGTGAGCTCATTCGTGAACTCGCGGATCTTCGGGAACATCACGCGGACGCGGACCTTCTCGAACGGTTCCTCGGCGTCTTCCTCCTCCTCGTCCTTCTTCGCGTCCTCCTCGACGGCTGTCGGCGCCCACGAGTCGTGACGTCCATCGTCGCTCTGCGTGGTCAACGCGTCGTCGCCGACGGCGACTTCCCAACTGAAGTCCGGCCAACCTTCCTCGGCGTAATTCCCGCTGATTCCCGTCTCGAGATCGTCGCGCAGGAGTCCGCTTTCGATCTGCGCGAGCGTGAAGAGGCCCAAGTCGCGCCCGAGCTTCTGATTGCGCGTGTGCGCGGCGGTGATCTTCGACGTGTTCAGTCCCTGGAGTACGAGGACCAGCGCGATGCCCACGATGACGACGGTCACGGCGACTTCGGCCAGAGTGAAACCCGACTTCGAGGCTGTCCGCTTCATTGGAAGTCGTCTTCCCTCGGCGCGACGCGCTCGAACAAGCCCGCGTGGTAGTTGATCAGGCCCAGAAGCCCCTGCACTTCGATGGTGTATGTGTTCTGGTCCGCGGGCTGATCGAGCACGATCACGTGACCCGAAGCGCTGCCCAAAGCATCGAATCGCACGATGACCATCGCCTTCTCGAAGCTGTCGGTGCCGACCGCGATCGACCGGAAGCGAACCGTATCCGGCAATTTGTGCCACGGAAGCGCTTGTCGTTCCTCGTTCGTCGCGGCGAGCCCACCCACGTACTGCTCGGTCGCCGCGCGGAACGGCGTCACGACGCGGTAGCGGTGCTCATCGAGGTCGTACTGGACCTCGTACGTCGCGTTGCGCGAGATCGCGTCCGAGCGTGTGCCTTGGAGGACCGCCGAGAGCTCGCGCACCGCGGAATGGAGTTGCGTCTTGGGCAGGATCGCCCGCCAGTTGATGGTGACGAGCGTCGCGATCAGCGCGAGCACCATGATGACCGCGAGCAACTCGATGAGGCTGAAGCCGGCCTGCGTCGCGGACTCGCGCAGCGCAACACCGGTTTCACCTCGCCTCGTCGTCGCGCGCTTCATCGTCGATTAGCGGCCGCCCCCGCCTCCGCCTTCGCCCTCGGTGTCACCGTTCGCGATCATGATGTTGTCGATGTCGCGATTGTCGCCCTCACCGCCGGGCTGCATGTCCTTGCCCAGCGTGTAGACGCGCGGCTGCGGTTGACCCGGTCCCGGTGCTTCGTACTGGTACTCGTTCTTCCACGGGTCGCGCGGGACAACGGTCATGTTCAAGTAGGTTTGCCCGTTGACGTCGGCCGTGATGAGCGGCTCGAGGCTGTCGGGATAGCGACCCGAGTTGTTGATCGCGTATTCGGTCAGCGCGCTCGCGATCGTCGTGATGTCGGCCTTGACCTTGCCGCCCATGGCCGTGCCGAGATTCTTCATCACGTTGCGCACGACGAGGGTCGCGAGGAGGCCCAGGATGACGATCACGACCATCATCTCGGCCAGCGTGAAGCCCGCGCGACGGCGGGGGAGGAGACGAAGGTTCTTCATGGGTTCGAGGGTTCCGGGTCTCCCGGCGTGGTGTCTCTGGCCGGTACTCCCGGCCGGGTGTCTTCGACGGACTGCGAGGCTCGTTCTTCCCGTTCGAGGATAACGCAGTGGCCCGCGCGGGCCGAATCCGGCGGATTCATCGAGCTCGTCAGCTCGGTTTCCTCGGATCTCACCCGACCTGCCCGATCTGGAGGATCGGCAGGACGATCGAGATGACGATGTAGCCCACGACCAGGGCCAGGACGACGATCATGATCGGTTCGATGACACTGGTCATCCGTTCCGTCGCGATGTCGATCTCCTCGTCGTACGAGATGGCCACGCGGTCGAGCATCTGTTCGAGCTCGCCCGACTGCTCGCCGATCGCGACCATGTAGCTGACGACAGGCGGGAACACGCCCGTCGCCTTGAGGGGCGTCGAGATGTCCGTGCCTTCGAGGATCTTCACGCGGATGTACTCGGTGGCGTCGGCCAGGACGCGATTCCCGACGACGGTGCGCGTGATCTCGAGGCTCTGAACGGCCGGGACGCCGCTCTGGAGGAGCGTCGACAACGTGCGCGTGAAGCGCGCGACCGCTTGCTTGCGCAGCAGGTCGCCGATGATCGGCAGGCGCAGCATGTTCCGGTCGATGAACATCCGCCCCTTGTCGGTCTTGTAGATGCGCTCGATCGCGAACGAACACGCGGCGATGAACAGCGCGCCGGCCCACCACCAGTCCTTGAAGAGGTCGCTGACGAAAATCAGGATCTGCGTCGGCGCCGGGAGCGTCTTGCCCTGGTCCGTCAACATGCCTGTGATCTTCGGGACGACGACGGCCATGAGGATGCTGACGACGATGAGCCCGATCGCGACCATCATCGCCGGGTAGGTCATCGCCGAGACGATCTTGCGGCGCAGCGCGCGCTGCGCCTGCAAGTAGTCGGCCAGACGTCGCAGCACGACGTCCACGTTGCCCGTCGCCTCGCCGGCGCGGACCATGTTCACGTAGAGCTCCCCGAAGAATCGCGGGTGTTCCTCGAGAGCGTCCGCGAGTGAACCACCGGAATTGATGCGTTCGCGGATCTCGCGGAACATCGTCTCGACGTCGCGGCGCTCGGCCTGCTCGATGATCGCCTTGAGCGTCTCGGCCAGCGGAATCCCCGAGCTGAGCAGCGTGCCCATTTGGCGCGTGACGCTCGTCAGGATCTCGAGATCCCGCATGCTGGGCGTCGCGCGTGCTTGACGCTGACGCCGGATGCGATCGATGACGCCGAGTTTCCGGCCTTTGGCGCCCGCCTTGCCGGTCTTCGTGCGCCGACCTCCGCGCAGCTCGTGGATCTCGCTGACGAGCAAGTTCTCGCGGCGCAGACGATTGCGCGCCTCGCGCGTCGTGTCCGCGTCGATGACGCCGGCCTGGACCCGTCCCCCGGATGCGTAGGCCTTGTATTCGAAGATGGGCATGGGGCGCGGACGTTCAGTCGATGTCGAGCTGCGTCACGCGCAGCACTTCGTCCGCCGTGGTCACCCCGCCCAAGACCTTCTGACGGCCGTCCTCGCGCAGCGAGATCATGCCGCGCTCGGTCGCGCCCTTCTTCATCTGGGTCGCCGTGACGCCTTCCATGATCTGCGTGCGCAGGACTTCGTCGACCGGCAGGAACTCGTAGATCGCGGTCCGGCCGGAATACCCGGAGTTGAAGCACTCGTCGCAGCCTTTGCCGAACGCGACGCGGTTGCCCATCAGATCGGGCGTCAACCCGATCTTCTTCAGCTTCGCTGTCCACTCCGGCGTGACCGGCCCGTGGGTGTGGCAGTGCTTGCAGATCGTGCGCACGAGCCGTTGCGCGATGACGAGCACGATGGAGCTCGCCACGAGATACGGTTCGACGCCCTGATCGACCATCCGCGTCACGGTCGACGCGGCATCGTTCGTGTGCACGGTCGAGAACACCAGGTGTCCGGTGAGCGCCGCGCGGATCGCGACCTCGGCCGTCTCGAGGTCGCGGATCTCACCGACCATCATCACGTCCGGGTCCTGACGCAAGAACGAGCGCAGTCCGGTCGCGAACGTCAGGCCCTTCTTGACGTTGACCTGCACTTGGCTGATGCCCGGGAGCGAGTACTCGACGGGGTCTTCGATGGTCAGCACGTTCTTCTGCGTCGTGTCGACCTTGGCCATCGCGGCGTAGAGCGTCGTCGTCTTGCCCGAACCCGTCGGGCCCGTGACGAGGATGATCCCGTGCGAGTAGTCGAGGTACTCGTAGATCATCTCGAGGTTCTTCGACGCGAGGCCGATCTCCTCGAGGCGGAACACCTTGGACGACTTGTCGAGCAAGCGCATGACGATGCGCTCGCCGTACGTCGTCGGAACCGAGCTGATGCGGACGTCGACCTCACCGTCGCCGATCTTGATGGTCGCTCGACCGTCCTGGGGCAATCGCCGCTCGGCGATGTCCATCTTGCCCATGACCTTGATGCGGCTGATGATCGCGTCCTGCGCTTTGCGCGGGATCGGATCCATGTCGTAGAGGATGCCGTCGATGCGGAAACGCACCTGCATCCGATCGCCGTACGGGTGGAAGTGCACGTCCGAGGCGCGCAGCTTCAGCGCCTGGAAGAGGATCGTGTTGACGAGCTTGATGATCGGCGCCTTGTTGGCGACGTCGAGCACGTCCTCGTTCTCGTCGATCTGGTCCGCGAGGCCGGCGATGTTGCCGTCCTCGTTGACGTCCGCGAGCGCCTCGTCGACGCCATCGGCCTTGTGGCGGTACGCGCGACCGAGCAGCGTCGTGATCTCGATTCGCGGCGCGAGCACCGGATCGATCTCGGCGCCGAGCATGCCGGCGAGATCGTCCATCGGGTGCGGCGACAGGGGCGAGCACGTCGCGACCTTGAAGACGCCGTCGGACCCCGCCTCGAGAGCGACGAGGTTGTAGTTACGCGCGAAGTGCACCGGCACCTTCGCGACGAAAGCCGCGGGGACCGGGGTGCCTTCGAGGGACTTGCGGAACTCGTAACCGAGGTGCTTCGCGTAGATCTGGAGCAGCGTGACCTCGTCGAGGTAGTCCTTCGTGAGGAGCACGCGATCCAACGACTCGCCGGTCGTCCCGGCGATACGTCGGCATTCCTCGAGGCGCTCGCGCGTGAGGCCCGCGTCGACGAGCATCTCGCCGAGGCTGTCGGCTCGTCCTTTGTCCTTCGCGGTCCCGGAATCCTTCGCTTGGATCACGGCTTGTCCTGCTGGGTACCGCTCTGGCCCTCGCCTTCGCGCAGCATCTCGTTCAGCTTCTTCGCGTCGAGCCCGACGTCCTGGTTCTGGACTTCGCCGCGTTGCGGTCCGCGGTAGAGCGGGACCTCGAATCCGCGCATGTCGACGCCTTCCTTCTCGCGCCCGAACGTCGGGTCGATGACGCGGATCCGATCGGCACCGATCGTGTCGGCCGCCTCCAGCTTCCGCTTGAACGAGTACTCCGCGAGGTCCGCGAAGTCGCGGTCGCGCATGATGTGCGGGGTCACGAAGAAGTACAGCGTCGTCTTGTTCTGTGACTCGCTGGAGTCGCTGAACAGGTAGCCGAGGATCGGGATGTCGCCGAGCCACGGGACCGAGCTCTTCGTCTTGCCCAAGTTGTCCGTGATGATGCCGCCGACGACCATCGTGTCGCCGTCGGGCACGTTGACCTGCGTGTTGATCGTGCGCGTCACCTTCGGCGGCGGGATCGCGCCGTTGACCGCGCCGATGAACGTCGAGACCTCGAGGCTGATGTTGAGGCGCAAGTAGCGGCTGGCGCTGATCGTGGGGGAGATCTCGAGTGTGATGCCGGCCTCGACGTACTCGTTGAAGTTCTCCTGCGTCTGACCGCCGACTCCACCGGTCGCCGTGATCGTCGTCGTGGGCTGTTCGTCCTTCGAGATGACCTTGGCGCTCTTGTTGTTGTTCACGAGCACGGACGGAACGTTCAGGACGTTCGTGTCGCGGCGCGTGGACAAGGCGTTGATGAGGACGGGCAGCGAGAAGTCGTCGCCGCGGATGATGCCCGCCGTGATGCCGTCCGGCGCGGCTCCGCCGAAGAGGTTCGGTAGGCGCACGTCCGGCACGCCGTCGCCGTTGTTGTCCTCGAACGTCGAGAGTCCGAACGACGAAACGCCGAAGCCACCGTTCCCCGACGCGGCGATCTCCGCCAGACCCAATTCGACCGCCAAGCGGAAACTGTCCTGGCCCGTGAGTTCGATGAGCGCAGTCTCGATGAGCACTTGATCCTGCCGCTGGTCGAGGCGCCGGATGAGGTCGAGCACTTCCTCGTAGCGCGTGCGATTCGCCGCGATCAAGAGCGAGTTCGTGGCCTTGTCGGCGACGACGACGATCTCGTTGCGCTGGCTGCTCGAGGTTCCGCCGCCCGCGGCTTGTCCGCCCTGTCCGCCCGCGCGCTGTGCACCACCCGGGGTGACGCGCGACGCATCGCGGATGAAGCTGTCGAGCGTCTCGGAGAGCTCTTCCGCGTCGACGTTCTCGAGGTTGTAGATGTGGTAAGTGCGCTCGCCCTGCACGATGTCGACGTCGAGTCGTGCGACGAGTTCCTTGATGCGCGGCATGTCGTCCGGCATCGCCATGAGGAGCAGGGAGTTCGTCCGCGCGTCGACCATGATCTTCGACTCGGTCTGACCTGTCTGGAGCTGACCCGTCGCGCCCTGTTGCTGCGCGACTTGCGCTCCACGCGATTGAGCCGCGCGACGCGATGCATCGAGCAAGTCCGTCAGCGTGTCCGCGACCTCTTCGGCCGATGCGAACTCGAGCGGGATCATCTCGAACTCGGGCAGGATGATCGCTTGGTCCGCCGCGGCCTTGTCCACGAACTTCAGCATGCGGACCATGGCCGCGACGTCGCTGCCGAAGCCGGTCAAGATGAGGCTCGTACCCGACACCGGCAGGATCGACTGCGTCTGCTGATCCGGGAACATCTGTCGCAGCGACGTCGAGAGCTGACGCGCGTCGACGTGCGGGAGATCGACGACCGTGTGGATCAAGACGGCCGGTTGATCGGCGTAGCGATCGAGGTCCTCGGGCGTGACGTAGACCGCGTCCTTCTTGAGCGTTGCACCGCCGCCACGATTGTTCGGGGCCGAGCTCTGGATCAGCACGACGGCCAAGTGATCGGGGCCGATCTTCGTGCAGACGAACTCGTTGATGATCATCATGATCTGGAAGAACGAGTAGAAGTCGCTCTTCGGGATCGTCTTGCGGCCGAACATCTTGAGCTTCGCCGCCTTGAGCTGACCCGCGGTCGCGTCCGTGTAGGTGAAGTTGATGCCCGTGGCTTCCTGGCACAGCTTCACGAACTGCTCGAGCGTGAGCCCGGCGTCGCCTTCCGTCGTCTCCTCGAAGTACAGCTCGTAGAACGCCCCGTTGTCCTGGATCGGCGGCACTTTGCCCGGCGTGTTCGCTGCACCGGGCTGCGCTTGCGCGCCGCCAGCCGGAGCCTGACCTGCGGGAGCCGGAGCCTGCCCTGCGGGTGCCTGGGGCTGCCCCGGTCGCTGAGCTGCGCTCATCGGCGTGGCGAAGGGCAGAAACGTGAGCGCGGCGATGAGGGCGGCTGTCATGTCGGGTGGCAGGTCGTCTCGAGTCCGAACCGGGGAGTCCTAAGTCGTTCTGGGCCGAAGCTTTGGGGACCGGAACGCGCTCGCGAGGCGCGGAGCCTAACGAACGCGCGGGGCCGGTCCAAGGTCGAGCGGGGATCCTCGGAGCGTCCGTCGGACGCCGACGCACTCGCGTTCTTCCCCGGAGCGACGGAGTCGGCAATCGTTTCCGACTTTTCTGGAGCGACGTCGCTATCCTCCGGCGCCCATGCGTCTCCATGAGCTCTTCGCGGCCGAAGATGTGATCGTGTCCTTCGCGCCCGCCGACAAGTGGATCGCGATCCGCGAACTCGTGGGACACCTGGTACGCCGCGGTCGCCTCGAAGCCGGCCAGGAAGCGGCGGTCGTCGAAGCCGTGCAAGCGCGCGAGAAATCGATGTCGACCGGGATGGAGCACGGGATCGCGATCCCGCACGCCGCGGTCGAAGGCGTCGACGGCGTGCGCGCCGCGATGGGCATCGTGCCCGAGGGCGCGACATTGGCCTTCGACAGCATCGACGGTCGGCCGACTCGCATCGTCGTGCTGCTCGTGATCCCGCGGGCGCAAAAACTGCTGCACATCCGCACGCTGGCCGACATCGCGCGAGTGTTGGGCCGCGACGCCGACCGGGAGCGCCTGATCGCCGCGCGGTCGTCCGAAGAGGCCTGGGCCGCGCTCGCCGAGGGCGACGCGAGCCGGCGCTGACGACGCGCCCGATGTCGGCTACGAGCGCCGCCGCGCCGGACGACGCGCGTTCGATCGGGTTCCGACGCGTCGCCGCGTGGAGCTGCGCGGGTTCGAGCGCGTTCCTCGCCGGGGCCGCGGGGCTCGGCATCCAAGCGATCCTCGCGGCGAGCGCGTCGCTCGCGTTCGGCGCGGGAACGGGACCCGCGCTGGCGTTGGCCACGTTCCTGTCGTTCTGGTCGCTCGGTGCGTGGTTCGCGGGTCGTCCGTCGGTCGCGAACCAGCGGCGTCGAACACTGGGCCTCGCGTTGCTGCCCGTCGCGCCGGCTGCGACGTGGGCGACGATCTATGGCGGTCCACAGGCGTCGGTCCTCGGCATCGCGGCCGTCGCGTTCTCGCAGGGGCTCTTCCTCCCGATCCTCGCGCGCGGACTGACGAGCCGCGCCGTCGGCTTCCTGGTCGCATTGAACTTGGCCGGAGCCTGGTTCGGCGCATTCGGCATCGCCGACGCCGTCGTTCGTGAATCGGGATACATCGCGGCTTCGGTCGTGGCCTGGCTGTGCGCGGTGATCGCGGTCCTCTTCGGGGTCGTCGGTCCGTCCGGAGTCTTCGACGGCGAGAGCGCGCGTTCCGAGGCGCGGGTCGACCACAAGGCTGCGAATTCGGACGCGCACGTCGGCGCGCTCGCCGGTGCACTCGTGATCGGACTCGGCACCGCGTGGATGGGCGGCGTCGAGTGGTCGCTCGTGCGGCTCGGATCGCTGTGGTTCGGTGGGATGCAGGACGCGTTGTCGGCCGTTCTCGCCGCGTCGATTGCGGCGCTCGCGCTCGGAGCTCTGATCCTGCCGCCGATCCTCCCGCGTGGAGCGCGCGGTATCGCGATGGGGCTCGCACTGTGCGCCGTGAGTTCGACGTGGATCCTCGCCGTGCACCTCGCGCTGCCGCACTTCGCGAGCGAGGCCATGTGGCTGCGCGCGTTGGTGCTCTGCGTCCCGGCACTCGCACCGTTCGGGGCACTCGTGCCGCTCGTCCACCGCGCGAGTCCGGGCGAGAGCGGCGCGCGACTCGGGCGGCTGTACCTGCACGAATCGTGGGGCGCGTGGATCGGGATCCCGCTCGTGCAGTTCGTGCTCACGCCGACGATCGGGCTCGCCGCGAGCGTCGGTTTCACGGCCGGGCTGGGCGCCTTCGCCGCGGTGTTCCTCGGCAACCGCGCGCGTTTCGCCGCACCGTTCGCCGCGGCGTGCGCGCTCGCAGCCGCGTTCGTGCTCGCGCGTGCCGAGCCGCCCGCGTTGCGCACGCCCGCGCTGGCGAACCCCGCGTTCCAGATCCTCTCGTTCCACGAGGATCGCGACTTCGCCGTCACCGTGGTCGACGACGGGCTGCTCGGCGAGCGCACGTTGATGACGGACGGATTCCGCGCGGCGGGAACGGGCCGCGACTACCGCTACATGCGCGTGCTCGGGCATCTGCCGTTGCTCCTTCATCCAAACCCCGAGCGCGTCGCCGTACTCGCGCTCGGCACGGGCACGACGGTCGGCGCGGTCTCGTTGCACCCGGAGGTGAAGCGCATCGACGTGCTCGAGATCTCACGTGCCGTCGTCGAAGCCGCGCCGCTCTTCGCCGAGCACAACCGCGGCGCGCTCAGCGAAGGACTGCCCGGTCTCCTCGATGCGAACGATGGAACGGGGCGCGTCGTCCTGCGACTCGGCGACGGTCGCAAGACCTTGCGCGATTCGCCGGCAACGTACGACGTCGTGACGATGGAGCCGTTGCTGCCCGACTCGCCGTTCGGCGTGCACCTCTACACGCATGAGGCTTATGCCGACGTGAAGCGGTCGCTGAAGCCCGGCGGCATCGCGTGTCAGTGGGTCCCCCCGCACGCGCTCGAGAGTCGAACGTTCGCGACGGTGGTCAGGCAGTTCACGCTCTCGTTTCCGAGCGGTCTCCTGTTCGTCTCGGGAACCCAGGTCGTCCTCGTCGGCTCCGAGGGTCCGCTAGCGCTCGATACGGCTCGCTTGGTGGGGTTCGCCGACCCGTCCTTGCGCGAAGAACTGGCGGGACTCGGCCTCGCCGACGCGAGATCGATCGCGGCACGCTGTCAGTCGACTTGGCCCGGTGATGCTCTTCCGGACGACAGCGACACGAAGCCGACCAAGGTCCTCGGCGATGCTCATCCGTGGATCGCGTATCGACCGCGACGCTCTGGACCGATCTTGCTTCTCGACCTGCGGGACAACTTGCCCCGAGGCCGCGATGTGTCCAAGCGATCGGGATGGCTCGTCGAGGAGACGGATCTCGCACGTGGCCTCGTCGCGCTGCGCGCTGCGCGGCGGGCGAACGCCGAGTCCGAAGCGTACATGCGCAGCGTGCAAGGCATCTCCGCGCGTGCCGCGGACGAAGCGCGCGAGCAACTTGCGCGGGCTCGCGGGCTCGCACCGAACGATCCCGAAGTGCGCGAATTCAACGAGGAAATGAGCTTTCTCGACGACCTGCGCGCGGGAGTCGCCGCGCTCGCCGCGGACTCGTCACGCGAGTCGGCGATCGCGGCACTCGATCCGCTCACGCTCGCCGCGCAAGCTCGGTACGAGCGCGCGGACGTCCACGCCTATGTCGCCGTCGCCTTGTCGCGCATGGGCAGTCCCGCCGCCGAAAAGGCTTGGGATGTGGCGCTCGCGCGCTGTCCGCGGCTCGCGGAGACCGACGCTGGGCGACGCGCGCGCGACCTCGGCCTCGCACAGGATTTGTGGAAGCGCGCGACCAGCGGGGCGGTCGTCGACCACGCGGTGCGCGACCCGCGCTAGGGACATCGATTCGCGTCCGCGCGTCGGTCACTCCGGTGTTTCGGTTCGGTACGCACTTCCTGCCGACTTCCGCCGAGGCGACGAGTGCGTCACGATCTCCCGCCGTGGGCCTGCCCATCCTCGGGCTCCGATCCCGCCCGCGAACTCGATCCACAGGACGTGAAGCCCGTGCACATTCTCCCGACATGTCTCTTGGCGACGCTGCTCGCGCCTACGCTCCTGGCCGCGGGGGATTCGAAGCTCGATCACCAGCGCATCGCGAAGGATCTCGCGGTGCGGTGGGGCATCGACACGTCGCGGCCCGAGGAGGTCACGCTCGAGGCCGTCTTCGCCAAGCAGTACGTGCACGTCGATCTCGGCGCGTTCCTCGTGCGTTGGCCGATCGCGCAGTTGCCGAGCCGCTCGAAAGAGTTCAAGGACTGCGCGACCGCGCTCGTCCGCTGCCAGGAGACGTGGCTCGACTGGGTGCAGCTCAAGGCCTCGGATCAGAAGGCCGTGCGCGCCGATCTCGCAGTCGTCCTGAAGTGGACTCAAGGGTGGAACACGCAGCTCCTCGCGAAGGGCAAAGGCGGCGAGGACATCGCGACGATCGTCGCGGAGCAACCGACCGCTGCTGAAGCACGCCAGCGTTTCACCGACGCCTTGCGACGCTTGACTCCGGTCGGCCCGGGTCGCGAACAACCTTCGGCGGTCCAAGTACTCTTCGCGCCCACGCGGCAGGACTTCACGGAGTTCATCTACTTCGCCGGTTGGGCGCTGCCCGACCTGCGCTCCGCGCTGTGGGTCGACAACGTCCCGGACTGGACGCAAGGTTTCGTGCAGGACATGCAGGTCGTCACGCTCCAGTACGCGACCAATGGTCGGCCGGCTGGCGACTACACGTCGGGCACGTGGATGAACGAGCGCGATCCGGACGTCATGCAGCAGCAGGTCACGCAGCTCGCCGTGAACGGTCTCTTCCTGGACCACTACCGCGACCGCGTTCCGGGTGCATTCGTGAGCGGGCTCTCGATGAACCTCGTCGTCGACACGTACGGCGTCGTGAACACACGCGTGGACGGTGACACACGCTCCAAGTTCACAGCGGCGCGCGAGATCTTCATTCCGGGCGGCGCGTCTCAGGGCGGGTCCTTGGGCAAGTCGTCGGCCGACACGCGCTGGCGCGAGAACCACGGCGCCGATCACTTCTTGCCGACGCTGCGATTGGCTCAGGAGGAGGGCGGGGGTGAAGCACGCAACGACAAGAACAAGGCCGCGTGTTTCTCCGTGCGCAACGACGCGGGCGGAGCGAAGCACGTCGTCCGCGCGCCGTTCCTCGGATCGGCCGCCATCGCCACGAAGGCGCCGCCCGCGGAGTTCTTGGGCGACTGGGGCGAGTTCCTGCGCGCCTACAAGAGCGGCTTCATCTTCTGGATGCAGACCGCGGCCGCGGGCAACGAGAAGGTCTCGCACGAGCGCTTCGCGACGCTGTTGCGCAAGCTCGCGGATCCGAACCTCTCGTCCGACTTCGAGGCCGTTTTCCAAGAGGTCTACGAAGGCGCGCCGCTCTCGAACGCGGACGTGGACAAGAACTGCCTCGAGGGTCAGTTCCTGCGCTGGCTCGCGAAGTCGAAGTGAGGGCAGCGGACTGGGGACGCTCGAGTGGCCTTCGAAGGCCGGGAAAGAATTCACCCGTTCACGCGTCAGCGGCGAAGCGGCGCGACTCCTCCGAGTCCGGAAAGGCATCACGGACTCGAGGCCGACTCGAACAGATGATCCGCCGGACTGCGCTGGAGCAGGTCGAGCGGGTCGAGCAGGCGGTCGGTGGCGAAGCTTCAGCTCTTCGCCGCGGTCCGCGCCGCCCGGCCCAGGCCGGCACATGTCCGTCGCGCGGCGAAAGGCGGCCAGCGCGACCCCGGTTCGCTCGACGAGATGAGTGGGACGCTGCTCGCGCACGTGAAGTCGAACCCGGGTCAGCGCGGTGAGATCGCGGAAGCGCTCGGCACCGACGTTGGGACGATGCGGCTGCCGATGAAGAAGCTGGAGCGCGGCCGAGTCGATACACATCGAGGGACAGCGTCGCGGAGCCGCGTCACGAACTATCTGCGACGTCGCGGCCGGGTCCCGCGCGACGAGCACGACGCGTCCGATCGGCCCGACCACCGCGGCGCGGTTGCCGTCGGGTTGAGCGCGATCGGTTCGATCGGATCCGCGAGGCCCCGCGCTCGCCTCGCCCGCTGCGAGAGACCTCAGGGACAGAAGTGGATCGCAAGCGCGTCGGACAGGTTGAACCCCGCTCCACCCGCGGTCGGGTTGCGATACCAGTGCTGGAAGTTCCAGGTCGATCCCGGGGCGATCAGGGGAGCTCCCGCGGGCGGATTCGTCAGCTCCAGCCTGCGCGCCGCGACGCCCGTCTGAGACGCCGCGCCGCGCGCTTCGTCGGCGGCGGGTTGCGACGCTCGGTCGACCCCGAGGATCTCGTCCAGAGCACTCTGCGCGAGGCCTGACAGCGCCGCGAGAAGCAGACGTTCACCGACGAGCGCGGTCTACGCGCCTGGCTCGGCGTCGTCCTGCGACACAAGGCGGTCGGCGTGAGCCGCCGCTCGCGGGAGGTGGAGCCGACGAGCGACGTACTCGCTGCCGCGGCTTCGGCCGAGTCGACGCCCTCGTCGATCCTCTCCGCGTCCGAGCGCCCGGACGAAATGCGCGCGCGGATGCGGATGCTCGACCAGCGCTCGCAGAGCGTGCTGCTCTTGCGCTTCGTCGACGGTCTGGCCTTCGCTCGCATCGGTGCACAGCTCGGGATCTCCGAGCAGAACGCGCGCGCGATCTTCAGTCGCGCCGTGCGCGAGCTGCAGCAGGCTTCGTCGGCGCGCGCTGCAGCCCAGCCGGGCGCCTGAGTTCCGCGAATTCCGTCACGGCCAGAGCGGCCCTCTCTTCCAGGCGAGTTGGCGATGAACATCGACCCGAGCGATCTGTGGGACCGTTGGGTCCGGGCTCGAGACCGTGACGCCTCGATGGACGTCGCGACCTTCTGCGCGCGTGAGCCGGCGGGCGCGGCGGAGCTGCTCGCGACGATGCTGCGCGCCGAAGCCGAGTCGCCCGCCTCGCCATTGTTCGACGTCCTGCTCGACGGAGAGGGGCAGCGCGTCTTCGCGCGACACGTCCTACTCCGGACGCTCGGGCAGGGCGGAGCCGGCATCGTGTTCCTCGCGCGGCGGCTCTCCGACGGCGCGGTCGTCGCGCTCAAGGTCCTCAACCCGCTGCTGGCGGAGGTGCCCCAGCGTCGCAACCTCGTCCTACGCGAGGCCGAGATCGCACGCCGCCTGCGCCATCCAGGGATCGTCGCCGTGCTCGACGCGGGCGTCGAACGCGGGCACGCGTGGATCACGAGCGAGCACTGCGACGGCGAGCGTGCCGACCGCTGGGTCGCTGCGGCAGCGACGGGCGCCGAGCGCGTCGAGCGCGCCCTGCGCGTCGCGACCCAGGTCGCGCACGCGCTCGGTCACGCGCACGCGCAGGAGATCGTCCACCGCGACGTCAAGCCGCAGAACGTGCTCGTCGAGCGCGACGGCCGCGCGCGCGTGCTCGACTTCGGCCTCGCGCGCGCCGACGGAGTCGCGTTCGCGATCAGCGGCACCGGCGACCTGCTGGGGACACCGCTCTACATGGCCCCCGAGCAGGTGCGCGCCGAAGATGCGCACATGGGCCCAGCGAGCGACGTGCACGCGCTCGGCCTGATGCTGTGGGAGCTCGCGACCGGCGCGAGCCTCGCCGACCGCGGGGCGCCCTGGCGGATGCTCGAGCGCGCCGGGGCGGGCCGCCTCCGCCTGACGCGCCGCGACGTCGACCTGCTGCCCGAGTCCCTGCGCGACGTCGTCGCCCGTTGCGCCGAGCCCGACCCGCGCGATCGTCCGCGCGACGGCAACGAACTCGCCGCCGAGCTCGAGCGCGCCGCGCAGGGCCTGCCGCCTCGCGCGCGGCGCTTATCGGGGGCGCGACGTACTTGGCTTCGCTTGCGCCGCGAACCGGGCAGACCGCTCATCGCGCTCGCACTCGGGATCGTCGTGACGGCGGGCTGTGGCTATGCCTGGTGGACGTGGCCCGTGAAGGTCCGCTTCGACGAGGAACGCGGCGGGAAGACGCTGTGGATCGACGGCCAGGAGGTCGGCACGACGCCGATCGACCTCGAGCTCCGGCCCGGAGAGCACGCCTGGCGCGCAGCCTACCCCGACGCGACGCTCGAGCCGTACCGCGGAACGTTCCGGGTCGAGCCGCGGACGCCGCTGATCGTCCATGTGGTGCTCGATCCGCCGAACGGCTGTCCGACGCTCGAGTCCCCGTTCGACCTGCGTCCCGGGGAGTGGGGCTGGATCCAGGTGTCGACACCCGAGGAGCGCGTCGAACTCGAGGTCGGGCCCCATCGACTCGCCGGGATACAAGGGATCGCTGCGATCCGGGTGCCTTTCGGCACGCACGCTTTGCGCCTCGCATCGGCGGGCAAGCGACCCATCGAATGGACCGCCGAAGTGCGCGAGCAGCGCCTTCATTCGTACTCGTTCGAACTCGACGCGACCGATTCCCCCTGGACGACGATCCTCGCCTACAGCCCGATCGACGAAAGGGTGCGCGACGCGCTCGTCGGCACGTCGGGGGCGCGGCTCTACTACGAGAACCAGCGCATCTTGGGCCAAGGGTCCTACGCGGATCGTGCGTACTTCGGCCCGGCGGAATCCTACGAACCCGCGGTCGTCGATTTCGTCCTGCTGCTGCCGGCGAGGCCGACCGATCTCGAGATCGAAATCTTGTGCAGCACGGTCTCCTCGGGACCTGGGGCCTGGAGCCGAGTCGAGATCGGCTGGCCTGGGGATGATCTGCTGCTCGCCGACGAGATCAGGTTGGGCCGCCGGGCGCCGCCGGGGCCGCAGCGACATGACGCGGCCACTTTGTCCTTCTGGGACAAGGTCGATCCGCGCGTCGTCGCGGAACTGCTGTCTCGCGGCGCGCGGTGCGATCGATTGCGCGTGCGCTGGTCGGCGGGTGGAGTGGCGGCGGGTGGGAGCGAGAGCGCGCACGCGCAGATTCTGCGCAGCGAAGCGCTACCCGCGCGGCTCGAGACAGGTCCGCTCCTCTGGAGTCCGTCCATGATCGGCCGAGTGCGGTAGCGCGCGCATGGAGGTAGCGGCAGCAAGGAGCGAGTTCGCTCAGATCCTGACGACGGAACCCTCTCGTATCACTTGCTCGGCGGCGAGCTGACTTGGGCGCCGTCCCGGCGAGTGCGGGGAGAGCCGGACGGGCAGGTCACAGGGAGAGCGTTCCCTCGCGCATTGCTCAGCTCAGGCCCAGTCTTCGAGCCGCGCCCGCACCGCTGCCGCGATGCGATCCGCCGCCGCGCGGTACTCGACACGACCGCCGCCGAACGGATCGGGCACGTCGCCGCCGCGCGGGTCGAGCAGTTCGACGTGCGCGCCCTTCTGCGGCGGGATCAGCGCGAGCAGTGCTTCACGATGCGACCGCGTCATGCAGTACACGCGGTCGTAGCGCGCGATTTCGTCCGGGATCGCCGGGCGTGAGCGATGCGCGTCGAGCTCGAGCCCGTCCTCGGCCATCGCAGCGAGTGCGCCTTTCGACGCGGGTTCGCCGACGTGCGCGAACACGCCCATCGATGCGAGTTCGAAACCCATGTCGCCGAGTCGGCCGGGCGTGGTCTCGAGACGCTCGCTCAACGCTTTGCGTGCCACCGCTTCCGCCATCGGGCTGCGGCAGGTGTTGCCGGTGCAGACGAACGCGATGCGCAAGCCGGCTGCGGCGCGCAGCTGCTCGAGTGTGAAGAGCCCCTCGCGCACGAGGTCGAAGCGCCCGCGACCGATGCGCAGCACGCACGACGATTCGGCGAGACGCGACGGACCGCCGTCGACGACGAGCGCGAGCTTGCCGTCGAAACGCGCGAGCACGATGTCGGCTTCACTGGCCGGAGGCTCGCTCGGTCGTTGCGCGCCGGTCAGGACGACGGGAAACGGCGCGCTGGCGAGCAGCGACGAGGTGAACGGGTGCGCGGGGGCCCGGATCCCGGTCCAGCCGTCCCGCGCGGCGAGTTCGAGGCCCGGCGGCACCCCCGGCAGCACCAACGTGAGCGGGCCCGGCCAGTAGCGCTGCACGAGCCGTCGCGCTATCGGCGAAACGCGCGGGAACGTCTCGAGCGCCGCGCTGGAAGGCACGTGCCACGTGGGCCCGAGTTCCGCCGATCGACCTTTCGCGCGGGACAAATTCTCCATGGCGGTGCGCGAGTCCGCGCGCGCCGCGAGCCCGTACACGGTCTCGGTCGGCAACGCGACGACCTCGCCCGCCTCGAGCAGTTCGAGGGCACGCGTACGCGCCGCGCGCTCAGCGCGCGCGTCGATCAGGCTCTCGCGCTCCGTCGTCCGCAATGCTCCGTGGCTCCGATCGATTGGGCACACGACGTGGAAGGCCACCGCGCGCGCCGGTAGCCTACTGGCCCGCACGACGCGGCGAAAGCGCGCTTCTCACTGCATGGAATCGTCTCCCGAGGCCTCGATCGAATCGCGCGGGCCCGAGGACGGTGCGCGCGCGGCCGGATCCGAGCCCAGGAGCCCGGAGCGCATGCGGATGCTCGCGCGGCTCGCGGCGGGACTCGCCCACGAGATCAAGAATCCGCTCTCCACCATGGCGATCAACTTGGCGCTTCTCGACGAGGAATGGAGCCGTGCCAAGGACGGCGCGGAGCCCAGCGCGCGCGACAAGCGTTGTCAGAAGCGCGTCCACACCCTGCAGCGCGAAGTGAAGCGTCTCGAAACGATCGTCGACGACTTCCTGCGCTATGCGCGCGGCGGCGAGATCAATCGAGCGCCGCACGACCTCGTCGCGCTCGTGCGCGACGTGCTCGATTTCGTCGAGCCGGAGGACACGTTGGCCGGGATCCGGCACCACGCCGAGCTGCCGTTCGGGCTGCCGCTCGTCATGCTCGATCCGGGTGCTTTCAAGCAGGCGCTACTGAACCTCTTCGTGAACGCGCGCCAGGCGATGACCTCGGGCGGCGAGTTGATCGTTCGCATCCGACGCGAAGGCAACTGGGTCGACGTTTCGGTGACGGACACGGGCACCGGGATGACGCCCGACGCGCTCGAGCGCTGTTTCGACGTGTATTGGTCGACGAAAAAGGGCGGAACCGGGCTGGGCTTGCCCACGACGAAGCGCATCGTCGAGGAACACGGCGGTCGCATCGCGGTCGTCAGCGAACCCGCGCGCGGGACGTCGTTCTCGATCGTGTTGCCGCTGCTCGTCGAGATCCACGGTCGCACGGCCGAGAACTCGGGCAGCGTCGAGGGGCCCGACGCATGAACGGCGCGCCGAACATCGAAAAACCCGTGCGCGTCCTCATCGTCGACGACGACGAAGGACACGCCGAGGCGCTCGCCGACGGGCTCGAGATGGACGGCGCGCGCTGCACTCTGGCGCACTCCGGCGCCGACGGGATCGCGCGACTCTCCGAGGTCACGTTCGACGCGGTGCTGACAGACCTCGTCATGCCGGATCGATCGGGGATGGAAGTGCTGCGCGAAGCGACACGACTTCAACCCGACTGCGCCGTGCTGCTCGTCACCGGGCACGAATCCGTGCGCACCGCGGTCGAGGCGATGCGCGAAGGCGCGGCGGACTATCTCGCAAAGCCCGTCGACATCGCCGAGTTGCGCACGCGACTCGCGCGAGCCGTGGAATCCGTGCGGCTGAAGCGCACGAACACCGAACTCCAGCGTCAGATCGACAAGCGTTTCGGCTTCGAGGGGATCATCGGGCAGTCGCCCGCGATGCAGCGCGTTTTCGACGTTCTGGGCCAGGTTTCCAGCACGAACGCGACGGTCCTCATCCTGGGCGAGAGCGGCACGGGCAAGGAACTCGCGGCGCGCGCGATCCACACGAACAGTCCGCGTGCGAAGCGCCCGTTCGTCGCGGTGAACTGCGCGGCGCTCAGCGAAGAGCTCATCGAGTCCGAACTCTTCGGGCACGTGAAAGGCGCCTTCACCGGCGCGATCGCGTCGAAGGAAGGACGCTTCGTCTACGCCGACCTCGGTACGCTCTTCCTCGACGAAGTCGGCGACATGCCGCTCGCGACGCAGGCGAAGCTCTTGCGCGTGCTCGAGACGCGCGAGGTCGTGCCGGTCGGCGGCAACGCGACCGTGAAGGTCGACGTGCGGCTCGTGTCGGCGACGAACCGCGACCTCCTGAAGATGGTGGCCGAGGGCACGTTCCGCGAGGACCTGCTCTACCGCTTGAAGGTCGTCACGCTGCGCATGCCGTCCTTACGCGAGCGCCGCGCCGACCTGCCGTTGCTCATCGAGCACTTCGTGTCCGAGTTCGCGCGCTCGCACCAACGGACGATCCGCGGCATCACGCCCGAGGCGCGCACGATCCTCGTGCGCTACGACTGGCCCGGGAACGTGCGCGAACTGCGCAACGTGATCGAAAACATGGTCGTCCTGGCCCACGCGGACGTCCTCGGCGTCGAGGACATGCCCGACGCCGTGCACGCGGCGGATCGAGCCACGTCGAAGGGGCACGGCGGCACGTTCGAGCTCGCCGGTCGCTCGTTGGCCGAGGTCGAGAAGGCGCTGATCGAGGCCAACTTGACGTTGTGCGAGGGCAACCGCGAGAAGACCGCCAAGCTGCTCGGAATGGGGGAGCGGACGCTCTATCGAAAGCTCAAAGAGTATGGGCTGACCTGAGGTGTCAGGCTGGCAGGGCGTGGGTTCGACCGGGAACTCGCCTGCCAATGTGGCGGTGCGGTCCCTCCACGCAATCGGCATAAGCTCTCACATAGCATGAGTTTAGAGCCGGAGCTCTGTGGCACGGAACTTGTCCCCCCGGGGCGCGGCCGCCAGTTCACCCAGGCCTCGAGAAAGCAGCACCCATGAGCAACACAGGCAAGATCATCGGCATCGACCTGGGCACCACGAACTCCGTCGTCTGCGTGATGGAGGGCGGTGCCCCGGTGGTCATCCCGAACGCGGAGGGCGGGCGCACGACGCCGTCCGTCGTCGCCTTCCAGACCGACGGTTCCGTGCTCGTCGGAGCACCGGCGAAGCGCCAAGCGGTCACGAACCCGACGCGCACGATCGCATCGATCAAACGCTTCATGGGGCGGCGTCACCACGAGGTCGCGTCCGAGGAAAAGCTCGTCGCGTACAAGCTTTCGGGCGGTGCGGAAGAGCTGGTCAAGGTCGAGATCGACGGGAAGAAGCTGACCGCGCCCGAGATCAGCGCCAAGGTGCTCTCCTATCTCAAAGAGGCGGCCGAGGCTTACCTCGGTGAGAAGGTGAGCCGCGCCGTCATCACGGTGCCGGCGTACTTCAACGACGCGCAGCGCCAAGCCACGAAGGACGCGGGTTCGATCGCCGGCCTCACGGTCGAGCGCATCATCAACGAGCCGACGGCATCGGCGCTCGCGTTCGGCCTGGACAAGAAGAAGAGCGGCGTCGTCGCGGTGTTCGACTTCGGCGGCGGCACGTTCGACATCTCGATCCTCGAGATCGGCGACGGCGTCTTCGAGGTCAAGGCCACGAACGGCGACACGCACCTCGGCGGCGACGACTTCGACAAGGCCCTGATCGATTTCGTGGCCGAGGAGTTCAAGAAGACGGCCGGCATCGACGTCCGGCGCGATCCGATGGCCATGCAGCGTCTCAAGGAAGCCTGCGAAAAGGCCAAGATCGACCTGTCGAGCGTCGCGCAGACCGACGTGAACCTGCCGTTCATCACGGCCGACGCGAACGGTCCGAAGCACCTGCAACAGACGATCACGCGCGCGAAGTTCGAGGGCCTCATCGAGTCGCTCGTCGATCGCGCCAAGGGGCCGTGTCTTCAAGCGCTGAAGGACTCCGGTCTCGATCCGTCGAAGATCGACGACATCATTCTCGTCGGCGGCTCGACGCGCGTGCCGGCTGTCCAAGCCCTCGCGAAGAAGGTCTTCGGCAAGGACCCGAACAAGAGCGTCAACCCCGACGAAGTCGTGGCGATGGGCGCCGCGATCCAAGGCGCCGTCCTGTCGGGCGAAGTGCGCGACGTCGTCCTGCTCGACGTCACGCCGCTGTCGCTCGGCATCGAGACGCTCGGCGGCGTCTGCACGCGCCTCATCGAACGCAACACGACGATTCCGTCGAGCAAGAGCCAGACGTTTTCGACCGCGTCGGACAACCAACCGGCCGTGACCGTGCGCGTCTTCCAGGGCGAGCGCGAGTTCGCGCGCGACAACCGACTCCTCGGTGAGTTCAACCTCGAGGGCATCGCTCCCTCGCCGCGCGGCATGCCCCAGATCGAGGTCACGTTCGACATCGACGCGAACGGCATCCTGAACGTGAAGGCGTCGGACAAGGGCACCGGCAAGGTGCAAACCATCCGCATCGAATCCTCGTCGGGCATCTCGAAGGACGAGATCGAGCGCATGCGCCGCGACGCCGAGGTCAACGCCGCGTCCGACAAGAAGAAGCGCGAGTTCGTCGATCTGAAGAACCAGGCCGATCACGCGATCTTCGAGATGGAGAAGCAGCTCGCCGAGCACCGCGCGAAGCTGGCGGAGTCCGATGTGGCTGAGATCGAGGCCGCGCGCGATGCGCTGAAGACCGCGAGCGGCGTCGAGGACGCCGAAGCCCTGCGCCGCGCGTTGAACGATTTCCAGGCGAAGGCGCAGAAGCTCGGGGCCGCGGCTCATGCTCAGTCGACGGCGGGTCCCGGCTCGGCCGGCCCCGAGGCGGCTGGACCCGGCGCCGGACCGTCCGGAGCTCGGGCTCAAGGGGCCGACGAGCCGGTCGACGCGGACTTCGAGGTCAAGACGTGATCGGGCGGTCTCCCGCGTGAATCGCGCGGGAGGCCGGTCCTCCGATTCGGACCGAGCGTGGGCCTTCTTCGCGCCACCCGAGTCGCCCGACCCGAGTCTCGCCACCCGAGTCGCCCGACTCGCCCGACCCGACTCGCCCGACCCGAGTCGCTCGACCCGAGTCGCTCGACCCGAGTCGCTCGACCCGAGTCGCCCCACCCGAGTCGCTCCACCCGAGTCGCCCCACCCGAGTCGCTCCACCCGACCGGCCTCGCAGTCCGCCGAGGACCAGTTACCTGTGACCCGCCGACCCAAGCGCCGCACGCGTGCGGACCCGATCCCCGTTTCGAGCGCGGCCGCACGCTCTAGCGTCTGCGCCGCGCGTCGGAGCTCTCCCGGCCCCGGCGAGCACTGTGGTACGCGCCTTGCCTCTGCCAGCGCGGGAAACCCCAAAGGACGCCGGGGCATCTTCGTCTGCCAGGTCCAGATCTCCGGCGTCCTCCTTGCCTCCGAGTTCCTCGCGGCCTCGGCGCGACGCGCCTTCGAGGTCGGCCCCGAAGCGGATACCCTGCGCGCCACGTGATCTCCGTATCGCACCTGACGCGGACCTTCGGGTCCTTGCGCGCGCTCGACGACGTCTCCTTCGAAGTCTCGAAGGGCGAGGTCGTCGGTTTCCTCGGGCCGAACGGCGCCGGCAAGACGACGGCCATGCGGATCCTGACCGGGTACCTCCCGGCGTCGTCGGGATCCGTGCGCGTCGCCGGGTTCGACGTGCTCACGCAATCGATCGAGGTGCGTCGGCGCATCGGCTACTTGCCGGAATCCGTGCCGCTCTACCGCGAGCACCGCGTCGTCGAGATGCTCGAGTTCCAAGCGCGACTGCATGCGATCCCCAGGAAGGAACGCGCGAGTCGCATCGAGGCCGCGTTGGAGCAAGTCGGCCTCACCGATCGTCAGCGAGACCTCGTCGGCAACCTGTCGCGCGGCTTGCGTCAGCGCGCGGGGCTCGCCGTCGCGCTCCTGCCGCGACCCGAGGTGTTGATCTTGGACGAGCCCACGAGCGGTCTCGATCCGATGCAGCGTCTCGAAGTGCGCGGCCTGATCCAGGGTTTGAGCGCGCAGCACACCGTTCTGCTCTCGTCGCACATCCTGCCCGAGATCGAGGCCGTCTGCAGGCGCGTGATCATCGTGGACAAGGGCCGGATTCGCGCGGACGGAACGCCGGATGAACTCGTGACGCGACTCGCGGGCGCGAGCCACGTGCGCGTCGAAGCCATGGTCGGTCACGACGTGGAAGCCGCGTTGCGGATCTTGCGCTCGATTCGTGGCGTGAGCGCCGTGAACGACCGCGGACGTCTGGGCATCCACCATCAGTTCGAACTCACCTGCGACGAGGACTTGCGCGAGGACGTCGGCGCGATCGCGGCCGCGCGCGGGTGGGCGTTGCGCGAGTTGTCGTGGCGCCGACCGACTCTCGAGCAGATCTTCGCGCGCATCGCATCGGGCGCGAGCGACGAGGACGTGAAACCGAGCGCCGCGAACCCGCGATCGGTGGGCGTGACGCCGATGCCGAGCCTGGATGCTCCGGTGCAGATCTCGATCGGCGGCACGGTCCCGGTCGGCGGGCCGAAGTCCGCGCCTTCGACAGCCGTCGGTGCGGGGCCCGCACCCGCGCGCGTCGTCTACAACCTGAACCCGTTCGATCGCGGCGCATCGCGCAGCCTCTCGAGACCCAAAGCGGTCGAAGATCCCGATCGCGACACGCCCGGAGCTCCGTCCGCTTGAGCGGCTTCCTCGCGATCGCTCGGCGCGAGTTCGCCGGCCTTTTCCTCGGGCCCCTCGCGTGGACGCTGCTCACGATCGCGCTCCTCCTGCAGGGTTGGCTCTTCGTCCTCTATTTGAAGACGTCGGGCGGGGACGTCGATATCTCGCTGCGTCTCGCACTGGGCGAATCGTGGGCTTTTTGGGCGTTGATGATCCTCGTGCCGCCGCTCATCACGATGCGGATGATCAGCGAGGAGTCGCGCTCCGGACTCCTCGAGTTCCTTCTCACGGCACCCGTCTCGGACGCGGCCGTCGTCGCCGGCAAGTTCGTCGCGGTGCTCGCGTTCATGGCGATCCTGTGCGGCACCTCGCTCGTGTACGGCGTCGCCGTCGCGAGCCTCGGGGTCGCGCCCGATTGGGGCGCCTTGATCGGCGGATGGATCGGCGCGGTCCTGTGCTCGGGCCTTTTCGCCGCGGTCGGACTCTTCGCGAGCGCCTTGACCTCGACACCGGTCGTCGCGGCCTTCGCGGCGGTCGTCGCGAATCTCGCGCTGGTCACGGCGCCGCTGCTCGGAGGACTCTCGGACCAACTCTTCGTGCGCCGCGCCGTCGCGCGCATCGACGTGCTCGATCACCACAAGAGCGCGTTCCTCGCCGGTGTCTTGGACACGTCGTACTTCGTGTTCTTCGTCGCGTGGACGATCGTGTTCCTCTTCCTCGCGGTGCGCGCCGTGGAGGCTCGTCGATGGCGCTAGCGCACGAACCGCGCGGTCACGGTCTCGCTTCGCGACTCTCGATCGGAGCCCGCGTGGCTCTCGGAACACTGCTCGCCATCGCTGCGGCGATCCTCGTGACATGGATCGCCGAGCGTTCCGAGTTGCGCTGGCGTCGAGACTTGACTGCCGCAGGTGAGAACACGCTGCATCCGTCGACGGCGCAGGTGCTCGGGGAGCTACCGCGCGACATCGAGGTCGATCTGTTCTTCAGCGCGCCCGAGCCCCCGTTCCACGTCGTCGGCCGCGAGGTCCAGGACCGCATGCGGCGACTCGCGCGCCTTTTCGCCGATCAATCCGGCGATCGCGTGCGCGTCGAGGACCACGACCTCGCGGATCGCACGAAGCTCGCGGCGCGGACTCAAGGACGTCGCCAAGAACTCGGCATCGGCGCGATCGAGACCGGCGGCCTCGTCGCCGTTTCGTCCGAGGGGCGTCGCCGGATCCTCCGTCTGCGCGGCGATCTCGCGGACCTCGATCCGGGCAACGGCGATGCGCGGCAAGGTCCCATCGCTCCGCCGTCGGTCGCCGGGTTCCGCGGCGAGGAAGCCTTGCTCAGCGCGATCCTCGAAGTGTCCGAAGAACGTCAGCCGCTCGTCGTCTTCACGAAGGGCCACGGCGAACTCGACCTCGGCGGCGTCGCCGAGCGCGGCGCGGCACTCCTCGCGCGCGAGCTCGGCGCACAGGGTTTTCGCGTCGATTCGTGGGACGGGAACGGCGGTGCACCGTTGTCCGAAGAGGCGGAAATGGTCGTGGTGTTGGGAGCGGAGCAGCGGTTCTCGGAACCCGAGTTCACTGAGCTCACGAGCTTCGTCGAGCGTGGTGGACGTCTGCTCGTGGCACTCTCGCCGCGGAGCGTCGGCGGCGAGGCGAGCCCCGAAGCTCTGCTCTCCCGCTTCGGTGCGCGCGCGAGAGAGAACGGCATCGTCTGCACGCCGATGCCCTCGGTCACGGGTGCGCTCCAAACCGGCGTCGCGCAATGCGCTTACTCCGTCATCGGTTTCGAAGGCATGCCCGCGCAGAATCGGATCACGGATCCTCTGCGCGCGGGCGGACAACGCGTCATGTTCTTCGCGTCACGGGCGTTCGATCGTTCGCCGCCGCCGAAGGCCGCGCGGGTCCTCGACCTGTTGCGATCCGGCGCCGAAGCGTGGATCGAGGCGCCGATCGAGGGCACGGATCGCTACGACTACGAACCGGAATCCGACTCGGAACGTACGCGCTTCTCCCTCGCCATGCAGATCGCGTTCCCGCCGTCGCGCACCGCGGAACTCGTGACGAGCGGTGACGCGGCCCGTGTCGAATCGCGCGTGCTCGCGCTCGGATCCGTCGACGCGCTCGCGAACCACCTCTTGACGACGAACCGCGACTTCGTGGCGAACGCTTTCGACTGGCTCGCCTCACGCGAGTACCGCGTGCGCATCGAATCGACGAATCGCAGCGCGCGCCGACTCGACCTCGCCGATCCGCGATCGGTGTCGCGCGTCCACACCGTCGCGGTGCTCCTGCTACCCGCGCTGTGCGCGGCCCTCGGGCTCTTCACTTGGTCGCGCAGGAGACGTGTGCGTTGAAGCCCGCCACGCTCATCCTCTTGGTCATCGTCGTGCTCTTGCTCGGCTTTTTCGCGCTGCGGACTGCCGATCACGAGGAGAGGACCTTGGCCGACGCGGACGTGCGGCTCTTCCCCGGTCTCGACGAGAACCTCGTCACGAGCCTGCGCATCGAGAACGTGGTGCGCGACCTCCACATGCGCTTCGAACGCGACGCGAGCGGCGTGTGGACTCTCTCGGATCCGGTCGCGGCGCTAGTCGAACCGGGCACGGTCGAACTCGTCGTGCAAGCCGCGCTGCGCGCTCGCGGGCGTTCGCTCGGCGAGGAAGAGCGCGCGAATCCGGCACTCCTCGGCCTCGATCCGCCCCGATTCGTGGTCGAACTCTTCGAAGGCAGTTCTGTGCGCCAGCGCGCCGAGATCGGTGCCGTGGAACTCGACGGTGCACGCGTTTTCGCTCGGGTCGGCGACAAGTTCCTGCGCATCAGTCGCGAGATCGAACCACTCCTCGATCGCGATTTGCACGAGTTCCGCGCGAGCTCGATCTCCGGCATCGATCCGCGCCACGTGGTCGAGGTGCGTCGACGCGGCAGCGCGCCGCTCGATGGAGCCGGACCCGCACCGGACGCGAGTTTCGATGCGGTCCTCGTCGACGGCGCGTGGCGCGCGACCGCGCCGGTCACGGGTCGGCTCGATCCGGCTGGGATGGCGCTGTACGTCCAGTCGTGCGCGACCTATCGATTCGACTCCATCTTCGACGAGGGCGCACGAACGTTGAACGCCCTCGGCCTCGACCCGCCCGAGCTCAGGATCGAACTCGGGACGACCGGCACGGAAGTCGTCGAGATCCTCCTCGGTCGTCCCGGTCCGAATCGCGAGGGCTCGTGGCTCGGGACACGCACGGGCAGTCGCATCGTCTGGCCGATCGTCTGGAACGACGTCGGATTTCTGGCCACGCCGATCCGGGACTTGCTCGATCACAAGATCTTGCGCGCGCGCCGTAGCGGCGTGACGAAGATAGAGCTCGACACCCCGGCGGGTCATGTGCGACTCGCTCGCGGAGCGAAGGGGTGGACTCGTGCTGCGGCGCGGGCGGGATCGACCGTGTTCGGTCCCGAACTCCTCGCCGAGACGCGCGCCGTCGAAGATGTGCTCGGAGCGCTCGAACGCTACGAACTCACTGGATTCCTCGAGGGTCGCACCTTCGAGGCCGGTGCAGCACCGATCCGTTGGAAGGTCGACGGGGAATACGGTCCGGCGAGCGGTAGTTTCGGTGCCGCGCACGTCGACGCGTCGGGCGCGAGCGGCGTGCTCTTCCAGCGCGACGACGAGACGGCCGTCGGCCATGGCGACGCCGGGATCCTCGCGGTTCTCGCACGGGACCCCGCCTTCTTCCTCTCGCTCCGGCTCCTCGAGTCGAACGAAGTGGATCTGAGGGCGATTCGACTCCGCAGCGGCGCGCTCGAGCGCAGCTTCGAACGGAACGCCAAGGGGCTTTGGATCCGCTCCGGCGGGGAGGTCGAAGCTCGCGAGTTGCGTCCGCTGCTCGACGGACTCCTCTTCCTGCGCGCTTCGCAGCGGATCCCGGAAGACGGCCGAGCGACACTCGCGGAGGGAATCGAAATCGAGTTCGCGACGCACGCGGGTGAGTCCCGTCACGTCGTGATCGGTATCGCGACGGTGGGCACCGAGCGTCGCGTGGAGATCGAAGTCGATGGGGGACGCGGCGTCGCACAAGACCAGCGACTGCACGAGAAGCTGCAGAGTTTGCTCGCCGGCGGTTGACCGTGAAAGCACGGACCATCGTCCTCGATGGGCCCTGCGCGCCTGGCGGCCGCGCGCGCTTTCCCACGCACACCCTGTGACGTGGTCGAACGCGGATCCGCGACCTGACACTCCTACCGGTTTTCGAACGCAGTCGCCGCGATCTCCTTGGCTTGACGCAAGTCGAGCTTGCCCGTTCCGAGCATCGGCAGCGCGTCGACCTTCACGAATGCCTCCGCGCGCGGCAGGAACAAGTTCGGCAATCCGGCGGCGGCGACTCGTTCCAGGATCTGGGCGATGCGCGCGGGGTCCGCGGTGTGGATAACGACCAATCTCTCGCCCTTCTTCTCATCCGGGAGCGCCGTGACGACGAACATCGGGTGATCGGCACTCGCCGCTTGGTGCAGCGCTTCCTCGACGCGACCGTGCGGCACCATCTCGCCGCCGATCTTGCTGAAACGCGCGAGCCGATCCGTGATCGTCACGAAGCCGTCCTCGTCGACGATCGCGACGTCGCCGGTCACATACCAACCGTCGACGAGCACCTGCTCCGTCAGGTCAGGGCGTCCGAGATAGCCCGCGAAGACGTTGGCTCCGCGCACGAGGAGCATGCCGCTCGTGCCCACGAGACGCGGTTCGTTCGTCTCGGGATCGACGACGCGGACGGCGATGCCCGGCAGCGGTTGACCGACACTTCCGCGGCGATGTCCGCGCTGGAAAACGCCCGGTCTGCGCACGGTAAGCGTGCTCGCGGCGATCACGGGGGAACATTCGGTCGCTCCGTAACCTTCGATCGGTCGCAGCCCGAATCGCTCCTCGAAGGCGGTTGCCAAGCGTTCGGGAAGTCGCTCCGCACCGGTCATCACGAGTCGAAGAGCACCGAATTGTTCGGGCGCGACGCGCTTCAAATAGAGGGACAGGAACGTCGGTGTGGCGAGCAGCACCGTCGCGCGGTGCGACTCGGCGGTGCGTCCGATCGTGTCCGCGTCGAGTGGTGAAGGTTCGGCGAGGAGTCCGACTCCGTGGACCAAACCGAACCACGCCGAGAGCGTCCCGAACGCGTGGAACGGCGGCAAGAGCCACAACAGTCGATCGACGTGGTCGGCGTGCAGCACTTCGCGTGCGCCGATCACGTTCGAAGCGAGGTTGTCGTGCGTGAGCGGCACGCCCTTCGGTTCGCCCGTCGATCCGCTGGAGAACAGGATCGTGAGCACGTCGTCACGGCGCGGAGCTCGCGCAGCGCCGCACCAGGACTCGATGGCGCGAACGGGCAGGCAGAACGCAGCTGCGAGCGAGGTGAGTCGTGTGCCCCGTCCGATTCGCCGCGCCACGTCTTCGAGGAACACCGGTTCGAGCTCGCGCGGCAACTCGATCTTGGCCTTCTCGAGGAACGTGCGGCTCGTGATGACGGTGCGCGCACCGGCTTGTCGCGCCGCCGATGCGACGGCCGCGGGTCCGACCGTCCAGTTCAGCGGCACGCACGGTTTCCCGGCGAGCGCGGCGGCGATCTGCGTCACAGCAGCTGCTACCGAACACGGAAGGAGCGTGCAGGCGACTCCCTCCGCGCTCCACGCGTCGCGTCGGTCGCGCGCGATCGCGATCGAGCCCGCGAGCAAACGGATGCGCGAGATCTGGCCTCGCACCGCGTCGCGGACCGCGAGTCGCCACGGCGCAAGGCGCGCGGAACTCACGAACGCGCGATGGGGGAGCGGTCGGCTCCGCGTACGCCACGCGCGCTCACCCAGCTCGACGACTCGCGTGCGGATCGTGCTCGCCGAAGTGTCGGCCGCGAGCGGCGCGCCGAACGTCAGCCGAATCGGGAGCGGCACGCGCCAACGAACGTCGCGCAGCGGTTCCGAGCGCGTGCGCGCGAACAGGGAACCTTCGAGTCCGTCGAGGTGTACGGGCACGATGGTCGCGGCGCGACCGCGCGCGATGCGCTCCACGCCGCGTCGAAAGGGTTGGAGCAAGCCGCTCTGCGTGAGCTGTCCCTCGGGGAAGATGCACACGACCTCGCCGCGATCGAGGTGCCCGCCGGCTTCGCGCAGTGCGCGCAGCACGACGCGCGGCCCGCCCGTCGACGAAACCGGGATGACGTCGAGTGCGCGGTAGAACGGTCGCAGCCAGACTTTTCGGTCCCAGCTCTCGTCCACGAGGAAGCGAATCCTGCGCGGCACGAAGGCCATGAGGACGAGGCCATCGACGAGTGCGACGTGGTTCGGGGCCAAGACCACTCCGCCCGTCCGCGGCACGTTTTCGAGGCCCTCGATCCGGGTGCGATAAACGATGCGCACGAGGGCGAGGAGGACGCTCAAGACGATGCGCGCGCTCCAATCGGCGACTACGCTGGACCCGGGCATGTCCACCGATCGAACCCGATGGCGATCCCGCGATCCACTTCTGTCGTCCCGGAAGCCGGATCCATGGCCGCTCGGCGCTCGTGACGAGACTTCGGCCTCGGAAGTTCCCTTGAAAAAGCCGCGCGAAAGGGCGTGACGTAGTCTTCGTTCGTCTATCGCGTCCCGCCGGGGTGGGTTAGTCTCGCAGGATCGTCGGACTCGACTCCCGACGCTCCTCGGCAGCATTCAGGGAACACATTTCATGCTCTTCCGGACCTCCATCCTCGCTTGCGCGGGCGCGGCGCTCTTCGCCCTTGCCTCCGCGACCCAGGCTCAGAATCCGCCTCTCGACACGATCCGCGTGGCTTCCGGCTTGGCGCGACCGCTCTTCGTGACGGCTCCCGTCGGCGACACCGCGCGTGCGTTCATCGTCGAGCAGCGCACCGCCGCGGCCGTCGGTCAGCTCCGCATCCTCAACCTGCCCGCGAACACGTTGCAGGTCGCGCCCTATCTCTCGATAGCGGGCTTGAGCGCGAGCGACGAAGAGGGCCTCCTCGGCCTGGCGTTCCACCCGAACTTCGCGACGAACGGTTTCTTCTACGTCTACTACACGATCGGCGGGAACAACACGGTACGCCGCTACACGGCCAGCGTCCCGTTCACGACGTCGACGAGCGCCGACGCTGCGAGCAACACGCAGGTCATCACTTTCACTCACCCGTCGTTCGGCAATCACAACGGCGGCTGGCTCGGTTTCGGCCCCGATGGCTACCTCTACATCGGTACGGGCGACGGCGGCAGCGGGAACGATCCGAACAACAATGGCCAGAACCTCAACTCGTACCTCGGCAAGATGCACCGACTCGACGTCGACGGGGACGACTTCCCGGGCGACGCGACGCGCAATTACGCCATTCCGTCGAGCAACCCCTTCTTCGGTGCCACGCCCGGCTTGGACGAGATCTGGTCTTACGGTCTGCGCAATCCGTGGCGCAACGCGTTCGACATGACGACGGGCGAGTTCTACATCGCCGACGTCGGTCAGAACGCGGTCGAGGAAGTGAACGTCGAGCCGGCGAACACGTCGGGTCGCAACTATGGTTGGCGCTGCATGGAAGGCAACAACTGCACGGGCCTTTCGGGGTGCACGTGCAACGGGCCCACTCTCACGGGCCCGGTGCACGTCTACACGCACGGTTCCGGTTGCTCGGTCACCGGCGGATTCGTCTATCGCGGCAGCGCGATCTGCGGCCTCCAGGGCACGTACTTCTTCGCGGACTACTGCACGGCTTCGATCTGGTCCTTCCGCTACACGGGCCTGAACAATCCGACCATCACGAACCGGACGACGGAGCTCGCACCGGGCGGCGGACTCAGCATCGGCTCGATCACCGGCTTCGGTCAGGATGCGCTGGGCGAGATCTACATCTGCGAGCGCGGCGGCGCGACGACCGGTGAGGTCTTCAAGATCGTCCCGGGCACGATCACCGACTGCAACGCGAACAGCATCCACGACGGATGCGACATCGCGAACGCGACCAGCCTCGACACGAACACGAACGGCGTGCCCGACGAGTGCGAAGCCTCGGTCACGCCATACTGCTTCGGTGATGGCACCGGCACGGCCTGCCCGTGTGCGAACAATGGCACCGCGGGCAACGGTTGCGCGAGTTCGGTCAATGCGAACGGCGCGAACCTGTCGGCCTCCGGCACGGCCAGCATCAGCAACGACAGCTTGCTGCTCATGGGCGACGGGATGCCGAACAGCTCGGCGCTGTACTTCCAGGGCACGACCCAGACCAACGGCGGCGCCGGCTCGGTCTTCGGTGACGGCAAGCGCTGTGCGGCAGGTTCGATCATCCGCCTCGGCACGAAGCTGAACAGTGCGGGCCAATCGACCTATCCCGAGATCCTCGACCCCGTGATCTCCATCCGGGGAGCAATCACGGGCGGGCCTCAGACACGCACGTACCAGGTCTGGTACCGCAACGCCGCGGCCTTCTGCACGGCTGACACGTTCAACCTGACGAACGCACTGTCCGTCGTGTGGGTGAACTGATGTGAAGGCACGGTCGAAGTTCCTCCGGGGCTTCGATATCGGCTGCGAAGATCTGGCCGCGGGGGCTTTACCCCGCGGCCAGTTTCGTTCGGGTGGCGTGCCGATCCATCGTCGGGCTACGACGAGCTCGTCATCGACGAACGTTGAGAGGGCTCACCGCCGCAGTTCGAGCAGAGCCCCGGCCCGTGCACCGGGGTCCTCCGTTTCGAGCGCCTGCTCGATGAGGCCGTCCGGGCCGATCACGTACGTGACGCGCCGCGGACAATCGTCCTCCGTGCTCGCCGCAGCGCGGTAACGGATGGCCAGGTGTCGGCGACGTCGCACAGGAGCGAGAACGGGAATCCGTGGGCCTCGGCGCAGCGACGATTGTCCGCGACGGAGTCGAACGACACGCCGAAGACGCGCGTGCCCGGGATGTGGTACTCGCGGATGCGGCCTCGAAATGTGCAGCCCTGAGCGGTGCAAACGCGCGTGTTTGCTCGGGGGAAGAACCACAGTACGAGGCGACCGCCGCGCGGATCGGCATGGCGGACCCTGTTCCCGAGATGGTCTTCGACTTCGGACTCTGGCGCCACGCTGCCGAGCGGGTGCCGCTCACGCGACGCGTGACGACGCGAAGAGCGGGCTCAGGGTCGTGGAGAGGAAGCTCACCTCGGGGACTCGCAGGCGGGCGTCACGACGGCGAGTCGTTACGGCTCGTTCGAGGGTCTGACTCCTCGCTTTGATGCGAGTCGTCGCCTTCCGTTTCGACTTGCGCCTCGAGATCGGCCTCGAGGGTGTCGTCTTCGATCTCACCGTCCTCGATGCGTTCGGCCCGGCGCACGGCCTCGCGCGCGGCGACCTCTCGTGCGTCGTCCTCCGCAGCGATCCGCGCCTCGTTCGCTTCGCGCTCGGCGAGCGTCGAGTCGATCCGACGATCGCGGTCGCGCGCTTCACGGATCAAGCGATCCATCGCCGCCGCGTGCTCGATCGAATCGTCGTAGGCGAAGCGCAGGTTCGGCACGCGCCGGATGTGCAGGACGCGTGCGACTTGGCGCTGCACGTAGCCGACCGCGTGATCGAGCATGTGAGCGGCCTTGCTGCGGTCGCCCTCGTCGCCCAGGACCGAGTAGTGGATCGTGGCGATCCCGAGGTCATTCGACAGCTCGACGCGCGTGATCGTGACGAAGGTCGCGCGCGGATCGCGGATCTCGAACTGGAGGCAGTAGGCCGCCCGTTCTTGGATGCGGGAGGCGAGGCGCGCGATCGTGCGGGGATTCGTCATGGCGAGACGCGCGGAAGGTGCCGGACACGAGCCGCGCACCTTCCGCCGAGCACTTCCGGTTTCAGCTTACCGCCGCACTGCCGAGCGTGCGCTTGACCGTGAACGTCTTGTAGGCCTCGACCTGGTCGCCCTCGCGGACGTCCTGCCAGTCCTTGATCGTGATGCCGCAGTCGAAGCCAGCGCGCACTTCCTTCGCATCGTCCTTCTCGCGCCGCAGCGAGCCGAGTTGGCCCGTGTGGACGACCTTGCCGTCGCGCAGGACGCGCACCTTGCAGTCGCGCACCAGCATCCCGTCGAGGACGTGACTGCCGGCGATGAGGCCGACCTTCGACGACTTGAACAGCACGCGGATCTCGGCGTGACCGAGCACTTCCTCGGCCATCTCGGGCGCGAGAACGCCTTCCATGAGCAACCGGATGTGGTCGAGCAGCTCGTAGATGACTTCGTAGTAGCGCACTTCGACGCCGAGCCGGTCGGAAGCCGTACGCGCCTTGTCGTTCGTGCCGACGTGGAAGGCGATCACGATGCCGCCCGCCGGGCCGGCGAGGTTGACGTCGTTCTCGGTGACCTGGCCGACGCCGGCGAAGAGCACCTTGACCTCGACTTCGTCGTGCTTGAGCTCGGAAAGGGCGTTCTTCAACACCTCGACCGAACCTTGCACGTCGGCGCGCACGACGACGTTGATCGCTTTGCGTTGCTTCTCGGCGACGGCGCGCATGAGCGACTCGGCCGTGACCGTCTGACGACGTTCTTGGCTGAGCTGCAGGGCGCGGTTCTTCTTCTCGCGCTCCGTGGCGACTTCCTTCGCTTGCGCGAGGCTCTCGACCACGTAGAACGCCTCGCCGATGCTGGGCAACGCCGAGAGACCGGTGACTTCGATCGGCATCGACGGCGGCGCTTCATCGACTGCGCGAGCGCGGTCGTCGAACATGGCGCGCACCTTGCCGTAGCCCTCGCCGGCCAGGATCACGTCGCCGCGCTTGAGCGTGCCGTCCTGCACCAAGAGGTGCGCGACGATGCCCTTGCCCTCGTTGATCTCGGCTTCGAGCACGATGCCCTTGGCCGGACCGCGCGGGTGACTCTTGAGCTGGAGCACTTCGCTTTCGAGGAAGACGCGTTCGAGCAACTCCTCGACGCCCGTGCCCTTGAGCGCGCTGACCGCGATCATCGCGGTGTCTCCGCCCCATTCCTCGGGGATGAGCTGCAGCTTCGTCAGGTTTTCCTTGGCCTTCTGCAGGTTCGCGTCGGCCTTGTCGACCTTCGTGAGCGCGACGACGAGCGGCACCTTCGCGGCGCGCGCGTGGGCCAACGCTTCTTCGGTGCTGGGCATCGGACCGTCGTCGGATGCGACGACGAGCACGACGATGTCGACCGCGTTCGCGCCGCGTGCGCGCATCGCGGTGAACGCGGCGTGACCCGGCGTGTCGATGATCGTCAGCTTGTGGCCCTTCTTCGTGGCCACTTGGTACGCACCGATGTGCTGCGTGATCCCACCCGATTCGCCCGAGGCGACGCGCGAGCTGCGGATCGCGTCGATCAACGTCGTCTTGCCGTGGTCGACGTGGCCCATGAACGCGACCGTCGGCGGACGCGTGATGAGGAACTCCGCGTCGATGCCGGTGCGCTTCTTCTTGATGCCCTCGATCAGCGCCGTTTCGGCCGCGATCTCCTGCACGACCCGCAGTTCGACGTTGTACTCCTGCGCCATGAGGACAGCGGTGTCCTCGTCGAGCAGGGCGTTGATGCTGAGCGCCGCGAGCGGCAACCCGAGGTTCTGAAGACCGACCTTGACGAGTTCGTTGGGCTTGACCGAGAGGTGTTCGGCCAGCTTCTTCAGCGTGAGCGGTGCTTCGACTTCGAGCTCCTTGCCCGACATCGGAGACTGCAGACCTTCTCCGCGCCGCGGTCGGCCGCCACCGCCACCGCCGTAGCCGCGACCGCCCGGACCGCCGCCGATCATGTTGCGACGCAGGAACCGGCCCGCTTCCCGATCCCGCAGCTGCGAAGCGGTCATCGTGTCGCGTGCACCGCCGCGATCTCCGCGCACGATGCCGCCCTTCTTGACTCCGCCTTGGGTCGGTCGGACGTCAGGGGCCACGTCGTCGCTCGAGCGCAGGCGGCGCGATTCGATGGTCGGCTTGCGCGCCTGAGAGGCGATCTTCGAGAGGTCGATGAAGCCGACGACCTTGCCCAAGCGGGCCGGGGTCGGAGGGCTACCCGCCGTGGGGGCCGCGAGGGGAACCGCGGCGCCCATCAACGGAGCTCCCGGAGCGGCCGGGCCGGCGGTGGACGGCACCGTGCCCTGCCCGGAGGTGCCCTGCCCGACGGAAGTACCCTGCCCAGGCGACGTGCCCTGCGCGGCGGACGCACCCTGTGCGGCTGACGCGGCCGGGCGCATCGGGAAGGCCGTGCGCGCGGGTTGCGACGAGGTTATCTGCGGCGCCGGCGTGGAGAAGAACTGGCCGGGCGGGGGATACTGCGAAGGCTGGGCTGTCGGAGCGGGCTCCGTCGGTGTGGACGGGGCCGTCCGGCCTTCCGGGCTTGCCTGGGTGGGGCGGGCTGAATCGGGGCGGGCCGAATCGGTGCGGGCTGAATCGGTGCGGGCCAAATCGGTGCGGGCCGAGGCGGCCTCCTCCTGGACGTGAGCCGTGCGCGGGGGCGCCGACGAGTCGTCTGCGCGCGTCGTCGCCGGATCGCGGACGGGGGATTCGAGCGCGGTCGTTTCCGCGGACATGTGCCTCGGACGCGGAATCTCGACCTGCGGTTCCGGTGTCGTGGGCGTCTCGCCGGCGAAGTGCTCGGCGGGCTCGGCCCGAGCGGGCGCATGCGTCGGCGTGTGGGTCGGCGTGTGGGTCGGCGCATGCGTCGGCGCGTGGGTCGGCGTGCTCGTGCTGGTCGACGAGGCCGCGGTCTCGACGCTCGGCTCCGTGCTTTCCGCGCCCACTTCGTCCGCGGCGCCGTCGAGCTTCTTCTTCTTCTTCTTCTTGACGATCAGGCCGCCCAGGCCGTCGATGTCACCGACGGCGGCCGTTTCGGCCACGTCGGGCTTGCGCCCCATCATGTTCAGGGCTTCGAGCTTGCCTCGGATCTGCAGCTCCTCGAAGTCTGCCAGACCCGTTTGCGCCGACTTGATGTCAAAACCCAGCTCACGGAGCCGCTTCAGGAGCTCGGTCCCGGGAATGCCGATCTCTTTCGCGAGGTCGCTGACGCGTTTCTTCTGGCTCAAGGGGCTCCGGTCTCGTGGGTCTCGTGTGCGGTCAGGCTCGGTGCGCGAGGCGCTCGCGAGCGGGTGGGCGGGCTAGTGGTCGTGTGGGAAGTGGACAGATGGATCGTGGAACGAGTTCCCGACTCGGCGCGCGAGCCGGGAACGTGGCCCTCGGAGGTGCCGGTCAGGCCCGCACTCCGCGTGCGGCGGCTGGGTCGCCTTCCGGCGCACCCGAGCCTTCCCCGGACGGGGTTTGGGCGTGCGGCTCCGTCGTTTCTCCGGTCTGGAATTCTTCGCGCGTCTTGATGTTGATCTCCCAGCCGCACAGGCGGCTCGCGAGACGGACGTTCTGACCGCGCTTGCCGATCGCGAGCGACTGTTGGTCCTCGTCCACGATCACGATCGCCGAACGGGTCGACTCGTCGGGATAGATGTTGTCGAGGTGGATCGTCGCCGGCTTCAGGCCGTTCATGATCAAGGTCTCGAGCGAATCGCTCCACTTGATGATGTCGATACGTTCGCCGCGCAATTCGTCGATGACGGCCTTGATCCGCGAACCGCGCACGCCGACGCACGCGCCGATCGAGTCGATCTTCGGATCTTGCGACAAAACAGCCATTTTCGTGCGGTAGCCCGGCTCGCGGACGACGCGCTTGATCTCGATGATCGAGTCGGCGATCTCGGGCACTTCGAGCTCGAAGAGCCGGCGCACCAGGTCGGGGTGCGTGCGCGACACGAGGATGCGCACGCGGCTGCCGTCCTTCCTGACCTCGACGATGATCGCGCGGATGCGATCGCCGGGGTTGAAGTTCTCGCCGCGGACGCGGTCTTCCTTGCCGAGCGTCGCTTCGACGCGGCCCAAGTTCACGACGAGCGAGTCGCCTTCGTAGCGCTGGACGACGCCGTTCACGAGCTGGCCGACGCGGGCCTCGTACTCCTCGAACAGGACGTCCCGTTCGGCTTCGCGCAGACGCTGTTGGAAGCCCTGCTTGACCGCTTGCGCCGCGATCCGACCCAGCTCGGCCAGGTCCATTTCGTACTCCTCTTCGTCGTCCTCCATCTTGACCTCGCCGGTCTTCCGGTCGATCGCGACGACGAGGTCCTCGCCGACACCGAGGCGCTTGCGCACGCCGGCCGAGAGGGCCTCCTCGAGCGCGCGGAAGATGACGTCCTTCGGGATGTCCTTCTCGCGATGGATGATGTCGATCATCCGCAGGAGGTCTTCAGGGTTCATCGGCGGGGAGGAGGGCCCGGTTCCGGGCGTTGGGCGTTGCGTGGGGGGGAGGAGGAGTGCGTGCGCGGGCGAACCGAGCGTGTGGCGATCGCGTGTGGCTATTCAGGCGCGTGTAGGCGAAAACCTCCCCCCACCCCCAGGGTGACCAGGGGCTCCGCAGGGATGAACCGACGGTCGAGCGGGCTCGGGGAGATCTGGGAGTGTGACGGATGCGTGCGTGGGAGTCAATCTGGACGACGTCGCTCGCGCTCGCCGCGAGCCTCCAAATTTCGCGCTGGGAGGCGCGGACCGAGGGGGAGCACGACCCGGCTCGAGCGGCACGACGGCTCGCCGAGGCGCGCGGTGGCGGCGCGGCCACCGCTGGCACCGCCCTCGTGGAGTTCGAGGGCCAGGACGTTGCGGAACGGCGACTCCGCGCGCGGATCCTGGTCACCGAGGCGACGGCCGAACAGGCGTCGCGCGTGCTCGCTCTCGCCGCGGACCCCGACGCCGGTGTGCGCGTCGATCTCGCACGCGCTTTGGGCCGGCCGGAGTGGACCGGCACCCTCGTCGCGGAGCGCCGATCGGCGCTCGCGCGCCTTGCCGCGGACGACGGTGACAGACGGGTGCGCGACGCGGCGCGAGCGGGACTCGTCACGCTCGTCGCGGGACCGGAGCTCGCACGGATCGCGGACGAAGCGCCCACGACCGACCGGGCCGAGCTCTTCGCGGGCCTGGCGAGCTTTCCCGCTGGACGGACGGCGGCGCTGGAGCGTGCCTCGGCGTCCGGGGACGAAGAGGACTGGATGCTCGCCGCGCGCATCGCCGCGGAAACGCCCGAGGGGCGCGCGGTGGATCGTCTGCTCGCGCGCATCGACGACGGCTTGCGGCGCGGTTCGACCTTGGCGAGAGCCGCATTGGAACGTCACGCACGACGGCTCGTGCAGCTCGGCCTGGATGCGCGCGCGTTGACCGTTCTCGCCGGGCGTCCGGGCTTCGAAGCGCAAGATCTTCGCGCACGACTCGCGCTCACGCGGGGTCGCGATCCAGGCGTAGCGCTCGCCGCGTCGCGCGTCCTCGGATCCGTCGGCCCCGCGGGCGAGAGCGCGCACGCCGCGCGGATCCGGACCTCGCGCGCCGCGCGATTCGCCGTGTGCGCGCGCATCGCACTGGGCGAGGAGCCCCTCGACGCGGGATTGCGAGAGGTCCGCGCGGCGCTCCACGCCGCACTCGCGACGCGCGCCGATCGCGCCGGACGAACAGCAGCGCTCGATCACGCCGAAGTGCTCGAAGAGCTGGCGCAGGTCGAGCTGACGGAAACGGTGCGTCGACTCGCCCGCACGAGCGATCCGGATCCCGCGACGGTACTCGGCCCCGCGGCGTCGTTCCATCGCGCGGCATTGCGCGCTCACGTCGCGGCCGCGCGTGCGGAACTCCGTGCGTCGGACGGCCTCGACCGCTGGCTCGGAGCGGAGGATTCCGTCGTGGAGCTCGTTCTCGATGCGGAAGCATCGAACACGTTCGGAGTGGAACGCCAGCTCGCGATCCGACTCGCGTTGGGCCGTGCGCTCGCGACGGTCGCGCCCGACGAGTGCATCGGTTTCGAGCCGCTCGCGCCGCCGCAGGACGATGCGTGGTCCGACGAACGGCGGGAACTCGTTCACGAAATCGTGCGCGCCGAACTCGCCTCGGCCGAGCAGCGTCACGCGCGCGCGGCGTTCGCGGTCGAGCGCGCGCGTGCCGAAAGACCGGGCGGAGTGTCGGCCGAGCTGTCGCAGGCCGAACTCGAAGCGCGCCTCCGCTTGCAAGAAGCTTGGCAGGACGTGGCGTCGCTCGCGCAGGGCGACGACGAGCCGCTGCGCGACGCGCGGAGTGCTTCGTGGTTCGCCGTGACGACTGCACGCGCGTTGCGCGAAGCCGGTCGCGGGGCCGAAGCGCGGATCGTGCTCGGTCGCGCGCGCACGGCGCTCGAAGCGAGCGGCGCGGCGCAACGCTGGTTGTGGGGGATCGAACTCCTGTGCGAGATCGAAGCCGCGACCGGCGCGTCCTTCACGGACGACGAGGAACCGGCGCTTGCCGAGGTCGAACTCTTGCGAGCGGTGGAGCGATTGCAGGCGCTCGAGGACCTGCTGCGCGAACGCGGTGCGCCCGCGCGAGCGATCGACGCCGTGCGCCATCAACGCGCGAACGCGCTCGTTTCGTTGGCCGTGAACGCGAACGTGCGCATGGGCCGGCCGGAGCGCGCGCTCGAGCACTTCGAAGCCGCGTGGAAGCTGCGACAGGACGAGTTCGTGCGCGTGCTCCTCGCGTGCTATCGCGCGCGATCGGGTCGCGCCGACGAAGCTCGCGCGGCGCTCGCGGCGGTCGTGCCCGGGCCCGGCACCTACTACAACCTCGCGTGCGCTTGGGCACTGTTGGGTGAACGCGCGACCGCTCTCGAATACCTGGCCCTCGAACTCACCGAGAACCACGCGCCGGGCGGCAGCCTCGAACGACAGAAGGCCTGGGCGCGCAAGGATCCCGATCTCGCATCCTTGCGCGGCGACCCGCGCTTCGTCGAACTGGTCGGACGATGACGATCGCAACCGTGCACACGACGGGGAAGGGCCGACGTTGGCTCGCCGGCGGACATCCGTGGCTCTACCGCGACGACGTCGCGAGCGCGGACGCGGAACCGGGCGAGTTGGTCGCCGTCGTCGATCCCGCGGGCACGACCGTCGGGCACGGACTCTTCAGCGCGCGCTCGCGCATCGCCGTGCGGCTCGTCAGTCGCGACAAGCATCGCCCCGACGATTCGTTCTGGAGCACGCGGGTCGAACGGGCCGTCGCCCATCGCGCGCGCCACGGATTCCTCGACGAGCGCGGCGCGTGTCGCTTGCTCGCGGGCGATGCCGACGGCGTGCCGGGGCTCGTCGTCGACCGCTATGCGGATGTTCTGGTCGTGCAGAGCGGCACCCTGGCGGCGGATCGATTGCGTGACGGAATCGTCGACACCTTGATCACGGCGCTGCCGTTTCGGGTCCGCGCCGTGTACGAGCGTTCGGATGCCGGCGCGCGCAAATTGGAAGGTCTCGAGCAGCGCACCGGCCCCGTGCGCGGTGAACTCGGCGGCGAAGTGATCGTCGAGGAGGACGGCTTGTCGTTCGCGGTCGACGTCGAGCACGGTCACAAGACCGGGCACTACTTGGATCAGCGCGCGAACCGGACCGCCGCGGCGCAATTGTCGCGCGGTGGTCGCATGCTCGACGCCTTCTGCTACGACGGGCTCTTCGCGATCCGCGCCGCGTTGTCGGGCGCGAAACTGGCATTGGGGCTCGACCAGTCGGCCGCTGCACTCGAGCGCGCGCGCGCGAACGCCGAGCGCAACGGAGTCGGCGATCGTGTGCGGTTCGAGAAGGCCGATTGCATGCAGGACCTGCGCGATCGCGGGCGTGGGGGCGAACGCTACGAGGTCGTCGTGGTCGACCCTCCGGCGTTCGCGCGGAACCGCAACGAGCTCGCCGGCGCGGAACGCGGCTACATCGAGCTGAATCGGCGTGGGTTCGAGCTGGTCGAGGACGGCGGGACGCTCGTCTCCGCTTCGTGTTCATTCAACGTGCGTCCAGCGGACTTCACGGCCTGGATCGCGCGCGCAGCGCACCTCGCCGGCGTCGATGCGTGGCTCGACGATTTCCGCGGCGCGCCGACGGACCACCCGGTGCTGTTGACGCTCCCCGAGACGTCGTACTTGAAGTGCGCGTTCGCGCGGGTGGCGCGCGCGAATCGCGTCACGGACGCGTGATAGACTGCCGCGCACCGACCAGGGGCCCATGCAGACCGCGACTACGATTCGGATCACGTTGAACGGAACGCTGCGCGAATTGAGCGCTCCAACCAGCGTTTCTGCACTGGTCGACGTGCTCGGTCTGCCGCAGGACTCGGTCGCGGTCGAAGTCGGTGACCGCTTGGTGCGGCGCTCGGACCGCACGCAGCGAATTCTCGTCGACGGTGACCGCGTAGAAGTCGTGACGCTCGTCGGTGGTGGCTAGGTGAACGTGAGTCAGGATCAACGGGCGGCGACGCCGGCGTGGCTCGCCGACGAACCGCTCGTCATCGGGGAGCACGCGTTCACGTCGCGCCTCTTCGTCGGCACGGGCAAGTACAAGGACGTCGCCGAGACGCGCGCGGCCCTCGAGATCAGCGGCACGCAATGCGTGACCGTCGCGGTCCGGCGCGTGGATCTCGCCGCGAAGGGACCCTCGCTCCTCGACGCGATCGATCGCACGAAACAGGTCATCCTGCCCAACACCGCCGGTTGCTACGACGCGGCGAGCGCGATTCGAACCGCGGAACTCGCGCGCGACTTGCTCGGGACGCGGCTCGTGAAGCTCGAGGTGCTCGGCGACACGAAGACCCTGTTGCCCGATCCGGTGGGCACGCTCGAAGCGACGAAGGAGCTCGTCGCGCAAGGTTTCCACGTGCTCGTGTACACGTCCGACGATCCGCGCCTCGGCGTGCGGCTCGAGGAACTCGGCGCCGTCGCCGTGATGCCCGCGGGCTCGCCGATCGGTTCGGGACAGGGTGTGTTGAACCCCTTCGCGATCCGCATCTTGCTCGAGCTCGTGAAAGTGCCGGTCATCGTCGATGCGGGCGTGGGCACGGCGTCCGACGTCGCGATCGCGATGGAACTCGGCGCTGCCGGGGTCCTCTTGAACACCGGGATCGCGTCCGCGCGAGAACCCCTGCGCATGGCGGCCGCGATGCGCGACGCGTGCAGCGCGGGCCGGCAAGCGTTCCTCGCCGGACGCATCCCGCGCAAGCTCTACGCGAACGCGAGTTCCCCGCTCGAAGGCCTGATCCACGCCGCGGGCCGGCCGGGCGCGACGTGATCCAGACCGCTGCGGAATACATCGAGAGCGCGCGCTCGATCGATGGACGCACGTGGGCGCAAGTCGGCGCGGTGGCAGCGATCTCGACGGTCGCGCTGCTGCCCGTCGCGTGGCTCGCGGTGAAGCGGCTCGTGCCCGATCGCAACATCGTCTTCGCCCGTTGGGGCTTCAGTCACGTCGCGATGGCGATCGGCCTGCTCGTCCTCGTCGTGTACGCGGCCGGAGCTCTCATCGGGGGAGGCCGGAGCCTCATTGGCGACCTCGCGATCATGGGCTCGGCGTTCGGCGCACTCGCGCTGGCGATCGTCGCGTGGTCGATTCGCCTCGATCCCGACGGCGTGCGTGTGCTGGGTTTCCGGAAGTCGGGCTCGTTCCGCGCGATCGCGGCCGGGCTCGTGGCCTACCTGATCGCGATACCGGGGATCTTGGGACTGATCCCGCTCTGGGGCTGGATCCTCGAGCTCGTCGGCCACACGCAGGTGCCTCAGGACATCGCGCTGCGTTTCGCGGCGCTTTCGCCGGCCGAACAGCTACTTCCGCTCGTGCTCGGCGTCCTGATCCAACCGCTGCTCGAAGAGCTCGTGTTCCGCTCGTTCCTCCAGCCGCTCCTCGTTCAGAACTTTCGCGAGGTCGCCGGCGTGGCGCTGACCTCGTTCGTCTTCGCGGCCTTGCACGGGCCCGACCTCTTCCTGCCGATCTTCGCGCTCTCGTGCCTGCTCGGCGCGATCATGTTGCGCACGCAGAACCTGTATGCCGTGTGGGCCATGCACGCACTGAACAACGGCATCATGTTCGCCGTGCTCGTCGCGAGTCCGGAGTTCGTCGGTAGCGGGGGCGGATCGTGACGCGCTTCCCCGCCGCGGGCCTCTTCCGCGCGCTGCCGGGCGGAGCTTTCGCGGCGACGAACGCGATCCTCACGGGCGACATCACGCTCGGCGAAGACGTCGGCATCTGGTTCGGTTGCGTGCTGCGCGGCGACGACGCGTCGCTCACGATCGGAGCGCGCACGAACGTCCAGGATCTCTCGATGATCCACGCCGACACCGACGTGCCGAACGTGATCGGGTCGGAGGTCACGATCGGGCACCGTTGCGTCCTGCATGGAGCGCGCGTCGAGGATCGCTGCCTGATCGGGATGGGCGCGATCCTCCTCAGCGGATCCGTGATCGGCGCGGAATCGCTGGTCGCCGCCGGTGCGGTCGTGCGCGAGAACTTCGTCGTGCCGCCGCGCTCCCTCGTCGCCGGCGTGCCGGCGAAAATCGTGCGCACGCTCGACGACGCCGCTGTGGCGCGGATCGCCGAGAGCGCGGACGGCTACGTGAAGAAGATCCGGCTCTACCTGTGAGCGCCGAACTCGACTACGCGGCTCGCACAGAGCGCCTCGACGAGATCCTGCTCGGCTTCGAGAGCCTGGCCGTCGCGTTCTCGGGCGGTGTCGACTCGAC
>Ga0209591_10000528_pt1 | contig 49389 bp, 41 predicted proteins | sample MAT01_FD_187207 | JGI IMG/M metagenome (GOLD analysis project Ga0209591, IMG submission 187207) | Freshwater microbial communities from Lake Fryxell liftoff mats and glacier meltwater in Antarctica - MAT-01 (SPAdes) (version 2) | ecosystem: Environmental > Aquatic > Freshwater > Ice > Liftoff...
GGCGGAGCCTGGACTGCGGGCCCCTGCAAGGATGGCGGAGCCTGGACTGCGGGCCCCTGCAAGGATGGCGGAGCCTGGACTGGAGGACTCGGCGGTCGTCGGGAACAGGACCCGTTCGATCGTGTCCCGCAGGACGAGAAAGCCCATCATCGAGACGATGAGCGGGGTCGCGACCGCGCCGCCATAGAAGAAGATCCACGTCAGCGCGACTGCCGCGACAAGGCCCCAGCGCAGGCTCTGGTACGCCCTCTCGAGCCCGAGGAACACCCATGGTGCCAACGCGAACCCGTAGAACGGCAGGTGCCCGTCCCAGAAGATCATCATGAAGCGGCCCGAGAACATGAAGGCCGCGGTCGCGATGATCGCGCCCCAGCCCCGCACACCGTGGTGGCGCGCGTACTGCCAGGCACCCTCGAGCCCGACCACGATGAACAACAGGAGCCGCAGCGCCGACGCTATCGGCTGGTCGAACGGCAAGGTCAAGAGCAGGTCGGGCGACAACGCGTCGGTCTGGATGTTCGCGAGCGCCGGGATCCCGCCGCAGAACCACGGGTTCCACATCGGCATCTGACCGTACTCGCTCCAGCTCCGGGTCGCGACCGTCGCGTGGTGAACGAAGTACGCCCAGTCCTGGCCGCGCCCCATGAGGTAGGGCTCGGACAACCACGTGCCCATGAACCACATGCCGAGCACGATCCACAGTGCCAGCCGCACTGGGGTGCGCGCGAACAGCGGCGCGACCGTGAAGGGGGACTCTTCGTCCCGCGGGAAGGCGCTCACCGCTTGTGCCTCGTCAGCGGCGGCCAACTCGTGCGCATGAGCTTCTGCCCCGGGCCACGCCACGCTTCGTGCAGACCCTCGTCATAGGCCAGCAGGATCGACACGATCGAGACCTCGTATTTGTCCGCCATCGTGCGCACGTACTGCGACATGTGGTCGCTCCAGTGGTCGGCCTGCGCCCAGACGTCACCGGGGAACGTCTTCTCGGCGATGCCGCGCCAGCGTTCGTCGTTCTGCGCGATGTCGCGAAAGAACATGCGCCGTTGGTCGAGCGTGACCCCGAAGCGGCTGCCATCGGGCCCGGCGATGCGCGCCAAAGGTGTCGGCCGCTCGGCGCAGTTCGGGATCGCGATCGCAATAATGGCGGCCACGAGCGGCCCGAACCACAGGCTCAGCCCCTCCCATCGCCCGCTGGAGCTCGGCTTCACGACTTCACCCCGTCAGGGCGTCACGCCGACCGGATTGATGAAGCACTGGCGCGTGCAGAAGAACTGCTCGGCGCCGCTCTCCGGATCTTCGATCGCGTTGCACTGCCAACCCGACGGACAACGATCGATGGGATCGTCCTTGCACGGCACGAGGCAGAAGTCGCCCTTGGGCTGCTCGTCCTGGTCCTGGAAGCTCACGCAGATATTGGGATCCGGGCAGCCGGCGTTCGCCTCGGCGCCGGCGTCGCACGTCGCGCAGTGCGGGTCGCTCGCCGGGAACGGCACGCACTGGCCGCTCGCCTGGTCGCACACCTTGCCGAACGCGCACTCGAAGTTGTGCAGGCAGCCCTTGTCGACGCAGCGTCCGCCGTCGCAGCGCTGGCCCGCGTTCTGGCAGTTGGCGTCGACCTGGCAGCCAGGCACGCAGCCGCCCGTCTCGCGGCTGCAATAGGTCTCGGGCGCCGGGCAATCCGCCGCGACTTCGCATGCACCGGGGATCTTGCACTTGCCGCCATCGCACTTCGCGGGCGCATTGCAGTCTCCGTCGCCGGTGCAAGGCGGCAGGCAGCGGCCCGCGACACATACCGTCTGGTTCTGGCACTGACCGTCTTCAACGCAGCCATTGGCGCAGGTCTGGGACGCATCGCTGCAGATTTCACCGACCGGGCACTCGCTGTCCATGGCACATAGGCCGAGATCCCCGCAGGCACCGGACTTGGCGATGCACTGCTTGGCGGAGAAGCCTTCAACCGGCAGGCACGCGAAGCCCCCGGGGCAGCCGGCCTCTGTCACGCAGCCGAGCCCACAGAACTGATCGCCCGAAGCGTAGGGCAGGCACGCGCCTTGATCGAGGCAGCCGCTCGCCGTGCTGCACCGCTCGCACACGCCGACCTGGGCCTCGCAAAAGCCCGTGCAGGTGTTGCACCAGCGAGGCACGCCGCAGTTGCGGTCTTCGGTGCAGGCTGTGCCGCTCGCGACGACGCACTGGCCATGGCAATCGCACACTTCGCCCGGGCCCATGCACTCGCTGTTGGCGGTGCAGAAGCTCGACGGGCCGGTCCCATCGCCATCGGGGGCGACAGTCGCATCGCCGCCGACCTCAGCGACATCGCCCAGCCCGGTAGCATCCGGCTGTCCAGTCGCGTCGCTGGACTTCTTGTCGTCACCGCACGCGCTGAAACACAGCATGAACAAGGTGATGCGCGCTGCGATGGCGAGCTGCACTCAGTACACTCCGAGGCCGTAGACCTGCCCGGAGTTGCCGAGCACATACAGAGACCCGAACGCCAGCTCGGGCGTGGCGCGCACGCCGCGTCCGTCGCTCCAGCGCATGACCTCGCGGCCGGAACCGCGGTCGACGAATGACAGCGCCTCGCCGATCGGCGTCAGCACGTACTTGCGGCTCGCGACCGGCGTACCCGCCCAGCCTGTGTCGAACTTCGCGACCCAGCGCACGCGTCCGCCATCGGCTTCGATCGCCCACAGCTGGCCGTCCGTGCGCGGCGCATAGACGACCCCATCGAGCACCGCGGGCGTGGCGAAGCCTTCGCCCGGCTGCTTCCAGAGCACGACCCCGTTATCGAGCCCGAGGCCATAGAGCCCGCGCGCGAACGAGCCCGCAACCACGACGCTGCCATCCGCGCCTGCGACTACCTGTGGGGTGGTGTCGACGTCGACGAACTGCTTGTCGCCGCCGGACAGATCCGTCGACCACACCGTGACGCCGTCGTCAACCGCGTAGGCTATCACCCAGCCGTCTGAAAAGCCTGTGATGACCACGTCTTTGGCGACGACGGCGCCCGCCTGTCCGGTGACCGTGAGCTCCTGTTCCTGCGCCCGCTCCGCTTCCCAGACGCGCTTGCCGGTCTGCAGCGACAGCGCCGTGATGCGGTTGTCGAGGCTCGTCACGAAGATGCGCCCCTTCGCGTCATCGACCTTGCCGCTCACCGCCGGCGACGCCGTGATGCCGGCTGTGTCGGGGTATTCGCTGATCCAGATCTCGCGCCCGTTGCGTTGGTTCATGCGGTAGACATGACCATCGAGCGAGGCGAGCAGGAACTCGTCCGGCGCGCCATACGGTCCAAGATCGATCGGCCGCGCGCCATTGGGGCCGGTCGTCTTCGTCTCCCACACGATGCGTCCCGACGCCGCGTCGAGCCCACGCACACTTCGGTCTTTCGACGGCACCACCAGGAGCCCACCCTCGGGCGTGGCCTTGCCGTGCACGAACAGCGGCTGGCCTTCTTCGACCGGGTGGTACGCGAACGGCTCCAACTGGTAGAGCACCGTGGCCCACTCGACCGACAACCTGCGCTCGGCCTCCTGGCCTGCCGGCGGGAAGATGCCGCAGCCAGATGCGACACACGCAACCAGCGCAAGGCCAGCGAGGCCGCCGAGCGGCGCGTCACCGCGACGTGTGCGAGCGCTGTGCATGTCGCTCAGGGCAAGAGACCGAGGTGGTTCTCGATCTGGCCACGCAGGCCCGGCTTGCCGGTGATCATCGACATCTTGTCTTCTTCTTCGGGTGGCAATGCCGCCAGCGCCGCCTGGTAGGCGTTTTTGGCCTTGGCCGCGTCACCCGCACCAGCATTGAGCGCCGGATTCTGCAGGTCACCGACCTGCGACAGCGCCGCCGCGCGCAGCACACCCGGCCCGACCAGCTTCGAGAGCTCGTCGAGGGTGGTCATCGCCTCGTCCTTCTTGCCCGTTGCAATCTGGGCACGGGCTTTCAGATCGAGCGCCACTGGCTTGGCTATCGAGTCACCGTAGCGCCCAAACCAGGTCGTGACGTCGGCCAACGCACCCGCCGCATCAGCCTTGTTCAGCTTGGCGTTGGCCGCCGTGAGGGTCGCGACCTCGGCCACGGCGTCACCACCACGCGCGGTCAGGAACTGCGTGAGCCCGTCGTTCACAGCCGCCACACGCGCACCTTCGTCGGCGAAGCGCGGCGGGCGCGGCAGCTTCGCGACGCGTGGGTCGAGCACCGGCTCGGGCCCGACGGGAGCACCGACGGCCTTCGCCGCTTCACGCAGCTCGTTGCTGTGACCCTCGATCCCCGAGCGCTCCGAGGCGCCGATGATCCAGATGGCGATGCCGACGGCGATCAACCCGGCGACCCCGAGCATCACCAAGTTGCGGTACTTGTAGAGCTTTTCCCAGAACCCCTTGAGCGCCACCTGGACCTCATCCGGGGCGCGGAGCTCTTCCTTGCTCATCTCGTGCTTTCTGGCCTTGGCCATGATCCTCACCTGGGCGAACGACAAGTCGGGGACGTGTACCGGGGCGACGCCGCACTGTCAACGCTTCGCTTTCGCTGCCGATGATGCTTAGCTCGCGCCGATGATGCGCCCTCTCGTACCGTTCGTACCGCTGTGCCTGCTCGTGCTCGCGAGCGCGACGGCGCACGCGGAAGACGGCGAATGGGCGCTGTCGGTAGGCCCCAACTACCGCGGTCTCTCCGAGGCTGCCGGCGACGAAGGCGCAACGCTTCGCTCTGCCCCCGGCGCGCTCGTGCGCTTGCGTTATGGCGTCGGCGACTTCTTCCAGATCGGCGCCTCGCTCGACGCGGGCATCGCGCTCCCGACCGGCACCAGCGTCGCCGCCCCGGTCATCGCGGCCCTCTTCGAGGCCCACTACGTCATCGACATCGTGACCTGGGTGCCGTTCGTCAGTGCCGGCCTCGGTGCGCTCGTGCGCGGTGCCGTTCCGACCGGAGCACTCCAGAAAGATGCGGACGACGCCGAGACACGCGTCGACCTGGTGCTGACGTTCGGTGGCGGCATCGAGTATCGCCCCGCACGCGACTGGGCGGTCGGATTCTCGGGCCGCTATGAGCTCATCGTAACCGACTTCGATCGGGCCGATGCGTTCTCGCTCTCGCTGTTCTACACGCACTTCTTGGAGTAGCGTTTCGGCGCTCGCAAAGACCACCAAAGGAGCCCGCGCTTGTCCCTCCTCGACAGCTTGAAAGAGACCCTCAGCGGCGACGCGATCGGCAACATCGCCGCCAAGATCGGCGTCGATCCCGAGCAGGCGAAGGCGGCTATCAACGCGGCGCTGCCGACGATCGTCTCGGCGCTCGCCAAGAACTCGTCGAACGCCAATGGCGCGGCCAAGCTCGACAAGGCGGTCGACCAGCACGACGGCGGGATCCTCGCGAAGCTGCAGGCGTCAGCGCCCGATCTGCTCGCCGAGGGCCAGAAGATCCTGGGCCACGTCTTTGGTCCAAAACAGGCCGCCGCCCAGGGCCAGGTCGCCGCCGCCGCGACCGGCAGCGGGCTCGACGCCAAGAAGATCGGTGACCTGCTCGCGACGCTTGCCCCCGTCGTGCTGAGCGCCTTGAACTCGAAGAAGAAGGCCGAGGGTCTCGACGCCGCCGGCGTTGCGGGGGCGCTCCAGGCCGATGGTGTCAAGGCCAAGCAGGAGGCCGGTGGCGCGCTCGCGTTCCTCGACGCCGACGGCGACGGCGATGTGATGGACGACCTCGCCGAGAAGGGCAAAGACCTCTTCGGCAGCCTCTTTGGCGGCGGCGACGCCGACGCCGGCAAGAAGGCCTAGGCGATGCCCGAGGTCCAGCTCGACGGCCTGAAGCTCGCGTATGATCTGCACGGGGACAGCGACGACAGAACTCCCGCGCTGATGATCATGGGCTTCGGGTTGCCGGGCCGAGTCTGGCGCTACATCGTGCCCGAGCTCGCGAGTGAGCGCCGCGTCATCACCTTCGACAACCGCGGCGCGGGCCACACCGATGCGCCTCCGGGTCCCTACCGGATGGCGCAAATGGCGACCGACACGGTGCGCTTGCTCGACCATCTCGGTATCGACAAGGTCCACCTGGTCGGCGTGTCGATGGGCGGCATGATTGCGCAGGAGCTGGCGCTCGGTCATCGCGCTCGCATCACCACGCTGTCGCTGCTCGCGACCCATCCGGGCGGCGTCGCCAATCGCCTGCCGCGCGCGGTTGGCCTCTGGCACTTCCTCTCGGCGAACCTCGCGCGCACCCGTCCCGGGCGCCTGCAAGCGGTGTCGCGGCTCTTGTTCCCGAAGGCCTTTCGCGCGCAGGTCGGCGACGAATGGCTCTTGCGCGTGCTCGGCGAGGACTTCGAACCGCCCCCCTCCAAGGTCGGCCGGCGCGGCCAGCTCGCGGCCGTGCTGGCCCACGACACGCGCAGCCGCCTCGGCCAGCTCGCCGGGTTGCCGACGCTCATCATCAAGCCCGAGCGCGACCTCTTGATCCAGCCGCGCTGCTCGGAGCTCTTACATCGTTCGATCCCCGGCTCGACCATCGTGCGCTTCGCGGACGCCGGCCACGGCCTCATCCGTCAGAAAGGGCCCGAGATCGGCGCGGCCCTGCGCGCCAACTTCGCGAACGCGTAGCTACTCCTTGTCGAGGTCTTCCCAGGTCGACGACGCCCAGTCGCCCTCGGCGAACTCGGGTGCCTTCCAACCTTCGCGCTCGACGGCTTCCTCGGCCACGTGTCCGCCCTCGTTCTCGTAGTCGATGTCGGTGATGTCGAGCGACGAGAGCTCGTTGAGCTCATCGGCCTCGGCGGCGGCATCGGCCTCGCGTACCTTGTCCATCAGCTCTTCGGGCACCTCGGTCCGGCGCGTGCGGGCGCGCACGTGGAGTTTTATCGGCGTGCCTTCGAAGTCCCAGTGCGTGCGGAACCGGTTCACCAGGAAGCGGCGATAACTGAAGTGCACGCCCTCGGGATCGTTGCACCAGATGACAAAGCGCGGCGGCGCGTAGGCGACCTGCGTCGCATAGTACATCTTGAGGCGGCGGCTGCGGATGACGGGCGGCTGGTGCACGTGCAGGATCTGCTCGAACACGCGGTTGAGTTCGCCCGTCGGCACGCGCCGCGTGAACGCTTCGTAGGCCTTGTCGACAGCGTCCATGATCTTGTGGGTTCGCTGTCCCTTGAGCCCCGAGATCGTCAGAATCGGCGCCCACTTCACGAAGCCTAGCTGGTCCTGCAGGAGGCGGATCCGCTCGCCGAAGGTCGTGTTGTCCTTCTTGCCGAGCGCATCCCACTTGTTCAGCAGGATGACGCACGCCTTGCCCTTCTCCTGGATGAGGCCAGCGAGGCGCTGGTCCTGCTCGGTGACGCCTTCTTCGGCGTCGAGCATGAGCAAGCACACCTGCGCCCGATCGATCGCCTTGAAGGTGCGGACGACGCTGATCTTTTCGACCGACGTCTTGATCCACTTCTTGCGGCGCACGCCGGCCGTGTCGATGAGCAGGTAGCGCCCCTCGCTGCCGTCCGCGCGCTTCCTCGTATAGGGCGAGTCGATCGAGTCGCGCGTCGTGCCGGCGATGTCGGACACGATCATGCGCTCGACGCCGATCAAGCGGTTCAAGAGGGTGCTCTTGCCGACGTTCGGGCGCCCGATGATGGCGACGCGCACGACACCTTCAGCTTCGGGGACCGGCTCTTCCTCGGGCGGCAGGGCCGCGATCACGGCCTCCATCAGGTCGAGCGTGCCGCCCGAATGCTGTGCCGATACCGGGAACAACGGCCCAATCCCGAGCTCGTAGAACTCCATCACGAGCGGGTCGTGCTTGGGTCCATCGATCTTGTTCACGACCCAGAACAGCGGCTTCTTGCCGCGCTGGAGCATGCGAACGATCTCGTTGTCCTGCGGCAACACCCCGGCCGGACCATCGAACACACACAGGATCGCGTCGGCCTCTTCGATCGCTATCTCGGCCTGCTCGCGCATCTGCTTGTAGAGCGTATCGTCCGAGGTCGGCTCGATGCCGCCCGTGTCGACGATGATCATGCGCCGCCCCATCACCTCAGCCTCGCCATACTGGCGGTCACGCGTGACGCCCGGCATGTCTTCCACGATCGCGTGGCGCGCCTCGGTCAGGCGGTTGAACAGCGTCGACTTACCGACGTTCGGTCGCCCGACGATGGCGATCACGGGGAGGGCGCTGTACGCGCTCGATTTGCCGGCATTACCCATGACGCGGGCTTATGCCCGAGGCTTGCATCGGGGAGCAAGCTCGAATAAGTGGCGGTGCCGTGTGAAAGGAGCTCTCATGATGACCACGCATCGCCTGGCCGCCCTCTGCCCATCCCTCCGGGTCGCGCTGCGGGCGCTTTGCACGGTGGTGGCCGGTGCCTCCGCAATCGCCTGCGCCGACCCCGGCGAAGAAACCGGCAGTGTTCGCGATACCACCGGAGGCAACCTGGGCGTGGCCGGCGCGAGCTGCTTACGCACACCGGACTGCGTCTCCCCGCTGCAGTGCATCACGAACGTGTGCCGCGCTGTCGGCGCGAGCGACGGCACCGACTCGAGTGGCGCAACCGACACGACCGACGCGACGGCTTCCGACACGGGCTACGACTACGACAGTGAGACCCGCTTCGATGGCACGGTGCCCGACATCGTTGAGGACTACGACGCCTCGGAGTGGGAATTCCTCGCAGACACCGCGCCCGACACGACACCCGATTCACACATCGACGCCGAGCTGTTCGAGGGCTGTGGCGCGCTCGGCGTGAGCGAGAACTGGGCGGGCCCGTTCGAAGGGCTCATTGAATTCCACGTGACCGACAACCCGTTGACCCCGTCAGACGGCTTCCTGCCGGTCGAAGGCAGGCTTGCCTTCGACATCGAGTGCATCGAATCAAAATTCGTCGTAAAGGGCACGATGGACGGGACGGCCACCATCGAAGGTCAGGCCGGCTCGTTCCCATTCGTGATGAAGATCCAAGGCTATTACTCCCCGTTGAACAAGCAGATGCAGGCGAAGATGATCGAGGGCTCCGTCAACATCTACGGGCTCGTCGAGGTCTACTTCGAAGGCGACTTCCTCGGTGAGCTGAAGGAAGATGGAGAGTTCGACGGCACCTGGGAAGGTGCGTCGACCGGGACGAACCAGACGTTCATCACCGGCACGGCGCAAGGCGCTGGTATCTGGGGGGCTGCCCCACTTTGAGCCCTTCCCCGCCCCGTTCGAACACGACGGGCATCGTCGCGACACTCATCGCGCTCGGCCTGCTGATCCCGCTCGTGCTGATCTCGCCGTGGATCCTGTCCATCGTATTGATCGTGCTGTGCGGGATCTACGTCTCGTTCGAGTTCGCGCTGGTCACGGTATCGATGCGTGAGCTCGAGAAGGACGCCGACAGCGGCGTGCCCGGCGCGGCCTCGCTGCTCACGATGAAGAAGGAAATCAACGCGATGCTGGCGGCCTGCCAGTTCGGCATCACGTTGACGAGCCTCGGCCTCACACTGGCGCTCGAGCCGGCGATCCACGATCTCCTCGAGAAGTCGGGCTGGACCGCGCTGGCGGAGGCGTCGGAGGCCATCGCGTTGGCGCTCGGCGCGTTTTTCCACGTGACGTTCGGTGAGCTCATCCCGAAGGGGCTGGCGCTGGTCGTGCCGCGCAAAGTCCTCGACATGACAGCGCCTTTCATGCGCATCTTCCGGCTCATCGCTGTGCCGTTCATCAAGACCTGCAACGCGATCGCGAACGTGGCCGTGCGCGGGCTCACCGGCAAGAACCCCGACACCGACTCCCATCACGAACAGAAGGTAGAGGTCGGCGAGGCGCTGCTGATGGCCAACGCCCAGGGCCGCATCGGGCGTCGCCAGCTCCAGCTCATGGAGAACGTGCTCAACTTCGCCGACCGCACGGCGCGCGAAGTCATGACGCCGGCGCGGCTCGTGGTCTGCCTCGATACGAAGCGCCCGTGGGAGGACAACTTCCGCATCGCCGAGGAGCACGGCTTCTCGCGCTTCCCGGTCATCGCCGGCAACCCGCACGACGTCATCGGCTACGTGCGTCGGGCCGAGATGTTGAAGTCGGAGCTCCAGGGTCGGCGCGATCTCGAGCGCCTGCTGCGCCCGATCGAACGGCGGCCCGAGACGGCACCGCTGATGCTCCTGAACCTCTTCAAGGGCACGCCGATGGTGGCGTGCTACGACGAGCACGACAGCTTCTCGGGCCTGCTCACGGCCGAGGATGTGATCGAGCAGATCGTCGGTGAGGTCTACGACGAGACCGACGACCTCCAGGCCCCATCGGTCGAGCGACGCCCGGATGGCACCGTGCGCGTCGACGGCGCGTTGTTGCTCGAGCAGGCGGGTGACGCGTTGGGCCTCACCGACCTCGACGATCACCAGGACGTCGACACCATCGGCGGCCTCGTGCTGAAAGCCCTGGCCCGCCAGCCCGCGCGTGGCGACCGGGTAGCGATCGGCGAATGGACCGCCGTCGTCGAGGGCGCGCAAGGCTTCCGGATCTTGTCGCTCACGTTCGTGCCACGCCCGACCGCAGAAGAAGCCCAGGCCGAGGCGAACGGCGCGACCGCCCCGAGCGCCTGAAGCCCGCCTCCTTCAGGTCAGGACGCGAACGAGGAAGGCATGCTGGTCCGCCCACGCCGCGCGCGCCAGCGGGGTCCAGACGAACGCGTGGAACGCGTGGATCGCGTCGCCGTAGAACTGATTGGCGGCCTCGGCCCCGTGGCGCTGCCAAGCGGGCACGACGCGCTTGGTATCGCGCCCCACCGGGTCGCCGCCACCACAGATCGCGAAAAGCGGCGGCAGCGGACGTTCCGGAGGTGGTGCACACTCGAGGTAGCTGACCACATCGACGAGCTCGCGCGAGCGCGCATCGAGCCCCGGTGGCAGGTAGTCATTGGCGATGACATTCATCCGATCGAGCACGAACCCAGTGGGTGTGCCGCGGTGCGGCGGGTCCGAGACCTGCAGCATGCCACACGCCGGCAGGAGCCCCTTGATCGCGAGGTCGGCGTCGAACAGCTCGCGCGCCCACGGCTCGGGCCGCTGCCACGAACGCGCGATGGCGACGACGAGCGACAGATTGGCGCCGGCCGACTCACCCGCCAGCACAAGCCGCGCCGGATCCGCGCCGTACTCGCGCGCATGGCTCGCAACCCACAGCGCCGCGCGGCACGCGTCTTCAGCCCCCGCCGGGAACGGGTGGGCCGGGGCCAATCGATAGTTCGGCACGAACACGACGTGGCCGCGGTGCGCAAACGAGAGCGCCATGCCCCAGTGGGTATCTTTTGAGAGGATGCGAAAGCCGCCACCATGCAGGTAAAGGATCGGCGCGGCGTTGCCGACCGCGCTGCGCGGCCGGTAGATGTCCATGCGCTGCTCGCCCCCGTACCCGATGTCGCGCGTGATCTCGATGCCGTATCGTTCGGGCTTCGCGAGCGGATGCAGCGCGGCGATGCGGCTCACCCCACGCAGCCCCGCGTCCATCACGCCGCCTCCGACGCGCTTTCGGATCTCCTGCCAGCGGCCCCGAAGATCGTCCGCGAGAGACGCGAAGGGGGTGCCTTCGAGTGCCTTCTTCACCGCCTGTGCCCTCGTCTGTTCCATCGCGCCACCCGCGTCTTCATGGTCGCATCAAAACGCGGCGCCAACCGCAAGGCGCAACGCCGGCAGGAGACCGCTGCGACCCACCGTCGTGCCGCCTGCCCCATCGACATCGTAGGCATACCACGCAGCTCCGGCCCCGAGCGACAACGCAAACACGGAGCCCAGCACCCAGGTCCAGCCGACGAGCCCGCCGACAGACCAGCCAAGCCCTTGCGATTGCGAGGTGCCGTCATCGGCGTCGACCCAGGCGACGCTGCCGAAGGGCCCCGCGAACGGACCTTCGGGCGCGTCGCTCCAGGGGTAGAAGCGCACGCCGAGCGTCACGCCGACCGCCAGGTAGTTGCCGCTGCTCTCGCTGCTGTCGAAACCGCCGAGCGTCAGCGCGGTGCCGAGATGCACGCCGATGTGCTCGAATCCATGCTCGTATTCGACCGCGATCGTGCGCGCATAGACGACCGCCAACGGCTCGAGGGTGATGACATTGCGCGGGGTGTCGTCCACGCCGTCCGCCCAGACGGGCTGCATGCCCCCTCCGAGGATGAGCCCTGCGGCCATGATGCGAGCACCCTTCATCGCCGCCACCCCTACCATGCATTGAATGCCACGCCACCACGCGGCGTTGGGCCTCGGTGCCACCACGCGGCGTTGGGCCTCGGTGCCACCACGCGGCGTTGGGCCTCGGTGGCGCCGCGACGGCGACGGTCGCGTCCCGCCCCGGAGGCCTGCCAATGTTGCCCGGATCCCTTGAAGCTACTAAGAACCTGCCGATGTTCCGTTTTTGCGCCGCACTCCTGATACTCGTCGCACCGTTGTCGCTGGTCACTTCCGGCGCGCGCGCGGCCGACCCTGCCGAGCGTGCGCACGAGCTCGGCTGGCTCTGTATGAACGTCAGCGACGTCGGCGTGACCCAGGTCTCGGCCTTCAACAAGGACGCGCCGAGCCTGTCGATCTGGGTGCCGAAAGCGCGCCTCTACATCGAGCCGACGGGGCCCGGCACATCCGGCCGCGTCTGTGTGCCGACGGTCGTGCGCCTCGGCGACGGCGAGCTGCCGGCCGAGACCCTCGTCTTCGAGCGCACGGTGGTCTCCGGCAACGTGCATCGCCCGGCGACCGCCGAGCTGGTCATCACCCCCGAGAGCCCCTACCTCAGCGAAGTGACGATCGAAATCATCGGGCTCGCGGAGCAGTGGACGCTGCGCGACGGCACGCTCACCTACCAGTCGGTCCGCCCGGTCGAGTTCCCCGGGCGGGTCACGCGCGGTCTCATGGGCGATGGCGAAGGCCCGCCGCCGCCCGAGATCTTTCGCGCCATCGCCACCACCCAACGCTTCGAGGAGCCCTGCCAGCCGGCCGTCATGGAGGAAGCGATCATGGCGAGCTTCGGCAACTACGAGCCGCGCACCAACAAGGTCACCGCGCGTGGCATCGAGCCATTGCGACTTGCAGCCGGCACCAAGGTATCGCGCTGCGAGGGGCTGGCGCTCGACACAACGCTGCTCGCGGTGGCGCGCCCGGCGACCGCGGCACCTGACGAGAGTGAGGTGACGTGGCTGCTCATTGCGCGCCAGTCGAAGCTGCGGCTGCTCGATCGCGAGCCGGCGACGCCGCCTGCACCTGGTGAGATCGTGCCCGGCCGCCGCTACACGGTGCAGCGCCCGCTCGGCGGCTATCACGTCTGCCGACAACCGACGTGGACCACCTCGGTGCTGACCGAGATCCCGCTGGCCGGCCTCTGGGAGCTCATGCCTTCGGGCGACTGGCGCCAGAACCTGCCGGGCGACGCGGGCGCGGCCGGTGCCATCGACGGGGGTGCGACCGTGACGCTGCTCGACTATCGCGAGACCTGGGCGCTCGTTCGCGGCATGGTCGACGGCAAGATGCGCATCGTAGGAGCTCCGGCGTCATCGGTCGCGATGCCGTCCGGGCCGGCGCCCGACGCGCTCGAACTCGATGGCGGTCTGTGCCCGGTCGCGCGCGGCCAATGGAAGGCGTTGAAGTCCAACGCGCAGGCGTTCAAGGTCTCGCAGGACACGCCAGGGGCCGAGCTCAATGGACTCTGGCTCGAGATCCCGATGGGCACGCAGCTCCTCCAGCTCTGCCAGGATGGCGCCGAGGTCGGCGGCAAGACGATCCCAGGCGTGCCCTCGTGCGAACCGATCTTCGTCGGTGGCGCGCAGCAGGGCAGCGAGACCGATCGCATGGTGCTCGTGCGATATGCTGGCACGTTCCTCGCGGTGCGCGCACGTGATCTGCGCGACCGCACGACGGGCGCGTTCGAGCTCCGTCGCGAGCGCCCCTGGTTCCATCGGGCGGGCGGCGTCAAGCAGGACCAGGACGATGGCTGGGCCCTCTCGATCGGGCCCGGTGCGCGGCTCTCCTTCGTACGACCGGACGACCACGCGTGGACGATCTCGCTCTATCTGCAACGCCTCGTGCAGAAGAACCTCGGCTTCGAAGGCGGAGTCAGCGTCGGTGGCGACGGCCTGACGACCTTCCTCTCGTTCACCGGTGGCGTCGGCGCACTCCTCTACACGTTCAAGGACGAGCCGCTCGAGCTGCGTGGCGCGGTCCTTGGGCAGCTCGACCTGCGCATCACCGATGGCGGCGGCTTGAACTTCGATGTCATCGGCAAGGCCCAGCTGCGCTGGGTGAACGACATCGCGCCCGTCTCGTTCGAGATTGGCCTGAACCTCGGCTACGGCGGGACCTTCGGCAACAACGGCAAGGGCGGCGTGCTCTTCGGCATGCCCTTTGGTCTCCTGGTGGAGCTCGTCCAGTTCTAAATTCGCTAGAGGCTCGCTTCGCGGTGACTCCTGGCCTAAACTTCGGCCAGAGGTCAGGCCTTGTCGGCAAATCCAAGCCCACTTGCACGCAGTGGTCGTGTCGAGCATGAGCATCACGTCGCGGCTTTCGAGGCCGAGGCGGACGCGGCGCGTGCGGCTGAGCCCGGCTTCACGTTATCCGGTGCGCTCTGGATCGGTGTGCATGGCGAGATCATCGGCATCGATCAGGCGGGCACCCGCCTTCTCGGCATGGGTACACGGACCTGGCCCGGCGGTTGGATTGTCGAGCTCGAGCTCGGGCTGTCGAGCCAGGATTGGAACGAGCGCGTGCGGCGCCTCGGTGAAGGTCCGCTACGCTTCTTCACGCGCATAACGCGGGCCGACGGGGCAATGATCGAAATCGAGGTCGCGGCCTCTCTGCGCGAGGTCGGCGGCAAGCACTACGTGATTGAGCTCGTGCGCGACGTGCGCTCGGAGCGGGCGCTGCGCTCGGCCTACGAGGATCTCCAGGCGCGCTACGACCTCGTGTCCCAGGCCGCCAATGACGGCCTCTGGCTCTGGGATCTCGGCAACGGCGAGGTCGAGTATTCGCCGCGCTGGGCCTCCCTCATGGGCCTCTCGGAGGCGCGCCTCATCGGCACCATCGACATGTGGCTCGAGCACATCCACCCCGCCGATCGCCCCGCGGTGGACGAGGCGCTCGGCTTCCACCTCGATGGCCTGTCGGAGGTCTTCGAGAGCGAGCATCGGGTCGAACATCGCAGCGGTATCTGGCGTTGGGTGCTGGTGCGCGCCCTGGCGGAGCGCAATGTCGATGGCAACCTGGTGCGCGTCGCCGGCTCGACGAGCGACATCACGCACCGCAAGAACGCCGAGGAGCGCCTGCGTTACGAGGCCTTCCACGACCCGCTGACCGGGCTTGCGAACCGCGCCTGGCTGATCCATCGGCTGCAGGACACGCTGCAACAGGCCCATGGGTTCCTCACTCACCGACCCGAGCCGCAGCCGCCTGCCGGCGGGGTGCCGAGGCTGACGCGCGATGGCCGCGAAGCACCACCCGCCGACGCCGGGGACCAGGCCGCGGGCGACAGTGACCACTTCGCAATCGTGTTGGTCGGCGTCGACGGCTTCAAGTTGATAAACGACAGCTTCGGGCCTTCGCTCGGCGACATGCTGCTGCGCGCGGTCGCAGCCCGCATCGCGCGCTCGGTGCGCTCGGTGGACACGGTCGCACGCATCGGCGGCGACGAGTTTGCGCTGCTCCTCGAAGGCCTCGAATCGCCTGACCAGGTCGGGGTCGTCGCCGACCGCATCGCCAAGGACCTGGCACAATCCTTCGATCTTCGCGGCTACGCGGTCTACACGTCGGTCTCGATGGGCATCGTGCCCGCGACCGAGACCTACGGCGAGCCCGAGGAGGTTCTGCGCGACGCGAACATCGCGCTCGTGCGCGCGAAGAAGGGTGGGCGGGCCAAGCGCGTGTACTTCAACCAGAGCATGCGCACCGACACGATTCGCCGGCTCATGCTCGAGACCGATCTGCGCCGCGCGCTGGAACGGGCCGAGCTGCGCCTCGCCTACCAGCCGATCATCTCGTTGCAGACCGGCGAAATCCAGGGCTTCGAGGCGCTCTGCCGCTGGCACCACAACAAGCACGGCCTCATCGGTCCCGCCGAGTTCATCCCGCTCGCCGAGGAGAGCGGGCAAATCGTGCCGATCGGGCGCTGGGCCCTGCAGACCGCCTGCGAAGACGCGCTGCAATGGAGTGGCGGCGTTGGCTGCCAGCATTGGGTGGCCGTCAACGTCAGCGGTCGCCAGCTCTCGCACCCGGGCTACGTCGACGAGGTGCGCGAGGTGCTTTTGCAGACCGGCCTGCCGCCAGCGCGCTTGCATCTCGAGATCACCGAGAGCGTGTTGATGGAGAACGCGGAGGCCTCGCGCGACATCCTCGCGAGCCTGCGCGCACTCGGGGTGGAGCTGTCGATCGACGACTTCGGCACCGGCTACTCGTCGCTTGCCTACCTGCGCCGCTTCCCGATCGAGACGCTCAAGATCGACCGCGCCTTCCTCGCGAAGGACGCCGATGCCGAAGATTCGTGGGCGATCATCGAGACCATCCGCTCGCTCGCGACGATCCTCGGGATCGGCGTCATCGTCGAGGGCGTCGAAACCGTCGAGCACGCGCTGCGGCTCCGCAAGATGGGCTGCCAGGCGGCCCAGGGCTACATCTTCGCGCGCCCGATCGCGGCCGAGGACCTCGACGGCTACCTCGAGCGCACCGGCCCGAAGGTCATCATCGAGAACCTTCGCTGAGCGGTGCGTCGTTGCCGACGGCCGCGAGCATCGCGTCCTCGGGACCGACCACGAGATAGGTGAGCCCGGTGCTGCCAAGGCGCGTCCACAACGCCAGGCGGCGCCCGTCGACCACGCGATGGCCGGACGGCGCACCTACCAACGCAGCGCGTACGCCTGGGTCTTCGTAGGGCACGGGCACTTACGCCGTCAGCTTCTCGGCCTGCCGCTCGCTCGAACGCACGATGACTGCCCACTGCGCATCGATTAGCAGCGCCTCGGCGCCGAGCGACGCCAAGGCCGGGATCTCGGGCAGCTCCGCGATGAAGCGGTCCAACCAGACGTCGACGCCGGCAACCCCGAGCACCCGGCCGGCCGCGTCGCGCACCGTCTCGAGGCAGCTCACCGTGAGCCCGAACAGGCTCGCGTCGGCCGATACGATCCAGATCGGCGGACGCGCTGCCAGCGCCAGGCGATACCCGTGCTCGCGCCGGTGGTCATAGCCGGCGCCGCCCGGCGGATCGTGTCGCCGCGCCGCTTGACGCTCCTCGCCAAGCGCCCGCTCTCCCCTGCTAGATGAACAGCATCACGAGCGCGAACGCGAGCACCACGACCACCGCCGCCGCGAGCGCCGCCGCGAGCCCGCGATGGTGGCCAATCCAATGCCCGCGATCGGGATCGACCGTCTCTGTTCCTTCGCCTCCTCGAGAATGCGCGTGAGCGTGATGCCACGCACGAACTTCATCGCGTAGGCGGGCGCGCGCGTGCGAAGTGGTCGATGTCATCGCCGTCGCGCCCGCCGATCGTCGCCAAGAACGCGGCGTAGAGCCCGCTCACTTTAGCGCGGTGCTCGGCCGCGACGTGCTCCAGCAACTGCGCTTCGTGCATCAAGCGACCCTCTCAGGTTTCTCCGAAGGCGGCCAGATCACCTCAAGAAGTCGTCAATCCGCGAGCACCGCACCGCCCGGCGGCAGGTCCTCGGGACCCATGTGTCCCCGGCGCACGAGCACCGGCAGGTCGAAGCGCAGCCCCCATATCTTGCGCAGCACAACCGCACGCGCGACCAGGTCCTCTCCGCTCAGGTGCTCCGTCGCGCCCAGGGCCAACACGATCCGGCTCTCGCTGCGCGCTGGTGCGATGACATGCACCTCGGGGAACACCGCCTCGAAGGTGCGCAACATCGGCTTGTACTTCGGGTTCGCCCGCTCACTCCAGACGTTCGCCGCGACCAGCCCACCCGGGGCGAGGCGCCGCCGCACCGCCTCGTAGAACGGCCGCGTCGCGAGATGCGCCGGTATGTCATCGGCGCCATACGCATCGAGCACGATCACATCCCATTGCGTGTTCGACTCCTCGATGAACTTGCGCCCGTCCGCGATGTGCACGACCAGCTCGGCGTCTTCACGAAAGCCGAGGTCCATCTTCGCCACGTCGAGCACGACCGGGTCGATCTCGACCACGTCGATGCGCGCATGCGGCAGATGATGACGCAGAAACATCGGCAACGTTCCGCCACCCAGGCCCACGATCAACACCCGCTCCGGGTCCGGCCGCAGCGCGAACGCGGCCGCCAGCCCGCGCATGTACTGAAAGATCAGCTGGTCCGGGTCACCGATGACGACCGCGCTCTGGTCGACCCCGTCGCGCTCGAAGCGCAAGCGCCTGACGCCCTCCGCGTCTTCGATCACGAACACCGTGTAGTTGGGGCTCACCCGCTCCGTCACGACCACCTCTCCCGTGTGGCGGGTGCCGCCGCAGCCGCCGAGCGCCAACGCGAGCAACGTCCACGCGAGCACATGCCTCTTGACCCGTTCGTGCATCGCATGAACCTATAGCGTTCGCTGCGGACTCGGCCAGCGGAACCGCCCCGAATGTACGCTCAAACTTACGGAATCCGCCCCAGTCCGAGGAACACGTGACCCAGTCCGCTCGCGTCTTCGCCGTCGTGTTGGTCCACGCCCTCCTGGCGCTTCCCGCCCACGCCCAGCCGACGATCGTGCCGCCCTCGCCGCGCGACCTTCCGACCGCGACGCTGCCGCCCGGCACGCCGATGGAGAACCACGACGTCGTCTTGATCCTGACCATCGCCCCCGATGGCAGCGTCCGCGACGTCACCCTCGACGCGGGCGCCGGCGCCCCCTGGGACGCCGCTGCCCTGGCCGTCGCGCGCCGCTTCACGTTCAACCCGGCGACCTCCGACGGCGTGCCGATAGCCGTCACGGTGCCGTTCACCTATCGCTTCCGCAAGGCCGCGCGCCGCGGCCGCAGCATCCCTGAACGGAACGCGCGCCGCGAGATCGAGCCGGCCCCGGGCTTCGTCTTCGCAGGCGAGGTTGTCGAAAAAGGCACACGCACCCCGCAGGCCGGCGTGCCGGTCGTCGTGCGCGACAAGGCGAGCGGCGAAACGTGGGAGGTGCTCACCGATGACCGGGGTATCTTCATCGTCTACGGCCTGCCGAAAGGGCGCCTGGCAGTCGACATCTTCACGGGCGGCTTCGAGCCGCTCGACGCGCCGATCAAAGTCACGGCGAGAACCGAAGCCGAAGCGACCGCCAATCCCGAGCGCTACTTCCTGGCCCCCAATGGGCTTGGCGCCTACCGCACGGTCGTCAAAGAAGATCGCCCGCCCAAGGCCGCGAGCGTCATCGACCTCACCGAGGACGAGCTCACGCAGGTCGCGGGCACGTTTGGCGACCCGACCCGCGTCGTCGCTTCCCTCCCCGGCGTGGCCCGCTCGCCGTTCGGCCTCGGCTACTACGTCGTGCGCGGCGCCGAGTTCGACAACACCGGCTTCTTCATCGACGGGCACCCGGCGGTGTTCCTCTATCACCTCCTCGGCGGCCCCGGCGTCATCCACCCCGAGCTCGTCGGCAGCCTCTCGTTCTACCCGGGCGGCTACCCCGCGATGTACGGCCGCTACGCGTCGAGCGTCATCGCCATCGAGACCAAAGACCCGCCGAAGGACCGCTGGCACCTCGACCTCGAGTTCGACATCTTCAAGGCGGGCTTCGTCTTCAGTGTGCCGTTCGACGACGAGAAGGGCATCGCGACAGTGTCGGTGCGCAGGAGCTACTACGACCTCATCCTGCCGCTCATCACCGACAGCATCGACCTCGCCTACACCGACTACCAGGCCCGCGTGAGCTACCAGTTCACGCCGTGCATCCGCGGCCGCTTCGTGGCCCTCGGCGCGGTCGACACCTTGTCGACCAAGGACGTCGAGACGGGCGACGGCGCCGGCACCTCATCGACCACCATCGGGCTCGGCTTCCACCGCGTGAACGTCGCGTTCGACTTCGACCTCCAGCCAGACCTCACGCTCACGACCAGCGCCGTGCTCGAATACGACTACATCGCCAATCGCCGCGTCGCCGAAGGCGATCAGCCGATCGACGCGAGCACCGACGGCTTCGCGACCCAGCTCCTGACCTACCTCCGCTGGAAGCCAAGCAAAGGCTACCAGGTCGAAGGTGGCCTCGACATCCTGCACCTCGACTTCACCGCCGACCTGACGATCCCGGCGGCGCCCCCGCTCGGTGACCCGCGCGCGCCGGTGTTCGATCCGATCCTCATATCGGCCAAGCTGGCGGCGCCCTACCTCGGGATAGCCCCCTATGTCTCCGCTGACCTCGAGGTCGCACCCGGCCTGCGCCTCCTGCCGGGGTTTCGCCTGAACCTCGACAACTACCGCGGTCGCACGGTCGCGACGTTCGACCCAAAGCTCGCCGTGCGCTGGACGATCGACCCGCACTGGACCCTCAAGGGCATGGCCGCGCTCGCGCATCAGCCGCCGCAGGTGTTCCAGGTGGGCGAGCCGTTCGGCGACCCGTCGATCGACCCCGTGCGCGGCACCCAGGGCAGCCTCGGAGTCGAGTGGACGCCGAGCGACGGTTGGCTCGTATCGGTCGAAGGTTTTGTCCAGTACCTCGACAACCTCGTGCGCCCCTCGGACGCGATCGCCGGCGACGGCGACAGCGTCGGGCGCACCTTCTTCGACGCCGACCTGGAGGGCCGCGCCTTCGGCATGGAGGTCCTCATCCGTAAGGAGTTCGGCGAGTGGGTCTACGGCTGGCTGTCGTACACGCTCTCGCGCTCGGAGCGCCTCCGTCCGCCAAAAGGCTGGGGCACTTTCGAGTTCGACCAGACCCACGTCCTGAACCTCGCCTGGACGGTGCGGCTCGGCAACGAGTGGTCGCTCGGCACGCGCTTCCAGCTCGCGAGCGGCAATCCGTATTACCCGATCATCGACGCCCGCTACGACGCAGACCGCGACGAGTTCGTGCCGATCTACGCGGCACAACCGAGCCGCATCCCGGTCTATCACCGGCTCGACCTGCGCCTCGACAAGACCTGGCGCTTCGAGGACTGGATGTTCCAGCTCTTCCTCGACATCCAGAACGTCTACAACGCGCAGAACCCCGAGACCCCGCGCTACTCGTACGACTACCGCATCAAGACGGACGGCATCTCGCTCCCGTTCCTCCCATCCTTCGGCTTCCGGATGGTGTTCTGATGAAGACGCCCGGCTCTGCTCCATTCGCAAGAATCACTCTGCTCCTTGGCATCGCCTGCGCCGGCACGCTCGGCGCGTGCCTCGACACCCTCCCGAACCCGAGCCTCGTCGACGACCTGCGCATCCTCGCGGTCCAGTCCGAGCCGCCCGAAGTCGGCCCCGGCGCGACGGTCGCGCTCGACGCCTTGGTCATCGATCCCGAGGCGCGCGCGGCGACGTTCGCGTGGTACGCCTGCATCGTCGTCGAACAGGGCCAGGGCTTCTTTGGGGGCGGCTCCGAGACCACGACCAGCGGCGGCGGCGGCACCCCACTATCGAGCGACCCTTACGGCGGCTCGTGCGAGCGTCGCTTTGCCGCCGGCGAGCGCTTCGCCCAGTCGCTCGGCACGGCGCCGACCGCGAGCCTGACGATCCCGGCCGACCTCTTCGCCGACGACGTGGCGCTCAAGCTCGCCTATGCGCTCCCCGAGGCCCTGACGATCCCCGCGGAGGTGAAGGCCGGCTTCCTCGGCATCGCGGGCATCAACTACACGGTGAGCCTCATCGTCGCCAGCGACGGTCGCCGCATCGAGGCACAGAAGCGCGTGAACGTGTCCGTGCCGAGCCTCCTGCCCGACAACGCCCCCAACCTGAACCCTGCCGGGTTGGCACTTCACGTCACCGCCAGGGCCGACGCGACGGCCGCCCCGACCACGGCACCCGCCCCGGCCGCTGGCCGCTGCTTTGTCGCCAACAGCGTGGCCTTCGAGTCCGGCGGCAAGTACGCGCTGACACCGCTCAACATCCCCGATCCGCAACCGAAGTACGTCGTGCTCCTGGCCGGCACGACCACGGATGCGGCGTTCGACATCCAGACCCTCGAGGAGACGAGCTTCTACTCGTTCTTCGCGACGAAGGGCTCGCTGAAGAAGCCGATCTCCAAGGCGCCTGGGCAGCCACAGAACCAGTGGTCGTTCGCCAGCGACGACGTCGGCCCGGCCGAGCTGTGGGTCGTGCTGCGCGATGGTCGCGGCGGGGCCGCATGGTGTCACGAAGCGATCACGATAGTGCCGCCCAGCGCCCCGCCCCAATCGGTTCCAGAAGGCACCGGAGGCACGCCATGAGCGCGCCACGCACCTTGTTCCTGCACGACCCGCTGATGCAACAGCACCTCACCGGACCGCATCACGCCGAGTCGCCCGAGCGTCTGCGTGCGGTCCTCGCCGCCATGGAAACGGTCGACCACCCGGGCCTCGTGCAGCGCTCGCCGCGGATCGCCTCTGACGCCGAGATCGGCCGCGTGCACGACCCACGCTACCTGGCGCAGGTGCGTGGCATCCGCGGCCAGCGCGTCTCGCTCGACCCGGATACCCACCTCTCCGAGCTGAGCGTCGACGCCGCGTTCATGGCCGCCGGCGCCGGCTGCGACGCCGTCGAGGCAGTGATGTCTGGTGCTATCGACAACGCGTTCGCGGCCGTCCGGCCCCCCGGTCATCACGCGTTGCCCGGCTTGGCGATGGGCTTCTGCGTCTTCAACAACGTCGCCATCGCGGCCGAGCACGCGTTGTCTCTTGGCGCGAAGCGCGTGTTGATAGCGGACTGGGACGTACACCACGGCAATGGCACCCAGTCCCACTTCTACGAGCGCTCTGACGTGCTCTTCTTCGACGCCCACCGCTACCCGTTCTACCCGGGCTCGGGCGCCTTGCATGAGACCGGCCGCGGTGCCGGCCAGGGCCGAACGATCAACGCCCCGATGCCCGCGGGCCTCGGCGATCCAGACTACCACCTGCTCTTCCAGGAGGCGCTGATCCCAATCGCCGCCGAGTTCAAGCCGGACATCGTCCTCGTGTCCGCCGGCTACGACGCCCACCGCGACGATCCGCTGGGCGATCAGACGGTGACGGAAGAGGGCTTCGCAGCCTTGACGGGGGCGGTTTTAGCCATCGCAAGAGCCCACTGCGGCGGCAAGCTCGTGATGCTGATGGAGGGCGGCTACGACCTCGACGGCCTCGCCCGCAGCGTGCGCGCGTCGGTCGAGGTCCTCGGCGGCAGCACCCCACCCGACCCACGCGGCGCGACCGACCGTGCCGAGTCGCTCGTCGCCGACGTGCGCCTCATCGCCCGCCGCACCTTCAAGGGCCTCGCGAGTTGAGTGATCCCGACGCGCCTGCGCCCTCCTTGGGAAGGCCCAGGGCCGTCGCCGTCGTGATAGCCCACGACGACCGCATTCTATTGGTACGCCGCGCCTCCTCGCGCCCCCTGCCCGGCTACTGGACCCCCGTCACCGGCCGCGTCGAAGCGGGCGAGACCCTCGAGGCCGCCGCCCACCGCGAAGTCCTCGAAGAGGTCGGCCTCACGATCGCGCTCGGCGCGATCTTCCACGCGGGCCCGACCAGCGACGGCCGCTACGACATGACCTACTTCGCAGCGACGCTGATCGGTCCCCCGCCCCTCACCCTCCAGATCGACGAAGTCGACGCCGCCCGCTGGCTCACCGACTCGGAGGTCGCCGACCTCAGCCCGATGCTCGACACCACCCGCGCCGCAATCGCACTCGGCCGCGCCCGCCGCTAAGCACCCGCGAACGCGCCCACGCCCACGCCCACGCGCCCGCAAACGCGCACGCGCCCACGCCCGCAAACGCGCCCGCGAACGCGCCCACGCCTATTACCGCTCAGCGCTCCCGAGCGCGAGGATGGCATCCGACCTCGGGGACCGCACTCCCCGGATCGATGGCTGCACTCGCGACCCGCGTCATCCCGGGGTGGGCACGACTAGCGCTGGGTGCCCGCCCCACGCCCTCAGGTCCCGAACAGATCCAACTGCGGCTCTTCCGCAATCGTGCTCGCCTCCAAGCACGCGCCGCACGCCCCGGCCGCGAGACAGGTGCAGGCCGCAACCCGGATCCCGGTCGCGCGCGCCGCTGCCTCGATGTGCACGAGCCGCGCCTTGCGCACCTGGAGCGGGATGATCCTGCGGACGGCCGACCCGACGCTCGAGCCGGGTTGCCGGAACCAGCCCGTCACGAGGCGCGCAGTGCTCGGCGAGACCTCGGCTTCGATCTGCTTGTCGAGGCCCGGCGCGTCTTCGATCCAACGCGGTGCTATCACATCGAGCCCGAATCGCGCCGCGACCCGGACCATGTCCTTGAGCTGCTTGTCGTCGTCGTTGGCAAACGGGACGATCGGCCCTAGCTCCAGCTCGACCCTGGCGCCCGCCTCCTTGAGCGCACGCGCCAACGCGAAGCGGCGCATGCTCGGGGCGAGGCCCCTTTCCCACTTCGCCTCGAGCGTTGCCTCCAAGGCGAACACCCCGACCCGCACTGTGAGCGCGTGGCCGACATCCTTCGCGAGCCGCACCAGGCCCTCGCCATCCTGGAGGTCCGAACGCGTTGTCAGTGCGACGCCGATGCCCTCGCGCACGAGGCGCCGCATCATCGCCACTACGACCTCGCGCCGCTCGCGCGTGCCAGTCGCGGCAAACGCATCCTCGTGCGGGGCAACCACCACCCACGGCGGCAGTCGCACGCGGCGCGCACGTTCGATAGCGATCTCCAGGTCCGCTTCGGTGATCGCCGTCGGTACATCCGCGGTCCGGCCGAGTGAACGGATCCGTGACCGATCGGGACACCAGGCCGCGGCACCAACCCCGACCAAACCCGTCTCGACCCGCCACACGGGAGTCCCGCAAGCCCGCTGATGCACGGAGAAAACCGGGCGGGTTGGGACTGACACAAACGCTTGTCCTGCTTGGGCGTTCATGCTGAACATCTGTATCGACTAGACACGGCGAGGTCAAGGTGCGAACAAATTTTCGCACCTTCGCAGACCGAACCCTCGCGCGCGCCGTAATGCCCAAGTCCAGGCTTCGCCATCCTTACCAGGCTTCGCCATCCTTACCAGGCTTCGCCATCCTTACCAGGCTTCGCCATCCTTACCAGGCTTCGCCATCCTTACCAGGCTTCGCCATCCTTACGAAGCGCCTGACGCACCATCGGCGGCTCATCCGCCTCACTTCACCTGCGCGCTCAGCCACCGCGTCCGCGCACCACTCCTCCGGGGAACCCACATGACGATGCCCTTTCGAATAGGCGCTCTGGCTATCGCACTCGCGATCGCGACCCCTAGCGCCCATGCCCAGGAAGATGGGCCGCCGTCCGAGGTCCGCATTACGCTCGCACAATACGAGGCGCTGATGGCCGCACATCGCGACCGCGCAGGCGCGCAGGCGACCTGGACCACTGGCAACCTCACGGCCCGGTTGCCCGAGGCGGGCGGCGCGTTCGTGTCGCTCGAGCTCACGGCTGAGGTCCAGGTGCAAGGCACGAGCGGCCTGACCGAGGTGGTGCTCTTGCCGGGCCACGTCGTGCTCGAGGACGCGCAGATCGACGGTTCCAGCGCGGCGCTCGTGCGCGTCGGCGGCGCCCACGTCGCGATGCTCGAGGCGGGCAGTGGCCGCCACAGCGTGACGCTACGCTATCAGGTGCCGACCCAGCCCGCGTCGGACGGCGCGACCCTGGCCGTCGTGCCGCTGCCGCCGGTGCCGGGCGCGCGCCTCCAGGTGAGCCCGGGCGCGGTCACGGCGATGCCCGAGGTGTGGCCGAGCGGCAACGTCATCACACCGGGCCCGAACCTGGTCGTGCAACTGCCGGCCTCGCCCGCGGTCGTGCTGCGCTGGGGCGCGAGCTCGAACCTCGTGCGCAAGGTCGACTACAAGCTGGTGATCGATCCCGGCAGTGACGGTGCGACCATCCGCGCCGAGATCGAAGTCCATCTCGACGGGGCGCGCGCGCAGATCCCGCTGCTGCCGTCGAGCGTCGCGCTGACCGACGTCAGCGAAGGCGGCAAGCCCCTGCCGTCGGGCGTCGTCGGTGGCTGGCATCAGGCGACCGTCACGGGGGCCGGACGACATGTGCTGAGCGCCGAGTTCCGGATGGGCATCGATCGCAGCCAGGGCCAGCCGCAGGTCACGCTGCCGCTGGCGCCCGCACCGATCCTGCGGGTCGAGGCGATCGTGCCCGGCAATCGTTCGGTCACGTTCGAGCCACCGGTGCCGCTCAAGGTGACGACCGTCGGTGAGGATCCGGGCGGGACCACGACCGCGGTCGGCTACTTGCCGCCTTCGGAGTCCGTCGTCATCTCGTGGACCGAGCCGCGTACCGCACCCGAGCAGATCACCAGCGTCAACACCGAGACCTACCAGCTCGTGAAGATCGAAGAGGGCGTGCTCCGCAGCAAGGTCGAGATCCGCTACGAGATCATCCGCGGCACGCTGAAGGAGCTGCCGATCCAGCTGCCCGACCAGGCCGTGCTCTACAAGGTGTCGGGCGAGGGCATCGAAGACTGGCGCACGTTCGCAGCGACTGAAACCGAGCCACGGCAGGCGCGCATATTCCTCGGCAATGAGCGTGAAGGCACCTACAAGCTCGAGCTCGAGCTGGAGCAGGTCGCGCCGCAGACCGTCGGCCAGCCGCTCGACATCCCGATCGTGCGGCCGCTCGGCGCGGCGCGTGAGATGGGCGTCGTGGCGTTGTTCGATGGCGACAAGGTCGGCTTCGCCGAGGCGCAGACGACGGGTGCCGGATCACCTGCGCCTGCCGTTGCCGCGGGCTACGTGAAGTCGGGCGAGGACGCGCTGCCGATCGATGTGCGTCAGAAGCTGGCGGGTGACATCGTGTCGCAGGCGTTCAAGCACATCGGCGCACCGGGCCCAATGAAGTCGCAGGTGGCGGCGGCGAAGACGCGAGAGACGCGCTTCGACGCGGAGATCGAGAGCCTCTACACGTTCCAACAGAACACGCTGACGGTGCACAGCTCGGTCACGATCGACGTGAAGTCGGGGCGCACCGACCGCATCGTGCTCTCGCTGCCGCGCGGGGTGAAGGTCGGCAGCGACGTGTCGGCGCCGAGCCTGAAGAAGGCCGACTGGGTCGAAGAGACAGCAGCCCCGGATCCGGCAACGCCCCCGTCGACCCGTCAGGACTACGAGGTCCTGCTGACGCGCGCACTCGAAGGCACGTTCCGGATCGAGCTCTCGCTCGAGGTGATCCTCGGCAGCGAACTCACGAAGCTGACACTGCCGGACATCCAGATCCCCGGTGCCGACGTGAAGAAGGGGGACTTCGGCATCACCGCTGACGCCGGCATGGAGATAACGCAGGCCGCGCTCGTTGGCCTGCGCAAGCTCGACAGCGCGGAGCTGCCGAACTCGGTCAAGCTGCGTTCGCGGCGCGAGGTGCAGCTCGGCTACAACTACAGCTACGTCGACGAGCCGTGGAAGCTCGAGCTCGATGTGCGCCGCCATCGCACGGTCGAGACGCTGACGGCGCAGATCCAACAGGCCTGGATCGAGTCGACCATCTTCGAAGAGGGCGAGGTCGTGCATCAGGCGACCTACAAGCTCGAGAACAAGGACCGCCCCTACCTGCGGCTGACGTTGCCCAAGGACGCGCGCCTCCTCGGCGTGACGGTGTCGGGCGAGCGCGTCGACCCGATCGCCGATGAGAGCGGCGCCTTGAAGATCCAGCTGCCCAAGCAGCTCGTGATGATCGTCGAGGTCGCCTACATGACGCGCCGCGACCCGCTGGGGCTGTTGTCGAGCATCGCGCTCGATGCACCCCGACCCGATGTCTTCCAGACCGACTTCCAGTGGCTCGTGAAGGTGCCGACCAAGCTCAGCATCTTCAGCGTATCGAGCGACCTCCAGGAGCTGCCGGCTGAACGCTGGCGCGCCCCCGGCGAGCGCCCCGGCAGCCACGCGATCACGGTGCGGCTGCCGCCGACCGGCGACTACACGCTGCGGTACTTCGCGCTCGATGTGCTCGACGCGGGCGTCGCGTCCGCGGCCGGACCGAGTGACGGCGACAAGGAGCTGACCGTCACGGTGCGCACGTTCAGCGCGCCGCAGTCGGTCGGCACGGTCGTGTCGCTCTTGGCGCTGGTGCTCTTGTCGTTCGTCGTCTGGAAGCGGGCGCGGCGCGAGGCGGGCGGGCGGGCGCTGGTCCTGGCGCTTACGGCCGGCGGCGCGCTGTTCATCCTGAAAGGGATCGCCTGGGGCGTGAGCGGTGGCGAAGGCGTCGTCTTCGTCCTGGTACTGGCGATCGTCGGGTTCGTGTCCTGGCTGCAGGCGAAGTCGAAGGAGGTCGCATGAGGGCGCCATCACTGTGCCTCCTGTCGATCGTGCTCGCGACCTCGAGCTGCGCCCAGAACTCCGAGGCACCGACGTTGAACGCGCGCGCCCCAACCGGAGGCCCGATGTCGGATGAGGAGAAGGAAGGCGGCAAGGTCGCTCAGAACCCGACGAGCGCAGCCGACTTCGCGCCCGAAGCACCTTCCGAGAACAAGCCATCCGAACCGCCACCGCCGCCCGAACCATCACCCGTGGCCACTCCGCCGGGTGCCGTCTTCGCGCAGCCGGTCGTGACCGAGGTCGGCAATGGGAATGAGGCAACGCGACGCAAGGACGGCAACATCGGGATGAATGGTGCTGGCGTTGGCAATGGGCTCGCGGGGCGGATCAATGGACCGGCCGCGACAACACTGTCGACGCGGACCGACCCGTTGGCGACGGCGCTCGCCGGCGGCTGGCGCGGCGCCAAGCCGGAGCCCGAGGCGAAGCCCGATGTTGGGACATTCGAAGGCCTCGCAGGCGAAATCGTCGGACGTCCAGATCCGTCGAAGGCGCGCTACGCGGACAAGCTCGACGACCTGGCCAAGCCGAAGCCAGCGCGCGACGGCAAGGGCATGGACGCGGACGACGGAACGGACAAGACCGTCGCGGCTGTCGACGAAGAAGCAGAACCGCCCGAAAAGAATAGAAAAGAAGGACGGGAGGTGGTCGAGGACCTCCGGCTGGGCGACAGCGATGGCGCTGGGCGCGACAGCGGCCTTGCGCGGGGTGCCCACACCGTGGTTTTCGCGGGCGACGACCCCGAGATATTCGTGCCCCCCGCGACGACGCTGCCGCGCATGTTCTACTTCGAGAACACCTACCTGGGTGGCTCGGCGGCCTACGCCGAGCGCTTGCGGCGCCTCGATCGTGCGCTTCAAGGGCAGGCGCGTCCGTATGAGATCGTACAGGCCGAGGTGCAGCCGTTCGACCCGCCGCGCAGCGAAGGTCTCGGCGTCACCGCCAGCATCGACGCGACCCACTTCGAGAAGACGCGGCGCGTCTTCCTGCAGGTGGGCCTGCGCGGGAGCTCGCGCTACGGGTGGCGGCGTCCGCCGCTCGATATCGTGCTGGTCGTGGACCAGCCGGCGTTCGCACGCGGCGCGGCGTTCGTGACCGGCTTCGTGGTCGACCTGTTGCGCCAGCTCGGCCCGGCGGATCGGCTCGGCATCGTGCTGGCAGGCGCGGCGACGCCGACGTTCCTCGACCTGTCGCGGCTCAACACCGCGCAACAGCACCTCGCCAATCGCATCGACCAGCTGGCGCCGCCGACCTCGCAGGGTCCGCGCGATCTCGCCGAGGCGATGGGCAAGGCCGGTAGCATGTTGGACGCCGCGTCGGACGACGAGGCGACCGTGCCCGGCACGAAGACGTTGTTGGTGCTGTCGGGCGAGCACGACCAGGCCCGCATCGCGGAAGCGGCGCAGATGGCGCATGGGCTCACGGTGCAGGGCTGCGTCACGTCGGTGTTTGCGCTCGACGCCGAGGAGAGCGAGTGGTGGCAGGTGGCGAACGCGGGCTTCGGCAACCTGCATCGCATCACCGACAGCCAGTTCGCGCCGGCCATCGACGAGGAGATGCAGAGCCTCGCCCGGGTCGTCGCGCGCCTCGTCCGGGTCAACGTGCGCCTTGGCAAGGAGGCCAAGGCGATCCGCGTGCTCGGCACCCGGGTGCTCGAACAGCGCGAGGTCGAGGAGGTCAAGGCACGCGAGCTGGCGACCGACATCAACCTGTCGAAGACGATGGGCATCACGTCCGATCGCGGCGAGGACGATGATGGGATCCAGACCGTGATCCCGTACTTCTACGGCGACGACTCGCACGTGATCTTGATCGAGCTGTGGGTCGAAGGCCCAGGCACGATCGCGGACGTGACGGTGCGCTATAAAGACATGGTCAACCTCGACAACGCGACCGCGCGCACGAGCGTGCGCCTTGGCGCGCGCCCCCAACCTCCGACCCAGGAGCAGATCCTGATTACCCGCAACGTGCGGGGCTTCCAACTCGCCGAGAACCTGCAGAAGGCGTCGGATGCGGTGTGGCGCAACGACTTCGGGAGCGCGCTCGAGAACCTTGGCGCGGCCAAGGGTCAGGCTGCCGCTACGAACGCGCTGGACGTGCAGGCGATCGACAGCTTGAAGCTGATGGTCGAGCGGGGCGACTGGCAGAACGACGCGACCCGTCGCGCGACGCTGCAGGAGACGCTGCTCATCTCGGGCCAGCGACGCGTCGGCGATACGAACCAGACACCCGCCAAGAAGTAGGCAACGCGTGCGGCTCGGGACAACCCGAGCCGGCGCGCGTGCTAGTGCCGCGACCAGGGTGTTTCGATCCGCAAGTCTCTCCCGCGGCACGAGGGCGACGCGAAGCGGCGCGGGGGTCGAAGGGGGCGGAAGTCCCCTGTCCGATCGGGCTGGAGCCGCGACCCGCGAAGCGGTCGACGTCCGAAGGACGGCGGCGTGGCATGGTTCACCGTGCCTCAGTCGCGGCACTAGCGCCCGAGCGTCTTCGGGTCGATCTTCAGGAGGCGCGCGGCGTTCTTCCAGTAGAGGTGCTCGAGCACCTCGTCGGGCAGATCGATCGCGTCGATCGTCCACCGACCCTGGATGGGAGTCGGGTGTGCGATGCCGCGCTCGTGCCCCTCGAAGAAGCGCCAATGGGCTCCGTAGAACGGATGGATGTCGGCCTCGGTCGGGTCTTCGGCGCCTTGCGAGCCGAGCATGATGCCGCGGTCGGACAGGCCGATGTCGGTGCCAAAGACGATCCGCGTCATGTACTTGATGAAGAACGCACGGACCTTGTCGGGTGGGTGCCGACCGATCTCGCCAAGGCGCGCAGCGGTGTCGATGACAACGTTTGGATAGGTGTCGAGGATGCGCTCGACGTAGTCGAGATCCTCGGCATTGTTGCCGAAATGTACCGAGATGAAGGTCGTGCCCGGGTGCTTCTTGAAGACACTCTCGAGCTCGCCCAGGAGTGCCATCCGGTCCGGCCATTCGGGCCCGTAGAAGGACCAGCGCGGATGCACCGCCAGTTCTTCGTAGCGCTCGTTGTCGGGGGTCGGCGGCAGCCAGAAGGCCTTCGGATCGGCGGTGTGGATGGCGACCGGCACCCCGAGCTCGCCGGCCTTGTCCCAGAGGGGGTCGAGCTCCGGCCAGTCGACGGGCACGCGCTTGCCCTCGAGGTCCTTCAGATAGAGCCCAAGCACCTTGGGGATCTTGAGGCCACGAAAGCCGAGCTTCTTCACCGCGATCTCGAGGTCGGCCGCCATCGCCTTGCCAAAGCCCGGCTCCCCCCGACGTTGCCAATCGACGTTGAAGAAGCCGGCCATGCGGGGGAAAGACGCGGTGATCTGCGCCATCTGTGCCGCGGTCTCGCTGTCGCCACCCGACAGGTTGACCATCAGCGCGAGCCCATTGTCGACCATCGTGCGCTCGAGCAGGTCGAGCGAGCGAGGATAGATGTGACCATGGATGTCGATGACTGGCGGGCGCACGTAACCCGGGCGCCAGGCCGGACCGCCAGTCACGACGGGTACAGGCGCGGACGGCTCCTCCGAGCGGCAGGCAACGGCGCCGAGCGCCACGAAGAGCGACAGAAGAAAGTAGCGGCCCATGCCCCCTCCGTAGGAGTGTCATGCCGTGGCATGCGTCCCGGAACATCCATACCGCGAAAGGTGGGCAGGGTCGCCTCCGGAGCGGGGCGTGAATATGCTCCACAAGGCCGCGTCAGGGCCGCCGTGAATCGGCCGCCCCAGGAGAATCACATGACCTCGCAGCAGAATCCCATTGGCCTTGAGTCCAGGCTCCGCCCTCCTTGCGAAGGCCTTCGCTTCCTCCCACGAACTCTGGTTGGCGCCCTTGCAGCCCTGTTGGCCGTGCCTGTGTTGGCCATCCACGCGACGCCGGCCGCGGCCGAGTCGGGCGAGGAGACCTCGATCGAGGTGAGCGATCGTCGACCGCCGCCGTATTATCGACCGGGACGCCCAGCCCCGCGGCGCCCCTACTACCGCCCAGCCCCGCGCCGCGTCTACGTCGCGCCGACCTACTACCCGCGCCCCCGGCGCGAGGTCGAGCCGATCTACGACCCAATGTTCCACTTCGGTATCGGCGTGAACGGCACCTCGGTCCTGAGCTCGAACTCGGAGATCACGGAAGGCCTCGGCAGCGGCGCGGGCTTTGACCTGAGCTTCGGCTGGCGCCTCGCCCCGACCTTCTCGCTCGACCTCAACTGGATGATGAGCTTCCACGACGCGGGCGGCTCGGCCAGTGGTAGCGAGGCCGCGCTCTCGCACTTCTCGGTCGACGGTCGCTTCTTCCTGACCGACGAGAGCCGCCAGGTGCAGCCCTACCTCCAGGCCGGTATCGGAGCGTACATCCTCGGTCGCGATAGCTGGGACTACGACACCCTGACCGGCGTAGGCTTCCAGCTCGGCGGCGGCGTGGACATCTACCTTTCGCGCTACGTTTCGATCGGCGGCAAGCTCCTCTACCGGGGGGCCCACCTCGACAATGCAAGCGACGCGTATCCGACCTTCCCGACCGAGAGCACCTGGCTCAGCGCGTTCACCTACGGCGGCGACATCAAGTTCCACTTCTGACCGGAAGCCCCTGACACCACGAGGCGAGGCGTGCATAGGCGCCTCGCCTTTTGTCGTTCTGGGGGCCGACCTGGGCAACCCGGGCACGACGCGAGTCGACGATGGGCCGCGCTGCTGATAGCGTCTCGCGGTGGGCATCGCGATCGACATCCTCGTCATCTTGTTCCTCCTCTGGTCGCTCATCCGCGGTTGGCGGATGGGGTTTCTGTATCAGCTCGGGATCCTGGCCTTCCTCGTGGTCGCGTACTTCGCGTCGCGCGGGCTCGCGGCGCTTCTCGAGAAGCCGGTCGCGAAGCTGCTCGGCAGCTCGCCGTTGGTGGCCGGCACGGTGACCTTCTTCGCGCTGTTCTTCGTGCTCGGGATCGTCGGGGCTGTCTTCGTGCGCTCGATCACGAAGGACCTCATTCCGGATACGAGCTCACTCTCGGGGGTCAATCGCGTCCTGGGGGCGGTCGTCAGCCTCGCGAAAGGTACCCTCATCGCGTACCTCGTGATCGTGCTGCTCCTCCAGGTGCAGAAGATCGCCACGAAGACCCCGTTCCCCTGGCAATCGAGCGCCATCGCGAGCTTCGTCGCCAAGCACAACTTCCTCGACCGAGGCGAGCTCGGTGCGCTGACGAAGCTCGTGTGGCTCGTGAGCACCCGCGATCTGGCCCAGCTCGCGAAGGATCCGCGCTCGCAGCCGCTCATCACGCACCCCAAAGCGAAGGGCCTCTACACGCCGGAGGTGCTCTCGGCTATCCAGAACCAGGACTACGTGACGCTGCTCAGGAACGATGCGCTCTGGGACTACCTCGACGAGCCCGAGGTGCAGGCGGCGCTGGACAAGTTCGACTGGGTCGAAGCGTCCCCGAAAGGCACCACGCCGGCACCCGCGTCGCCCTGACGCGAGCGCCAACGAGGCTCGCCACGGCCTCCATCAACTCGGCACCCGTGCCAGGACGACGACATCGACGACCGCAGCGCCTGCCTGCAGGCAGGCCCGTGTGGCCTCGCGAACGGTCGCGCCGGTTGTCATCACGTCGTCGACGAGCACAACCTGGCGACCACGCACCACACACGAGTGCGCGCGGAAGACGCCCTGCATGCGCTCGGCACGCGCCTCACGCCCGAGGCCACGGCTCGACGGAGGCACCTTGCGGAAGTCGATCGCGGTTGGTCCGTAGTCGGCGCCGAGCTGTCTCGCGAGAGGGCGCGCCAGTGCCGCCGCAGGGTTGAAGCCCCGTCGTGCGAGCGCCTTTGGCGTGCTCGGGATGGGCACGACGACCGCCCGCTCGACCTCGAGCTCGAGACGCGCAGCGCCCTGCCCGACGAGCGCACCAAGCACCCGGCCGTGCGCTTCCTCGGGCTGGTTCTTCCAGATGCTGATCGCGTCCTGTATCGCCGCGCCGTAGACGAACAGCCCACGCGCCCGACGGTACGGCGGTGGTGAGCGGGCACAGGCACCACACAGATGTCGACCACCGCCCGGCGGCGGATCGAGCCAGACCACGCCACAACGCGGGCACGCCGCGTCGGTGGCCAGGACGAGCGTCTCGGCGCACGTCTCACACCAGCCCGCACAGGGGCCAACCGAGGCCCGACAGGCGAGGCAACGCGAGGGGAAGGCGACAGCGAGGAGCGAGGACCAGAGGGTAGCGAGAAGGCTGAACATGGCTGAGTCCAGAGCACGCCCCATGCCATCGGGCGCCGTCCTCGCGAACGGCCTCCAGAGCCACTCCCAGGAAACGCCAAGTGTCCCATGTGTCCCACGAAGTGTCCCACCGGATGTGTCATGGGACACGAGGCGTACCCGCTCGGGCTATGGCTACTTGTGGTACGGCACGCCGCTCAAGAGGGTCTGCGCACGATAAAGCTGCTCCCAGAGCACGACCCGTGCAAGGTCGTGCGGCAGGGTCAGCGGTCCGAACGACCAGCGTTCATGCGCCTTTGCGACGACCGCGTCGCCAAGCCCCGAGGCGCTGCCGAGCGCAAACACAACCGCCGTATGGCGCGCCTGCATCCAGGCCGCGAGCCGCTCTGAAAGCGCCTCGCTCGACAACGCGCGACCCGTCCGATCGAGCGCCACGAGCCGATCACGCTCGCGTACGGTCCCGAGGATGCGCTCGCCCTCCTCGGCCAGCGCGACCGCCCGGTCGCCTCCTTTCGCCGCGCGCACCCACGTTTCCTCGACCCGGAAGCTCCGCTCGAGCCGCTGGCGATAGTCGCGCGCAGCGTCCTCGAGCGGGCCTTTCGGCGCGCTGCCCGGGTGCACCAGCCGAAGGATCACTCGAGCTTCAAGTCCGTCAGGCGCGGCGCGTCCGCCCACAGGCGCTCGAGCGCGTAGAACTCACGCACCGGCTCGTAGAAGATGTGCACGACCACGCTGCCGTAGTCGGCCAGAATCCACTGGCCCGCTTCGACGCCTTCGGCTGAAAGGGGCTTCTGCCCCTCGAGCGAGAGCTCGTCCCAGATGAGATCGTAGATTGCGCGAGCGTGGCGGTCCGAGCGCGCGCTGCAGATGACGAAGTAGTCGGTGTACTCGACGAGCTCCAGCACGCGCAGCACTTCGATGTCGATCGCTTTAGCGGTGGAGGCGATGGCCGCGATGTCACGCGCGAGCGGCTCGGTCTCGAGGGCCGGGAGGGGCTGCACGGCGCCTTCGTTGGCGTCGTGCTCTTGAACGGAAGAAACAGCTTTCAAATCAATACCTCCGCAGGTCGTCGTGTCAGGCCCGGATGTGGCCGGAACCGAGCACGACGAACTTGCGCGTGGTGAGCTCCTCGAGGCCCATTGGGCCGTAGGCGTGGAGCTTCGATGTCGAGATCCCGATCTCGGCTCCGAGCCCGAGCTCGAAACCGTCGTTGAAGCGCGTCGAAGCGTTGACGAGCACACAGCTCGACGGCACTTCGCGCAGGAAACGGAGGCTCGCCGCGTAGTCTCGCGTGACGATCGCCTCGGTGTGGTTGGAACCGTAGCGGAGGATATGCTCGATCGCCACGTCGAAGTCATCGACGACGCGTACGGCGAGGATCAGCTCGAGATACTCGGTCACCCAGTCCTCGTCTGTCGCGACCTTCATCTTGCCTTTCGCGGGCCATAGCGCACGGGCCCGCGCATCGCCGCGGACCTCGACCCCGGCGGCTTCGAGCTTGGGCCCGAGCTCGGCGAACAGGGCCGGCGCCGCGTCGCGGTGCACGAGCAGCGTCTCGAGCGCATTGCACACACCCGGGCGCTGGACCTTGGCGTTGAACGCGATCGCGGTCGCCATCGCGATGTCCGCGTCGCCGTGCACGTAGACGTGGCAGACACCCTTGTAGTGCTGGATGACGGGCACGGTCGCGTGCTCGGTGACGTAGCGGATGAGGCTCTCACCGCCGCGCGGGATGACGAGGTCGATCTCCTGATTACGCCGGATGAGGGCCGTCAGGACTGCGCGATCCGCGGTCGCGACCGCTTGCACGGCATCCGCCGGGAGACCCGCCTCGCCAAGCGCTGCGCGCATCAGGGCGACCAACGCGAGGTTCGAGTTGAACGCCTCCTTGCCACCCTTCAGTATCGGCGCGTTGCCGCTCTTCACGCACAGCGCGCCGGCATCGATCGTCACATTCGGGCGCGACTCGTAGATGATGCAGATCACCCCGAGCGGCACGCGCATGCGGCCAACCTGGAGGCCGTTGGGCCGCACCTCGAGGTTCTGGATGGAGCCGACTGGGTCGGGCAGCGCGATGATCTCCTCTACGCCCTTGGCCATCGCTTCGATGCGGGCCGGCGTGAGCTTCAGGCGATCGAGGTTGGCGGCCGTGATGCCAGCGGCTTCGGCGAGTGCCAGGTCCTTCTCGTTGGCCACCTGAAGGTCGGCCGCGTGCGCACGCAGCTTGTCCGCGAGGCGCCGTAGCGCGTCATTCTTCACCGCTCCGGAGGCGGCCGCGAGCGCATGCGATGCCTTCTTGGCGGCGATCGCAAGGCTGGCCGCGAGCTCGCCGGGAGATTGCGACGCGGCTTCGGACGCGGAGACGCCATCGGGCTCGGAGATCGAAGTGCCGTCGGAGGCGGTCATGCGTTGGCTCCAGCGGGCCGGCGGCGGCGAACGGCCCGTACGAGGAAGACGAGCGAGAGCAGTGGCGCCAGCGCCGCGAGTCCCCAGACAACCGGCACCCAGCTCGCGTCGCTCGGTCGCGCCCCATCGAGAAGCACCCATAGATCGGAGGGCGACTGTTGTGTGCGTTGGGCGAAGCTCTGCACGAATGGCTCGAGCTCGCTCGGGGCCGCGTCACCGCGCAACAGGCGGCCCTGCGCCGCAACAGAGAGGGCCGTCTCCTCCGGCAGCGCGAGCCCTGCCTCGACGAGCCTGGCCACGCGCGGGTCGGCGAGCGCCGACGAGGCCGCAATCGCCGTCGGCGTGAGCACCACGATCCGACGCAGCGGGCAGAAGAACAGGTAGCCACGCGGCGCCGCCCCGGGCCCGTCGGCAACCGCCACGAGGCGGGTCGGTACGAGCCCGCTCATGGCAATGTGGCCAGGTGCGAGCGCCACCTCTGGCTGGTCGCGTACGTTGCCGAGCGCTCGCGGTTCGCTGGGCTCCGACCAGAAGGCGAAGCTCGACGCGGTCACGAGCATGACCGACAGCGCGGCCACGGCGAGCGCGAGCGTGACGCCGATGCGCAGCCAGATGCCCTGCACTTCGACGCGAGCGCGCTGACCAGCACCGTCATCGCCGGCGTCCCACTGTCGGAAGAGCGTTGCCAGCTCTTCTTTGCGTGGGTCCGTAGACGCGGTATGCGAGGGGTCCGAATCGGGCATGCTCCCTCCGTCGCAATGACGGAACACGCGGCCCGGAGCCTACCGGGGCCTTGCGTGGCGCGCGCATATAGCACAGACCCTCCAAGCGCCGATAGCATCGGTGTCGTATCGGTCGTATCGGGCGCGGCCTCGGCACCGCCTGGGGTCGGCGAGCGGCCTGAGCCTCACGCAGCGGCGCCGCAATCGCTCGTGAGCTGGCCCGAGTTGGAGGCGCTCATCGGTCCTGGCGGTGCGCTCGGCAAGCGCCTCGAGGGCTACGAGCGGCGCGCTGGGCAAGAGCTCATGATGCGTTCGGTCGCGACGACCCTCGAGCGGGGCGGGAGCCTCGTGGTCGAGGCCGGCACCGGCATCGGCAAGTCGCTCGGATATCTGGTGCCGGCCGCCCTATCGGGGCAGCGCGTGATCCTGTCGACCGGCACACGCACGCTCCAGGACCAGCTCTGGGAGCGGCAGGTGCCGTTTGTGCGGGACGAGCTCGGGGTCGCCATCGAGGCCACCGTCTTGAAGGGCCGCACGAATTATCTGTGCCTCTACCTGCTCGGCAACGCACGCGACAACCCGGCGGTCGCCCTCGACGAGTATCGCGATCTCGAGCGCATTCGCGCCTGGAGCGAGAAGACCCAGTTCGGCGACCGGGCCGAGCTGGCCGATCTGCCGGACGCGTCCCTGGCATGGCGGGTCGTTGCTGCCGACGCCGAGCAGTGCCTGGGACGAAGCTGCCCACACTTCTCGGAATGCTTCCTCATGGCCGCGCGCCGGCGGGCGGAAGCCGCCGATGTCGTTATCGTCAACCACCACCTGTTCTTTGCCGACCTGCAACTACGCGAAGATGCCCTGTTCTCGCTCTTGCCCGAGGCGCATGCGGTCATCTTCGACGAAGCCCATCATCTCGAGAACGTCGCGGCGATGGCCTTTGGACGCTCGGTCTCGGACGCACGCCTGCGCCGGCTTGCGAGCGACTTCCAACGCGGCTTTCGCGCGGCGGACCGCGAGCTGGGCCCACTCGAGCCGCAGTTGAGCGAGCTCGAGCGCGACCGCGACCGGCTCTTTGCCGAGCTGGGCGAGCACATGAACCGTGCCCGGCTCGTGCCGTCGCGGCTGCCGGACGCCTTCCGCGAGGCCTGGTACAAGCTTGACAACACATTGATTGGACTTGGTTTGTTGGCCGGCGCCCAGGCGCACGCCGACGAGGGCATGCTGCGGCTCGCCGCCCGGGTCGAGGAGCTGCGCGCGGATCTGCTGGCGCTGCTCGGGCCAGAAGAGCTCGGCGATGGTGACGACGAAGTGCGCTGGGTCGAGCGTGGGCCACGCGCGACGTTCGTTCGTTCGGCGCCGGTGCACGTCGGTCAGCGGCTGGCGCGCACCCTGTTCCCGCGCTTCCGCTCGCTCGTCTTCACCTCGGCGACGTTGTCGACCCAGGCGAGCTTCGCGCACTTCCGCGACCGGCTCGGGCTGCCGGAGGACACGGCCGAGCTTCACCTCCCCTCGCCTTTCGACTACGCGTCGCAGGCGCTAATGTATGTCGCGCGCGACCTGCCCGACCCACGCCACCCGAGCCATGCAGCGCGGGCGTTCGCGACGATCGAGGCGCTGGTGCGCATGACGCGGGGCCGGGCGCTGCTGCTGTTCACATCGCGTGAGCGCATGAACGAGGCCCACGCGGCGCTGCACGCGCGTTGGGAGCACCCGACGCTCTTGCAGGGACAGGGCAGCAAGGAGGCGCTGCTCACGCGCTTCAAGGAGCTACCCGGCGCAGTGTTGTTCGCGACAGCGACCTTCTGGGAGGGCGTCGACATCGTCGGCGACGCGCTGTCACTGGTCGTCATCGACAAGCTGCCGTTCCAGCCGCCCGGTGATCCGCTGGTCGATGCGCGGGTCGCGCGGCTCGCGTCCGAGGGCAAGAACGCGTTCATCGACTACCAGGTGCCGACTGCGATCCTGGCGCTCAAGCAGGGCGTGGGGCGGCTCATCCGGCATCGCACCGACCGCGGGGTGATCGCCATTCTGGATCCCCGCCTCGAGACCGCGCGCTACGGGGAGATCTTTCTCAAGAGCCTGCCACCCGCGCGCCGCACCTCGGATCTGGTCGAGCTTGGGCGCTGGTGGGCCGCCCTAGAGCGGCCGGATGCGGCGACCGCCCCAGCCTGAAAGAAAGAAAACGACCGGTCGCAACACTTCTTGCGGATCAGTTGGCGCGCCCGACGGTACTTCAACGGCCTCTCGATTCCGCTGGGGTGCTGATGGGAACGATCGACTGTCTCGTCGTCTCGGATCGCGTGCTCGTGCTCGATGGTAGTGGCCCCTGGTTGCTCGGACCGGCCGGCCGCGAGGGCGTTGATCTCGTGCTGGAAGCGGCGGTCCGGCCGCGCTGCGTGAGGGTCGCCCGCACCCAGGACGGCATCGAAATGCGCGACCTCGATGGCGAGCCCCTGCATCTGCGGGGCGCGCGGCGGACGAGGCTGGTCGTCGGGGTCAACGACACCGTCGCGATCGGGCGATCCCAGGTGCTCGTGGCGTCGCTCGCTCGGGCGGGCACGGTGCGGTGGCAGGACATGCTCGCGACGGCGCCAGGCTCCTTGAGGCAGTTGGCCGACATCGCTCGCGCCGCAGGCTCACGCGCTCCCGTGTTCATCGCGGGCGAGTCGGGGACCGGTAAGGAGCTTGCGGCGAGAGCGGTGCACGAGGCCGGCGAGCGCCAGGGCAGACCCTTCATCGCGTTGAACTGCGCCGCCTTGCCCGAAACCTTGGCCGAGTCCGAACTCTTCGGGGTCGAGCGCGGCGCCTACACCGGCGCCACCCGGACGCGCGCTGGGGCCTTTGCCCAGGCTCAGGGCGGCACGCTGTTCCTCGACGAGATCGGCGAGCTGTCGCCGATGATTCAGGCCAAGCTCTTGAGAACGCTGGAGTCTGGCGAGGTCCAACCGGTCGGTGGGGCGCGCGCTGTGAAGCTCGACGTACGGATCGTCGCGGCGAGCTGGCGCGACCTCGATCTCGAGGCCGAGGCCGGGCGCTTCCGCCACGATCTGCTGCATCGCCTCTGCGTGCTGCGGGTCGACCTGCTGCCGCTTCGCGAACGGCCGGAGGACGTGCTGCCGCTGCTCGAAGACCTGTTGCGGCGGCACGACGCGATCGACCTCATGCCCGACCCGGTGACGGCATGGCGGCTGCGGCAGGCGCCCTGGCGCGGCAATGTGCGCGAGCTGCGCAACGGTGTGCAGCGCGCGGTCGCCTCGCGTGATCCGCAGGATCTGCTCCCACGGGAACGCATACGGGTCGCGATCGAGGCTTTGCCCCTGCGAAGCTCGGAACATCGATCGCGCGAAATCATCGCTGCGACCCTGCGGCACTATCGTGGGAATCGTAGGCGCACGGCGACCGCACTGGGCGTCAGCCGTTCGACGTTCTATCGTTGGATGCACCAACTCGAGGATGCTGGGGCGACCCCGACGCACGTTGGACCCTGGGCCAATGCCGACGGAGTACCGCACGGAATCGACGTAGCGACGTAGACTTCGACGAGTTGGCCGGGGACGGGTTGACACCTTGGGTGCGACGACTATGATGGCGAAGCTTTGGAAATGATCGCCTAAACCATAGACGATTCAACGGGTTAGCTTGAACATCCGCGAATTCAATCGCTTCCAGTTGGAGGCAACGAAGCTCGGACGCAACGTGGTCTTCCAGGTCACGGTCTTCGAGAAGAAGGAGCGCAACAAGTCGCGGCTGTATGCGGAGACGCAGTGCTATGACCCGCTCCAGCATATGATCCAGTTCGTGATCCGCGACGCGAGCGACCTCGACAACGTGATCGAGATGTTCGCCCAGCAGCTCCTTCACCGAGGCTTCGTGCCGGTGAAGTATCGGGTCAAGAACGGCGACGGCAGCTGGGACGCCTGGCTACCGGTGCCCGAATACTGACCGCGTCTGGGCTAGCCGCGCAGCCGCCGTCGGTCCTGCACACGCACGGTGATACGCGCCCGATCGAGCCATTCGCCGAGTGGTATTGACCATTTGCGGGTGGCGCCGGTCAGCTCCTTCAGGGCCTGGGCATCGAGCCACTCGTTGCGGGCAAACCAGCTGCGCACGCTGGCTTCGAGGGCCGACAATGTGATCGTGGCGAAGACCATATCCTTCTGCACGCGCACGAGCTTATTGCGTGTCACGAGGCGCGTGATTGCGGCGTCGATAGAGGCCTGGGTCGGCACCGGCCGAGCACCGGCCGACGACGCGCCGAGCAGGACAGCGAGCCCGTCGTTGCGCGGCGGCATCATGCCGGCCTCGGTCAAATGCGCGAGCACAGCCTCGTCGAGTGCGTCGTCGAGCGCGGTAACGCGCGGCTCGAAGCCTGTGCAGGCGAGCGTGCCGCCGTTCGCGACGAGGTGTCCGGCGCTGACGAGGGCATCAAGGATGGCCCGGAAGACCACCGGGTCCGCGTTGGGCCGGACGCGCGTGCGGACCTCGTCCGGAGCCAGACCCGCGGCGGTCGGTGAGGCCTGGTGGAACGCACTGAGCACTCGATCGATCGCGTCCGTGAGCGGGTCGAGCGCCAGTCGCGATACGAGCACCGCGGACTCATCGGGATCGCCAGCAACGGCAGCCGAAGGCGATGCGGCGAGCTGGCTGCGGATCAAGGTGCTGGCAGCAACCGCTGCATCGATCGCGCCCTGTGGAAACGGCAATGTCGCGTGCAACCGGCGCCACGGCACCCCTGCCTCGCCATAGGCGGCGACCTGGGCCACGAGCGCGAGCGCGACATCGCTGCCGGCGATGGCTGCCAGCTCGCTGACGCCCGCACCACGCCTGCGACGCCGTACGGATGGGGCGAGCACGCGCCCCCCGCCGAGCGTCGCCGCTACGCCCGGAAAGTCTCTGAAGCCACGAAAGATCCATCGTTCGCCCGGCAACAGCGCGAGCGGCTCGCTAAGCCGCAGCTGCGCCAGCACCCGCTCTCCCGGTTGGACTTCGGCCGGACCACCGCCGCCAGACGCATCGCTTGTGACGATACCAAGGGACGCCTCGACCACAGTCGCACCAAAGCAGGCGAGGCCCTTCTCGTTGTCGGGGATTGCGATCGGCAACGCGGCGAGCGCCTCGAACTCGACGTCCCACATCGAGCCCGGCGCGGGCGCAGCGAGGCCCGTGTGACAGATGCGCGCGCCGCGCTCGAGATCGGTGGCCGCAACACCTGCCAGATTCATCGCGACGCGCTGCCCGAAGGCCGCGCGCGTGACGCTCTCGCCGTGGAGCTCGAGCCCGCGCACGCGCGCAAAGAACGGGCCCGAGCGTGGCTGGTAGATGATGACCTCGTCGCCGACCGCGACGGCGCCTGAGCGGCTCGTGCCGGTGACGATCGTGCCGAAGCCCGGGCGCGAGAAGCTCCGATCGAGCGCCAGGAGGAAGGGCCGATCGCCTTCGTCGTCTCGATGGACAGCGGCGATGACCGCGTCGAGCGCGACTCTCAAGCGCTCCGGCGCCAGCGGATCGTGGATCGAGAACGGCACGATCGGGGCGTTTTCGAGGAACGTGCCGGCCACCGTCGCGGCGATGTCTTCGCGCGCGAGCTCGAGGAAATCGGGCTCGACCAGGTCCGCCCGTGACATGACGACGAGCCCCTGCCGCACCCCGAGCAGGTGGCAAATCGCCAGGTGCTCACGCGTCTGCGGCATCACACCTTCGTCTGCCGCGACGACCAGCAGGATGGCGTCGATGCCCGTGGCGCCCGCGACCATCTGGCGCACGAAGCGTTCATGGCCCGGCACGTCGATGATCGCGACGCGGCCGAGCGGGCGGTCGAGCCAGGCAAAACCGAGCTCGATCGAGATGCCGCGCGCCTGCTCCTCGGGCAGGCGGTCGGTCTCCATGCCGGTGAGCGCGCGCACGAGCGCGGTCTTGCCGTGATCGACGTGACCCGCGGTGCCGATGACGGCTGCGATCCGTCGTCCCTCGCGGGCTGCATCAGCCAAGCGGTGCGATTCGCCGCTCGCGCTCTGGACCGATTGCGGCGCGCCCGACGGAGGCGGCTTCGTCGCTGCTTCGTTGGCCTTGGACACGCGCCCTCAGAGCCTGGCCAGCTCGAGCACGAACGCGTCGATACGGCGGTTCACGCCCACCGCGCGGGCGCCGATGTCGCCATTGACGAGCACCGAGAACGCGAGCAGGCAGCGCTTGGAGGGCACGTAGCCAGACAGCGAGACCGCGTTGTCGAGCGTGCCGGTCTTGCCCTGCACCTTGCCCTTGAGCTTGATGAGGCGCCCTTTGAGGGTGCCGATGACGCCCGCAACGGCGAGGCTGTCGCGAAAGCTCAGGGCGGGTGGCGTCTCCGCGGTCTCGGCCGTGAGCAGCCGGGTCATCGCTTCCGGGCTGACCTTCGTGCCGTCATAGAGCCCGGATCCATTGATGATCTGGAAGCCTTCGGGCGCGACGCCGAGCCCCTTCAAGGCGGCCGTCGTGCGCTCGACGGCGCGCTCCCAGGTGGCGGGCCCGGTTGGGGAGGTCGGGCTGCCATCGGCGCCGAGGTGCTTGAAGATCGTCTCGGCCATGAAGTTGTTGGAGGTGGTGTTGGTCTCCTTCACGTCGGCGGCGAGCGGGTCACTCGTGATGCGCGCGAGCTCCGCCGCGAGCGGCTCGTTGGCGGGGCGCGCGGTGGTGGCGATGCGGAGCGCCCCGTCGAGCACGACACCTTCTTTGGCGAGCGCGCGCACGAACAGCTCGGCTGCGATGCGGGCCGGATCGGCGAGGCGCTTCTTCACGCCCTGGGCGGGCGCGTCCTTGCCGAGCGTGCCGCTCACGACGAGGCGTGTCTTGCCGTTGGCGCCGGCGCGCGCCTCGACGACGAGCTTGTCGAGGGCCTTGCCGGGGACCGTGGTGGCGCTGTTGTCGATCTCGAGCGAGGCCGCGACGAGGCTGGTCGTGACGCGCACGGGATCGCCCGGCTTCTTCGCGGGCGAGACGGTCGCGATGAACACGCCGGAGCCGATCGCGAACGCGGGCACCTCGGGCCGATAGCCGGCATCGGTCTTCTTCGTGGCGAACGCGGGCGGGGTCGAAGATCCTGAAAAATAGCTGATATCGATGGTGATTCCGCCATCGATGCGCGTCACGCCGGCGGCCGCGGTGAGCTTGGCGAGGCGCTCGATATCGGCCTGGGTGAGCGAAGGATCCGCGCCCGCGACGAGCACGACGTCCTGTGCGACGCCGTCCAAGAGGCGGCCGTGGAGATGCGTTGCAACCGTATGCTCGGGTCCGAGCAGGTCGAGCGCGCTGGCGGTCGACAAGAGCTTGGCGCCGCTCGCCGGATTCATCCGGGTGTTGCCGCGGTGGCCACCCCAGAGCACGCCATCGGTCGTGCAGCGCACGCTCGCGCCGAGGTCGAGACCCTTCAGGGCTTTGTCGGAGGCGAGTCTTTCGATGGGCGCCGTGGCGGGACCGACGATCGGCGACGGGAGCTCGTTCGAGGAGCGGCTGCCCCCGGATTCGCCGAACGCGGGGCCGAGCAGGAGGACGACGAAGCCGAGGACGAGCGACATGAGAAACTCCGCACGTGACCATTGGTCGCCATCGCGCATAACATCGCCCGATGAGCGATGCACCGGACAATCGAGACGCGGCGGCTGTTCCGTCGGACCTAGCGGAGGGGTCGGCGGCAACGCCTCGCACCCCGGCACTGTCGGCGGGCGCAGGCACTGCGAAGCGCTGGTCGGCGCTGCGTGGATGGCTCCGTGAGCTCGTCGTGATGGCGGCCATCGCGGCCGTGGTGCTGGTGACCGTTGGATGGTTGCAGCGCGAGCGGCAGCGCGGTGGTGGCGGTGAGCTGCCGGTCGCAAGTGACGCGCCGAGCTTCGCGGTGCAGCATCTCGATGGGCGGCCGCTAGCCTCGTCGGAGCTGCGCGGCAAGCCCACGGTCCTGGTGTTCTGGGCGACGTGGTGTGGGGTCTGCCAAGCGGAGATGCCTGACCTCGAGCGCTTCGCCGCGGCAGCACAGGGGCGCTACAACGTGCTCGCAGTGAGCCGCGAGCGCCCGGCGGTGTTGCGACGCTGGGCCGCGGACCACCCGCAGTCGGTGCCGCTCGCGCATGACCCGGGTGGTCAGGCTAGCGCGGCATACAAGATCGAGAGCCTGCCGACGCATGTGATAATCGACGCCCAGGGGCGGGTCGTGCACGACTTCAGCGGGGCAGCCGATCCAGAGATTCTGGCCGAGCACATGCGGCGGCTGCTGTAGCCAGCGTGAGCTAGGTTAGGGCGAACGGTTGAGGCTCTTCGCACGCAGGCGCAGTGCCTGATGGAGGAGCTCGTCGCGGCCCGGATAGAGGAGCGTCAAGCCGGTCCAGACCAGCTCGGCCTCGTCCCAGAGGCCGTGGCTCTCGAGGAGACGCGCCCGCAAGACGTCGACCTCGGGGCGATAGGCGGGTGCGGCGCGCTGGAGCTCGTCGAGGCTCGCGACGGCGCCATCGACCGCGGCGATTTCGGACGGGGCGAGCACGTGGAAGACGCGTTCGTCGGCGATCGGGCTGGCACCGTCCTCCGCCCGATGTGAGATGCGGAGGCGGTAGCTCTGGCCGCGCTCGAGAGCGGCCCACAGCGTATGCGATCGTCCGGCGAGGTTGCGCCAGCGCTCGATGACGCGCACGGACTGGCCATCACCTCCGACCTCTTCGAGGACGAGGTCGAAGCGGCCCCCGAGATACGGCCAATGCCATCGGATTTCAGGCCGATCGTGGCGCGTGACGGGGACTATCGGGTGGGTCACGAGCAGCGTCGGCGGCAGGGTCATGTCTTCGAGCAGCGGCTGCGATGAGCCCGCTTCGAGCGTCGGCAAAGGCCCCTCGCGATACGTCGCGAGCGTCTCGACGCTGGGGGCACGTCCGCCGGCGAGCTCCGGTGGATCGGACAACGTCAGCACCTGGCCTGACCCGACGATCCAGGCACCCGGCCCTTCGAGCGCGAGGAGGCGATCGCCCGCGACCAGGATCCGTAGACGACCACCAGCGCGTGCTTCGAGGCGGGTGTCTTGGACCAACTGCTCGCCGAGCAAGGGCGGGGTCGGCGCGGCGCTCGCATCGACCGGGGCGCGCGTCACGTCGCCCTCGTGCCACGCCACGACCAACGCGCCGTCCAGCGCCAGCGGCTCTGGCGGCGCGGGCGCCGACGGGCCGGGCGGCAGAAGTGGCAGGGCGAAGAGGGCGAGGAGCAGCAACAGCACGCGCGCAAGCTAACCGATTGCTGGAGAAACTCCTGCAACATTGGCGAGCCGAGCCCGAAAGTGATCTCGACTCCGCGCTTCACCTCCGCTTACAATCCGCGATGGCCATGTCAGACAACGAGCCCATCTATCGCACCGGTCGCGTCATCGCTGGCCGCTACCGCATCACGAGCCCACTATCGCAAGGCGGCATGGGCGCAGTCTATCTGGCCCAGCAAGTGTCGCTCGGGCGCGACGTGGCGCTCAAGGTGATGCTCGAACGCGGCTCGGACCCGGAGCTGGTCAAGCGCTTCGATGTCGAAGCGCGTGCGGTGTGCCAGCTCAAGCACCCGAATATCATCACGTATCACGATTACGGTCGCGACGACGACGGGCACCCTTACCTCGTGATGGAGTACCTCGCTGGCTATCCCGGCACGAAGCTCGTGTACGGCGAGCGGCGACCAGGGTTGCTCGATCTCGTACGTGTGGTCGTACAGGTCTGCTCGGCGTTGCACGAGGCGCACTTGAAGGGCATCATCCACCGTGACCTCAAGTGGTCGAACGTGATGATCTGCCCACAGTCGCACGACCCGTTCTTCGCCAAGCTCATCGACTTCGGCATCATGAAGGTCGCGACCGACGGGTCGAGCGGCGACCAGCGCGCGTTGACCCGTACAGGCATGCTGCTCGGCACGCCCGAGTACATGAGCCCCGAGGCGATCTGCGGGATGCCAATCGATGGTCGGGCGGATCAATACTCGTTGGCCATCATGCTATGGGAGGCGCTCGAAGGGCATCGGCCGTTCGACGCGGAGTCCCACTTCGAGCTCTTGCGGCAACAGGTGCAGGAGCTGCCGCCGCCGTTCGAGGCGGCCGCCCAGTTGGTGGCGACGTATCCGGAGGTCCAGGAAGTGATCCTCCAGGCGATGGAGAAGCATCCCGACGATCGATACGCCGACATCCTCGCATTCCAGCAGGCGTTGATGGTGGCGGTCGGGCTCGCGCAGGCGCCCGTGACGGCCCCGGCGCGACCTGCCGCGAAGGCACGGGCGGCGCGAGGCGGTCCCGGGACGCCGGCCTTCGGTGTCGAGCGTGCGTCGGAGCGGGCACAGAAGAGTGGCATGCCGTCGTCGCGAACGCGCCTGCCGGCGGTGCCACTGACGGGGCCGCGACCGGTCGATACGCGCGTGAAGACGGGCCAGCAGGAGGCCGAGGGCGGGCCACGGAAGCTGCATTGGGCGTGGCTTACCGCGGGCTTCGTGGTGTTCCTTGGAATCGGTTTCGGCACGGTGATGGCGATCCTGGGCGGCAGGAGGGAGGCCGGAGCAGACGACCCGGTCGCGCTGGTCGCTGATCCGTCGGACGCGACGAGTGGGCCGGAGGTCGCGGAAAGACCGGTGGTTGCCGCGGTGGGCAAGGCGGTCGACGATGAAGCGCCGAGCACCAGGAAGGTGGACCCCAAGACCGATAGGCCGCCACCCAGCAAGATCGCGGACGTCGCGATAGCGACCGCTCCAGAGGTGGTGACTGTTCCAAACGTGGTCAGCGCCGCGGCAGTCGCCGTCGCGAAGGTCGAGGATGTCGCGGAAGCGCCGCCCGAGAAGGTCTTAACGAATGACAGCGGACCGGCCAAGCCGGTGGAAGAGCCGAAGGCACCGGCCGGACCGGGGCGACTGTTCGTCCAGGTCGACCCATGGGGCAACCTGTCGGTCGATGGGCGCCCCGTCGGTCGCGCGCCCTACGAGTCTGAAATGAAGGCCGGCATGCACACCGTGACGGTGACGAACAACTTCTTCAAGGGCTCGTACACGTTCAAGATCAAGGTCGAGAGCGGCAAGCGTGCGGCGCGCACGGTGTTGCTCGAGCAGCACCTGGAGAAGGTCGAGTAGGGAGCGTGGGCGAGGGCGTCAGCGTTGCGTGACGCCGAGATCGAGGTCGAGCACCAGGTCGTTCTCGCCGAGCGCGATCCTCGCAAGCCGGACCTGGACCTGAGCGTCCTCGGTCTCGAAGCGAACGAAGGCGTCGGTGTCGAAGGTGTACTCCATTGCATCGCCGAAGATGCCCTCGAGCCAGGCGAAGGCCTCGGCAAACGCGGGGCCTGAGACCGACGTAATGCGGCCATCTTGAACGTCGACGCGCACCGAGTCCCCTTGTAGTGCGAGACCCAGGCGGGCCGCGACCTCGGCACTCTTGCAGGCCCCCTGGGTGCGCCACAGGTGCACGACCAGGGGGCTCGAGCCGCCGCGCCAACCGACGCGCGCTTCCCAGATGCCGTCGGCTTTGGGCTTGCCGTCTTCATCGAAGCGCGAAGGGACCTCGCCCCGGTCCATGGCCCGGTTCACGAGCCCCATCGCGGTCCCGCCGGAGAGGCGCAGGACCATGCGATCCGAGACGCGATCGAAGGTCGGCGCGACCGGCTCCGCATCCGCCAGGTCGGTCGTTATCAGGGCGACCAAAGCGCGTTCGGTCGAGCTCAGCGTGAGCTCGCGAATCGGCAGGTCCGGCAGCGTGAAGTG
>Ga0209591_10000529_pt1 | contig 49386 bp, 51 predicted proteins | sample MAT01_FD_187207 | JGI IMG/M metagenome (GOLD analysis project Ga0209591, IMG submission 187207) | Freshwater microbial communities from Lake Fryxell liftoff mats and glacier meltwater in Antarctica - MAT-01 (SPAdes) (version 2) | ecosystem: Environmental > Aquatic > Freshwater > Ice > Liftoff...
TTTGCAAGGCGGGGGTTAGGGGTTCGATTCCCCTCGTCTCCACCCAGCCTGACCAGCGAGAATCCCAGCGCAGCGTGATCACCTGGTCAGGCGTGACACGAGATGTGACACGCACGCGCACCCAGCCCCCGTAGCAAAGGCGACGAGCCAACCCGGTTCCCCGCCGAGATCAAGGGCAGCCGCACTCGCTCACCTCCGCCACGATCGGCCAGCTCCTCATCGCTGTCTCGATCGGTACCAGGCTTGAGGAGCACCATCATGTGTATCGCGAATACGTCGACAACACGTGCGGCCGTTCATCGGCAGAAATGTCGTCGATGTCGACGCCGAGAAAATTGACCTGCTCCATGCCGGAGCTACGTCGGTCGGTGGAACTGCTGATGGAGTGACTCGGCGTCGTACTTCGAACCCGTTCACGGCGGTGCCCGTCCGCACGCCAGGGTTGCGACCGGCTCACCGGACGGCAGGCCGAGCCGCCGGGTCGGGCCGGCCCGACCGGCCCGACCTGCTGCAGCCCGGCGAGGTGGACGCGGACGAACCTGGTCACCACGTCCGGGAACTCCGGTCCGGGTGTACCGGTCGAGACCGCCCTGGACGGGCAGCTCGGTGTACAGCTCCGCGACCGCCGGCGGCGGGTGCGCGGCTTGCCACAGACCGCGCCGCCGCGCGCGGTCGACGTCGAACACCTCGACGAGCCCGATCCGACCAACCCCGCTCGGGCTGCTCGGGCTGCTCGGGGTGGGCGAGGTCGGGATCGTCGGCGTGGCTGCCGCCATCGCCAATGCGGTGCACCACTCCACCGGTGTCCGCGTGCGGGACCTGCCCGTGACGCTCGACCGGCTGCTCTGACCTGACTCGTGACACCCCCTGGGGGAAGTTGAGCGGGACGGGGCCGCTGAGCTGCTGGTTCGCCAGCGCGGGAGCGGTCATCTGGTCACTAAGAATGGGTGGCTGGGTAGCCTCGGGCGGTGAGTTCGCGGTTCGTGCGTCGGGTGCGGACCGCGTCCGGAGCAGTCGCGGTCCAGCTGGTGGTCAAGGACCGCGGCGAGGTCGTGGACATCGAGCACATCGGCTCGGCCCATACCGATGCCGAGCTGGCGCTGTTGCTGGCCGCCGCGCGGGACCGGCTCCAGCCTGGCCAGCAAGCGCTGGAGTTCGGCGAGCTAGTACTACAGGGCCAGAAACCTGGTCAGCGGAAGGAACGTGTCGGCTTCCCCGCACGTCAGCGTCCTGCCGATCAAGTGAATGTCCCTGTAGTACTAACGGGGCTTCGCCCCAGCCCGACGAGCCGTGTCGTGGTTGGCCTGGGGTGGGCGGGCTCCGGTCGGCGCGGAGACCGTGACCGGAGTGCCCGGCCCGGTGTATGAACCGCTCGGAGCGGTTGGTTGGCCTGCTGGCCGCCCGTCCCGACCGGAGCCCAGCCATGACCGTAGCGCGCAGTGTCGCTGATGTCCTCGCAGATCACGTGGTGTTCGAGATCGAGTGCATCGACCGGATGTACTGCAACGTCTACGTTCCGCAACTGCAGTACGCCGGCGGGCTGCTGGGCTACATCCAGCGGCAGCTCGGGTTGCCGATCGCCTCGACCGCACCGTTGGGGAAGATCACCGACGCGTTCTCCGCCGCGATGCGCCGCTTCGCCCGCGATCAGCAGGTGCCGTGGGTCGACTTCGTCAAAGGCCAGCGCAAGGACGATGTCATGCAGGACCACCTCGCCCGGTTCACCGCGCAGGAGGGGGTGCTGTTCATCGGGCGAGCGCAGGAGAAGACATCACTGTTCCGCACCGAGCGTCGCCGTGACGCCAACGGGGACTCGTATCCGTGGATCGTGAAGACCACCGGTGTGGTCAACCAGTTCTACGTCTACGCCGTCGACACTGACTTCGGGCCCTTCTTCCTCAAGTTCTGCTCCTACTTCCCCTACAACGCCAAGCTGTGCATCAACGGCCACGAGTGGGCCAAGAGGCAGGCGAGGAAGGCCGGCGTCGGTCACACCGCGCTGGACAACGGGTTCGCCACCTGCGAGGACCCGGCCGCCGTGCAGGCGATCTGCGACCAGTTGGGACCCGAGCAGATCGATCGGCTGCTGCGCAAGTGGCTGGCGTTGCTGCCGCACCCATTCAGCGCCGCGGACCGCGAGGCCGGATACCGCTACGACATCTCCATCCTGCAGACCGAGTTCTCCCTGACCCAGGTGCTGGACCGGCCGATCTCGGGGCGGGTGTTCTTCGAACACGTTATCCGCGACAACCTCGACGCCGGTCGTCCTGATCAGGTCAGCCTGATCTTCGACCGGGCACTACGGCGGACCGGGCCGCGGCCCACACCGGGCCGGTTCCGCACCCGGGTGATCACCGAGGGCGTCACCCCGAGCCTGCACATCGACTACAAGCACACCACGATCAAGCAGTACCACAAGGAAGGACGCGCCCTACGAACCGAAACCACGATCAACAACCCTGACGACTTCGGCATCAGGAAACGGCTGACTAATCTGCCCGCACTGCGGGAGATCGGCGTCTCCGCCAACCGGCGCCTGCTCGGCGTCCAACGACTCAGCCACAACCCGATCCGCGCCGCGGAAGCCTTCACCGCCGTGCACGACCCGATCATCACCGACACCGGTCACCGCATCGCCGGGCTCCGCCTCGGCGACCGCCGCGCGCACGCGCTACTGCAAGCACTGCTGATATTTCGGCTGCTCCCGAACGGGTTCCTCAACCGCGACCTTCGCCACCTGCTCGCCGAACTGTTAGGCACACCCACGATCACCGCCGGGCAGATGAGCTACGACCTACGACGGCTACGCGCCCACGGACTGATCACCCGTGTCCCACGCAGCCACCGCTACCGACTCACCGACACCGGCCTGCACCACGCCATGCTGCTCAGCCACGTCCACACCCGGCTCCTACTTCCCGGCCTTGCCCACCTCACCGATCCCGACCCGCCCGAGCCCAGCATCCTGCGCACCGCCGCCCGCCACTACCGCCAAGCTCTCGATCAACTCACCCAGGAAGCCCGGCTCGCTGCCTGAACCCCAGACTTGACTCGATCTTGCCGACTTCGTCGGCCTCAGCAAGCTAGCGGCTGAGCCGGTCCGGCTCGATGACACCGCCGACTGGACGCGACCCGGAACCGGGCGCGGATCTGCTGGCTGACGCGCCGCCTGCGTCGCCGGGGCGGCCGCGGTCAGCGCGTGCTGGGGCTCGGGTGGTGCGAACCTCGGCGTTGGTGTTGTGGAACGTGCTGATCGGCGCCTACGCCCGCCTCGGGTTCGACGTTCTCACCGACGAGGCGTTCCGGGCGATGGTGTGTGCCCGGGTGATCGAGCCGACCTCGAAGGCCGACACCGTCGGGGTCCTGAACCAGATCGGCGCACCCGCCCCAGCGGTGCGCACCCTGTTCCGCGCGCTGGCCCGCTGCGCCCAGCGCGACTACCGCGAGAAGCTGGCGACCGCGTGTCTGGCCCACGCCACCCGCAGCGGCGCGCTGGGACTGATCCTCTACGACGTCACGACCCTGCACTTCGAGGCCGAGCACGAGGACTCGCTGCGCAAGGTCGGCATGAGCAAGGAACGCCGAGTCGACCCACAGATCCAGGTAGGGCTGCTCGTGGACCCCTCCGGGTTCCCGCTGGAAGTGCACTGCTTCGAGGGCAACACCGCTGAGACGTCCACCTTGCTCCCGGTCCTGCAAGCGTTCCGAGACCGCCACAAGGCTGCTGACCTGGTCGTGGTGGCCGACGCGGGGATGCTCTCGGCGAAGAATCTGAACGCGATCGAGGACGCCGGGATGTCGTTCATCGTCGGGTCGCGGATCAGCAAGGCCCCCTACGACCTGGCCGCTCACTTCGAGCGGCACGGCAACGCCTTCGACGACGGACAGATCCTCGAATCCGCCCGGGTGATGGGCACCGGGACCGCCGCGCGGCGCCGGCGGGTGGTCTACCAGTACCGGTTCGCCCGGCACAAACGCGACGACCGGGCGATCAACGCCATGGTCGAGCGCGCCGAGAAGGTCGCCGCCGGCACACGCCCGTTGAAGAAGGACCGGTTCGTGCGCATCGACGCCGCCGGGAAGGGCGTGGACTGGGACCTGGTCGAGCGTGCCCGCCAGCTCGCCGGGCTGAAGGGCTACGTCATCAACCTGCCCGCCACCACGATGGACGGCCACGCCGTGATCACGGCCCATCACGACCTCTGGCAGGTGGAGCACTCATTCCGGATGGCCAAGTCCGACCTGCGGGCGCGGCCGATCTTCCACCACAAGCGCGAGGCGATCGAGGCCCACCTGACCGTCGTGTTCGCCGCCCTCGCGGTCTCCCGCCACCTCCAAGACGCCACCGGCACCTCGATCAGGAACATCGTGCGCACCCTGCACGCCGTCCGCTCCGCCACCATCCGCCTCGACGGCCACGAGATCACCCTCGACCCCGACATCCCCGCCGCAGCCCAGGCCATCCTCGACCGGCTACCGCCGGAAGGTCACTAAACAGCGGCACGAGTCAGGTCTGATGGCGACCCTCGGTATGCGATTGCGACCGGCTGCTGGTCGTCCCGCCAGAGTGAGGTGCCCCTCGGCTACTGCTGACGTCGATCGCGCCAGTCCGGCGTCGGGGGTCAAGCTCAAGTTGCGCTTCACGCTCACCCCAGGATGACTACCTCGGAGCGACCTCGGCGGAGAACGGGTACTTCACCACGACCAACACCAGCCCAATGACCTGCACGACAGCAGCGCCGAGCCACACGTCGCGCCGACCTGGACCTTCGTGCAACACTGGATTCTGCGGGTTGAGTCTCATGAGGGGGAGGTATGGCGATGACTACCGATCTTGGTACGCAGGGGCCTACCTATGAGGTCGAGGAGGTCAGCCTCGAAGACGGGCGCCGCATGCTCGACGAGGCCGCCCGCCAGTACTTGAACATGTCGGGTGACGAGTTCATCTCGGCGTGGGATGAGGACCGGTTCACCGAACCCGACAGCCTGCGCGTGCAGCAGGTCGCGGCCCTGCTTCCCTTTGGCCGGTAGGACTCCCGCGGCTGCGGTCAACGCGTTCCTGCCGCCCCTGCAACGCGCCCTGAGCTGTGTCAGTGACGCGGTCTTCGTCCGCTCGCACGACTCGGCGGCTCCCGGCGCCGTCCGCTCGATGAACGCCCCGGGTACAGGGTTCGCCCCGCTGCGCGGTGAAAATCGGCTGCACCTCGCGGTGGCGATCCAGTACGAGGTGGTCAGGACCGACGATCCCGACCGCGGACCGTGGAAGGTCAGCATCCGCAAGTACATGTACCACCTCGTGACCGACGACATGACCGAGGTCATCCTCTTCCACTGGCACCCGGACGGGAAGAGCGCTCAGCAGTCACCTCACCTGCACGTCGGTACTTCCCAGCTCACGCCGGCGTCGGTGGTCAGTCGCAGGACCCATGTGCCCACGGGTCGTGTCGCACTCGAAGCGGTCCTCGAGCTGCTCATCCGCGACTTCGGCGTCGTGCCGCTGCGGACGGATTGGGAGGCCGCGCTCAGTGAGAGCAAGCAGCGGTTCGATCAGTGGCGCACCTGGAGCTGACGGCCCGGCTCATCCATCCACTGTGGACGCGATGGCACCGGCGATGGCACCGAAACGTAGTCGTTGGTGGGCACCGGAGGCAGCACGGACACTGTGATGGTTGCGCTGACCTGCGGTATCCGCGCGACGCGCCGTCCCACCTCACATCTGCAAGGCGGGGGTTAGGGGTTCGATTCCCCTCGTCTCCACCCAGCCTGACCAGCGAGAATCCCAGCGCAGCGTGATCACCTGGTCAGGCGTGACACGAGATGTGACACGCACGCGCACCCAGCCCCCGTAGCAAAGGCGACGAGCCAACCCGGTTCCCCGCCGAGATCAAGGGCAGCCGCACTCGCTCACCTCCGCCACGATCGGCCAGCTCCTCATCGCTGTCTCGATCGGTACCAGGCTTGAGGAGCACCATCATGTGTATCGCGAATACGTCGACAACACGTGCGGCCGTTCATCGGCAGAAATGTCGTCGATGTCGACGCCGAGAAAATTGACCTGCTCCATGCCGGAGCTACGTCGGTCGGTGGAACTGCTGATGGAGTGACTCGGCGTCGTACTTCGAACCCGTTCACGGCGGTGCCCGTCCGCACGCCAGGGTTGCGACCGGCTCACCGGACGGCAGGCCGAGCCGCCGGGTCGGGCCGGCCCGACCGGCCCGACCTGCTGCAGCCCGGCGAGGTGGACGCGGACGAACCTGGTCACCACGTCCGGGAACTCCGGTCCGGGTGTACCGGTCGAGACCGCCCTGGACGGGCAGCTCGGTGTACAGCTCCGCGACCGCCGGCGGCGGGTGCGCGGCTTGCCACAGACCGCGCCGCCGCGCGCGGTCGACGTCGAACACCTCGACGAGCCCGATCCGACCAACCCCGCTCGGGCTGCTCGGGCTGCTCGGGGTGGGCGAGGTCGGGATCGTCGGCGTGGCTGCCGCCATCGCCAATGCGGTGCACCACTCCACCGGTGTCCGCGTGCGGGACCTGCCCGTGACGCTCGACCGGCTGCTCTGAGTCCGGCGTGTGCCCTGGGCATGCACGCCACTTCGTCGCACGCCGAACCGGCGTCACGCGTCGTTGAGCAGCCCAGGACGGCCGCTCGCCGCAGTTCTTTCGCCTTTGGCCGATGCGCCGCGGTCTCGTGCACCCGAGGTGTTGCTCCTCATCCGCCGTGTCGCTGTACTGCCGTGGTCGCCGATCACTCTTCGCGGCCCAGCCGGTGTGTGTTCACCCGAAAGGGGTATCTCCCGCGTGAGCAGGAAGAGCGAAGGTGGCGTTGCGCCACGTCATCAGCGCCCCGGGGTCGACGTCGTGAGCGGACCGGGTGCGCCCGACGACGCCACACGCCCCGGGCTCTGGACCCGCGGCCGATCGATCCGGGCCCGGCTGTTGCAGATCCTGGCGGTGCCGACCGGCGCACTGATGGTCGTCGCGGGCTTCGGTGTCGCGACGCAGGCCGGGACCTACCAGCAAGCCGACACCACCGTGTCGAGTGTGCGCCTCGTCCTCGTCGCGCAGGGACTCGTGCACGAACTGCAGCGTGAACGTGGCTTGACCAACGGCCTCCTGGGTGGACAGGAGGAGTACGCGATCGATGTCATCAAGCAGCGCGCCAGGGCGGACGTCGCGCGAGAAGGGCTCGAACTCGCCTTGCGCGACGCACCTGCCGCTCTGGCGGCGCCGGTTCGCGACGCCCTGCAGGCGCTCGCGGACCAGGGCGATGTCCGGACCGGGGTCGACGCTCGTGCCGCCGACAGGGCGTCCACGCTGGAGTACTACACGACGGCGATCGTCAGACTCGCCGACGCGAGCACCACCGAGGAGGGCGCCGTCTCGGACTCGTCCCTACGAGCGGGCCTCGAGGCGTTGCGTACGCTCGGTCTGGCCAAGGAGGCGACCGCCCTCGAGCGCGGGTTCCTCAACGGCGTCTTCTCCGCCGACGTGTTCCGGGGTCGTGAGTACCCGAGGTTCGCCGAGATCCGCGCCGAGCGGCTCGCCGGTTTGACCGCCTTCACCAGGCAGGCCACCGGCCCCCAGCAGGCGGCGTTGGATGCCGCGTTGAGCAGCGGGGACGCCTCCGTCGCGCGCGAACTCGAGCAGCGGGCCATCGACGGGCCGACCGCCCCCTCGCTCGGCGTCTCCGCGACGCAGTGGTGGGACACGATGACGGTGCTCGTCAACGACATGCGGACGGTGCAGGCACAGGTCGGCGCCGACGCCGAGACCCGGGCGACGGACCTCCGCTCGAACGCACTGGCCCTGCTGCTGCTCAACGTCGGCCTGGCGATCGCGGCGCTGGCCGTCGCCATCGGACTCGCGGTGTTCGCGGCGCGCTCGATCACCCGGCCGCTGCAGCTCGTGGCATCCGAGGCGGCCCGGCTGCCCGAGACCGTCGCGAAGATCCGGGCGACGGAAGGTACGGATACCGACCTCCCGCCGTCGCCCGCCGCCGTGCGCGAACTGGACAAGCGCAACGACGAGATCGCCGAGGTCTCGCGCGCGCTGACACAGGTGCAACACACTGCGTTCCGACTCGCGTCGGAGCAGGCACGGCTGCGTCGCAACACCGCCGAGTCGCTGTCGAGCCTGGCCCGGCGCAACCAGAACCTGCTACGCCGTCTGCTGGGATTCATCACGCACCTGGAACGGGACGAGAGCGACCCGGCCGCACTGGCGAACCTGTTCGAACTCGACCACCTCGCCACCCGGATGCGCCGCAACGCCGAGAGCCTGCTCATCCTCGTCGGCGAGCGCAGCCCGCGGCAGTGGAGCCGGCCCGTCCCGATCAGCGACGTGGTCCGGGCCGCGCTGTCCGAGGTCGAGGAGTACCGCCGGATCGTGCTTCACCGGCTCGAAGATACCATGATCACCGGCACCGCCGGTGCCGAACTGGCCCACCTGATCGCCGAGCTGCTGGAAAACGCACTGTCGTTCTCGCCACCCGATCGTGACGTCGAGGTCTACGGCCAGCTCACAGGTTCCGGCTACATCCTCGCGGTGCTCGACCACGGCATCGGCATGTCGACCGAGGACCTGGCGCGGGCGAACGGCCGCCTGGCGGGGGAGGAGGTCTTCGTCGTCGCCCCGACCCGCTATCTGGGTCACTACGTGGTCGGTCAGCTCGCGCAACGCCTGGAGGTCGAGGTCAGGCTGCACGAGTCGCCGTTGACCGGTGTCACCGCTCGCGTCAACCTGCCCGCATCGCTGATCGCCACCGCGCCCGCGATGGAGGGGACCACCGCGTTCGACCCGTCGAACGTCGAGCAACCGGTGTTCGTCCCGACTTCGCGGCCGTTCCGGCTCCGCCTCGACCGGAACTCGCCCGCAGCCGACTCGCCGATCGCCGTGCTCGAACCCCCGCCTCCGGTACCACCGGGCGAACCCCCGGCTGCGGGACGCACTCGCAACGGCCTCGTCAAGCGCGTCCGTTCGGGCGAGGGCGAGCCTGTACCGCGCCCGCGCCCCGAGCCGAACGGCGACCGACCCGCCGCACCGTTCCGTCCTCCGGCGGACGTCCGGGCCACCCTGACCAGCTTCCGTGCCGGGTTCGAGCGGCGTGAGCACGAACGCACCCGGCCCACCGAGGAGGGTCGCGGCGACGAGCGGCCGGGCGACCCGCAATGATCCCCGCCACCAGCAGCGCCGACGCGCAGCGGTTCAACTGGCTGCTCGCCAACTTCGTCCACGACACCGACGGGGTCACCGACGCCATCGCCGTGTCCTCGGACGGGCTCCTGATAGCCACGTCCGACGGCCTGGACCGGGACTCGGCCGACCAGCTCTCGGCGATCGTCGCCGGGATCACAGGGCTGGCCAGGGGGGCGTCACGCCGGTTCGGGTTCGCGGGCCTGCGGCTGGTCATGATCGAGATGGTCGGGGGCTTCCTGGTCGTGTCCGCGGTGTCCGACGGCAGCTGTTTCGGGGTGCTGCTGGGCGAGCACTGTGACGTCGGCCTCGTCGGCTACGAGATGTCGGTACTGGCCGAGCGCACCGCCGGGGTGCTGACTCCACAACTGGTGACGGAGCTCAAGAGCGGGCTGGGTCGATGACCAGCCGGTCGGATCCCGGCTCCGATGCGATCCGCCCCCCCGACCCCCGCATGATCTCCTTCAGGGTTCCGCCACCGATCGGGGGGCTGCGGCGGCACGCCCAGCCGCCGGTGGGCCGGCCAGCGGACGGCCCTCCCCTTCCGGTGACCGGAGACGCCGGGATGTCGGGTGACGCCGGGGTACGGCCGTTCGTCGTGACGGGTGGGCGCACCGCGCCGGTCGACGAGCGCCTGCGGATCGAGACCCAGGTGGTCGCGACACCCCGGGCCGCCACGTGCGTCCTCGACTTCGAGTGCCGTCGGATCGTCGACCTGTGCCCGACGCCGTTGTCGGTGGCCGAGATCGCGGCCGCACTCGACCTGCCACTCATCGTCGCCAGGGTTCTCGTGGCCGACCTCGCCGCGATCGGTGCGGTCGCTGTGCAGAAGCAGGACGCACCCGTGTCCCGCGCGATGCTCGAACGAATACTGGAGCGGGTACGTGCCCTCTGACCCGCGGAACTCGCAGCTCGTGCTGCCCATCTCGGTGAAGATCGTCATCGCCGGGGGTTTCGGAGTCGGGAAGACGACCTTCATCGGTTCGATCTCCGAGATCGACCCGATCACCACGGAGGCCGCGATGACCGACGCCGCCGTGCACGTCGACGACCCGACCGGTATCGAGGCCAAGACCACCACGACCGTCGCCCTCGACTTCGGCCGCATCACGATCGACGAGTTGATCGTGCTCTACCTGTTCGGCACCCCGGGCCAGGACCGGTTCGCGTTCCTCTGGGACGACCTGGTCCAGGGCGCGCTCGGGGCCATCGTGCTGGTCGACACCCGCCGGATCGACCAGTGCTATCCCGCGATGGACTACTTCGAGCGGCGAGACATCCCTTTTGTCGTCGCGGTCAACCCGTTCGACGGCGCCGTGCAGTACGACCTCGAGGAGGTCGGTGAGGCTCTCGACCTGCCCACGCGGGTGCCGATGGTGGCGTGCGACGCGCGCGATCGTCCTGCGGTGAAGGGGACGCTCGTTGCGTTGCTCCATCACCTCCTGGGTTTGCATGAGGTGTCGGCCCGCACGCCGGCCGCTGCGGGCGGCCCTGCCGCCGGCCCGCGGCCGGGCCGGGCCGGCTGACCGATCCGGTCCCGAAACCGCTGTACCGGTGCCGCGGGGGCGGCACCGCAGATCGCCGTCGGTACCCGGGCGGCCGTGGAGGTAGCCCGATCATGAACAGCCGAAACGATCTGTTCGGCGGATCCCGACCCGATGAGGACCCCGGAAACCGTCCCAAGTCGGTTCGCCCGTACGTCATCACCTGCGGCCGCACCAGGTCCCGGCGCAACCTCGCATTCGAGACCCTCGTGTCGGCGGCCTCGCGAGACACTGAGGACGCGGTCGACGACTCGATGTCCATCGAGGAACGGCAGGCGATCGAGCTGTGCGCCCGGCCCCGATCCGTCGCCGAGATCGCCGCCCTCCTGCACGTCCCGATAGGGGTCTCGCGAGTCCTGCTCGGCGACCTCGCCGAACGGGGCCTCGTTGTGGTGCACGATTCCGCCGACACCGGTGGCCCCGAGGTGTTGCATCGCATCCTGTTCGCGCTGCGCGACCTGTGACGCGCCCGGCCTCGCGACACGGCGCCCGAGAACAGATGATCCGCCGCACCCTGCCACGGGCGCTTGATCAGTTACCCTGATCGAGGGCGCGGCCGGGTGAGGTGCGGTCCCATGGCGTAGCGGGACGGGCCGAATGTCGTAGCAGGTGGGAGGTTGCGCTGGTGGAACCTCCGAGATGGGCGGCCGGCGACGTGGATCTCGACCGGCCCAGTGCGGCCCGGGTGTACGACTACTATCTCGGTGGGTCGCACAACTTCGCGGTCGATCGGGAGATGGCCCGTCGGGCCATCGAGATGTGGCCGGAGCTGCCACTGATCATGCAGGCCAACCGGGCGTTCCTGCGTCGTGCGGTGAGATACCTCGTCGACCAGGGGATCACCCAGTTCCTCGACATCGGCTCAGGCATCCCGACCGTGGGGAACGTGCACGAGGTCGCCCAGGCGGCGACGCCGGACGCCCGTGTGGTGTACGTCGACATCGATCCGGTGGCCGTCGCGCACAGCAGGTCGATCCTGGCCGGGGACGAGCAGACCGAGGTGGTGCACGCGGATCTGCGTGACGTCGGCTCGGTGCTCGACGACCCGCGGACCACCCGGCTGCTCGACCTGTCCGAGCCGGTCGGCGTGCTGATGGTCGCGCTGCTGCACTTCGTGCCCGCGGAGGCTGGTCTGGCGGGGGTCATCGACCGGTACCGCGCCGTGATGGCGCCGGGTAGTCATCTCGTCGTCTCGCACGCGACGTACGAGGGTCAGCCGGATCAGGCCGGCCCGCACACCGCTCTGTACCAGCGGACCGGTACTCCGATGACGATGCGGTCGCGTGCAGAGGTCACCGCGCTGTTCGAGGGCTTCGACCTGGTGGAGCCGGGTGTCGTGTTCCTGCCGCAGTGGCGGCCGGACCGGGGGACCCCGGTGGACGACCATCCCGAGCGCTTCACCGGCTTCGCCGCGGCGGGGCGTCGGGGGGTGAGGACGGCTGGTGGTCACGGCGCGTGAGGACAGCATCGGCCGTGCTCGGCACTCCTTCGCCCGGACGTGGGCCGCTGCCATCGCCGGTACGAGCTACGTACCGTTGGGGCCCGAGGAGCTGACCGCCTACCTGCTGGGGCTCACCGACCGACTGGTGGACGCACTGATGGCGCCACGGTACGACCCGGCGCCGGCGGACCGGGTCGGCGCCGGACTGGCCGCTGCGCACTTCACCGACACCGAGACCCTGAGCCGGTCGGTGGCCGTCCTCAGCGAAGGACTCCCGGAGTTGGTGGGTACGCCGGCACCGCCGGACCTGGCCGTACGGTTGGGCCAGATGTCCGGCGCGCTCGCCGCCGGCTATGCCGCGGCGCTGCGAGAGCTCACGCTGGAGGAGCAGGAGGCCATCCGCTGCGCGATGCTGGTGGCACGCCGGGATGCGGAGCAGAGGCTGGCCGCGAGCGAAGCCAGGTTCCGCGCGATGTTCACCGAAGCGGCGATCGGGATCGGGATCGGTGACCTGGCCGGCAACATCCAGGAGGTCAACCCCTCGCTGCTCCGGATGTTCGGCTACACGGCGGAGCAGTTCACCAGGCTCAACGTCAGCGACCTGGTCCATCCCGACGACGCGCCCAGCGTCTGGCCGTTGTACGAGCAGCTCGTGCAGGGGAATCGGGACCACTTCCGCATCGAGAAGCGATTCTTCCGGTCGAACGGGGAGATCATCTGGACGCACCTGACCGTCTCGCTGGTGCGGGACGAGGCCGGCGCGCCTGCCTACCAGGTGGCGATGCTCGAGGACGTCACCGAGCGCCAACGGTTGCAGTCCAGCCTCGAGTACCTGGCCTACCACGATCCGCTCACCCGGCTGCCGAACCGCGCGCTGTTCTCCGACCGATTGGCCCAGGTGTTCGCCGAACCCGCCGCCGACCGTCGTATCGGGCTGTGTTTCCTGGATCTCGACGGGTTCAAGCGGGTCAACGACAGCCAGGGCCACGACGTCGGCGATCAGCTGCTGGTGGCCGTGGCGGACCGGTTGGCGCGCTGCTGCGGCCCGGGTCATCTGGTCGCCCGGATGGGGGGTGACGAGTTCGTCATCCTGGTGACGGACTCCACGGGGGTGGACGCCGTCGTCGCCCTCGCCGACGGGATCATCGCCGCCCTGGTGGCACCGATCCGGCTGGGCGGCCAGGAGCTGACCGTCACCGCGAGCATCGGGATCGTGGAGCAGCCGGTCGCGGCCACCGACCCGGCCGACCTGATGTCGGCGGCGGACATCACGCTGTACCGGGCCAAGAGTCGGGGCAAGGGCCGCTACGCGGTGTTCGACCGCGGCCGCACCGACAACGAGATCGCCCGGTTCACGATGTCCTCGACGATGCCGTCCGCCATCGAGCAGGGCGAGTTCTTCGTGCGCTACCAGCCGTTGGTGTCACTGGCCGACGGGGTGCTCAGCGGGGTTGAGGCGCTGGTGCGCTGGCTGCACCCGACCTACGGGCTGCTGGGCCCGGATCGGTTCATCGGGCTGGCCGAGGAGACCGGGGCGATCGTGCCGCTGGGCCGTTGGGTGCTGGCCGCGGCGTGTGAGCAGACGCGGCGGTGGCGCGACGAGTTCGGCGCGAGGGCACCGTTCGTCAGCGTCAACCTCGCCCCCCGCCAGCTCGAGGAGCGGGGTCTCGTCGCCGACGTCACGTCGATTCTCGCCGACACCGGTCTGGACCCACACGAGCTGCAGCTCGAGCTCACCGAACAGGCCGTGATGCGCGACGAGGCCGGTCAGATGAAGGCCCTCTATGCGCTCAGCGAGATGGGCGTGCGGATCGTCATCGACGACTTCGGCACCGGCTACTCCAACCTGTCCTCCCTGCTCCGGTTACCGGTTCACGGGCTGAAGCTGGATGGCTCGTTCATCAAGGGCCTGCGCAGCGTGGACGACGCGGACCCGACCGACGAGCTGATCGTGTCGACGCTGGTCACCCTCGCGCACGCGCTGAACCTGACCGTCACCGCGGAGGGCGTGGAGACCGCCGCCCAGCTCGAGCGGCTGTGCTCGCTCGGGTGTGACGCCGGACAGGGCTGGTTCTTCGCCCAGGCCGGACCGGCGGCGGACATCGCCGAGATGCTGCGCGTGCCGGGGCGGGGGCCGTTCGGCGTCTGAGCCGTGTCTCAGCCCATTCCTGCCCGGATGGTGGTCCTAGACTCTACACCGGGACGGGTACCGACCTGAAGATGGACACGTTGCCGACCCTGCCATGGGCGATCGGCGCCGCAGCAGGAGGAAGAGTTTCATGATCTTCATCGTCGTCAAGTTCACGGTCCGCCCGGAGCGCAGTGAGGAGTGGCTGACACTGGTCGGCGACTTCACGCGGTCCACGCGCGCGGAGGAGGGCAACATCTTCTTCGAGTGGTCGCGCAGCGTCGACGACCCGAACCAGTTCGTCCTGGTGGAGGCGTTCCAGAACGGTGCGGCCGAGGCGCACGTGACGTCGGAACACTTCACGACGGCCATCGGCTGGATGCCGGACGTCGTCGCGACGACCCCGGACGTCGTCAGCGTCCAGGGCGTCGTCGGCGACGGCTGGGGGAAGATGGGCGAGGTCTCCCCGCGCTGAGATGTTCCACGTGAAACCCTCGCCGGCGTGTCCGCCGGTGTCACCGCCGCCTGCCTGCGAGGTCGTCAGCCGATCTCGTTGCCCCCGGTGAGGGGGTCTCCGGCCACTGCGCGCTCGGCCATTCCGGCGAACAGCGCCGCGGTGTCCATGCTGGACAGCGCATCCACCTGGTTGTCTCCCTGCAGTTCCCCGGGGTCGACGTCGGGGCCGTCGACCTGTCCCAGGCCACCGCCGAGGTCGGCGGCGCCGGCGACTCCGTCGACCGCGGGTGCCTGCGGGAGGCCTGGGCCCGCCAGCGGCAGCTGGGACAGGCCGAGCCCGTCCAGGCCCCGGCACGTCCTGGGGGAAGCCCCCGCGGGAATCGGACCCGGACCGATCGATCCCGGACCGAGTGGATCCGGACCGACCCGCCGCGGTCTGGTCGAACCCGATCTCGTCGAATGCAGGCTGGTCGAACCCGGTCTGGTCGAGCGCGCCCTGACCGAATGCCTGGTCGTCGCCCGGTCCGGACAGACCGTCGACGGGCGTCGTCGTCCCCGTCGAGACGGTGGGCACCTCGAACACGAACACGCCGGGAACCTCGGCGCCCTCCATCGGGTCCGCCCGGGCCTGCGACAGCATCCCCGCCACGGTGCCCGGCTCGGGCACCGCTCCGAGCGCGTCGGCGCCGGGTACGGCGGGTGCGCCGGGCAGGGCCGCGCCCCCGGGACGGCGAAGGCGTGGCCGGCCAGGCCGACGCCGAGCGCGGCGAGACCGGCGGCCGCAGCCGTGGTGCGGATGCTGCGCCGGGCGAGGCTGCTCATGACAGGAGATCCCTTCGGACGGAACGTGGATGTGACGACTCCTTGCTCAACGAACGCCTCAGCGACCGGTTCGCGGGTTCACCCGTTTCGGTGTCGGCGGCGGAGCAGGCATCATCATCAGAATGGTGTTGCTGGCTAGGGTCGGGGCGGGAGTCGGCCTCGGGGCCGGCCTCGGCGGGCTCGGGCTCGGGCTCGGAGTCGGGATCGGCTGGTTCTACTCCTCGGTGCTGCTCGACACGCGTCGTCAACCGGTCTACCCGGAGCGGGTGCTCGCCGCCGGGAACGGCACCGTCACCCTCGACGCCACCCGGCTGGCGGCCCTGCCGGGGACGTGGGGGCTGCGCTGGACCGATGGACTGGCCGTGATGGGCCCCGTCGTGGCGACGCCACGCGGCGAGGTGGTTCGGACCCTGGTGGGAGGGCCGACGCCTCGGCCGGGGACGGCCGCCGTGCTGGACACCGTCCCGTACGACCCCGATCCGTCCGCGCTGGGTCTGGACTTCCTCGACGTCGGCGTGGACACGCCGCTCGGCCCGTGCCCTGCCTGGCTGGTGCCCGCGTCCGGCGACACCTGGGTGATCCTGGTGCACGGGCGGGGCGGGGCGCGGCGGGAAGCGCTGCGGGTGCTGCCTGCGGTACACGAGCTGGGGCACACGGCGCTGGTCGTCACCTACCGCAACGATGACGGTGCCCCACCGAGTCCCGACGGGCGCTACCACCTGGGGGACACCGAGTGGGTCGACGTCGAGGCCGCCGTCCGGTACGCGCTCGACGCCGGGGCACGCCAGGTGGTGCTCTACGGCTGGTCGATGGGTGCGGCGATCATCGGTGCGCTGCTGGAACGCTCGGAGCTGGCCACGGCCGTCACGGCGATGGTGTGGGACGCGCCGCTCCTCGACTGGCGCGCCACCCTGCGCCAGCAGGCCCGCAACCGCCGCCTTCCGCTCTGGCTCACCCCCGTCGCCACGTCGATCACGAGCCGGCGCATCGGGATCGAGTTCGACCGTTTCGACCTGGTCCGGCGCCCGCCCGCGGTACGCCCGCCGACGCTGCTCGTCCACGGCACCATCGACACGGCCGTGCCGGTCGGGCCCAGCCGGGATCTCGCGGCCGCCGCGCCCGCGCTGGGCTGGCAGATCCGGTTCATCGAGATGCCGGACGTGGAGCACACCGGGGCCTGGAACGCCGACCCGGCGGCCTACGAAGGGGCCGTCAGGACATTCCTCACCGAGGTGCTGCGCTGACGCTTCCCGGGCGGACTGGCACGATGGACCCGTGACCGAACCCAACAAGCACACCGCGACGCTGCGGACGAACCAGGGCGACATCCGCATCACGCTGTTCGCCGACCACGCGCCCAAGACGGTCGACAACTTCGTCGGGCTCGCGACGGGCGAGAAGAGCTACACCCAGCCCAACGCCAGCGGCGGCGACTCCGGACCGTTCTACGACAGCTCGGTGTTCCATCGCATCATCAGCGGCTTCATGCTCCAGGGCGGTGACCCCACGGGTACCGGCCGCGGCGGCCCCGGCTACCAGTTCGGCGACGAGTTCCACCCCGATCTGCGCTTCGACCGCCCGTATCTACTCGCGATGGCGAACGCCGGCCCCGGCACCAACGGCTCGCAGTTCTTCATCACGGTGGGCCCGACGCCGCACCTCAACCGCAAGCACACGATCTTCGGGGAGGTTGCCGACGCCGAGTCCCGTGCGGTCGTCGACGCCATCGCCACCATCACCACCGATGGTTCGGACAGGCCGCTGAACGCGGTCACCATCGACCGCGTCGAGATCTCGGACTGAGAGTCCGGTGACGTATCCCGCCGGGCCGCCCTCGCCGCAGCCGTATCCGGGGCGGTCCACGGTGTGCGTCCGTCACCCGGACCGCGCCACCGGCCTGACCTGTACGCGGTGCGAGCGCCCGGCGTGTCCGGAGTGCCTGCGTGAGGCGTCGGTGGGGTACCAGTGTGTGGACTGCGTGCACGAGGCAGCGCGCACGACCTCCCGCGGCACCACCGTCGCGGGCGCCGAGCCGGGCGGGCGCCCGGTGTTCGTTCCCACGCTCATCGTGGTCAACCTCGCGATCTTCGCCTGGACCGCCGTCCAGGCGCAGAGCATCGCGTCGAACGCCGACTCGGCCCTGTTCGACGCGTGGGCGCTCGCCCCCGGTCTCGTCGCCGCGGGCGAGTGGTGGCGCCTGGTCACCGCGGGCTTCCTGCACATCGGCCCGCTGCACATCGCGTTCAACATGTTGGCGCTGTGGGTGCTGGGCAGGGACATGGAGACGGTGTTGGGCCGTGGCCGGTTCCTCGCCGTCTACCTGATCTCCCTGCTCGGGGGATCCGCGGCGGTGATGCTGTTCTACGCGCCCCTGCAGAGCGTCGCCGGTGCATCCGGGGCCGTGTTCGGCCTGATGGGTGGACTTGCCGTCGCACTGCGACGGATGAAGGCACCGGTCGGGCAGGTGATCGGCCTGATCGTGGTGAACGTCGTCATCAGCGTCGTGATCCCGGGCATCTCGCTCATCGGGCACCTCGGCGGGCTCGTCGTCGGAGCCGCGGCCACGGCGGCGCTGGTCTACGTGCCGGTCCGCAACCGCAACACGATGCAGGCCGGAGCACTCGGTGGGATCACGGCCCTCCTGCTGGTGATCATCGCGATCACGGCCGCGATGATCTGAGCTTCGTCGGACGGTCGCGGCCGGCCCGATCTCGGAGTCGCGTTCTCGGGAAGGCCTTCTCAGGGTCGCGTTCTCAGGGTCGCGTTCTCAGGGACGCAGCGCGATGACCTCGGGAGCCACGTCCTCGGGGTCGGCGGCGAGTTCGAGCCGGCCGAAGACCAGCAGTCGCTCGGCACCGTCGGTGGTGACGGTGTCCACCTCCAACAACGAGGTCGCCCTGCCCCAGCGATGTACCCGCAGCACCCGCACGTCCTGGACCAGCGGCCACGGATGATGCTGCGTGCGCAGGAACCCGCCGACCGTCAGGCCGTCGGCATCGACCCGCAACCGTGGACGCGCACGGCTGCCGAACCCTGCAGCGACCCCCAGCCCGACCGTGGCCACCCCGGCCAGCAACGTACCGGCGGGATCACCACCGGTGCCGACCAGCGCGCCGCACCAGACCGCCGCAGCCGCGGCCGACACCCAGCCGGTGATCACGAGGCCCGCCGCCGGGCTCCACTCACGGGTGTCATTCACCGTGGCTGTCCATGACGACCGTCCGCGCCGGTGACCTCGGCAGAGCTGTGTCCTCGACGCTCAGCGCCATCTCATCGTCATCAGGAGACCGATGACGATGAGGGAGAATCCGATGGCGAAGTTCCACGGTCCGAGCGCGACCATGAACGGTATGGCGTCGCTCGCGAGGTAGTTGACCACCAGCCAGGCCAGGCCGACGAGCATCAGTCCGAGGAAGACCGCAACGTAGATCGGGTGCGTCGGGCCCGACACCTTGACCGGGGTGGTCACACGACCCTCACCCGGCGGCGTGTAGACCGTCTTCTTGCGGACCTTCGACTTCGGCATGCTGACCTCGCGTCACGATGTACTGGACGGGCTCCGGACGGTTCCTTACCACGGTATCGCGGATGGGCGTCGGACCCGGTCGGGTACCGGCGAAAGCCGGTCAGGCGCGCGCACGAAGTTCGGTCATCTCCGCGGTGAGGGCCTCGACGATCGGTTCGGGGGCGGGGTGCCCCGCGCTCGCCATCCAGTTGGCCAACAGCCGGTGGCCACCCTGGGTCAGTACCGACTCGGGGTGGAACTGCACCCCGTGGATCGGGAGCTCACGGTGCCGCACAGCCATGATCACACCACCACCGGTGCGGCCGGTGACCTCCAGCTCGGCGGGCAGCGTGCCGGGGCGGATCGACAGCGAGTGGTAGCGGGTGGCGACGAACGGGTCGGGCAGCCCGGCGAGCAGGTCACCGCCGGCGTGATGCACCAGGGAGGTCTTGCCGTGCAGCAGCTCCGGTGCGCGGTCGACCACACCGCCCCATGCCACCCCGATCGCCTGGTGGCCCAGGCACACACCCAGCAGCGGGAGCGCCAGCGCGGCAGCCCGGTGAATCGCCTCGACACTCGAACCCGCCCGCTCCGGGGTGCCGGGACCGGGACTGACCAGCACCCCGTCGACGGAGTCCAGCTCGTCGAGATCGAACTTGTCGTTGCGTCGCACCACGGTGTCGGCCCCCAGCTGGGCCAGGTACTGCACGAGGTTGTAGACGAAGCTGTCGTAGTTGTCGATCACCAGCACGCGCATGGTGCCAGTATCTCCGACTCTGGTCCGGGGCTCGTCTCAGTTGTTGAACGGGTTGCCGTTACCGAAGCCGAAGCCACTGTTGCCGCCACCGTTGTCTCCGTTGAACTCGACGACCTGGATCGTCACTTCGCTGTCGAGGTCGGCGTTCTGGCCTTCGTCGGGCGATTGCCTGAAGACCTGGCCGTTGGACTCCTGGAACTCATTCCCGTCGCCCTGTACTTTGTCGACCTTGACCTTGTTGAACCCGGCGGCCTGCAAGATCTGTTTCGCCGCGTTCTCGGTCTGGCCGATGACGCGCGGCACCTGCGCCTGCTGCTGCTGCTGGCTCCCGTTCGAGATCTGCAGTTTGACGGCTGACCCCTTCCGGACATCGGTGCCGGCCTCCGGGTTCGTGCCGAGGACCGTGCCCGGGTCGCCGTCGCTGTCAACCTGCTGGCGCTCCACGGTGAATCCGGCCTGCACGAGCCGCGCCTTCGCTGCGTCCTCAGACTGCCCGGACACGTCCGGGACCTCGGCGGTGGTCTGCTCGATGCCCACCACCACGGCAACGGCGCTGCCACCAGGTGCGTCCTCACCCGCGGCCGGGGTGGATCTCAGGATCGTGTCGACCTTGGCGGCGTCCGATGTCTCCTCGGTCGTCTGCTGGCCGAGGGTCAGGCCCCGCTCCGTGAGCAGCGCGGTGGCGTCCGACACCGTCTTGCCGGTCAGGGCCGGGACCGCGGCGGTGGCCGGCCCGGTGCCGACCTCCAGCACGATGGTGGTGCCCTTCTGAACCGGGCTCTTGGCCGGTGGAGTGGCCGAGACGACCCGGTCCTTCTGGGCGAGCGCGGATTCGACCGGGCGTTCCTCGGCCTTCAGGCCCAGACCGATCAGCTGGTTCCTCGCCTGCTGGATTTCGACGTCCACAAGCTGCGGGACCTCGACAGGCAACGCCGAGGGAGCCGGCCTGTAGATCTGGAACGCCACGAACCCGACCACCCCCAATGCCAGCAGCACGGCCAGCGCCATCGCCACGATGCGCCCGGTGCGGCGGGGAGGTTCGTCCTCGTAGTAGTCGTCGTGGGCGGGAGCCGGTGCCACGGCGTGGCGGGCGCCGTTGATCCGCCGCGTGGCACCGGTGGTCGGTGCGACGGCGTACATCGCCGTGCGCTCGTCCTCGCTCATGATGACCGGAGCCATCGGCGCCTGCCCGCTGCGCACGCGTACGAGGTCGGTGCGCATCTCGGCGGCCGACTGATAGCGGTTGATCGGGTTCTTCGAGAGCGCCTTGAGCACCACCGCGTCGAGCGCGGCCGGGATGGCGGGGTTGACGTCGGAGGGGTGCTTGGGGTCCTCGCGCACGTGCTGGTAGGCCACCGCGACCGGGGAGTCACCGGTGAACGGCGGCTCGCCCGTGAGTAGCTCGAACAGCACGCAACCCGCGGCATAGACGTCGCTCCGGGCGTCGACGGCCTCGCCGCGCGCCTGCTCGGGCGACAGGTACTGGGCCGTGCCGATGACCGCCGCGGTCTGCGTGACGTTCTGGCCCTCGCCGAGCGCACGCGCGATGCCGAAGTCCATCACCTTCACGGAGCCCGCGCGGTTGATCATGATGTTGGCGGGCTTCACGTCGCGGTGGATGATCTTGTGACGGTGGCTGAAGTCCAGCGCGGCGCATACGTCGGCCATCACCTCGATGACCCGCTCCCGGGTCATCGGGCCGGTCGTGGTGACGATCTCGCGCAGCGTCTGGCCGTCGACGTACTCCATGACGATGTAGGGCAGCGAGCCGGACTCGCCCTGCACCACACCGGTGTCGTAGACCGCGACGATCGCCGGATGGTTGAGGGCTGCGGCGTTCTGGGCCTCGCGGCGGAACCGCATCTGGAACTGGGGGTCGCGGGCCAGGTCGGCTCGCAGCACCTTGATGGCGACGTCCCGACCCAGCCGTGTGTCCAGCCCGCGATGCACCTCGGACATGCCGCCGTAGCCGAGCACACCGCCCAGCTCGTAGCGCTCGGACAACAGTCGGGGGGTGGTCATCGCTGCCGGTTCCTGGTGTCTTCGAGTGATGGCATCATCATTGCTGTATGTCTTGCCCGGTGGGGTGTCGTGCGGACCACCCGATCGCCGGACCGTTGCCTGTGCGGGTTCACCGGACGAGCCGGACCGCCACGGCCGCCGGCTCCGTTGCCGATGCCGATGCCGATTCAGGCAGGCTGTCATCCAGGTCGGCCACGCTACCGCCCACCGCCCCCTGCGGTGACGGGTTCGCCTGACCGGTGTCACTGCTCCCCAACCCCTGCAGCACGAACACCCCGACGACGACGGCGGCCACGGTGAGCACGATGAACAGCACCAACAGCAGCGTGCGGCTCGGCCCGGTGGCGGGCGCCAGGCGCAGCGGTTCGGTCGGCGGCGCCGGTGCCGGCCGAGGCCGGGCCGGCGGTTCACTGCGCCAGGCGGTCTGTTCCGGTACCACGACCACGTGCGTGCGGGCAGGTATCACCGGACTGACCGCGTCACGGGCCCGGGACGGCGTGTAGGTGATGACCGAGGAACGCCCGACGCTCGACCCGGGGGCGGGCATCGTCTCGCCGCGGCGCACGGCCGCGACCGCCACGGCGAACTCACCGCCCGTGGCGTAGCGCAGGGTCGGGTCCTTGACCAGCACCGCGGCGATCAGCTCGCGCACCGAGGCGGGGACCGTGTCCGGCAGCGGCGGCGGCGCGTCGCGGACCTGCATCATCGCGACGGCCACCGCGCTCTCCGCGCGGAACGGACGGTGCCCCGCCAGGCATTCGTAACCGACGATTCCCAGCGAGTAGACATCACCGGCCGGCCCCGCCTCCGCGCCGCTGGCCTGCTCCGGCGCGATGTAGTGGGCCGTGCCCATCACCATTCCGGACCGTGTGACCGGCACCGCGTCGGCTGCCTTCGCGATGCCGAAGTCGGTGAGCTTCACGAGACCGTCGGTGCGGACCAGGATGTTGCCCGGCTTGACGTCACGGTGCACGAAGCCGCGTTCGTGGGCGGCCTGCAGCGCCCATGCGGCCTCCTCGATGAGTCGCAGCGTCTCGTCGGTCTCGATCGGGCCGCGCGCGATGATCGTGGATAGGGGCTCGCCGCGCACCAGTTCCATCACCAGGTATGCGGTGCGCTGCCCGTGGGGGCCGTCGTCCTCGCCGTAGTCGTGGACGGCCGCGATGCCGGAGTGGTCCAGCGAGGCGACCGTGCGGGCCTCGATACGGAAACGGTGCAGGAACTCCGGGTCCCCCGAGAGTTCCGGGCGGAGCACCTTGACGGCCACGCTGCGGCCCAGACGGATGTCGGAGGCCTCCCACACCTCGCCCATCCCGCCCACGGCGATCCGCCGGTCGAGCTGGTAGCGGTCGGCGATGCGTTGCCCCGCGGCGAGGACGGTCACCGTGCCCCCGGGGGGTTCCCGTGCGCCGTTGGCGCGCTCATCGACCTGCCCTCCCGAGTGCGGCGGCGATCACCGCACGTCCGATGGGGGCCGCGACCTCACCGCCGGTGGCCGCCAGGTTGCTGCGGTCGCCGCCCGACTCCACCAGCACGGCGACGGCCACCTGGGGGTCATCGGCGGGGGCGAACGCCACGTACCAGACGTGCGGCGGCGTCGTCTTCGGTGTGGCGCCGTGCTCCGCCGTGCCTGTCTTGGCCGCGATCTGCACCCCGGAGATCTTCCCGCGACTCGAGTACGAGTTCTCGTTGTTGACCATCATCTCGGTCATCGTGGCGGCCACGTTGCCGTCGACCGCCCGGCCGAGGCGATCGGGCTCGGTCGTCTCGACGGGCGCGAGTTCGGGGTCCTGGATCTCCTTGACCAGATGGGGCGCCATCACCTGGCCGTCGTTGGCGATCGCCGCCACGATCATGACGTTCTGCAGCGGCGTGAGCGCCACGTCGCGCTGCCCGATGCTGGACTGCTGGAGGGCTGGGGCGTCGGGGATGTCACCGATCGTGGACGTCGACACCGGCATCGGGATCGCCGGGATCTCGGTGTCGATCCCGAACGCCGCCGCGCTGTCGCGCAGGGCCTGCTCCCCGAGCTCGTTGGAGAGCTGGGCGAAGGCGGTGTTGCATGAGCGCTTCAGCGCCTCCCGCAGCGAGACCGTGGCGCTGGTGCCGCAGGCGTTGCCGTTGAAGTTGTCGAGCTGGGTGCGCGTGTTCTCCAGCGTGATCGTCGAGGCGGCGGTGAGCTGGCTGTCGGGGGTGTACCTGCCGCTGCTCAGCGCGGCGGCCACGTCGATCAGCTTGAAGGTCGAACCCGGCGGGTAGGTCTCGCTGATCGCCCGGTTGCGCAGCACCGGGGGGTCCGCCGCGTTGAGCTCGTTCGCCGCGGCCTCCTCGTCCTCGGCGTTGTGCGACGCGAGCAGGTTCGGGTCGTAGGACGGCGTCGACGCCATCGCCAGGATCTCCCCGGTCTGCGGCCGCAGCGCGACGACGGATCCGCTGAAGCGCTTGCTCGCGAGCTGGTCGTAGGCCACCCGTTGCAGGTTGGGGTCGACCGTCAGCACGACGTTGCCACCCCGGGGGTCGCGTCCGGTGACGAGATCCGACAGACGGCGGACGAAGAGCCGGTCGTCCGTGCCGCTGAGGACGGCGTCCTGCGCGTCCTCGATGCCGGAGGCGGCGCGGTTCACCGAGTAGTAACCGGTGAGCGGCGCGAAGATCTCCGGCTCCGGGTACACCCGCTGATACAGCAGCCGGTCGTCGCTCACGACACTGTTGGCGAGCACCTCCCCGCCGGCGCTGATCTGACCGCGCTGGCGCGAGTACTCCGAGAGCAGGACCCGCTGGTTGCGAGGGTCCCCGCTGTAGTCGCTCGCCTTCACCACCTGGACGTAGGTCAGGTTGGCCATGAGCAGCAGGACCATGGCCATCACGGCGATGGAGACCCGACGGACGGGGGTGTTCACCGTGGTCGCTCCACCAGCTCGGTGCCTGCGTCCGCGATCGGGACGACCGGCGCGGCGGGCCGGCGCGGCTGCGGGGCGCGGGCCGCGTGGGAGATCCGCAACAGCAGCGCCACCAGCGCATAGTTCGCGACGAGCGACGAGCCGCCGTAGGACAGGAACGGCAGCGTGAGGCCGGTCAGCGGGATGAGCTTGCTGGCCCCGCCGATGACGATGAACACCTGCAGGGCGAGGGTGAACGCCAGGCCGGTGGCCAGCAGCTTCCCGAAGCTGTCGCGCACCGAGAGCGCGCTGCGCAGGCCGCGGGTGATGAGCACCAGGTAGACCACGAGGATGGCCGCGAGCCCGATCAGGCCCAGCTCCTCGCCGAGCGTGGAGAGCATGAAGTCGCTCTCGGCGAACGGGACGAGATCCGGCCGGCCCGCGCCGAGGCCCGTGCCACCGACCCCGCCGGTGCCCAGCCCGAACAGGGACTGCGCGATCTGGAAACCTGAGCCGTTGTAGTCGGCGAAGGGGTCGAGCCAGGCCTCGACGCGTCGCTGCACGTGGTCGAAGAGCTGGTAGGCCACCAGCGCGCCGCCGATGAAGAACGACAACCCGATGACCAGCCAGGACACGCGCTCGGTGGCCGTGTAGAGCAGCACCAGCACGATGCCGAACGTCAGAAGCGAGGTGCCCAGGTCGCGCTCGAGCACCAGTACGCCGATCGACAGCCCCCACGCGAGCAGCATCGGGGCCATGTCACGGGCCCGCGGCAGCTCCATCCCGAGGAAGCGCCGGCCCGCTGTGGTGAACAGCTCGCGCTTCTGCACGAGGAACGCCGCGAAGAACACGATCAGCAGGATCTTCGCGAACTCGCCGGGCTGGATGGAGAAGCCCCCGACGCGCAGCCAGATCTTCGCCCCGTTGACCTCGGAGATCTCTGACGGCAGCACCCCGGGGAGCGCGAGCAGGATGAGCCCGACGAACCCCGCCGTGTAGCCGTAGCGGGCCAGCGTGCGGTGGTCGCGCACCAGCCACAGCACCACGACGAACAGCGCCACCCCGGTGGCCGTCCACGCCACCTGGCGGGTGATCAGCTCGGTCGGCAGCTCCCGGCCCAGTGCCGTGGCCTTTTCGACCTCGGCGAGATCGAGACGGTGGATCATGACCAGGCCGAGGCCGTTGAGCAGCGCGACGCACGGCAGGATCAGCGGGTCTGCGTACGGCGCGAACCGGCGCACCGCCAGGTGCCCCACCGCGAACAACGCCAGGTAGGCCAGCCCGACAAACACGATCGAGCTGGTGAGCTCCTGCTCCTGGTTGGCCTCCACGAGCGTCAGCGCGCCGGTGACCAGCACGGTGGCGAATCCGAGCAGGACCAGCTCGATGCTCCGCCCGGTCGCCATGGCCTGCGCGGCCTGCGCGGGGACATGGGCGTCGCCGGCAGCCATCAGCTCACCGACCGGCAGGTGACGCCTGGCTGCGGCGAGGGCGTGGGCAGCGGGGTGGTGTCGGTGGTGGGGGGTGGCACGACGAGGTTCGGATCCACGGGCTGGTTGGGCGGCGCGTTCGGGTCGACGGTCGGCGCGACCGGGGGCAACGGGGCGACCACGACGGGCGCGGGGCACGGCTGGAGCATCCGACCGCGCAGACGTTCGACCAGCAACCGGGCCCCCACCACGCCGTCGGGGGCGGTGATGCCGTTGCCGACCTGGCTGCGCACGTCCTGGGGCAGATCGGTCAACGCGACGGTCGAGCGCTCGGACATCTCGTGCAACGGGATCCCGAGCACGTCCCCCCGGACGCCCTTGAAGATCGCGACCTGCTCGTCCTCGACGCCGACGAAGTACTGCTGAAGCACCCATGTCCGGGCGAGCGCGCCGGCACCCGCGACGACGAGGAGCAGGCCGACCACGACGAGCACGACGCGCAGTGGACGGCGCCGACTGGTCGACGTGGCCGCGGCGGGTTCCACCCGGCGTGGTGCCGCGCGCGTGAGGGTGGTGGCCGAGGCCCGGGCGGCCGCCGAGTCGGGCGTCGGCCCGACGTCGCTGCCGTCGCCGACGGCCCCGCCCATGATCGGGGCGTCGTCGCCGAAGTCGATGTCGACGACGTCCGCCACGATGCAGGTGATGTTGTCGGGCCCACCGCCGCGCAGCGCCAGCTCGATCATCCGGTCGGCGCACTCGCGTGGGTCGCGGTAGGCCGCGAGCGTCTCGCCGAGGGTCTCGTCGCTGACCACGCCCGACAGCCCGTCGGAGCAGAGCAGGTAGCGGTCACCGGCGCGGGCCTCCCGGACGGTCAGGGAGGGATCGACGTCCTGGCCGGTGATGGCGCGCAGCAGCAGCGAGCGCTGCGGGTGCGTGTGCGCCTCCTCCTCGGTGATCCGGCCCTCGTCGATCAGCGACTGGACGAACGTGTCGTCCTTGGTGATCTGGCTGAACGCGCCCTCGCGTAGCTGGTACGCCCGCGAGTCCCCGACATGGACGAGGCCCAGCCGCGAGCCCGCGAACAGGATCGCGGTCAGTGTGGTGCCCATGCCCTCGAGGTCGGGGGCGTCGGTGACGTGTCGCGTGATCGCGGCGTTGCCCTCGACGGTGGCGTCGCGGAGCTCGGCGAGCAGGTCGTCGCCCGGATCGTCGTCGTCGAGCGGGGCCAGCGCGGAGATCACCAGCGAGGAGGCCACCTCACCAGCGGCGTGCCCGCCCATCCCGTCCGCGAGGGCGAGCAACCGCGGACCGGCGTACACCGCGTCCTGGTTGTTCTGCCGGACCAACCCGCGGTCGCTCCGGGCGGAGTAGCGCAGGACCAGCGTCATCGTGCGACTCCGCGACTTCGATCAGGGGCAGACCGGACGACACGGCCCGTTCGTGGGGCGCATCGGCTTCGTGGGGTGCATCGCCGTCGTGTGATGCAGCGTCGAAGCCTCATGAGCGGAGCTCGATGACCGTCTTGCCGATTCGGACAGGGACTCCCAGGGGAACTCGGGTGGGCCCGGTGACCTTAGCTCGATCCAGGTACGTCCCGTTCGTCGACCCGAGGTCCTCGACGTACCACTCCTCCCCCTGCTGTGAGATCCGAGCATGCCGCGTGGAGGCGTAGTCGTCGTCGAGCACCAGCGTGGAGTCGTCGGCCCTCCCGATCAGGATCGGCCGCGCGTCCAGTGTGATCCGGGTACCGGCCAGCGCCCCCTGGATGACCAGGAGCTGGCGCGGTATCCGTCCCCGTCCGGACCGGGGAGTCGAACGCCCGCCGCCCGGTACGAGCGTCCGCACACCGGACGCGGCGTACAGGTCGGAGCGTACGACGCGCAGCGCGACCAACACGAACAACCAGAGAAGGGCGAGGAAGCCCGCCCTAGTCAGCTGTAGCACCAACTCCGGCACTCGCGGCGAACTCCGTTCTTTCCTCGTCCTCCGACGGTTGTCACTGGCTGCGGAATACGAGGCTGGAGTGGCCCACGCGGATGACGTCGCCGTCGTTGAGCTGCCAGGTCTGCACAGGGTTGCCGTTGACCGTCGTGCCGTTGGTCGACCCGAGGTCCGACAGGTTGGCCGACTGGCCGTCCCAGTTGATCTCCAGGTGACGTCGGGACACACCGGTGTCGGGGAGACGAAACGACGAGTCCTGGCCGCGTCCGATGACGTGGCTGCCCTGGGTCAGGTCGTAGGTGCGTCCCGACCCGTCGTCCAGGCTCAGCGACGCCGAGACGGTCTGGTAGCCGCCGTGCTGGTAGCCCTGCTGGTCGTAGCCGGCGTCGTACCCCTGGTCGTAGGGCTGCTGGTAGCCGCCCTGCTGGTAGCCCTGCTGGTAGCCCTGCTGGTCGTAGCCGGGCTGGCCGTGGCCCGGCTGTGCGTAGCCCTGCTGGCCGTAGCCCTGCTGGTCGTAGCCGCCCTGCTGCGGGTAGCCGCCCTGCTGCCCGCCCTGCTGGGGGTAGCCCTGCTCGCCGTAGCCGGGCTGCTGGCCACCGTAGCCGCCGCCCTGCTGGGGGTAGCCCTGCTGGCCGTAGCCGCCCTGCTCGCCGTAGCCCTGCTGGCCGTAGCCCTGCTGCGGAGGGGGCCCACCCTGGGGGGGGCCGCCCTGGGGCGGGTAGCCGCCCGGTGGGGCCTGTTCGCCGTCGTAGGCCCCCTGGCGCTGGTCGTAGGCGGGTGGGGCATACGTCTGCTGCCCGTATCCGCCGGGGGCGCCACGGTCGTAGCCGTACTGCCCGTTCTCCTCGGGGTGGCCGGGTTGCTGGCTCATGGGTGCTTCTCCTGCGTCGCGTGCTCGGATGGCGTCCCGGCGGGAGGCGTCGGGGTCCACGGACGAGCGTGTGCGGAACTGTCCCGTGTGCAGCGCATCGGAGCGCTCCAGAAAGACTACGACCTCGCCGTAGGCGTCCCATCCCTGGTCGGCGAGTTGTTCGGTGACGAAGGTGGAGAGTGAGTTGACGATCTCCGCCCGATCACCTGCCATGCGTTCGAGATCAGATGGGCCGAGCAGCACGGTGTACCGGTTGGGCGCCAGACGGCGCCCCCCGGCGAGCTCCTCGATGTGGTCCTCGGCTTCCCGGAGCAGCGCCTGAGCTACTTCCTGGGGAACGACGCTGCCACCGAAGACTCGCGCGAAAGCATCGCCCACCAGTCCTTGCAGACGGCGTTCGAACCTCCCGACGCGGCCCAAGCGACCATCCTCCGTTCGCATCGGCGTGTTACTGGCAGACCCGATCGTATCTGTGCTACCCGACGGTGCGGAGGCGCCACCACCACCAGGGCGGGGGCCTGCGCCGAAGAGCCGGAACGGCCGTGCTAACTTTCCCTCCGCCAGGGCGAGTGGCGGAATGGCAGACGCGCACGGTTCAGGTCCGTGTGTCCGAAAGGACGTGAGGGTTCAACTCCCTCCTCGCCCACAATCTGCCACATCACCGCCGCACCGCGGGTCGATCCGGGTGATCGGCCAACACCACGAGGTCCGCTGTGCCGGCTGGGTCCCGTTCGGACTCGTGGCGCGCGTACGCGGGCAGGGTCCACTGCTCGTCGGCGGGCAGTTCGCGGCTCAGTGCCGAGGCGTTCATCCGAAGGTGTATCGCCAGGTCGAACGGCAGGCCGCGCCCCAGCAGCAGTGCTCCGGCGAGGATCACCACGCCGTTGCCGGGGAGTGCGGTGTAGTCGGCCCGGTGTGCGCGGTCGGTCACGGCGTTCCACAGCCTCGGCAGCATCCGTCCCGAGCCTTCCGGACCCGCTGGGTCGAGCACCTCCCGGCGGATCCCTCCCTCGTCGAGGAAGCCGTCGAGCAGCTCGTCGGGCTCGCGGCCGAACTCGAGGCGGACGGACGCGGGCCGCAGGAAGTCACCCGCATCCACCACCACGGTGGCTCGCCCGAGAACACGCAGCCCGGTCGCGACCCGCTGAGCCAGGACCTGGGGGCGGGTGGGCGGCGGCCCGTCGAGCGCGAGCCGCACCCGCCCGGTGCGGGCGACGACGAGCTCGACCACCTCGTGGACGAGCCGGTCAGGGCCGGTAGCCCTCCACCACGTCGCCCGACCGTTCCGTCGCCCCGTCGGGGTCCAGGCCCGCGTGGCGGCGGGCGTCGCGCTGGCGCAGCAGGTCCCAGTAGCGGTCCAGCGCGACGCCGAGGTCGGCCAGGCGCTGTTGCTCGGCCCCCGACAGGGCCTCGCCGACGTGGGCCCGTTCCAGCTTGTGCTCCTCGGTCACCAGCTCGTCGATCCGCTGGTGCAGCTGTGCGTCCATCAGTCGTCTCCTCCGGTCGGTGGGGTGCGCCCGGCGCGCACGTGCCCAACACTGGACCTCGTGGCGGCCGAGCGCACGACCGGTTCCTCGATCTCCCGGGCCCTGCGGGTGGTCGAGGCGGTCGCGGCCGCGGGCGACGGCGTCACGGCCAAGGCGATCGCGCGCCGCCTGGGGTGTCCGTTGCCCACGGTCTACCGCGCGCTCGGCACCCTCGTCGAGGAGGGCTACCTGGTCCGGTTGCACGACGTCCGCGGCTACGGGCTCGGCTACCGGGTGGCCGAGCTGCACCGCAGCCTCACCGACCAGGTGCGCCCGCCCGCGGCGGTGCGGGCGGTGCTCCGTGAGGTCCACGCCGCGGCCGGCGCGGCCGCCTACCTGACCGTGCTCCGCGACGTCGACGTCGTCGTCGCCCACGTCGACGACTGCACCGAGCACCCCCGGCCGTCGGCGATGCGGGTCGGGGAGCCCACCGCCCCGCACGCCCTCGCGGCCGGAAAGGTGATGCTCGCCGACCTTCGCCCCGGGCGGCTCACGGAGCTGCTGGTCCGCAGCGGCCTGCCGGTGCTCGCGCCGCGCACCGTGACCGACCGGCGGTCGCTCGACCGCGAGCTGATGCGGATCCGGTCCGACGGGGCCGCCGTGGAGGTCGAGGAGTACCAGTCCGGAACGGCCGGGGTGGCTGCGCCCCTGCGGGGACGCGGTGGCGAGGTCAGCGGCGCGGTCGGGCTGTCGGTCACCCGTGCCGAGTTCGCCGCGCGCCGCTGGGAGCTCGAACGCGTGGTCCGGGCGGCGGCCGACCGCATGAGATCGGCCCGTGGCGACGGCCGCTGGGTGGCGGGCGGCCGGTACTGATACCTCCCGGTCCGGGACCGGCGACGTCCCGGTCCCCCGGGGAACGTCGAAGCCGCCGCGACCAGCGGTGCGCCGGTAGCCTCCGACCGTGAGCGACGACGGCCCGCGCGGGTGGGGGGCACCGCTGTACGAGCGGGTGATCGACGTCGCCGGCGCCGGCCCGGGCACCGATGTTCTCGACCTCGGCTGCGGTGCAGGGGAGTTCGCACGCCTCGCGACCGACCGCGGAGCGACCGTCACGGGCATCGACGTCGACCCCTCGGCCGTCGCGGCCGCCGCGGCGCGCGTGCCGGAGGCCGTGTTCCGGATCGGTGACGCACACGACCCGCCGCCCGGCCGGTTCGATGTGGTGGCTGCCGTGCAGCTGCTCGAGCACGTCGCGAACCCGCTCGCGGTGCTGCGCGCCGCCGCCGGGTCGGGTCCGGTCGTCGTCCTCACGGTGTGGGGGCGCGAGCAGGAGTGCGACGTCCAGGCGTTCGGGGAGGCCCTGGCTCCGTGGTTGCCGCCTCGCCCCACCCCGTCCGGCCCGCCGCCGGTGACCGACCCCGACCGGCTGCGCAGGTTGGTCGGGCTGGCCGGACTGCGGGTCCACACCGTCGACGAGGTGACGTGCCGCTTCGATTACCCCGACGCCGACGCGCTCGTCGCGCCGCTGTTCGCGTCCGGCCTCGGGCGTCACGTCCTGAACCGCGCCGGTCCGGAGGTGGTCCGCAACGCCGTGCTGACCCGACTGGCGGACCGCCGCACGCCGGCGGGGTCCTACGTGCTGGAGAACCTCTTCCGGGTCCTCACCGCGCATTCTCCTGCACACGCCTCCGGGCGCCGTTCCTGAACCGGGCGGGTCAGCACCCGAGGTGCTGCGCCAGCTCTCGGAGTCCGGTGACCGTGAGGTCGGCGTCTCATCGACGGGACGTAGCGACCGCGCCACGCGTCCGCGAACGCGGCGGCGTCCACGCCCGCGCCGAGCAACCGCGCGACCTCGCCGGCCACCCCGCCGCGCCAGTCCACGACGGTGCCGAACACGTCGAACACGAGCGCGCGCACGTCCACGTGGCGTTCAGGGCGCGGTGGCCGCGTACCGCGTCTGGAGCAGGCTCTTGCAGAACTCGCCGTTCGTCTCGATCCCGACGCGCTGCAACCTGGCCCGGCGCAGGTGCAGGGGGACCTGAGCCGTGCTGACCCGGCTGCCGTCACCGTGCAGGAGCAGCGGCGCGTCGTCGTCGTGGGGCAGCCCGAGGGCCGCCCGCCGTTCCCGCATCCGGGTGAGGTCGGCCGACGGCGGTACCGCCCCGAGGTTCATCACGGCGAGCTCGTCGGGCCCCACCCCGGCGTCGACGAGCGGTCGGGCGACACGGTCCTGCCCGGCCAGCGCGGCCTTGCGGAAGAACTGCGTCCGCAGCTCGTCGAGCTCGGCCACGGCCTCACCCTGGTCCGAGCCGGCGAACGACCCGACGAAGCCGGCCTGGGCCGCGACCCCACCGTTGATCTCGGCGGAGGCGTGGTGGTCGGCCAGCGTCACGTCCGCGCTGGTGACCCCGTCGACCGCCGACACCGCGTCGTAGGCGTCGGCGACCATCAGGAACGAGAAGTTCGGCGCACAGAAGAACGTGGGCAGTCGCAAGCCGACGGTGGCCACCCCATCGGCGGAGACGGTGCACGACTCGACGAAGTCGAGGTCCGTGATGGGCTCGTCGAGCTCCGGGTCGAGCACCGTCCCCAACGCCGCCCACACCTCGTTCTCCACGGCGAGGTGCAAGCTCGTGCTCATGCCTGGGCCCCAGCCGTGCCGTCGACGAGCTCGTGGCCCGGCGCTCCGGTCTCACCCGCGGTGGTCTCCAGCTGCATCTCGGCGGGCACCGGGATGTCGTAGAGCCGCGCGGCGTTGAGCCCGAGGATCTTCTTCTTGGTGGCCGTGGTGAGCTTGGCGTAGTCGGTGAACGCGTCGTCGTCGGGCATCTGCCAGTCGACGAAGCCTTCGACCTGCCACTTAGGCACCCAGATGTTGTAGTCGCCGCCGAAGGTCATCTTGTCCTCACCGACCCAGAACATGAGCTCGCCCATGACCTTGGCGAAGAACTTCGGCCGGGCGTGCATCAGGCCACCGATCACCACGGACAGGCCCGCGTACACGTTGGGCTCCTGCACCGCCATGAAGCAGAAGTCCTCGATGCGCGGGATGGCCGCGTGCTCGACGATGAAGTTCAGGCCCGGGTGGTCGGTGGCCGCCGCGTCGATGTCGGAGACGCTGAACGCGTCCTTGTCCAGCGGCCAGATCGTCGGGCCCTTGTGTGCGTGGATGTTCTTGATACCGAGCTCCTGGCACTTCTCCAGGAACCGGTACGCCTCCGGGCTGTCGAGGCGCCATCCGCGGGAACCCTCGTACCATTCCGCGGTGTAAACTTTCACGCCCTTGAGGTTGAATCTGCGGGCGTCCACCTCGAGCTGCTTGAGGCCCGCGTCGCCCTCGCGCGGGTCGAAGCGCCCGTTGACGATGAGCCGGTCGCCCCACTTCTCCAGCAGCGCGGAGTTCTGGTCGATCGTGTTGAAGCCGTTCGTGTACCAGTCGAGCAGGTACGTCGACTGGAAGATCGCGTGGTCGACGTGACCCTCGATGAATATGTCGCGCTCGAAGTCCTCGGGCGTGACCTTCAGGTACTTTTCGTAGTCCCAGTGGGTCTCGGGCGGGCCGAGCTGGTGGTAGCCGTAGAAGCAGTCGATCCAGCCCTTGGCGAACTCCTCGCGGCCCGGCTTCCAGTTCTCCCGGCTCGCGTCCCAGAAGTGGATGTGGGAGTCGACGATGAAGTACTTCTCGCCATCTTTCTCGTACATGTGGTGGGCCTCTCACGTCGTCGGGAAAACGGTCGCCGTGTTGCTGACAAGGATTGCTGTCTCAGGTGCTGACGAAAGGGGGTTCTACGGGACGAGGATGGCGCGACCGCGTACCCGGCCGGCGTCGAGATCGTGCAGGGCGTCGAGCGCCGCGTCCAGCGGGTACTGCCGGGTGTGCAGCGTGACCTTGCCGGCCTGGGCGAGCACCATCAGTTCGGCCAGGTCGTTGTAGGTGCCGACGATGTTGCCGATGATGTTCTTCTCGCCGCCCACGAACTCCAGCGTCGGAATGGTGAGCTCGCCGCCGTAACCGATGATGTACTGCGAGCCGGCCGGTGCGGTCATCTGCCAGGCGTCGTTCTCGGCGCCGCCCTCGGCCACGAAGTCGAACACCACGTTCGCCCCGACGCCGCCCGTCAGGTCCTTCACGGCGTCGATGTGGGTGCCGTCGGAGATGACCGTCTCGTCGGCGCCGATCTGCTTGGCCAGCGCCAAGGCGTCGGGGTTGCGGTCGACGACGATGATCCGGGTCGCGGTCAGCGCGGCCAGGGCCTGGATGCCGATGTGGCCCAGGCCGCCCGCGCCCTGGACGACGGCGGTCGTGCCCGGATACAGGTCGGGCACCGCCTTGCGCACGGCGTGGTAGGCGGTGATGCCGGCGTCGGCGAGTGCCGCGACGTCGGCGGGGTTCGTCTCGGGCCTGAGCTTCACACACGCCCGCGCCGTGGTGCGCAGGTACTCGGCCATGCCGCCGTCGTTGTTCGACAGGCCGGGGAAGAAGGCGTTCTCGCACTGCATGTCATGGCCGGCGCGGCAGGCGAGGCACAGCCCGCAGCTGGGCTGCGGGTGCAGGATCACGGTGTCACCCACGGACACGTTGGTGACGCCCGCTCCGATCTCGTGCACCCACCCCGCGTTCTCGTGACCGATCACGTAGGGCAGGTCCGGGCCCATCGCCTCGGCCCACTGCCCCTCGAGGATGTGCAGGTCGGTGCGGCAGACACCGGCCCCACCGACCTTCACGATCACGTCGAGCGGGCCGGAGAGCGTCGGCTCGGGGACGTCGTCGATCTTCGGGTCGGTGTGGTACCCGTGCACCCGGACGGCTTTCACCGGCGTACCTCCTACGTCATCGATGACCGGTCTCGATTCCAGTGCGAGGCAGGGACACTCACAACCGCCTCCATTCCGGCTGCTGAGAAAACGGACAAAACGCCCAAGCGGGAGGGCTCGACCTGCGTAGACACTTCCGACTGCGGTCGAACGCGGCCTGACCGGACGTACAGCAGCCGACCCGGCGGGCGGGCGGGATTCACCGATCGCCGCACGCCGACCCTGGTCGCCGGATCTACCGACGGGTAACGTTGCGGGCGTGACGACGGACACCAGCTGGGTCGGTGCGGCGATGCGCGGCAGCGTGCCCTGGGTGAAAACGGTGGGGATCGAGTTCGGCGAGACCACGGCGGAGCGTTCGGTCGTGCACCTGCCCGATCGCACCGAGCTGCACAACCACGTCGCCGGTCCGCACGCCGCCATGATCTTCGGCCTGGGTGAGACGGCATCGGGTGCGGTCGCGCTCGCCGCGTTCGGTGCCACGGCCGACCGCGCGACCCCACTGGTCGTGCGCTCCGAGATCGCCTACCTCAAGCTGGCCCGTGGCGCGCTGACCGCCGAGGCGGTCCTGGACCGGCCCGCCGCCGAGGTGCTGGCCGAGCTCGACGCGGGGCTGCGCCCCGAGTTCGGCGTCTCGGTGACCGTCACCGACCCCGCGGGCCGGGAGACCTCCCGCATGACGGTGATGTGGACGCTCCGGCCGCACCGGGCCTGACCGGCACCACCTGGCACGTAACACCTGACCCGGACACCCGGGTGCTCGACGAGCATCGGGGTACTAGCGTGCGTGTCATGCATGTGGTCGTAGCTGGAGGACACGGCAGGATCGGGTTGCGGTTGGCCGCGCTGCTGGCCGGGCGGGGCGACACCGTGCTCGGTGTGGTGCGCAACCCCGACCACCGCGCCGAGCTGGACACCGCGGGTGCGTCCACGGCGGTGGTGGACCTGGAGACGGCGGGCGTCGACGATCTGACCTCCCACCTCCGGGGCGCCGACGCCGTGGTGTTCGCGGCGGGCGCCGGGCCCGGGAGCGGCGCCGCGCGCAAGGACACCGTCGACCGTGCCGCGGCCGTCCTGCTCGCCGACGCGGCCCGGCAGGCCGGGGTGACCCGCTACCTGCTGGTCTCCTCGACCGGGGTCGACGCCGAGCCGGAGCCCGGTACCGACGAGGTCTGGGCGGCCTACCTGCGGGCGAAGAAGGCGGCCGAGGAAGCGATCCGCGCGACCGGCCTGGAGTGGACGATCCTGCGGCCCGGGCGGCTCACCGACGATCCCGGCACCGGAAAGGTCCTGCTCGCCCCGCCGCCCGTCGACCGGGGGGACGTGCCACGCGACGACACCGCCGCCGTGCTCACCGCGCTGCTCGACGCGCCGGGTACGGCCGGCCGGGTGCTGGAGCTGCGCGAGGGCGATGCCGACATCCTCGAGGCAGTGACGGCGGTGGCGTCGTGAACCGCGACGTCGGTGGCAGCCCGGACGTCGGCCCGGACGTCGATCCTGATGTCATCGTCGTCGGGGGTGGCGCGGTGGGGGAGAACGCCGCCGACTACGCGGCCCGTGCGGGGCTCACCGTCGTGCTCGTGGAGTCCGAGCTGCTCGGCGGCGAGTGCTCCTACTGGGCGTGCATGCCGTCGAAGGCGTTGCTGCGCACCGGTCACGCCGTCGCCGCCGTACGCCGGCTGCCCGGCACGACCGCCGAGTTCGACCCGGCCGCCGTGCTCGCCCGGCGGGACGTGTTCACGCACTACTGGGACGACTCGAGCCAGGTCGAGTGGGCGCGCGGGGCCGGCCTGACCCTGGTGCGCGGCCACGCCCGGATCACCGGGGTGCGCACCGTCGACGTCGGCGGGGAGACGTTCACCGCCCGGCACGCGGTCGTGGTCTGCACCGGCAGCGTGCCGGTCACCCCGCCCGTGCCCGGACTCGACACCGTCCGGACCTGGGGTTCGCGGGAGGCCACCTCGGCCAAGGAGATCCCGCGACGGCTGGGTGTGCTCGGTGGCGGGGTGGTCGGCTGCGAACTGGCGCAGGCCTTCGGACGGCTCGGCTCGGCCGTCACGCTCGTGCAGGGCGGGCCACGGCTGCTGGCGTCGATGGAGCCGTTCGCGGGGGACCGGGTCGCGACCGCGCTGCGCGCCGAGGGCGTCGACCTGCGGCTGGACTCGCGGCTGGACTCGGTTGCCGCCGACGGTGACGCCATCACGCTGCACATCGGAGGTGACATCGTCACCGTCGACGAGCTGCTCGTCGCGACCGGCCGGCGCCCGAACACCTTCGACGTCGGGGTCGCCGCCGTCGGGCTGGAGCCCGGCACGTCCCTCACGGTCGACGACTCAGGGCTCGTCGAGGGCGTCGACGGCGCGTGGCTCTACGCCGCGGGCGACGTCACCGGGCGGGCACCGCTGACCCACCAGGGCAAGTACGCCGCGCGGATCGTCGGCTCGGCGATCGGCGCCCGCGCCGCCGGCCGGGCGGTCGACGCCGGACGGTGGGGCGAGCACTCGGCCACCGCCGACCACGTGGCCGTCCCGCAGGTCGTGTTCACCGACCCCGAGGTGGCGGCCGTCGGCCGTACCGAGGCGCAGGCCCGGGACGCCGGCCTCGACGTGCGGATCGTCGACCTGCCCTTCGCGGTGGGCGGATCGGCCCTGCAGGCCGACGGCTACGACGGCGCTGCGCGGCTGGTCGTGGACGAGGCCCGCGGCGTCCTGGCCGGGGTCACGTTCGTCGGTCAGGACGTGGCGGAGATGGTCCACGCCGCGACGGTCGCGATCGTGGGCGAGGTGCCTCTGCACCGGCTCTGGCACGCGGTCCCCGCGTACCCGACGATGAGCGAGATCTGGCTGCGCCTGCTGGAGGTCTACCGGACGCGTTCCTGAGCGCTCACCGCCGTTCCTGCCCCGGCGAACCGCCCCACCGGGGTGGGGCGGTCACGCGGTCTGCGTGAGCGCGGCGGCCAGCCCCAGTGCGGCGGCCATCAGCGCGACCTCCACGCCGGCCCAGCGCAGGACGGGGGTGCGCCGGGCCTGCAGGCGTCGGCGGGTCAGGCCGCCCAGCCCGGCGAGCAGCAGCAGCAATGCGAACTTGGCCACGACCAGCCACCCGTAGCCCGTGGTGACCAGTGCGTTCCACGAGCCCACGCGCAGGGTCGCGCTGAGCACACCGGTCAGGCCGACCGCGACCATGCACACCACGGCGAGCCGGGAGAACCGCGGCAGTGCGGCGTCGAGCAGGGCCCGGCTGCGCGCCAGAAGCACGAGCAGCGCACCGAGACCGCCCACCCAGAGCGCCGCCGCGCCGGCATGAATGGCGACGGCCAGCACGGCGAGCTGATGGTCCGGATCGGACCCGGCGTGGCCGGTGACCGCAGGTGTGAGGATGCCGAGGACGGACGCGATCAGCGGGATCCGCACCTGGACCCGGTCCGGATCACGAAGCCGCAGGATCGCGCAGCCCAGTACGACGGCCGCGCAACCCGCTGTGAGCACCGTCCCGCGTCCGGCGGAGAGCATTGTGGCCCATCGCAGCATCTCCCCGGCGCCGACCTCGTCGACCGGGCGACCGACCGCGCCTGCCGATCCGAACATGACGGCGAGCAGCACGAGCACCAGCCACGACCCGGCCACCACGACGAGGACGCGGTCGGCGACGGCCTGCACCCGGACCACCTCGCGCGCCTCGCCGCGCGTGCGGATCGGCCCCAGCGGCAGGAGCACGCCGACGAGCGTCAACCCCACACAGGCCACGCCCGCTGCGGTCATCCCGGAGCGGATGGTGGCCGTGCCCACCAGCGCGGACGTGGCCGTGGCCGCCGCCAGCACACTCGCGACGAGCGCGGTGCCGACCGCGAGTGCGACCCACAGCACCGGCGCCGCCCGGGCGGGGTGGACGTCCGCCGTCGAGGTCACCGGGTCAGCCCCGGCCCAGGCGCAGTGCCGTCACCACGGCGCCCCCGACGAGCAGTACGGCGCCGACGATCCACGGCCACGCCGGGGCGCCGCGGTCGTCGCTGACGGCGGCGGCCGGGGTGACGGAGGGCGTGGCCGGGGCGGGTGCCCCAGCGGATGTGGACGCAGCGGATGTGGACGCAGCGGATGGGGACGCAGCGGATGGGGATGCGGCGGATGGGGATGCAGCCGGCCCCGCAGCGCCGGGGCCCGGAGCCGTGAGGGTGAACGCGATGCCGCCCGTGACCGGGTGGCCGTCGTCGGACACGACCCGGTAGCCGACCTCGTAGCGCCCGGCAGGCCCGAGCGGCAGGAGCGCGGTACCGACGGCGCCGCCGTCCACGGTCGTGTCGCCGGTCTGGTAGGCGACACCGTCCGGGCCGATCAGGGTGATGGTCGAGAATCCGGGCTGCATCGGCTCGTCGAAGGTCAGCGCGAGGGATGTCGGGGGCGTCGCGACGCTCGCGCCGTCGGCCGGGTCGCTGTTCTGCAGCCGGGTGTGGGCCGCGGCGGGACCGACGCCGAGCAGCATGGCGAGCCCGCAGATCATGAGCAGGGATCCGGCACGCAGCGCGTACCGGTGCAGTGGCGATGTCACAGGGGTTCTCCGATGGCAGGACCGAGGTGCGGTGGTCAGCACCTCACCGGAGGCCCACGGCGGGCGTGGGCGGAGTCGAGCATCCGCGCCCGGCGCGGAGCGACGTCCGGGGCCGGCACGGCGAACGTCGGCAGCGGCGGGTCGACCGGTGGGCGGGCGGGCCTGCGGGGAAGCACCCGGCGCAGTGCGCCGATCAGCACCGAGAGTCCGTGGTCGGAGTGCCGCAGCGCGACGGCCACGGCCAGCGTGACGGCGGCGTGCATGGCCGGCATCGCCGGGCCGGTGAGCACCGCGGGGCCGACGTCGTGGGCGGGATGCAGCAGGGACATGAGCTGGTGCAGGGCCAGCTGTCCGGCGGCGAGGGCGACGACGGTGCCCGCAGTGCTCCGGCTGAGGTCCGCGAGGGAGACGAACAGCCCGGCGACCAGCGGAACCAGTATCAGCAGCAGGCCCGCGTCGGGCAGCGAGCCGCCGCCCGCGACATGTCCGACCGCGGTGAGCAGCGCGCTCAGCGCCGCGAGGGCAGTACCCCGCACCAGGTCGCGCCGACCACCACCGTCCACGGAGAACGACGGTAGTCGCCGCGTGCACGTGGCGAGCGGGAGAGGCGGGTGGACGGTCCGCCGGTCCGGTCGGGCGGCTCCGCCGGCGGGTGCGGGCGGGGCCGGTGCCCTCAGGTGGGTACGCCGAGGTGCGCGAGCAGGGCCGACTCGATGCGGTCCAGTTCCCCGCCGATCGCCCGGTACGCCGTGCGGCGCCGTGTCGAGGGCATGTGCTCCGCGGCCCGGACGGCCACCGCGAGGTCGGCGAGCCGGGGCCGGGTGTCGGCGGCGAACCTGCGTGCCGCACCGGTGGCGTGCGCCTCGGTGCCGTCGTCGAGCTTCATGAGGGCCTCGGCGACCCGGGACAGCCGGGCGTGCAGTGCCCCGCCCGGGCCTGCATAGGCGCCGAGCTGGTCGGGCGCGACGCCCAACCGGGCGGCCCGGTAGGCGTCCCAGCGGGCCCGGGCGACGCCGGCCGCGGCGAGGGCGTAGGGAGCGAGCAGCGGCGCGACGGCCTTGCTGACGCCGATCATCCGCCGCGCGTTCGACGCCGTGAACGGCCGCCGCGCACGCGCCGTCCCCGTGGTCGCCGCCGCGGCGGTGACCCCTGCCGTGCCGGACTTCCGCCTCGTGCCCCGCGCCATGCCGTCCACCCTTCTCGGACCCGTCCCGGCGTGATCGGGACGGGTCGTGGGCAGCCTAGGGCCGCCGGTGCGCGACGGCAGGCGCGGCCGTTGTCGGTGGTGGTCATTACCCTCGATCACGTGACCGCGACCGAGAACCGGGCCCCGACAGCGGGGCCGTCCCGCACCGGCGGGGTGTCCCTCGACGCGGCCGCCACCACCCGATGCCGCCGGCGTGTCCATCTCGACCACGATCCGACCGCGGCGACCTCACCACGGGCTCTGCCCGACCCCGCGCTCGAGCAGCGCCGGGCCGATGCGGGCGAGCACCGCGCCCGCATCGGTGAGCTCCTCGCGGGCGTCCCGGGCTGGACCGCCGTGCCGGCGCAGGGGTCGGGGCGTGCCGCGGCGGTCTCGGCCACCGCCGCGGGGGTCGCGGCGGAGGCTCCCCTGATCTGGGGTGCGGTGCTGCCTGACGACCCCGGTCCTCCCGGCGCCGGTGCGGGTCGCCGCGGTGGCGCCGAGTTGCTCGTCCGGCTCCCCACCGGGGGGTACGTGCCGGTCGTGGTCGTGCGGCACCGCGTCACCGATCCCGGGCGGGGCGCGATCACCTCGCCGCTGCTCGAGCCGTGGCCGCGCGGGGCCCGGGCCGACCCGACGCGCAAGGTCCGCTCCCAGCCGCGCGACCTCATGCGGCTCGCGCACCTGCACCGCCTCCTCCGCGCCGCGGGCTGGTCCGCGCCGTCGGGGCGGCCCCACGCCGACCACGGGGGCGTCGTCGGGATGGACGGGGACGTGGTCGTCTGGCACGACCTGCGTGCCGGCCACTGGCCCGGCGGCCGGTCCACTCTCGCCGAGTACGACCTGCGATTCGCCGACCGTGTCGCCGTCGCCGTCGCTGCGGCCACCGGTGCCCCGGCGCTCGCCGAGCCGTCCCGCATCACGGAGTGCCGGCGCTGCCCGTGGTGGCCCACCTGCGAGGCCGCACTCGTCCGGGCCGAGGACGTCAGCCTCGTCGTGCGGGGGGAGGCGGCGGTCGCGCTGCGTGACGCCGGGGTCGCCACGGTGTCGGCGCTCGCCGCGCTCGACCCCGCGGCGCCCTCACCGGTCCTGCTGCCGGACGTGCCCTTCACCGACGTGGTCGCGCTCGCGCGGGCGTGGCAGCGGGGGTTGTCGGTGGTCCGGCGCGTGGCCCGGGTGCCGGTGCTGCGGGCCGACGTCGAGGTCGACATCGACATGGAGAGCTTCGGGGAGGCCGGCGCCTACCTGTGGGGCGTCCTGTTGCGTCATCCCGGCGGGGCCCGGCCCGGCGACGAGCCCGAGGGCTACCGCGCCTTCGCCACCTGGCAGCCGGTGCCCACCGACGACGAGGCCCGGTCGTTCGCCGAGTTCTGGGCGTGGCTCTCGGGCGTCCGGGAGCGGGCCGCCGCCACGGGTCGCACCTTCGCCGCGTACTGCTACAACGAGCAGGCGGAGAACCGCTGGCTGCTCGGTTCCGCACAGCGTTTCGTCGGGCGTCCGGGCATCCCGCCGCTCCGCGAGGTCGAGGAGTTCATCGCCGACCCGTCGTGGGTCGACCTGTTCGCGGTCGTCGGCGAGTGGTTCCTCTGCGCCCACGGCAAGGGGCTCAAGCGCATCGCGCCCGCCGCGGGCTTCGCCTGGCGCGATCCCGATGCGGGTGGGGAGAACTCGATGCGCTGGTACCGCGACGCCGTCGGGATGGACGGCGCCGCACCCGATGCCGCCCAGCGGCGACGGCTGGTGGAGTACAACGCCGACGACGTCGCAGCCACCCGAACCCTGCGTGAGTGGATGACGTCCCCCGCGATCGACGACGTTCCGCTCGCCTCCGAGCTCTGACCCGGCAGTCACGACGGACGGCCGGCCACCGGCCCTGTCGGTGGAACCGTGCCGGCCGGCATCCGCGCGGGCGATTGGTCGTGTCGATAGGCCGACGCGGGTGGGGCGGCAACGGCCGCCGGGCCGGCGGGGGCGTTCGCGGTTCGTCATCGGTGACCGGCCGCCGGTCCGGCGTCGGCGTAATCTGGGGCCATGGCTTTGTTCGGACGTGACAAGCAGATGATCACCGCGGACCGCGCGCTGCCGGGCCGGTCGACGCCGTTGGATGTGCCGACCGAACACTTCGTCACCGGCCACCGCATCCGGCCGCCGTTCCCCGAGGGGATGCAGACGGCGGTCTTCGGGATGGGTTGCTTCTGGGGTGCCGAGCGCATCTTCTGGCAGACGCCGGGGGTGTACTCCACGGCCGTGGGTTACGCCGGTGGGTTCACCGAGAACCCGACCTACGAGGAGACGTGCTCCGGGCGCACCGGGCACACCGAGGCGGTGCTGGTGGTGTTCGACCCCGCTCGCGTGACCTACGAGATGCTCCTCAAGGTGTTCTGGGAGGGCCACGACCCGACCCAGGGCATGCGTCAGGGCAACGACCGCGGTTCGCAGTACCGCTCGGCGATCTACTACAACGACGGCGCCCAGCACGAGCTCGCCGACGCCACGGCCGCGATGTTCGGCGAGGCACTCAAGGCCTCCCGCTACGGCGAGGTCACCACCGAGATCGCCGCGTTGGGCACTTTCTACTACGCCGAGAGCTACCACCAGCAGTACCTCGCCAAGGTGCCCAACGGGTACTGCGGCATCGGAGGGACAGGGGTCTCGTGCCTGATCGGGACGGGCACGAGCCTGGACTGATGCGAGACGGTCGAACCGAGTTCGGTAGGAGTCAGCTCATAGCGATGCTTGGCAGGAGGCGGCAGCAACTGGGCAGGTCAGCGCGTCGTACGGCGGGAGGTCGTTCTCCATCAGACGCCTGTGGTCGTCCCACTTGGAGCTCAACCAGCGTGCGACGCACAGTAAGGTCACGTGGCTGGCGCCTGCGGCCTTCAGTGCCAGGGAGGCCGACTGGGCCTTCGAGCCGGACACCCACTTGTCGTCAACGACGAGGACGTGTTTCCCGCGCACCCGAGAGGCATGCTCGGCGGACAGGGCGAAGAGGTTCCGGTGGGGGTAGCGGTCTGAGCTGAGGATGTGCTCGGTGGGGATCAGCAGTAGCCGCTCCACGGTGTTGCCGTGCTCGAACACCTGCCGAGCCAGGCCGACGACCGGGTGGTCCACGCCGGGTCGTGACGCCGAGGGAACGAATGTCATCGCCTGCCACCAGCCGGCCGTGGCAGCGATGCACGGTCCGTGGATCGCGGATGCAGCGTGGACCATGAATTGCAGCAGACCCGCGCACCGCTCGGAAGGCTGGACCGGCGACTTGTATCGCCGCACCAGGTGCTGGGACTGGTGCTGTGGGGACATCCAGCCGAGGACGTACGTCAGTGGCACGACCAGATCGGCGAGTCCGTCGCCGAACTCACTTCGCTGGCGGGAGCAGTGCCCGCATACCGTGATCTCGACTGAACCGGTCGGCCCAGTGCACACCGAACAGCGACCAGGGCCGCGAGCGGTGTTGGTGAAGCAGCCTCCGACCTGTGAGTACAGGTATGCCCGTGCCTGGTGGGCGAACTGCTGAAGGCTGGTCACCCGGATGCGGACCTCAACAGCGAGAGCATGTCGGACGGGCGCGCCGTGACCGTCTCAACGATCGACATCATCTCGGAGGTGCTGGCAGCGACGTGCACGCCCGGTCGGCCGACCATCGCCCGCGCCCACCGGTTCACCCGGACCACCATCTCGGTAAGGATCACCGGACGAGCGTGTGCGACTGCGCGACGCGCCTGGATCCGGGCGCCGCTGTGCTCCCCTGCCTCGATGATGATCGTCGCCCTTCCGAAGCCCGACATGACGGTGTTGCGCATCGGGAAGGTCTGCTTCGTCGGAGGTGCCTCCGGCCAGAACTGTGACAACAGCAGCCCGGACTTCGCGATCTCGTCCTGAAGCTCTCGGTTGTCCGCCGGGTAGTGCTTCAGAATGCCGGTACCGATGACCGCAACCGTGCGGCCACCTGCCTCCAGCGCAGCTACGTGAGCGGCCGTGTCGATTCCGGCCGCAAGTCCGCCGACGACCGTGATGCCCTGGCCGACCAGGCCGATGGCGATCGAGCGGGCAGTGTCGAGCCCCTGCTGAGATGCCTGCCGCGAGCCGACGACGGACACGGCCGTCTCGTCTCCGACGAGCGTGCCCTGGTGGAACAGCACCGGAGGCAGGTCGTGGATCTCCCGCAGCTGAGCGGGGTACTCGTCGTCCAGGAAGGTCAGGAAGCCCAGGCCGGCGCTACGCCACTCGTTGATGTCGGCGCGAGCTCTCGACAGCTCCGTCACTCCGACACCGTCGCCGAACAGGTCGGCAGGGTTCTGCTCGTTCCAGAAGGTGAGCGCGCTGGCGCGGGCGTCGACCTCCGTCACGATCTGCGGCCAGCTCATACCTGCAGGACGGGCACGCAGCAACGCGACGAGCGCAGCACGCTCCTCGTCGTCCCACGTGCCCTCCACGTCCTGCAGGGTAGGGGTATCACCTGGCGTAGCCAGGACCCGTCGCTCGCCCCAGTCCGCGAAGTCATCGAACATGCATTCGATTATGCCGTGCGGGCACGGCGCCGTCCACTACAGAGACACCTCTAGCTGCAGGCTTGCCGCCTGGCCACGATCAGCTGCCGTGTCGACAACGTCCCCCCACCGGGTGGGCCAGCGGGACAACGGCCGAGAACTACCACCAGCGGTAACTCGCCAAGGTGCCCAACGGGTACTGCGGCATCGGCGGCACCGGCGTGTCCTGCCCGATCGGGATGGGTACGACCCTGAACTCGTCTGTTATGGCGAAGTCAAGTCCTGGGCTGCTCTACCTGTCCCTGTGAGCGACCCCTATGCCAGGTTTGCGCTGCAGGACGCGCAAGGGGTGGTATCACGTCCGGTATCATCGAAGTTATGGCCATGACGCTGCGGTTGACCGAGGACGAGACCGAGGCCCTTCGTCGGAGGGCCGATCATGAAGGCCGATCCATGCAAGAGGTCGCCCGCCACGCCGTGCGCGCCTACATCGAGCGGGAGAGCCGACTCGAGCTGCTGGATCGGGTACTCGACGACGAGCTGCCTCGGTATGCAGAAGCCCTCGAACGCCTCGGCCGGTGATCTACCTGACGTTGGAGGACCTGCTCTACGTCGCGGAACGAGTCGTCCCCGGTGTCAAGATCCGTGACCTCGGCCTGATCGAGGCCGCTGCTGCTCGGCCGAGGACGACCGCGTTCGGCGAGGACGCCTACCCGAGCATCCACGACAAGGCCGCCGCCTTGCTGCACTCCGTCACGTGCAACCACGCCTTGGTCGACGGCAACAAGCGACTCGCTCTCGCCGGAACGATCGCCTTCTACGGCATGAACGGTCTCCGGCTCACCATGACCAACGACCAGGCGTACGACCTCGTCATGGCCGTCGCGTCCGGCGAGATGGACGACGTGCCGTCCATCGCCGCAACTCTGCAGCGCTCGACTGAACCACGCGCAACGCGCGATGGCTGACGATGGTGGCCGCCCTGACCTCCCACGGCAAAGGACTGCCACCAGCAGTACCTTGCGCGCAATAAGAACGGCTACTGCTGCCACTCGACGACAGGAGTGCCATATCCATAGGTCAAGGGCTGATCACGTATAACCTGGCCTGAAGGTCGTGGCTGGTCGCGTGATCGTCGAACGCGAGAAAAGCCCGGGACCGGTGTGTCTTCTACGTGGGAGGGAAGACCAGCCGCATGGGTTCGTCGACCCAGTAGGCATGTGCGCCGTCCGTGGCGACGGTGACGCCATATTGACCGCGGTCGGGCTCGCCTATGCTGTGCCATGTGTCGACGGCCCGTTGTACGGAGTCCCACACGCGGCGGGGCCCGCCCTGGGTGACGAGGTGCTCGCCGTTGTCGGTGGGGGTGGCGTCACACCAGGACCCGTCATCGGCGTACAGGAAGTAGCTCTCTTCCTCGGCGATCCGCTTGTCGGTCAGCCACAGCGGTATCCGCAAGGCGGGTTCGAGAATACCGAGCGCGATCCGTAGTCCTGGTTCGCCGAGGATGCGCGGATCGATGCTGGTTGCTGCGGTGTGGTTCGACTCGTGATCGCGGTAGACGATGAGATCGGGTGCGGTCGGGTTCAGCATCGGACTAGCGGCATCGGGGCGCAGCCACATGAAGTTCCCGATATGGTCGAGGAGGCGGCCCTCTACGCGGTCCGGCGCGATCTTGTCGAGTACGGCAAGACTGCTCGACATCTCGGTTCGAAGATCGGTCACGATCCTGCCGCCGGGGGCGAGCTGCTGGACCCATTCAGCCGGGACGCTGCTGGCGGCACAGGTCGAGATGATTCGGTCGAACGGCGCTTCCGCGGCGTGTCCGCGTCGGCCGTCGCCGCTCGCGACGGTCGGCCGCATCCCGATGGATGAAAGCCGCTTGGACGCTTCGGCGGACAGTTCAGGATGCAGCTCGACCGTTGTCACGTGGTGGTCGCCGACGACGTGGCACAGGACGGCTGTGTTATATCCGGTCGCGCTGCCGATTTCGAGGACGACACTGTTATCGTCGATCTCTAGCAGGTTCAGCATATGCGCCATGAGGCTCGGCAGCGTTGAAGAACTGGTGGGTAGTTCACTGGTGTATCGAGGGGCCGCCGCCGTCTGCGTGATCAGGGTGGTGTCGGTGTAAATCGATGCGCGCCACTGATCAGCCGTGGCGGGATCTGAGCAACTGATCACCGCGGAGTCATGGAGGAAACGGGGAACGAACACGTGTCGAGGAACGCTGGAGAATGCATCGCGCCAACGCGGGTCATCGAGCAACCCGGCGGCCGACAGCTCGTCGACCATCCGCGCGTTCGCGTCCCGCCACTCGTCGAACGCACACGCACCTGATGTCGCGGCGTTGGCTCGGTCGTTCATGTCTGGGTGCCTCCCGTGGTGGTGCTGGCGAGGAGATCGGCGAGTGCGGCCGGGATCGGCAGTCCCGCACGGTGGTGCAGCCATAGCCATCGGCCGTTCGGGTTGCATTCCAGCATCACCCAGCGGTCATCCGGGGTGATGACGAAGTCGAATGCGCCGAACGGCAAGCGGAATACGGCGAGGTAGCAGCTCATCTTAGTGACCACGTCATCGGGCACCGTGATGGGCGCGTAGCGCAGGTTGTCATAATCGGCACGCCAGTCAACGCGGGCCCGGTCGGAGTCGGCGTCGATCGCTACCGCTAGCGCCTGCTCGCCGACCATCATGACGCGCGTTTCACGAGCTTTCGGCACCCACTCTTGTAGGAGGTGTGCGCATGCCTCGAATTCTGGCTCCGTGATCGATTTCTGATCGACGACAGTCGTGTACGGGATCTTGTAGCCGTCGCCCTCGGCGAACACGACCGACGACATCGATTTACACACGACGGGCCCGGCCGCCGACGCGATGAACCGCCGCGCGGCGGCATACGAGTTGCCGATCAGCGTGCGCGGTACAGCCAAGCCCACCTCGGCGGCCGTCTGGATCTGTAGCGGCTTCCACTCGGCGCGGGCCACGTCGTGCGGATGCGACACCCACAACGCGTCCAACGCGGCCAGCACACCACCGACACCGATGCGCGCTTCCTCGTCGGCGAACGCCCGATCGGTTGGTGACATCTCGACGGGAAAGGTGAACCGCGACGGTCGCCGATAGTAAATCGACGTAATGGCGTCGAGGTCCACGACCGCGCCATCGCAGGTGCGGAGCGTTCCACGCCAACGCTTCCCGTCGTGTACCGCGTCCATGCGTGTGTCGATCGGGAAATCGCCGAGGTCGAACCGATGAACTGTTGTGCGCCGTTGGTGTAGCTCGTCGATGACAGCGTCGGCCGTCGGATCGTCCGACCCCGTCACGACAAGAACCGACGGCCGACGGCCGATCATGTATCGTACTGGGGGATCTTGACGGTATCCGGCTTCGGCGGACTGTCCTTGCCGTCACCGCCCGTCTATGTCGCCTGGTCCTTGTCCCACTTCGTCGCCGTGGTGTCGTGCTTGCCGCATTCCAACGGCGCCACGGCCAGTGTCGCCGAGAACGGCCGGAGCGCGCCGGATCGGTGCGGCGGCGGGATCGTCCCCCCACTACGGGTACCGCACAGCGGAAGCAGTGCCGCCGACGGCATCAGCGGATCAATTCTCACCACAAGCACCTTCCTCGATCGTCAGACTCACTTGGTCAATGTGTCGTTCGGGACGCTGCGCAGCGTCCCCAGAAGATGGGTTCGATCATAGCTCCGGCCCTCCGCCGGGCCGGTTGCGCTGCCGGGGGTGGTGCATGTCGGCGAGATCGAGCATCCGGACACAGCGGCAAGCGAGCACGGCGCGGCCTGGCAGTGGACGGTTCACGCGGCGCCTCGGGCGTGCTCGTAGCAGGTCCGGCAGTCCGGGCCGGGTGCCGACGACATGGAGGCGGCGACAACGGTTGTG
>Ga0209591_10000530_pt1 | contig 49371 bp, 49 predicted proteins | sample MAT01_FD_187207 | JGI IMG/M metagenome (GOLD analysis project Ga0209591, IMG submission 187207) | Freshwater microbial communities from Lake Fryxell liftoff mats and glacier meltwater in Antarctica - MAT-01 (SPAdes) (version 2) | ecosystem: Environmental > Aquatic > Freshwater > Ice > Liftoff...
CCTATAAGCGAGGGACCGCGAACAGGAGCCTGCCGATGCCCGCCGAACTGTCCCCCATCGACAAGGCAAAATTCGTCGCCGCCAAGCGCGCCGTGGCCTTTGTCGAAACCGGCATGAAGGTCGGGCTTGGCACCGGATCGACCGCGGCCTGGATGGTGCGCTGCCTGGGGGAGCGGGTGCGCGAGGAAGGCCTGCGCATCACCGGCGTGCCCACCTCGGCCCGGACGGCCGTTCTGGCGCGGCAAGTGGGCATCAAGGTTGCCAGCCTCGACGATGCGAAATGGCTGGATCTGACCATTGACGGGGCCGATGAATTCGACCCCGACCTTGCGCTGATCAAGGGCGGCGGGGCCGCGCTGCTGCAGGAAAAGATCGTGGCGACCGCGAGCGACCAGATGATCGTGATCGCCGATGCCGCCAAGGAAGTGGCGCAACTCGGAACCTTTCCCCTGCCGGTCGAGATCATCCCGTTCGGCTGGCAGACCACCAAGGCCCTGATCGAAGAGGTGCTGGTGTCGATGGACGTGATGGGGCGCGACGTGACGGTGCGGATGAACGGGGCAAGCCCCCTGGTCACCGACGAGGCAAATTATCTGGTGGACCTGCATCTGAAGCGGATCGGTCAGCCCCGACACCTTGCCATGGTGCTGAACCAGATCCCGGGTGTGGTCGAAAATGGCCTGTTCATCGACATCTGCGACATCGTGATCATCGGCCATGCCGACGGACGGGTCACGGTGCGCGACATCAATGCCGGATCGGAACACGACGATCGCATCGAGTTTGCCCCCAGCCGCAACATCTTTGCCGATCTGGGGGATTGACATGGCCTTTGACTATGACCTGTTCGTGATCGGCGGTGGATCGGGTGGGGTGCGAGCGGCGCGGATCGCCTCGGCCGAGGGCGGGGCACGGGTCGGGCTGGCCGAAGAAAGCCGGCTGGGGGGCACCTGCGTGATCCGCGGCTGCGTGCCCAAAAAGCTGATGGTCTATGCCGCAGGCTTTTCCGAATCGATGACCGAGGCGCGGGCCTTTGGCTGGGATGTTACCGCAGGCGTCTTTGACTGGCCCCGGTTCCGCAACAGGCTGGCTGCGGAACTGTCGCGCCTCGAAGCCGCCTACCGCGCCACCCTGACCGGTGCTGGCGTAGTGGTCCACGACAGCCGCGCAACTGTCCTCGACCCCCACACCGTTGCGCTGGCCGATGGCAAACATCTGACGGCCAAGCATATTCTGATCGCCACCGGCGGACAGCCCTTTGTGCCCGATCTGCCGGGGGTGGAACTTGCCGTCACCTCGAATGCGATGTTCGACCTTGCCGTGCTGCCCGAACGGGCGCTGGTGGTCGGCGGCGGCTATATCGCGTCGGAGTTTGCCTGCATCCTGCACGGGTTGGGGGTTCAGGTGACGCAATACTACCGAGGTGCGCAGATCCTGCGCGGCTTTGACGACGAGGCGCGCGGCCATGTCGCCAATGCGATGATCGCGCGCGGCATTGCCCTGCACTGCGGCACCGATGTGATGCGGCTGGAGCGGACGCCGACCGGCATCCGCGCCTTCGCCACAGACGGATCGGCCTGCGACGTCGACCTCGTTCTGTATGCCACAGGGCGGCGGCCCAACAGCGCAGGTCTGGGGCTCGAGGCGCTGGGTGTGGGCTTCGGGCGCAACGGGCAGATTGTCGTCGATGCCTACAGCCAGACTGCGGTGCCGTCGATCTATGCCGTCGGCGATGTGACGGACCGGGTCAACCTGACGCCGGTCGCGATCCGCGAGGGCCATGCGTTTGCCGATACGGTCTTTCGCGGCATCCCGACCCGGGCCGACCATGACCAGATCGCCTCGGCGGTCTTTACCAATCCCGAACTGGGCGCGGTCGGCCTGACCGAGGAAGCCGCCCGCGACCGCGGGCCTGTCGCGATCTATGTGGCGACGTTTCGCCCGATGCGCCAGGCCTTCGCAGGGGCCGCCGACCGGATGATGATGAAACTGGTGGTTGATGCCGACACCCGCCGGGTTCTGGGGTGCCACATCGTCGGGCCCGATGCGGGCGAAATGATCCAGCTTGTGGCCATCGCGATCAAGATGGGCGCCACCAAGGAGGATTTCGACCGCACCGTCGCCGTGCACCCGACAATGGCCGAGGAACTGGTCACGCTGCGAAAACCGGTGCGGCAGGGCTGAAGGTCGCACAGCAATCCTGACGAAGCGCTTGATTTTTGGCCCGTGATGCCCAGTTTACAGCGCGAGACGCAAATCAAAGGAAGACAGGTCAATGGCAGGTAGCGGAGGTCCGTGGGGCGGCAATGGCGGACCGGGCAAGGGTCCGGGCGACGACGACCGTGGCAGCGACAACCGTCGACCGGTCGGCGGTCGGCGGCCCGGCGAGGGCCCGCAGATGCCCGAGATCGACGAGTTGATGAAAAAGGGTCAGGAGCAACTGCGCGTCCTGATGGGCGGTCGCGGGCGTGGCAACAACAACGGCGGCGGCCGCGGGCCATTGGGCGGACCCCCGGGCGGGCCGATCGTCACCCGCAACGGGGTGATCCTCGGCGGGCTGGCGGCAGTTGCGGTGTGGGTTTTCATGTCATTCTATTCGGTCAGGCCGGAAGAACGCTCGGTCGAATTGTTCCTCGGCGAATTCAGCAACATCGGCAGTCCCGGCCTGAATTTCGCGCCGTGGCCCCTGGTCAAGGCGGAGATCGTTCAGGTGACGGGCGAACGATCAACCGACATCGGCACCGGCCTTGGCGGTCAGATGGACACCGGCCTGATGCTGACCCGGGATCAGAACATCGTCGACATCGAGTTTCAGGTGGTCTGGCGGGTGGCCGATCCGTCGCAATTCCTGTTCAACCTGTCGGACCCTGCGGACACGATCCGGGCGGTCAGCGAATCCGCGATGCGCGACATCATCGCGCGGTCCGAACTGTCGCCCATCCTAAACCGCGACCGGGGGGTGATCGCCAATGATGTGCGGGTGGCGGTGCAGGGCACGCTCGACAGCTACAAGGCCGGGATCAGCGTGGTGCGGGTGAACTTCGCCAAGGCGGCCCCACCGACCGAGGTGATCGACGCCTTCCGCGAAGTGCAGGCCGCTCAGCAAGAGCGGGTCCGGCTGGAGAACGAGTCCGACGCCTACGCCAACCGGGTGACGGCCGGCGCGCGGGGTGAAGCCGCCCGGCTGGCCGAGGAATCCGAAGCCTACCGCGCGCAGGTCGTGAACAACGCGCAAGGTGAGGCAAGCCGTTTTCTGTCGGTTTACAACGAATATGTGAAAGCGCCCGACGTCACCCGCAAACGGATGTATCTTGAAACCATGGAGCGCGTTCTGGGCGGCATGAACAAGGTCATCCTCGACGGCGTGACAACGGGCGAAGGCGGTCAGGGCGTCGTGCCCTTCCTGCCGCTGAACGAATTGAACCGACCGTCCCCTGCGGCCGCCGCAGCCGCCACCGGAGGCACCAACTGATGCGCCCGTTCATCATCCCCATCGCTGTTTTCGTGATCGTTGTCGGCATCCTGTCGTCGCTGTTCATCGTGGACGAGCGCGACAAGGCGCTGGTCCTGCAGTTCGGTCAGGTCAAGCAGGTCAGGGAAGAGCCCGGTCTCGGCTTCAAGATCCCGCTGATCCAGGAAGTTGTGCGCTATGACGGCCGTATCCTCAGCCTGCCGACCCCGCCGTTGGAAGTCACCATGTCCGACGACCGCCGCCTTGTGGTCGATGCCTTTGCCCGCTGGCAGATCATCGACCTCGTGCGGTTCCGCGAATCCGTCGGTGTCGTTGGGGTGGAGCGGGCGCAGCAGTTGCTGGCCGGCATCCTGAACAACGCCATCCCCGAAGTGCTGGGCAAGGTGCCGTCCAACCGCGTGCTGTCCGAAGACCGCACCGCCCTGATGAACCAGATCCGCGATATCGCCAAGCGCGAGGCGCAGTCGCTGGGGGTGGATGTGATCGACGTGCGCCTGACGCGCACCGACCTGCCGGAACAGAACCTGGCCGCGACTTATGGCCGGATGCGGGCAGAGCGTGAACGCGAGGCGGCAGACGAGATCGCGCGCGGCAACGAGGCCGCCAGCCGGGTCCGCGCCAGCGCTGACCGCACAGTGGTCGAACTGACCTCGGAGGCGCGCAAGAACGCCGAGGTGATCCGCGGCGAGGCGGACGCCGAGCGCAACGGCATCTATGCCGAGGCGTTCGGGCGGGACCCCGAGTTCTTTGCCTTCACCCGGTCGCTGACCAGCTATGAGCGTGCGCTGCAATCGGGCAACACCTCGATGGTGATGCAACCCGACAGCGAGTTCTTCGACTACCTGCGCAGCGAGCGGGCCCCGGATGTCCGCCCCGCCACTGCAACCCCTGCCACTGCAACCCCTGCACCCGCAACCCCGGCCGCCGCAACCCCTGCCGCCGCAACCCCGGCCGCCGCAACCCCGGCCGCCGCAACCCCTGCCACCGCAACCCCGGCCGCCGAAAGTCCCGCAGCGACGACCCCGGATGCGGCAGTCCCGACCGCTGCCCCCGCGTCGGTGCCGCCTGCGCCGGCCCCGGTGCCGTGACAGTTCTGCTGGCCCTCGGGCTGGTTCTGGTGGTCGAGGGGCTGGTGCTGGCACTGGCCCCTCGGCGTCTTGAACAGGTGCTGGCGGCATTGCTGGCACTGACCGTCGACCAGCGGCGCCAGTTCGGCCTGCTCGCCGTGGCTGGCGGCGTGACTCTGGTGGCAATCTCGCGCTGGCTGCAAGGCTGATGCGTTGCGCGGGCAGGCGCGGCGTTATAAACTTGTTCACGACGGCTTGACCCGGCGCGACGAGGTTTGCATTGCGCCAAGGCGGCCTTAGGTAATTAACACGACTTCTGCGCAGCTTCATGCCCGATGCCGCGCGACCTGTATGGAGAATGGAACGTCATGCGATCCGCCACCTTGTCTGTCCCCTTTGCCGCCCCCCGTGCTGCGGCCACCCGTCTGACACTGGCCCTTGGTCTGGGCGTGGCCCTCGCCCTGTCGCAGGCCCAGCAAGTCCATGCTTTCGGTGCGCCGGAAAGCTTTGCCGATCTCGCCGCGCAGATCAGCCCGTCGGTGGTCAATATCACCACGTCCGCTCTGGTCGCCGCCCCGGCCGAAAGCGGGCCGATGGTGCCCGAGGGCTCGCCCTTCGAAGACTTCTTCCGCGAGTTTCAGGACCGCAACGGCGACGGCAACCGCGAGCCCCGCCGCTCCGAGGCCCTGGGCTCGGGCTTCGTGATCTCGGCCGACGGCTACATCGTCACCAACAACCACGTGATCGAAGGCGCCGATCAGATTTCGATCGAGTTCTTCTCAGGCAAGCGGCTGGAGGCAAAACTCGTCGGCACCGACACCAAGACCGATATCGCGTTGCTGAAGGTTGAAAGCGAGACGCCGCTGCCGTTCGTGGCGTTCGGCGACAGCGATGCAATGCGGGTCGGTGACTGGGTCATGGCGATGGGCAACCCCTTGGGTCAGGGATTCTCGGTCTCGGCAGGGATCGTTTCGGCCCGCGGACGCGAGTTGTCGGGCACCTACGACGACTTCATCCAGACCGATGCCGCAATCAACAAGGGCAATTCGGGCGGGCCGCTGTTCAACATGCAGGGGCAGGTGGTCGGGGTGAACACCGCGATCCTGTCGCCGACCGGCGGGTCGATCGGGATCGGGTTCTCGATGGCCGCGAACGTGGTCACCAAAGTGGTGGGCCAGTTGCAGCAGTTCGGCGAGACACGGCGGGGTTGGCTGGGTGTGCGCATCCAGGATGTGACGCCGGATGTGGCAGAAGCCATCGGGCTGACCGAGGCCAAGGGCGCGCTGATCACCGATGTGCCCGAAGGCCCGGCGCGCGATGCCGGCATGCTGGCCGGCGACGTGATCCAGACCTTTGACGGCCAGCCGGTCAATGACACCCGCGATCTGGTGAACCGGGTGGCCGATGCGCCGATCGGCGAGGCGGTCGATGTGATCGTCCTGCGCGAGGGCAAGGTGGAAACCCTGCAAGTGACGTTGGGCCGTCGCGAAGATGCCGAGGCAGAAAGCACACCGGTCGCCGGAGTGCCCGCCCCGGCCCCGGCCGAAGCGGTGGTTCTGGGGATGACACTGATGCCGGTGACCCCCGAAACGGCGCAGGAACTTGGCCTCGATGCCGCGGCCAGCGGTCTGGTGGTCAGCAAGGTGGATCCTGCGTCCGAAGCCTATGCCAAGGGGTTGCGCGACGGCGATGTGATCACCGAAGCCGGACAGCAAAAGGTGGTGCGCATCAAGGATATCGAAGATCGGGTTACCGAGGCCCGCGATGCAGGGCGAAAGTCGCTGCTGTTGCTGGTGCGGCGCGGCGGCGATCCGCGGTTTGTCGCCCTGTCGCTGGATTAGGCAAAGCGGCGCTGCGGCAGGGGTTCCGGGCGACGGGGGTTCCGGCCCCTGCCAACCCGAGCCGGTGTCTTCAGATTGCGTCAAGCGCCGTTGAAATGATACCAAGCTCTTGCGCCGCAGCGAGCGACAATTGCGGGCTGTCAAGGCCGCGTTCGACCTGAAACCGGCGAACGGCCTCGGCTGTCGGCTGGTCGAAGGTCCCGGTCAGGGCCCGCCGGTACAGGCCGCGCGCCTTGAGCGCGCGTTGCAGGGTGGAAACAACCTCGACTGTCATTTCGTCTGGGCAGGGCGCGCGGAACCACACCTCTTCGCGGTCTTGCACGATCCGCTGCCGGGTGGTGCTGTGAAAGCTGGCAGGGGTGGTGATCTGACCCGCCGTATCGCGCACCTCTCGGGTCGCGAGAGCCTGTTCGGTGACAGTTTCGATGATGGCCGGTGTCACTTCGGTGGCCCAGCAGATGCCGTCGCCGCCGTCGGGCGGGCTCTGCCGCACCAGTTCGTCGGCGAGTTGGGCGCGGCTGGGTGGCTCGACCGCTGCGGTCTGGCAGGCGACCAGCAAAAGCCCCGCCACAAGGCAAACCGATGCGATGCCTGGAGGTCTGCGTGCCATGCGATTTGCCCGATGCCTGCCGCCCGATGCCTGCCGGTTGCGTTCCGGCAGCTTCTGCACACACCATAGCGGGAAACCGACCGGAACGGAAGTCTAAGGCTGATCGCTGGCGCGGACGCCGTCGGATTTGAAATCGGACCGCAGCAGGCGGTCGAGCAGGGGCGACAGATCCTCGATCTGTTCGGCCACCACATGCACCACGCCCGCCTCTCGCTGCAGCCGGCCAGTGACACGCAACAGGCGGCCGGCAATCACCGCCCGGCGAAACCGTTCAAAGACCGACGCCCAGACCACCACATTGGCCGTGCCCGTCTCGTCCTCGAGTGTGACAAAGATCACCCCCTTGGCGGTGCCCGGCCGCTGCCGGACCAGCACCAGCCCCGCCACACAGACCCGCGCCCCGGCCGGCGGCTCGGTCAGCCGCGCGGCGGGCAGGGCGGCGGGCGGGCGCGGCCAGGTGCCGGGGCGGGGTGTTGGGGTCAGCCAGTTTGCCATGATCAGAACGAAGGTAGAACATTTTGCCCGGCGCGCAAGGCCCCTGCCCACTGGCATACCGCTGCGATTTCCCCTATGTCGTCGGGAACACGGGCAGATGCGGGACAGGGCACGGCAATGGCGAAGATCACTTATGTGGAGTTTGGCGGCAAAGAGCATGTGGTCGAAGTGGCCAACGGCCTGACCGTGATGGAGGGCGCGCGCGACAACGGCATTCCGGGGATCGAGGCCGATTGCGGCGGTGCCTGCGCCTGTTCGACCTGTCATGTCTATGTCGATCCGGCGTGGGTCGACCGGCTGCCGAAGAAAGAAAGCATGGAGGAGGACATGCTGGATTTCGCATGGCAGCCCGATGCTGTCCGCTCGAGACTGACCTGCCAGTTGAAGGTGTCGGCGGCACTGGACGGCTTGCGGGTGCAGATGCCGCAAAAGCAGATCTGATGCGGATTCTCGGGTTGCTTGGCCTGCTCGCCACGCCCGTCGCCGCGGATGTCACGGCGGCCGTGCTGATCTTGCCCACTGACCGCTATGACCACGGCGTGTTGGGTGATGCGGTGGAATGGGGTGGGTTGCGGATCAGCGTAACCAAGGGCCCCGATCTGGTCGTCACTTTGCCGCAGACCCGGGTTTTCGAGGATGTCGAGGCACGGCTGGCCGATCTTGACGGGGACGGGCGGCGCGAGGTGGTGGTGGTTGAAACCGACATGGCACGCGGGGCTTCGCTGGCGGTCTATGACGGGGCCGGAAAACGGGCGGCGACCGCCTTTATCGGACAGACGCACCGCTGGCTTGCGCCAGCGGGTATTGGCGATTTCGACGGAGATGGGCGGGTGGAACTGGCCTATGTTGACCGTCCGCATCTGGCAAAGGAACTGGTGTTTGTACGGTATGCGCAGGGACGGTTGACCGAGATTGCCCGGGCCATCGGCTTTACCAACCATCGCATCGGGCAGGACCGCATTTCTGGCGGAGCCGTCCGCTGCGACGGCCGCGATGTGCTTCTGGTGGCCGACGCGGGCTGGACCCGCCGGATCGCCTTGCGGCTGGAGGCGGCAGAAGTGGTCGAGCGGGGCACCGCCCCCCTGCGCGACACCAGGCCGTGGCGGGCGGCGTGTCCGTGATCATTGACCCATAAGCGCCGGATCGAATGGGTAGCGGGTCAGGTTTTCATGCCCAGTTTCGGTGATCAGCACCTGATCTTCCAGCTTGATCGAGAAATCGCCACCCTCGGGTGACACCAGAGCCTCGACGCACAGGGTCATGCCGGGTTCCAGCACCGCGTCGAACGCGCCTTCGGTCCAGCCGTCGGGATAAGTCACATAGGGCCATTCGTCGCACAGGCCGACGCCGTGCATCCGGCAGGAATACTTGCCCCGATCGTATTGCGCGTCCAGCCGGTGGCCGCCGAACACCAGTTCCCGGATGCTGACGCCCGGTTTCAAGAGCGCCATGTTGGTGTCGATGTGATCGCGGGCGTGATGCATCGCGGACACCATCGCATTGGTCGGGCGCCGGTCGCCGATCCACCAGGTACGGGAGATGTCGATGCAGAACCCGTAAGCCCCGATCAGGTCGGTGTCGAAGGCGACGATCTCGTTGTTCTGGATTATGCGCGGGCCGCATTCCTGAAACCACGGGTTGGTGCGGGGGCCGGAGGCGAGCAGCCGTGTCTCGATCCACTCGCCGCCGCGCCGGATGTTTCCGGCGTGCAGTTCGGCCCAGACCGCGTTTTCGGACACCCCGCCGAGGGGAATGTCGCGCCGGGCGAAATCCTCCATCCCGGCGATGGCGGTTTCACAGGCGTGGTGGGCACAGCGCATCGCGGCGATATCGTCGGGACCCTTGATCGCGCGGGTGCGTTCCGTGACTTCCTCGCCTTCCATCACCGCAAAACCGATGGCTTCCAGCGCGCGCAAGCCGTGGACCATGATCTTGTCGACGGCGAGGCGTCGGTTGGTGCCGACATGCTCGCGCAGAATCTGGTCCACCTGAGCCGCGAAGGCCTTTGCCGCAGCCTCTCCCCGGTCGCCGGTGGAGTTGTAAAAGAAAGTGGCACCGGAGCGGAGTTCGCGGACCAAGGGGTTCAACGTCACCAGAAAGGGCGAATTCTTGTATTCCCACATCACCATATGCCCGTCAGCGCAGATCAGGCAGGCCCGGAACGGGTTGTGGGTGTTCCAGAGCTGCATGTTGGTGGTGTCGGTGGCATAGCGGATGTTCAAGGGATCATACAGCAGCAGCCCGCCATAATCGCGGTCGGTCAGCGCCTGCACCAGACGTTGCCAGCGATAGGTGCGCATCCGGCCGAGGTCCGGCAGCGTCAGGCCCGCAGCCGCCCACTCGGCGAAGGCCAGTTGCGTGGGGCCGATCTCGACCCGGTTGTTGTCGTTCGGGCTGCCGTCGGCGAGGGTTGTCCCCCGCGAGGGGTCGATCTTTCGGCGGTCGGAATAATGCTGGTTCATTGCGGTCCCCGAAGTTGGCACAGGGTTTCCGATCAGCCGCCCGTGGGCTGTTCCGCAGGCGACGGCCCATGTCGCAATTCCGGTTTCCGTCTGGCGCGCGACTGGGTAAAGGGGACGGATGACCCCGATCCTGCAATCCCGACTGCCGTTTGCGCCGTGGATGGACCCGCGCACCGCGCGTCTGCCCGGCGTGCTGCCGGTCGAGGCGGACGACTGGTTGCAACTGGACGATGCCTTTGCCGGGCAGATGGCGGAACGCGACCGGCTGATCGCCGGGCAGCCCGACATCGTGCATGCGATGCTGCCGCAGGGCATGGCGGCGGCCACCGAGCTTTACCACAGCGTGCTGGCGCGGCTGGCGCATGTGCCGGGATACCGGATGGCAACGGGCCGGGTGCAGCGGCCGGACGGGGCCGAGGTGGCGCTGGACCCGGTCCGCCCGCTCGCGACCCTCGGGCGGCTGGTGCAAGAGGACCTGTGCGTGATGGAGCGGGCCGGCGAAGAGCATATTCTGACCGGGGCATGTCTGTGCTTTCCCGCCAGTTGGAGCCTTTCTGAAAAGATCGGGCGGCCGCTGACCGGCATTCACACCCCGGTCGCCAGCTATGACGGCGACATCGCCCGCCGGGTGCAACGGATGTTCGACGCGATCCGGGTGGAGCAGCCGTTGTGGCGGATGAATGCGCTGGTCTACGTCGACCCCAGCCTGCACCAACCCCGGCGCGAGGCCGACCCGCGCACCGACCGGCGTGGCGGGGTCTATCTGCGGGCCGAGCGGCAGTGTTTTGTCAAGTTGCCGCAGACCCGCGCTGTGGTGTTTTCGATCCACACCTATGTGGTGCGGACCGAGACCCTGACACAGGCCGAACGCGACGGGCTGGTCGAGGCACGGCTTTGACCCGGCCGTGCCCGATGCGGTAAGACCCCGGCCATTGCCGCGATCTGCCGGGCGAGCGGTGTATGTGACAGGGCGAGCAGCGCGCCCGTCATTCCCATCGCACGCGCCGAGAACGTGACACCAGTGCCTTTCAGCAGGCTGTAGGTCATCACCGTCGCCCCCAAAGGCAGCCAGACCATGATCAGGGTGGCGTTCATCGCCTGCGCCGCAAGGCGCATCTGGACGGTCTCGGGCGGCACGTCGGGGTCCGGGTAAAGCGCCGCGCGCAGGCGGTGCAGGTCGGCATCTCGCGGTTTCGCCAGGTCCGTGCGGTCGATGACCGGCGGCGGCGGGGCCAGCACGATCTGGCGGCCCGGGCGCAGGGCAACGGGTTCTGGCCCGGCGGCGGTTTCACTGGAGCCGACAATTTGCACCGGTTGCGCGGGCAAGACCTCGTTCAGCGGCGGCAAGGCGTCGAACAGGGCATCCACCAGATCGGCCTGCATCGGGGCGGCCATCTGATGCCACAGCACGGCGTCGGGCGGGTATCGGGTCTGGATCCGCTCGACGATCCGGCTGCACAGCACCTCATGCGCCGGATCAGTGACAGCCGGGGCCGCGCCCGGCATCGGGCCCACCGACACCAGCAGCGATCCGGCCTTCCCGGCTGCGGTATCATCGGACCAGCCAAGCGCGCTCCGCGTGTCGCCGACGTCGAACAGCACCACATCCTCGCAATCCCATCTGATGCGCAGCGTGCTGTTGCGCAGCCTGGTGAGCAGGGTTTCCAACTCTCCCACCACGCGGGCGAAGTTGACGCAACGGGGATCGGCATACAAAGCCTGGGCAATCGTACTCATTGCGACATCTGACATGGCATCTATCCGCTGCCGGTTGCAGAGACGATGCCGGCCAATTGTGCCAGATCTGCGAACAGACTGTGGCCACGAAAAGGTTCAACACAAATTTTACGGAATCGAACCGGCAGGCTGGCGGGGCTTGCGCCGGGGGGTCACGACCAGGTGCGCAGGTCTTCGCCGTCGAGATGCAGCAGGGTGGCGCGCAGCATCCCCAAGGGCAGGATCAACCCCGTGCTGACCCAGGCCACCAGCCCGGCACTCAGCCCGAACGCCCGCGCGCGAAGCCGTTCGCCGCTGGTCGGGTCGCGCGTTTCGGGCGGCGACAGGGGGACGTGGCGGGTCAGGATGGCAAGGCGGCTTTGGCGCTCTGCGGGTTCCGGGGTTCCATGCCGCAGCGTCGGATGACCGGGGGCAACCGGGCCGCCGAGTTCGGCAATCATCGCCCGGATCGCGGCAATTGTGGGGGCATCGAAATCGGGCGCGTGGCGGGCGGGTCCGGGGGCGGCCGCGACAACGGGTGCGGCCGCGACAACGGGTGCGGCCACGGGTGCGGCCACGGGTTGGGGATCGGGTGGGGACTCCGGTTGGAATTCGGGTTGGAATTCTGGTCGGGACTCGGCCAGACGCATGACGGCAATCCGGCGAGGCCGGGGCGGAATCGGCCCGGGGTGTTCGCGCAACAGATCGGGATAGGCCGGGGCTTCGGCGACGGGCGGCGGCGGCACGGCCACATCCGCCGCAGCCGCCAGGAACGCGGCACCCCAGACAATCCCGACCGACACCGTGCTGCGCGACGGCAAAGCCCGCCCGACCCGGCCGCTAGCGGACGCCAGCCGCGGGCCAAGCGTATTGCCGGCCATCCATTCCGCTGCCAGCCCCAACCGGCCCGCCGACCACAGCAGCGCCGGTCGTGCCGCCCGGCGCGACTGCACCAGACTGACCCGCGCAAAGCCCCGAAGGTCAAAAGGCGGCCTCTGGCTGCCGTCGACCCACAGCTTCGGGCGGCCGGACTTCGACGCGGCATCGGGCTGCGGGGCGGGCGGGCGGTTGAACGACATGGTCCGGCGATCTGTTGGGAAGGTCAGAGATGACCATGGCCGATCCCGCGGGCGGCAACGCGGCGAGATCATGGCAATCCTGCGGCGACCGCCCCCGCAAGACGAAAGGCCGCCCGGTCAGGGGCGGCCCTTGCCTCGTTGATCGGATCTGGCGATCAGCAGGAATAGTACATCTGATACTCGATCGGATGCGGCGTATGCTCGTAGGCGTACACCTCTTCCCACTTCAGCGCCATGTAGCCTTCGAGCTGGTCCTTGGTGAACACGTCGCCCAGCAACAGGAAGTCGTGATCTTTCTCCAACTCCTCCAGCGCCTCGCGCAACGAGCCGCAAACGGTCGGGATTGCGGCCAGTTCCTCGGGCGGCAGATCGTACAGGTCCTTGTCCGATGCCGGGCCGGGGTCGATCCTGTTCATGATGCCGTCCAGACCGGCCATCAGCAAGGCTGCGAACGCCAGATAGGGGTTGGCCGCCGGATCGGGGAACCGGGCCTCGACGCGCTTGGCTTTCGGGCTTTCGGTCCAAGGAATACGCACGCAGCCCGACCGGTTGCGGGCCGAATAGGCGCGCAGCACCGGGGCCTCGAAGCCGGGGATCAGGCGCTTGTAGCTGTTGGTTGTTGGATTGGTGATCGCGTTCAGCGCCTTGGCATGTTTCAGGATGCCGCCGATGAAATACAGCGCGTCCTGGCTGAGGTCGGCGTATTTGTCGCCGGCAAACAGAGGTTTGCCGTCTTTCCAGATCGACATGTTCACATGCATGCCCGAGCCGTTGTCGCCCTTCATCGGTTTGGGCATGAAGGTGACGGTCTTGCCGTAGGCATGTGCCACGTTGTGGATCACGTACTTGTACTTCTGGATGTTGTCGGCCTGTTCGACCAGCCCGCCAAAGATCATGCCCAACTCGTGCTGGCAGGTCGCGACCTCGTGGTGATGCTTGTCGACCCTGATGCCCATCCGCTTCATCGTGGACAGCATCTCGCCGCGCAGATCGTGGGCTTCGTCGACCGGATTGACCGGGAAATACCCGCCCTTGTGACCGGCGATATGGCCGTGGTTGCCGCCCTCGCGCACCGTGTCGGTGTTCCACGCCGCGCCCTCGGCGTCGATCTCATAGGACACCTTGCGCGGGGTGACGGCATAGCGGACATCGTCGAAGATGAAGAATTCGGCTTCGGGGCCGCAATAGAACGCATCGCCGACGCCCGAGGATTTCAGATAGGCCTCGGCCTTCAGCGCGGTCTGGCGCGGGCAGCGGCTGTAGGCCTCGTTGGTGTCGGGTTCGACCACGACGCAATGCACGCACATGGTCTTTTCGGCATAGAACGGGTCGATGTAAACCGAGCTTGCGTCCGGGATCAGTTTCATGTCGGACTGGTCGATCGACTTCCACCCGGCAATCGACGAGCCGTCGAACATGAAGCCTTCCTCGAAGAAGTCCTCGTCCACCAGATCGGCCACCAGCGTCACATGCTGAAGCTTGCCCTTGGGGTCGGTAAAGCGGATGTCGACATATTCGACTTCCTCGTCCTTCATCAGTTTCAGAGCATTGCTGACTGCGCTCATCATGACGCCTTTTCGTTCGGGTTGCGGTTGAGGCTTGCGCCCGGTGTTTTGTGAGCGGTGTTCTGAGAGCGGTGTTCTGTAAGCGCTCAGATCGCGTCGTCGCCGATTTCGCCGGTGCGGATGCGGATGGCCTGTTCGACGGTCGAGACGAAAATCTTGCCGTCGCCGATCTTGTCGGTGCGGGCGGCGGCCACGATGGCCTCGATGGCCGCATCGACCATGTCATCGGCAAGGACGACCTCGATCTTCACCTTTGGCAGGAAATCGACGACATATTCGGCACCGCGGTACAGTTCGGTATGACCCTTCTGGCGGCCAAAGCCCTTGACCTCGGTCACCGACAGGCCCTGAATGCCGGCTTCTTGCAGGGCCTCTTTGACCTCATCCAGCTTGAACGGCTTGATGATCGCCTCGATCTTTTTCATCGGCCGACTCCCCCGGGGACGGTATCTGTTGGCTGTCAGTGACCATTTCCGTGTGGTGGGGACAATTGGCGAGGGAAGGGATGCGGCAGCGCGGGGCGGGAATCTGGGCGCTGAGGTGAAAACAAGGGCGTCACGCTTATAAAATAGGCATCTTGAGAAGGGGAGTTGATCCAATATGACAGAATTGCTGACGGCTGCCCAAATGCGCGCCATCGAGGCGTCGGCGATTGCCTCGGGCGAAGTGACGGACCTCGCGTTGATGGAGCGCGCCGGGCGGGGCGTGATGGAGGCGGTGTTCGAGGAGTGGCCGGAATTGGCGTCCGGGTCACACCGCGCCGAGGTGCTGTGCGGCCCCGGCAACAACGGCGGCGACGGGTTCGTGGTGGCGCGGTTGCTCAGGGAGTGCGGGTGGGAAGTGGCGGTGTTTCTGATCGGTCTTGCGGAACGACAACCCCCGTCAGCGGCTGAAGCACGTCGGCGTTGGACATCAGCTGGCGGTGACGTTGCGGATCTGGCCCGTGAACACGGCCAAAGTTCGACGCAACTGCGTGTTTCAGATCTTCTGGTCGATGCGATGTTCGGTACGGGGTTGTCGCGTCCGATGCCGGCACCGGCATCGCGGGCCTGCAACCACCGGGCAAGGCATCGGGTCTCGATTGACTTGCCGTCCGGGCTTTGCAGCGACAGCGGTCGCAGGATCGTTGAAACCGGGGAGGATCAGGTTTTCCAAGCCGATCTCGTCGTGACCTTCCAGAGGAACAAGTTGGGGCATTTTCTTGGTGACGGCCCGGATCTCTGCACAAAGGTCGTGGTGAAGGATATTGGTCTCGATGTGTCGGATCGACCGACCGATCGGGTATCCACCGACGGCGAGAAATCCGTGGTCAAGAATGAACCGGAGCCGGGGCATTTCAAGAAGACGGCGAGACTTCACAAATACGCTCATGGCCACGCCCTCATCCTTTCCGGTCCCTCTGGCCGAGGTGGCGCGGCAAGGCTGTCTGCCCGGGGGGCGATCAGGATCGGGGCGGGGGTGGTGACGGTTGGCAGCCCTGCTGACGCGCTGGCCGAGCATTCGGCGCGGCTGGATGCGATCATGCTGCGAAGAATGGAGGATGCGGGGGCGCTGGCGGAGCTGCTGGCGGACAAGCGGATCAATGCGGTGTGTCTCGGGCCGGGGCTGGGGCTGGACGGGCGGGCGGCGGAGTTGGTCAAAGAGGTGCTTGCGGGGCGGCGTGAACCCCGCGCAACGGTGCTGGATGCGGATGCGTTGACGGCGCTGGCAGAGCAGCCGGACCTGTTTGCGCTGCTGCACGAGCGCTGTGTCTTGACACCGCATGCAGGCGAATTCGCGCGTCTGTTTCCCGACATTGCCGCAAAACTCGCAGCCCCCGCCACGACCGGACCCGCCTGTTCCAAGGTGGACGCCACGCGCGAAGCGGCGGCGCGGGCGGGGTGCGTGGTGCTGTTCAAAGGGGCGGATACGGTGATTGCGGGTCCCTCGGGGCGGTGCAGCATCAATTCGGCGGCGTACGACCGCGCGGCACCCTGGCTTGCCACGGCGGGGTCGGGCGATGTGCTTGCGGGGTTCATCGCGGGGCTGCTGGCGCGGGGGTTCCACCCGATGCAGGCGGCGGAAGGTGCAGCCTGGCTGCATGTGGAATGCGCGCGGTCGTTCGGGCCGGGGCTGATTGCCGAGGACCTGCCCGAGGAACTTCCCAGGGTGTTTCGCTCGCTGGGGCTTTAGGCCAGCGCGGGTTCAGCCGAGCAGCCGAGTTCGAGGCCGCTGGCATAGATGACCTCGGGCAGGTCGAAATACAGGGTGAACAATCGCAGGTCCGGCACGACCACGCAACGGACCGACCGGCCATCGACCAGCCGACCGGCCGGGACCATCGCGGTTGCCGCCCCGAACAGCGCCTTGGCGCGCCAGTCGCGGATGAGGACCGGTTGCCCGGGAGTCAGCAGGATTTCGGCCGCGGGCCGCCCGACCCCCAGCATGTCGGTCCCGACACTGACCATCGCGGCGTCGGTCAGGGCGCGGCAGGTCACGCCGCGCAGCACCCGCAATCCGGCCCGGGTCACGATCCGGTCACCGAGACCCAGATACTCCACCGGCAGAACCCCGTCCGCGGTCAACACCTCGGTCCCCGCCCCCAGACCATGAGGGATCAGCGACACCACGCCCGCCGTCTTGAAAGCCATCTGCGCCATCTGCCTGCCCCGATCTTGCTGCTCGATCTTTTTTGACCGAGATTACGTCAAGATTGGGTTAACCGCGAGACGTTTTCGGTACCCTTTGCGCTCGCACGTCCAAGGGTGATTTGGTACAACACTGCCGATGCGGGTGTGGCGAAATGGCAGACGCACCAGATTTAGGTTCTGGCGCCGCAAGGCGTGGGGGTTCAAGTCCCTTCACCCGCACCACCGGCTTTTGACCTTGCGCAACCCCCGATCCGCCCCTAGAAGGACGCCTGATTTAGCCAAGGCCGCGTCGCGTGGCCCGGAAAGACGTGGGAGAACGCCGCAATGCAGGTCACCGAGACCCTGAACGAAGGTCTGAAACGCAGCTACACCATCACGGTGCCGGCCGCGGAACTGGAAGCCAAGGTCAAGGAAAAGCTGGTCGAGGCGCAACCCGGCATCGAAATGAAGGGCTTTCGCAAAGGCAAGGTTCCCATGGCCATGCTGCGCAAGCAATTCGGGCCGAAACTGATCGGCGATGCGATGCAGGCGGCGATCGACGCCGCGATGAAGGGGCATTTCGATACCAGCGGCGACCGCCCGGCCTTGCAGCCCGAAATCAGGATGGTCGGCGGCGAAACCTGGAAAGAGGGTCAGGATGTGGTCGTCGAGATGGTCTACGAGACCCTGCCGCCGATCCCGTCGCTCGATGCCTCGGAGGTCGTGCTTGACCGGCTGATCGTCAAGGCGGATGCGGCGGCTGTTGACGAAGCGCTGGCCAGTCTTGCCGCTTCGGCGCAGTCGTTCGAGGACCGCGAGGCCGGGGGCAAGGCGGAAGACGGCGATCAGGTAGTGATCGATTTCCGCGGTTCGGTTGACGGCGTCGATTTCGAGGGGGGGACCGGTACGGATTATCCGCTGGTCCTCGGGTCCAACAGCTTTATCCCCGGGTTCGAGGCGCAACTGGTAGGGGCGGCGGCCGCCGATGCCGTCACCGTGACCGTGACCTTCCCCGAGGCTTACGGCGCGGCGCAAATGGCGGGCAAGGAAGCGGTCTTTGCCTGCACGCTCAAGGCGGTCAGGGCGCCGGTCGCAGCCAGCCTCGATGACGAGATGGCCAGGAAGTTCGGCGCCGAAGATCTCGGAACCCTGCGCACCCAGATCGCCGACCGTCTGGAGGCCGAATACAAGGGCGCGGCCCGGGCGGTGATGAAGCGGGCGTTGCTGGACCAGTTGGATACGATGGTGACCTTTGACCTGCCCGCAGCGCTGGTCGAGGCCGAGGCCAGCCAGATCGCGCATCAGTTGTGGCACGAAGACAATCCGCAGGTGCAGGGTCACAACCACGACCACATCGACACCTCGGACGAGCATCGCAGTCTGGCGGTCCGCCGGGTGCGGCTGGGGCTGTTGCTGGCCGACATCGGGCGCAAGGCCGAGGTCACCGTATCGGATGCCGAGATGACACAGGCCGTGCTGGCGCAGGCCCGGCAGTACCCGGGGCAGGAGCGGCAGTATTTCGAGTTCGTTCAGAAGAACCAGCAGGTGCAGCAGCAACTGCGCGCACCGATCTTTGAAGACAAGGTGGTCGATTTCATCGTGGCCGGGGCCAGGGTGACCGACAAGGAAATCACCAAGGATGAACTGCAGAGCTATATCGAAGCGCTCGACGAACTCTGATCGCCTCAGCCGACCACGGCAGGGCCGCGCCTCACAGCGCGGCCTTTGCTATTGAGCGGGTTGCCGCGCGCCCTCGTCCTCGGCGCGCAGCACATACAGCCCCGCCGCGATGATCACCGCGATCCCGACCCAACCCAGGGCGTCGGGCAGATCCCCCCAGACCAGCCATCCCCACATCAGGCCCCAAAAGGCAAAAGAGAACTCGAAAGGCGCCACAATCGAATTCTGCCCGATCCGGTAGGCCTGCGTCAGCAGGGTCAGGCCCACGGCGGCAATCGCCCCGCACGCGCACATCAACGCCAGATCGAGCATGGTCGGCCAAGCCCAACCGCGCGTCAGAAAGGCGAGACTTGGGTGCGTGTCCCCAACATGCTGGCCGCTGCCGTAATAGGCCGAAAGCCCCGCCGCACAGATCAGAAACGCCATGTTGCCCCAGAACGCCATGGCCGCTGCACTGTCGCGCGTGCCCATCGTGCGCGCCAGGATCATCGACACCGCATAGGCAAACCCACAGAAGATCGGCAGCAACGCCGCCCAGTCGAACAGCGTGCCCCCCGGTCGCACCATGATGACCACCCCCGCAAACCCCGCCCCCACTGCCAGCCACCGCCGCGTCGACACCTTCTCGCGCAGCATCACCACCGACAGAACCGTGATGATCAGCGGCGCGGTGAAATACAGCGACACCGTTGTCGCCATCGGCAGCGCCGCCAGCGCAAGATAATACGCCGTGTAGGCCGAAAAGTTCAGCAAGCCCCGCCCCAGCATCGCAGGCCAGCGCGGGCTCAGCAGCGAGCGCAACGTGCCGTCGAACCACCAGACGATTGCCAGCATGAACGGAATCGCCGTCAGGCTGCGCAGGACCATCGCCTGATGCAGCGGATAGGCCTCCGATATCAGCTTCAGGATCAAATCCTGCACCGAAAACACCGCGATGCCGATCAGGAGGCAGAAAATGCCCGTGCGATTGTCCTGGTGGCGGGTCGTCGACATCGCAGGACCTTCGCTTGGGACGTCCTGCGAGGCTACGCAGGGCAGATGCGGTCTTCTTGGGCGTTTCCGACATTGGCACGCCAATGCGCGGCGCGATCTGTCCGGGCAGGCGCGGTTGATCCGGCACCCGGTCGGGGCGCAGGACGGCTCATGCCGGCAAGGAAAAACCGCGCGAGGTCGCCCCCGCGCGGGTCTTGACCCTGAAAACGATCAACGTTCGTCGCGCGGGTCGAAATCGTTGGCCGCGCCGATGTCGTCGAACAGTTCCGCGATCTCGAAATCGGCGGCGGCCTCGGCTTCGGCGGCCAGGTCCTGAATCGACTTGCCCGACGCCTGCAGGGTGGCCTCTTCGACCGAACGGGCCACGTTCAGCTTGACCTTGACCGACACTTCGGGGTGCAGCACGACCGTCACGGTGTGGATGCCCAGTTCCTTGATCGGGCGGTCCAGAACGATCTGGCCGCGGTTGACGGTAAAGCCCGCCTCGATGGCCGCCTCGGCCGCGTCCCGCGTGGTGACCGAGCCGTAAAGCGCTCCGGCGTCCGACGCCGAGCGGATCACGACAAACACCTGACCGTCGAGTTTCGCACCGACGACTTCGGATTCCTTGCGGGTTTCCAGATTGGTGACTTCCAGTTGAATCTTCTTGGCCTCGAACGACTGGATGTTGCCTGCGTTGGCACGCAGGGCCTTGCCTTGCGGCAACAGGTAGTTGCGGGCGTAGCCGTCCTTGACGGAAACGACTTCCCCCATCTGGCCCAGTTTGGCCACGCGTTGCAAAAGAATGACCTGCATCGTTATCCCCTCACTTCACGGCATAGGGCAGCAAGGCAAGAAAGCGCGCGCGCTTGATCGCCCGGGCCAGTTCGCGCTGCTTGATCGCCGACACGGCGGTGATCCGCGAGGGCACGATCTTGCCACGCTCGGAGATGTACCGCTGCAACAGGCGGGTGTCCTTGTAGTCGATGGCCGGCGCATTGTCGCCCGAGAACGGGCAGACCTTGCGGCGGCGGAAAAACGGTTTGTTCGCCATGGGTTATCCTTTCTGCCCGATCAACGACGCGGCGCGCCGCCAAAGCCGCCGCCGCCGCCGGCGCCCCCGCGGTCGCCGCCAAAGCCGCCACCCCCGGCGCGATCCCCGCCCCGGTCACCGCCAAAGCCGCCGCGATCCCCGCCCCGGTCGGGACGGTCGCCAAAGCTGCGCTCGCGCCGCTCGCCGCCGCCGAACCCGCCTTCGGGCCGGTCGCCGCGCTCGCGGTCGTCGCGTTTCTGCATCTGCACCGACGGGCCTTCGCCATGTGCATCGACCTTGATGGTCAGAATGCGCATAACGTCGTCATGCAGACCCATCAGGCGTTCCATTTCCTGCACGGCGGCCGAGGGGGCATCCGATTTCAGAAAGGCATAATGGCCCTTGCGGTTCTTGTTGATCTTGTAGGCCATCGTCTTGACGCCCCAGTATTCGTGTTCGACGATCTTGCCACCGTTGTCCGCGATCACGGTCGAGAAGTGTTCGATAAGGCCTTCGGCTTGCGTATTGGACAAGTCCTGACGCGCAATGAAAACATGCTCGTAAAGCGGCATGCGGTCTCCGTTTCTGTCAGGCGCACTTCAAAGGACGGGCCAGGACCCTTTCCGCTGCCCGCCCACGAGAGGCTGCGCCGGTGCGTGGAATTGCGGAAAGGATGCGGCCTTATACAGAAGTGCGACCCCGATGCAAGCGCCGGATCGGGCCGTGCCGGGTTTTACAGACCGCGATCAGCGCCGCATGGCCGGACCAGGGGGTAAGGGCACGCCGCGGCGGGGCCCCAAATGTTCGGCAGCGAACAGCGGCTGTTCGCGCGTGGCGAATTGACGATCAGAGCAGGCTTGCCCTAAGTGGGCCCACCTGCAGCCCTGACCCTCGGAGTACTCCATGATCCGCCTTGCCCCGTTTGCCATCGCCACCTTGCTGGCCGCACCGGCCCTTGCTGCGCCGGAAAAATACACGCTTGACAGCAGCCATGCCCAGATCGTGTTCACCTACGACCACCTTGGATATTCGACCGGCTACGGGATGTTCTCGGGCTTTGCCGGCGAAGTGATGTTCGACAAGGCGGCCCCCGCCGCCTCGTCCGTCACCGTGTCGTTTCCGGTCAAGTCGATGCTGACCGGTTGGGAAGCCCGCTTCCAGCATTTCATGTCTCCGGATTTCTTTGACGCGGCAGACGATGAAAGTGTGACGTTCACCTCGACGGCCGTCGAACTGACGGGCGAGAAAACCGGCCGGATCACCGGCGATCTGACGCTGAACGGGGTGACCAAGGCGGTTGTGCTCGAAGCGGTGCTGAACACCGAAGGGGCCTATCCGCTGCCGCCCTTCGAGGGTAAACCGGCCCTCGGGTTCAGCGCCACCACCACGCTGTTGCGCAGCGATTTCAACCTTGGCAACTTCGCGCCGTTCATCAGCGACGAGGTGCAGGTCCAGATGTCGTTCGAGGCGATGGCGCTGGAGTGACCCTGACCCCGGCCCGCCCCAACGCCGCTCGGACCGGTCCGGGCGGCGTTTTCACGGGCGGCGACGGCATGGGCGGCGGTCACGGCACCCGCTGCGCCGCAAGGTCAACCCTGATGCCGACGACATGCCCGACGGATGCGGTGTCGGGATAGGATTCGGCGATCTTGTAGTCACGGCGGTCGATCGTGGTGCTGCCGGTCATCGTGGCCTTGCCGTCCGCGATCTGCAGGGTAAACGGCAATTGCAGCGGCAGGCTGATGCCGCGCAGCGTCAGACTGCCGTCGGCCAGAAACGTTCCGGCTGTTGCCGGATCGGGCGTAATGGCGGCCTGAAAGGTCGCAGTGGGAAAGTCGAGCGTGTTGAAGAACTCGGTCGTTTTGGCCTGCGTGGTGACCGATCCAAGCGTCAGGCTGGTGGTGTCGATGCTGACGCTGACCGACCCGGTGCCTGCAGCCTCGTCAAAGCGGATGTCGGCGGACCAGGCGGCAAAACTGCCCGCTACATCGGTGCCCATCTGGGCGATGCTAAAGACCAGCGTGCCCTCGGTCACCTGCCAGTTTCCCGCCGCCGGGGCCACGGTTCCGGCCGAGGCCGTTTCGGCAGGTCCGGCGATTGTGAAGGCCAGCGCCGCCCCCGCGACGTAAACCGACAAAGCGATGATCGCGGGCAGAACGTGCCGTCCGGCGGCGGTTCGCGGAGCGGCCTGCGTGCCGCGCCACATCCGCAGCAAGGTCGCGTCGCGGTCGACCAGATGGTGCTTGAACGCCCCGGCGATGTGCAGGATCACCGAGGCCACCAGAAGTTTGGTGAACACCCAGTGCAAGGCGGCTGCCATGTTGGCCACTGCTTCGGATTTCGGGACCAGCGGCAAATCCTGCCCCAGCGGCCACAGGATCGGGGCAAAGCCGCTGACGGCGGCATGATGCACCCAGCCCGTCAGGGGTACGGCCAGCAGCGAGATGTAAAGCATCCAGTGCACCGCCTCGGCAAGCGCGGTTTCCAGCCGCCGTTCAGGGTGCAATCCTGCCGGGCGGGTCTGGGTCAGCGCCCAGCCGATGCGCAGGGCCGCCACCAGGAATGCGGCAATCCCCACGGTCTTGTGGATCGAGAAAAGCTGCGCTTTCTGCGCCAGTGCCTGCGCCGTGTCATATGGCAGGCGGTTGGCGATGGCGCCAAGGGGGATCGCGGTCACGATCAGCAGGGCGGTCAGCCAATGCAGGGCGCGGGTCAGGCTGCCGAACCGGGCAGAGGTGTTGGTCAGGGGCATTGCACTCTCCGAAAGCCGCGATATGTCCAATCTAGCACGCCGGTGGCGGGCGCGCCGAGGCAAAGCGGCGCACATCGGCTGTGCGCCGGACCGCGCCCGACTGCGCGCCCGATTACGCGTCGGACTGCGCCGGGGCGCGCCCGACCGCGCGCCCGACCGCGCGCCCGACCGCGCGCCCGACCGCGCGCCGGACCGCGCGCCGGACCGCGCGCCGGACCGCGCGCCGGACCGCGCGCCCGACCGCGCGCCCGACCGCGCGCCCGATCGCGCCGGACCGCCCGCCCGACTGCGCGCGGGTTGCGCGCAAGGTCCGGTCACGCTAAGCGAAAAGGCCAGATCACGGAGGATCACCATGAGCCGCGCATTCGTCTTTCCCGGGCAAGGTGCCCAAGCCATCGGCATGGGTCGCGCGCTGGCAAAGGCCTATCCTGCGGCGCAGGCGGTGTTCGACGCGGTGGACGATGCGCTGGACCAGCGGTTGTCGGTGCTGATCTGGGAGGGGGACATCGCCGATCTGACCCTGACGCAGAACGCGCAGCCGGCGCTGATGGCGACCTCGATGGCGGCGCTCGCAGCCCTGGAGGCGGAGGGGCTGGGAATGGCTGGCGTGGCCTTCGTGGCCGGGCATTCGCTGGGGGAGTATTCGGCGCTGTGTGCGGCGGGGTCGCTGGGGCTTGCCGACACCGCACGGCTGCTGCGGGTGCGCGGGCAGGCAATGCAGGCGGCCGTGCCGGTCGGGGTCGGGGCGATGGCGGCACTGCTGGGCCTCGACCTTGCCGCTGCCAGCGACGTGGCAGCCGAAGCAGCGCAGGGCGAGGTCTGTCAGGCGGCCAACGACAACGATCCGGCGCAGGTCGTGATCTCGGGCCACACCGGCGCGGTCGAGCGGGCGATTGCAATCGCCCTGGCAAAGGGGGCCAGACGGGCCCTGTTGCTGCCGGTGTCGGCCCCGTTTCACTGCGGTCTGATGCAGCCTGCCGCTGCCGTGATGGCTGAGGCGCTGGCAGCCGTGGTGATCGCCGCGCCACTGGTGCCGGTGGTGGTCAACGTGCGCGCCGAGGCGGTGACCGAACCCGACCGGATCCGGGCTTTGCTGGTGGCGCAGGTGACGGGCATGGTGCGCTGGCGCGAAAGTGTCCTGTGGATGGCGGGGGCGGGGGTGACCGAGGCCTGGGAGGTCGGCGCGGGCAAGGCGCTGTCGGGCATGATCAGGCGGACCGCGCCGGGTGTCGCCACGCGCGCTGTCGGCACGCCGGAAGATGTGGGCGCGGCGCGAGGGTGACCGACCTCGGATGTGGCGCGCGGGGAGATTGGAGGTCCGAACCGGCGAGGCGGGGTTCCGGCGGCGTGTGCCCGTATGGCGCGGGGTTGGCGGGGCTGCTATGACGCAAGACAGGCGAATCCGGGGGGCGGGATGTTCGATCTGACGGGGAAATGCGCGTTGGTCACCGGGGCTTCCGGCGGGATCGGGGCCGAGGTGGCCCGTGCGCTGCACGGGGCAGGGGCACTGGTCGGGTTGTCGGGCACGAGGCTGCCCCCGCTCGAGGCGCTGGCAGCGGAACTGGGCAACCGGGCGCATGTGCTGCCCTGCGATCTGTCCGATCCGGTGGCGGTCGAGGGACTGGTCAAGCAGGCCGTCGCGGCGATGGGGGCTGTCGATATTCTGGTGAACAATGCCGGGGTCACCCGCGACGGCCTGATGCTGCGGATGTCGGATGACGACTGGAGTGCGGTGATCGCGGTCAATCTGACTGCCACGTTCCGGCTGTGCCGCGCGGCGCTGCGCGGCATGATGAAGGCCCGGTGGGGACGGATCATCAACATCACCTCGGTGGTGGCGCAATCGGGCAATCCGGGTCAGGCGAACTATGCCGCTGCCAAGGCGGGCATCGTGGGGATGTCGAAGAGCCTTGCGCAAGAGGTGGGCAGCCGGGGCATCACGGTGAACTGTGTGGCCCCGGGGCTGATCGGCACCGCGATGACCGACGCCCTGACCGACGAGCAAAAGGCCCGCATCCTGCAGGTCATCCCGGTCGGCCGGATGGGGATGCCGCAGGAGGTGGCCGCCGGTGTGGTGTATCTGGCCAGCCCCGAGGCGGCCTATGTCACCGGGGCCACGCTGGACATCAATGGCGGCGGCGACATGCTGTGATTGGCCTGTTGCCATGTCCGGTGCCGCTTGCTATAGGCCCGCGACATGACGCGACAGGCCTTTGGGCTCAGGCGGGAAACAGGGCCGAACAGGGCCGCAACGACCGCCGGGCATCCGGCACAACGGTGGAAAAGGAACGGACATGAGCGACATCGCGGACCGCGTGAAGAAGATCGTCGTCGAACATCTGGGCGTCGAGGGCGAGAAGGTTGTCGAAAACGCCTCGTTCATCGACGATCTGGGCGCGGACAGCCTCGACACGGTCGAACTGGTGATGGCCTTCGAGGAAGAGTTCGGCATCGAGATCCCCGATGACGCCGCCGAAACCATCCAGACCTTCGGCGACGCCGTGAAGTTCATCACCGAAGCCGCCTGAGGGTTTCGACGCTGCGGATCGAGGGCATCCTTCGGGGTGCCCTTTTGCGTTTCCGGTTGCCATCGGGCCGGCTTGGCGACAATGATCGCCCAACGCCGGAGGATCGCGAATGCCCCCTTTCAATCAACCGCTTGGCGGCAACGACATGCCACGGTTCGGCGGGCCGGCCACGATGATGCGCCTGCCCTCGCAGCCCACTGCCGACGGGCTGAACGTCGCGTTTGTCGGGGTGCCGATGGACCATGGCACGTCGAACCGTCCGGGCACCCGGCTGGGTCCGCGGGCCATCAGGGACGAAAGCCGGATGCTGCGCCCCTACAACATGGCCACCGGCGCGGCCCCGTTCGATCACTTGCAGGTGGCCGATGTGGGCGACGTTCCGATCAACACCTTCGATCTGAAGAAGACCATTCCGATCATCGAGGCATTCCATGCCGGCGTGCTGAACGCCGGCGCCATTCCGCTGACGCTTGGCGGCGACCACACACTGACCTGGCCGATCCTGCGGGCGATGAAGGCGCGCCACGGGCCGGTCGCGCTGATCCATGTCGATGCGCATGCCGACATCAACGACACGATGTTCGGCGAAAAGGTGGCGCATGGCTGCCCGTTCCGCCGGGCCTGGGAGGAGGGCTGCCTGATCAACGACAAGGTGTTCCAGATCGGCCTGCGCGGCACCGGTTACGGCCCCGACGATTTCGACTGGGGCCGCGCCCGGGGCTGGACGGTGGTGCAGGCCGAGGACTGCTGGCACCGGTCGCTGAAACCGCTGATGGAGAGCGTCCGTGCGGCGATCGGCGATTCGCCGTGCTATCTGTCCTACGACATCGACAGCCTCGACCCCGCCTTTGCGCCCGGCACCGGGACGGTGGAGCCGGGGGGCCTGACGATCTGGCAGGGGCTGGAGATCGTGCGGGGCTGCGCTGGCCTGAACCTTGTCGGCGGCGATCTGGTCGAAGTGTCGCCGCCCTACGATCCGTCGGGCAACACCGCGCTGATCGGGGCCAACCTGCTGTATGAAATGCTGTGTGCCCTGCCGGGCGTGCCGCAACGCGCGCGGGGGTGACCGGGGGGACCTGCGCAGGACTGTCCGGTTTTGGTTTTCGGACTGTCAGGCAAGGTACATCGGTCTGGTAACCGGGGCGCGGTGACATGCCTTCTGTCTTGCGGCGACAATCCGGAAATGCCGAGCAAGCGGACCGCCGACGCGGGATGTATCCGGGTCCGCCATCCTTCGGCGATGCGCGGCCTATACCGCAGAGCGGGCCTCGTCCAGCGGTGTGACCTCGGACTGCGAATGGTTGGCGTAGGTGTCCCAGGTCGGTGTATAATCGTCGGCCTGGTTGCCCCAGACCGTCCAGCCGGCCCGGGGGCCCCGGGCGAACAGTTCCAGCCGCGGCCCGCTGCTGCAACCTTCGATCAACGCATATTGCTCGTCCGGTTTGCGGCTGTGTTCGCGCTTCTGCGACGAGATGATGTTTTCCTGGGTGCGGCCCTGTCGCAGGGTACGGGCGTTCCTGCCGCGTACCCCGAACAGCAGTACCTCGGTCACATTGCGGAAATAGAACCCCACGCCACGGCGGTCCGGCCCGCCATCCTTGCGGATCTTGTACCAGATGATGTTGCTTTTGTAGGAAAACCCCCAGTCCTCCATCACTTTCAGCCCCTCGGGCAACAGCGCGTTGGGAACCCACAGATAAAGATGCGCGGTTTCCGCCGCGACGGCCCCGACCGGCAGGTCGCAGATGTCGCGCAGGGTCATCGTCGGATAGCGGGACAGGCGCTTGTGTTCCGGGGCCATCTTGCCGGTGCGGTTCTGGAACTGCCACGGCGGGTCGGCCAGAACCGTGCCGAACCGGGTGTCGGCGGCCCGGGCCAGCAGGTCTTTGGCGGCACTGGTCATTCGGTATCCTCTACCAGCAAGGACGGGGTGATGCCGAACACCAGAAGCGGGCATCCCCCACCGCCGCCGCCCAGAATCCGCGGGATCAGCTTCGACATGTGCGTCGTGGAATTGCCATAGGACGATCCTCGGCCAAGGTCGTTGAAGATCTCTTGCAGCGCGTCGGATCGCGTCAGGATCACCCCGACACTGACGGCGCGCAGATCGAACAGCAGGCGAAAGTTGTTGAGGTCGCGGTCAAAGAACGGGTCCTTGTTGTTCCATTCGATTTCCAGCGCCACGGCGTTCTTGAAACAGTCGATCTTGTGGGTCGGCGAATCGAAGCGGCGGGCATCCACCTCGATCGCCGTGCGGAACTGCTTTTCGATCCAGCCGCGGTCGGCCAGAAAGGTGTCGATGAAACTCGCAAGACGGGTCTTGTTGCCGCCGCCGGTGGTGATCCAGCTTTTGTGCAGCCGGAAGGTGGTCAGCAGGTCGAGCAGGTCTTGCCATTCGGCTGGAAAATCCTGCGACAGGATGGCGCTGGCGTGCTTCCACTCGTGGCATTCATAACTTTGGCGGACGAATTCCGGAAGTCGTCCCTGCAGCATCTGGTGTCCCCGGTGTAAGATGCAAGCATAGATAGCGCAGGGTGGGATCGCAAGCGAATTGGGAAGGCCGGCATGCCGGGCAGATCGGCTGTGCCCCTAGCGTCCCGTCAGCCAGTTTCCGAGCGTGCCGAGGCGCGACGGAGGGCCACGCCGGGCGGTTTCGCGGCGGTCTGCGGCGTGCAGAAGGGCATACATGCCGTGCACGCCGAGCCAGCGCAGCGGCTCGGGCTCCCACAGGCGGGGGCGGCGGTTGACCCAAGGAAAGGTCACAAGGTCCGTCGCGCGCCCAAGGGTCAGGTCGGCCAGAGTGCGCCCGGCGAGATTCGAGGTCGAAACTCCGACCCCCACATAGCCCCCCGCCCAGCCGATGCGCGTCGCCGGATCGAGGCCCACGGTCGCGCACCAGTCGCGCGGCACGCCCAGACTGCCGCACCAGGCGTGGTCGATGGCGTGATCCCGCGCGGCGGGAAAGTGGCGGTGCAGTTGCGCGGTCAACTGGCGGATCGTTTCGGCGTCCGGCGCGCCGTCGGTGTCGAGGCGCGAGCCATAGCGGTACGGCACACCGCGCGCGCCCACGGTGATCCGCCCTTCGCGGGTGCGTTGGCAATAGCAATAGGCGTTGGCAAAGTCGCCGACGATTTCGTGCCCCGCCCAGCCGATCTGCTGCCAGACGGCAGCGGGCAGGGGTTCGGTCGCGATCTGGGCCGAGTTGAGCGGCAGCCAGTCGCGCCGCGCCCCGGCCAGAGTGGCGGTGAAGCCTTCGGTGCAGCGCAGGATCGTGCGGGCGCGGACCTGCCCGTGGTCCGTTGTGACCAGACCGGGTGCCAGGGTCAGGGCAGCGGTGCCTTCGACCAGACGCACGCCTTGCGCCACCACCATCGCCGCCAGACCGCGCACCAGTTTGGCCGGCTGGATCCGCGCGACCCCCTGCACGATCATGCCGCCGAGGATGCCGGGGACGTTGACGCGGGCCGCAGCCTCGGCGGCGGTGATCTGGTGAACCCGCTCGGCCTCGCCCCAATGGCGGCGACGGGCCACTTCGGCGGTCAGGCGAGCCAGTTGCGCCGGCGTGGTGGCCAGCATCACCTCGTCGGTGCGGCAGATGTCGGCGTCGATGCCGTGGGCCTCTGCTACCGCAATCACCTCGTCCACCGTGCCGTTCATGGCCGCGATCATCCCGCGCAAGGCCGCATCTGACGACCCCTCGAGATAGCGCGCATGGCTCCAGGCAAAGCCGCCCGTCAGCCAGCCGCCGTTCCGCCCCGAGGCCCCGAAGCCCGCAAAGCTTTTCTCGACGATCAGGATATCAAGGTCGGGTGCCAGGGCTTTCAGGTAATGCGCTGTCCAGAGCCCGGTATAGCCTGCGCCGATGATGCACACGTCGGTCGAGGTGTCGCCCGGCAGCGGCGGGCGCGGGGCAGGCCGGCCGATGTCGGCGTACCAGAACGAAACGTTGCCGGTGGTCCTGGGCATGCGGCCTCGTGCTTTGCGGTGCGGGCAGACCGGGCATTTCATCTCTGGGACCCAGTAGAATACAAATGACCAGAAGCAACGGGAAAGGAAAGGGGGCAGGTCAGCTTTGGCCGATCTGGGTGGCGATCCAGTCGATAAAGGCCAGCAGCGGCGCACGCGGCGGACGGTCTTGCGGCCAAACCAGAAAATAGCTGCCATGCGACGGCACGGGCCCGCCGAACGCAGGGATCAGCCGGCCCGCCGCAAGGTCGGCCTCGATCAGGAACACCGGCAACAGTGCTAGGCCGAGGCCGTGCACGGCCGCCTGGGTCATCGTGGCGAACTGGTCGAACAGCATGCCGGGCGGGCGCTGGCCGGGCAGGCCGTGCCGGGCGAGCCAGCGTCCCCAGTCGCCGCTGCGGCTTTCGATCTGCAACAGCGGATGGCCGAGGATATCGGCAGCCGAGGTCAGCGGCGCGGGCAACAGCGCGGGCGCGCCCACGGCCAGCACCTGTTCGGCCATCAGCGGCAGATGTGCGGCCCCCGGCCAGTCGGGCTGGCCGAAGTGGATGGCGGCGTCGAAGCCTTCGGAGCCAAAGTCGAAGGGGCGCAGGCGCGTCGACAGATTGACCGCGATCTGCGGATGCCGGCGGGTGAAGTCCGCCAGCCGCGGTGCCAGCCAGTGCATCCCGAAGGCGGGCAGGATGGCAAGCGTCAGGCTGCTGCCCTGCGGGTTGGCGCGCAGGGTGCGCGCCGCGGCGGCCAGGGTGGCGAGGGTGGCGCGGACCGTGCGGGTGTACTCCTCGGCCGCAGGCGTCAGGCGCAGCCGTCCGCGTTCGCGCAAGATCAGCGGGATGCCCAGTTGATCTTCAAGCACCTGCAACTGGCGGCTGATCGCGCTTTGGGTCAGGTTCAGCTCGGCCGCCGCCGCCGAGGCGGTTTTCAGACGGTCCAGCGCCTCCAGCGCCAGAAGCGAGGTCAGCGACGGCAAATGACGGCGGCTGCCGAACATATGAGGTTTCCTCATGCAAGCGTTCCGAGGTTTCGGTATCGCACGGGCCGGGTTTCTGCAATATCCTGTCAGCGCAGCGATGGAGGTTTGCCGATGTTCGATCAACCCGACCTGAAAGCCAAGGATGCCCCCGATCTGGGCAGGTTCGACTGGGAAGACCCGTTCCGGCTGGACGATCAGTTGACCGAAGAAGAGCGGATGCTGCGCGACGCCGCCCGCGCCTATGCGCAGGACCGCCTGCAACCCCGGATCATTGCTGCCTATCGTGACGAAGCCACCGATCCCGCGATCTTTCGCGAAATGGGGGAGATGGGCCTTCTGGGTCTGACCGTGCCGGAAGAGTATGGCGGGTTGGGAGCGTCCTATGTGGCTTACGGCCTTGTCGCACGCGAGGTCGAGCGGGTGGACAGCGGCTATCGCAGCATGATGTCGGTGCAGTCGAGCCTCGTGATGTATCCGATCTATGCCTACGGGACGGAGGCGCAGCGACAGAAGTTCCTGCCCAAATTGGCAAGCGGTGAATGGATCGGATGTTTCGGTCTGACCGAGCCCGATGCGGGGTCGGACCCGGCGGGGATGAAGACGGTCGCGCGGAAAACCGCAGCGGGCTATGTGCTTGACGGCGCCAAGATGTGGATTTCGAACGCGCCGATTGCCGATGTCTTTGTGGTCTGGGCGCGGTCCGAGGCGCATGGCGGCAAGATCCGCGGCTTTGTGCTGGAACGTGGAATGCCGGGGCTTTCGACGCCCAGGATCGGCGGCAAGCTGTCGTTGCGGGCGTCGGTCACCGGCGAGATCGTGATGGCGGGGGTCGAAGTGGGCGAAGACGCGCTGCTGCCGTTTGTCGAAGGGCTGAAGGGGCCGTTCGGCTGTCTGAACCGGGCGCGCTATGGCATCTCGTGGGGTGTGATGGGGGCGGCAGAGTTCTGTCTGCACGCGGCACGCCAGTACGGGCTGGATCGGCAGCAGTTCGGCAGGCCGTTGGCGCAGACCCAGTTGTATCAACTGAAGCTGGCCAACATGATGAGCGAGATCGCCTTGGGTTTGCAGGGTGCGCTGCGGGTGGGTCGGCTGCTGGACGCGGCCAATGCCGCCCCCGAGATGATCTCGATCGTGAAGCGCAACAACTGCGGCAAGGCTCTGGACGCAGCCCGGATGGCGCGGGACATGCATGGCGGGAATGGGATTCAGGAGGATTACCAGATCATGCGGCATATGCTGAACCTCGAGACGGTGAACACCTATGAGGGCACGCATGATGTGCATGCCTTGATCCTGGGTCGGGCGGTGACGGGGTTGCAGGCGTTCTTCTGACGGTCTGGCCGGATGGCAGGGCCTCCGGCGGGGATATTTTTGCAGAGAAGAAGGACCGGGGCTTGGACCGCGCCGACATCGTGCACGACAATTTCCTGCGGCGGGTGGCGGCCGGAGAGTTGCCTGCGGGGCGTGCGCCTGCCGGGCCGATGACGGCAGTGCAGGCGCGGGCAGTCTACCGCGCGGCCTGCGTCAGCCGGGCGCTGGACCGGCAAGCGCGGCAGATGCAACGGGCGGGCACCGGATTTTACACCATCGGATCCTCGGGGCACGAGGCGATGGCGGCAGTGGCGCTGGCACTGCGGCCAGATGACATGGCCTTGTTGCATTACCGTGATGCGGCGTTCCAGATTGCGCGGGCGGGGCAGGTGGAAGGCCAGGACCCGGTCCGGGACATGCTGTTGTCATTTGCCGCCAGCGTAGAAGATCCGATCTCCGGAGGGCGGCACAAGGTTCTGGGGTCGAAAGCGCTGATGATCCCGCCGCAAACCTCGACGATCGCCTCGCATCTTCCCAAGGCGGTCGGGGCGGCCTATTCGATCGGACTGGCGCGCGGGGCAGGGCGGCCCGAACATGCGGTTCTGGCCGCCGACAGTGTGGTGATGGCGTCGTTTGGCGATGCCAGCCTGAACCATTCGACGGCGCAGGGTGCACTGAATGCTGCAGGCTGGGCGTCGTGGTCGGGGGCCGCGCTGCCCGTGCTGTTCGTGTGCGAGGACAACGGGATCGGGATTTCCACCCGTTCGCCCAAGGGCTGGGTCACGGCCGTGCTGGGGTCGCGGCCCGGGGTTCGGGTGTTTTCCTGCGACGGACTTGACATGTACGACACCTACCGGCGGGCGGTGGAGGCGACGGGGTTCGTCCGTCGCGCGCGCAAACCCGCCGTTCTGCATCTGAGTTGTGTGCGATTGTATGGCCACGCCGGAGCGGATCAGCCCACGACCTACCTCAGCCGCACCGAGGTGGAGGCGGACGAGGCGCAGGACCCCCTGTTGCACATGGTGCGGCTGATGGGGCAGGCAGCGGTGATGGCCGCGCCCGAGGCTTTGGCGATCTATCAGGCGGTGGCCGAGGAGGTCGCGGTGCATGCGGCGGCCGTGGTTCTGCGGCCGCGTCTGGGGTCGGCGGCAGACGTGATGGCGGCGATCGTGCCGCCGGGTCGGGTGGGGGTGCCCCCGAACGCGCCGTCGTCCGAGGCACGGGCGGCCTGTTTTGGCAGTGATTTTCGGACGATGGACGACCCGCAGCCGATGGGAAGGCTGATCACCTGGGCGCTGACCGACCTGATGCTGGCCTGCCGGGACGTCGTGGTGATGGGGCAGGATGTGGGGGTCAAGGGCGGGGTCTACGGCATCACGCAAAAGCTGGCGGCGCGGTTCGGCGCCCGGGTGATCGACACCTTGCTGGATGAACAGTCGATTCTGGGACTGGCGATCGGCATGGCCCAGAACGGCTTTGTGCCGCTGCCCGAGATCCAGTTCCTCGCCTATTTGCACAACGCCGAAGACCAGTTGCGCGGCGAGGCGGCGACCTTGCCGTTCTTCTCGAACGGTCAGTTCAGCAATCCGATGGTGCTGCGGATTGCCGGTCTCGGCTATCAGAAGGGCTTTGGCGGGCATTTTCACAATGACAATTCGCTGGCGGTGCTGCGCGACATTCCGGGGCTGATCGTCTGTTGCCCGTCCACCGGGGCCGAGGCTGCGATGCTGCTGCGCGAATGTGTGCGCCTGGCGCGGGAAGAGTGCCGGGTGGTGGTGTTTGTCGAGCCGATTGCGCTTTACCCGACGCGCGATCTCGCAGACCCCGGGGACGGGCTCTGGATGACGCGCTATCCGCCGCCCGAGGCGCGCTTGGGGATCGGCGAAGTGGGGGTGAACGGGGAGGGCGATCTGGCGATCGTGACATACGGGAACGGGCACCATCTGGCCAGTCAGGCGGCGATACGCATTGCCGAACAAGGCGTTGCGACCCGGATCATCGACCTGCGCTGGCTGGTTCCCCTGCCGCTCGCCAGCCTCGGCACGGCGCTGGACGGTGCGACGCGGATGCTGGTGGTCGATGAATGCCGGCGGTCGGGAAATGTGTCGGAAGGCGTGATGACCTGGGCGCTTGAAAACGGGTTTCACCGTGCAGCCCGATTGACCGCGCAGGACAGCTTCATTGCCACCGGCCCGGCCTATGCAGCAACCCTGCCGTCGGTTCAGGGCATTGTCGATGCAGCGCTGGCCCTACACGCCGCGCGATAGCGCCGCAACACCGGTCCGCGCCATCTCGACCAGACCGAGGGGGCGCATCAGGTCGGCAAAGGCGTCGATCTTTTCGGGTGTGCCGGTCATCTCGAACACGAACGACCCGAGGGTGCTGTCCACCACGTTGGCGCGGAAAATCTCGGCCAGTTGCAACGCCTCGATCCGCGCTTCGCCCTTGCCGGCCACCTTGAACAGCGCCAGTTCGCGCTGTACGGCGGGGCCTTCGGTGGTAAGGTCATGCACCTCGTGGACCGGGACCATGCGCGCAAGCTGCGCCTTGATCTGCTCGATCACCTGCGGCGTGCCGGTGGTGACGACGGTGATCCGGCTGCGGTGGCCGTCGTGGTCGACCTCTGCCACGGTCAGGCTGTCGATGTTATACCCGCGCCCCGAGAACAACCCGATCACCCGCGCCAGAACGCCGCTTTCGTTGTCTACCACGACCGCGAGGGTATGAGTCTCGATCACCGGAGCATTGGGGTCGCGCAACTCGTAAGCCGAATGGCTGGTGGAGCCCTTCTTGATGTTCAGGGGGGACATCGGGACGAATTCCTATTCTTGGGGGTAAGTCGGAAAAACTGACTGGCACCTTCGGTGAACAATCCACGGTCAGTCGGTAGATGTCGGGGCGCGCGCAATGGCCTGCGACGTCGCATGTGCGACGGGCGCTGCCGGTGGATGTTCAGGATCTGTCCGTCCGCGTCAATGGTCACGACGGTCTTGTAAAGCATGCCGGCGCTTTGCTCGGAGGCACGCTCGTTGATACCTGCCACAATCTCGACGCCATGCGCGCTCGCGGCATCGCGCAACGGTGCCAGGCCGTCGCGCGAAAGGTCCACCGCGTTTCGGAACAGACCTGCGTAGATCTTCCCGATGGCCGCAGAATCACCGGCCGCCGTCAGGGACCATTCGAACTCGGGGTAGCCCGGAAACCACGCCTCGGGGAAGACCAGCATTTCGACGCCTTCCGCAGCAGCGCGCGACACAATGTCCGTGGCGCGTTCCAGGCATCCGGGAAGGTCCCAGACGATCGGCGGCTCCTGCACGGCGGCAATACGTGGCATGAGTTTCCTCCGGTCGATTGACGCTAGACCAGCACCGCCCCCTTGGCCCCGATCACCCCTTTGGTGTCCGCATCCCCCAGCAGCATCTCGTTGTGCGGCTTGCCGGACGGGATCATCGGGAAGCAGTTTTCGTGCTTTTCCACCCGGCAGTCAAATATCACCGGCCCGGGGTAGGCCAGCATTTCCCTGATCGCCTCGTCCAGATCGGCCGGGTCGTCGATGCGCAGGCCTTTGCAACCGAACGCCTCGGCCAGCTTCACGAAATCGGGGAGGGATTCGGACCACGACTGCGAATACCGCTCGCCATGCAGCAGTTCCTGCCACTGGCGCACCATGCCGAGGCGTTCGTTGTTCAGGATGAACTGCTTGACGGGCGCGCGAAACTGAATCGCCGTGCCCATTTCCTGCATGTTCATCAGCCACGACGCCTCGCCCGCCACATTGATCACCAACGCGCCGGGGTGGGCAACCTGAACGCCGATCGAGGCCGGCAGGCCGTAGCCCATGGTGCCCAGACCGCCGGAGGTCATCCAGCGGTTGGGCCCTTCAAAGCCAAGAAACTGCGCCGCCCACATTTGGTGCTGGCCGACTTCGGTGGTGATGTAGCGGTCCATCCCTTTGGTCAGCGCCTCCAGCCGTTCCAGCGCGTATTGCGGTTTGATCACCTTGGTGGAATTCTTGTAGGTCAGGCATTTCACTGCGCGCCAGTCGTTGATCCGGCCCCACCATCCGGCCAGACCTTCCTTGTTGGTCCGCCGGCCCCGCGCGCGCCACAGCGTCAGGGCAGCCTCAAGAACATGCGCCACATCGCCGATTACGGCGACATCGGCGCGGATCACCTTGTTGATCGAGGACGGGTCGATATCGACGTGGATTTTCTTCGATCCCGGACTGAAATCCTTGATCCGCCCGGTGATCCGGTCGTCGAACCGGGCACCGATGTTGATCATCAGATCGCAGCCGTGCATGGCCAGATTGGCCTCGTAAAGCCCGTGCATCCCCAGCATGCCCAGCCAGTTCCTGCCCGACGCCGGATAGCACCCCAGACCCATCAGGGTCGAGGTGACCGGAAAATCGGTTTCCGCCACGAACTCGCGCAAAAGCCGGCTCGCACGCGGACCCGAGTTGATCACGCCTCCGCCGGTGTAGAACACCGGACGCTCGGCGGTTTCCATCAAGGCGACCATCCGGGCGATCTGCTCGGCATCGCCCTGCACCCGCGGCTGATAATGGGCCGTCCGGGCCTTTTCCATCGGCGTGTAGGTGCCGGTGGCAAACTGCACATCCTTGGGAATGTCGACCAGAACCGGGCCAGGGCGGCCGGATTTGGCAACATGGAAGGCCTGATGGATGGTTTCAGACAGCTTTTCGGTGTCCTTGACCAGCCAGTTGTGCTTGGTGCACGGCCGCGTGATGCCGACGGTGTCGGCCTCCTGAAACGCGTCGGTGCCGATCATGAACGTGGGCACCTGACCTGTCAGCACCACGATCGGGATGCTGTCCATCAACGCATCGACCAGCCCGGTGACTGCGTTGGTGGCCCCGGGGCCCGACGTCACCAGCACGACGCCGGGTTTGCCGGTGGACCGGGCATAGCCCTCGGCCATGTGAACAGCACCCTGCTCGTGGCGCACGAGGATATGTCGGATTTCGTTCTGCTGGAAGATCTCGTCATACAGCGGCAGAACGGCGCCGCCGGGATACCCGAAAATGACTTCCACGCCCTGATCCTTCAGGGCTTGCACCACCATGGCGGCTCCGGTCATCTGGTTGGTCACGGCAGGGTCCTTTCGGTTTTGGTCAGTAAAAAGCCCCCGCAGGGGTCTGGGGGGCGCATGGGAACCTGGGAATGGTCAACCGCTACCGGCCCATGCGCGGGATCCTTACGATGATTACCGGTCCGGTCATTGCCACCCCATTGGTTGCGTCGTGACACTATGGTGGGGGTTTGCAAGCGTCAACTGGAAACTTTGGCGGAAAATGTCTCTTGAAGGGGGTCTTTTGAACGTTTCTTTCTTTTGGGGGGCATTTTCCGCACGATCAGGCAAGTTGGCTGCGGCGCACAGTCGCTGCGCGGCGATGAGTCGCGCCGAAGGCTGTTCAGGGAGAAGGAAGTTGTCTATGTGAGTGAGGCCACCGATCCGGTGGGTGCCCAATCAGAAGGGTCGAGCATGAAGCTGTATTTTTCCCCGGGAGCCTGCTCACTGGCCAGCCATATCGTGCTGGAAGAGATCGGCCATCCTTATTCGACCGAACGGGCCGATATCAAGGCCAAGACGACCGAGGGAGGCGGCGATTTTCGCGCAGTCAACCCCAAGGGCGCGGTGCCGGCGCTGATGCTGGACGGAGGAGAGGTGCTGACCGAAGGCGTGGCGATCATGCAGTACGTCGCCGATGCGGCGAGGGCGACGCATCTTGTGCCGGCGGGTGGTCTGGCGCGGGCGCGCGTGCAGGAAATTTTGAACTATGTGGCGTCCGAAGTGCACAAGACCTATTCGCCGTTGTTTCGCCCTGGTCTTTCGGCCGAGTTCAAAGCGGCGCAACTGGCGCAGCTTGACGCCAAGTTGGCAGCAATCGAGGCGACCTTGGCAGACGGGCGCGACTATCTGACCGGAGCGGCGTTCTGTCCTGCCGACGCGTATCTTTTCACCGTGACGAACTGGTCGAAGCCCCTCGGGCATGACCTTTCGGGGTTCCCCATGATCGAAGCCCTCCGGACGCGGGTGGCCGCACGTCCGGCGGTGCAAGCGGCGATGAAGGCAGAAGGATTGATCTGAGGCGGAGTTTGCCAAGAATTTTCGAAGAAAATTCTTGGCCCCCGGAGCGATTGGATGCGTGCATTGGCGCAGGCGCAGATGTCATCTGGTCGGAAAAAAGAATTTTCATCGAAAATTCTTTGGGTCCGCGCAGGGTCACGAAGGCGGGACAAGGTCCGAGCGGTTGCCGAACGGGTCTTGCCAAAAGGCCACGATACCGAAGGGCGCTTGGCGCGGTGGCTCTTCAGACACGCCGCCAGCGGCGATGATTCGGGCGGCGTCACGGGCGAAGTCGCCCCAGTGCGGAAACAGCCAGACCCGGCCTCCTGCCTGGTTTTCGACCCTTGCGATTTTACCGGGGGTGTCGGCGCGGGCCAGCACGACCAGCGGCCCGTCCGCAGGGGGTTGTACGGTGATCCGGCGTTTGGTGTTCTGATCGATGTCTTCGATCAGGTCGAACCCGAGCCCCCGCAAAAGAAAGCGAGTCCGGCCGCATGATCAGGCACCAGCAGCGTCAGGGCAGCCAGTCTCAGGAGCGCGCCCTCATTCGCGCACCGTCCGTGCTTCGGGCAGGCTGATCCGTGCGACCTGTTCGGCGATCGGATCGACAGACAGGGGGTGCAATTCTGCCCGGTGATCGGCGGGGTCGCCGATCGGCTGCCACTTGCCCGACTTGTAGATCTCCAGCGCCGAAAACCCGGCCTTGTATCCCATCTTGCGGCTGCCGGGCACCCAGTAGCCGAGATAGACATACGGCAACCCCGCTTCTCTGGCGATGGCGACATGATCGAGGATGGCGAAGGTGCCAAGGCTCAGGTGCACGAGATCCGGGTCGTAGAACGAGTAGACCATCGACAGGCCATCATCCAGCACATCGGTAAGCGACACGCAGGCAAGCGGGCGGCCGCCTTCTCCGGTCTGCGCGGCGCGGGTGTATTCGATGACCCGGCTCTTGATCGGGGTTTCCTCGATCATCGCGGCGAATTCGAACACGTCCATATCGGCCATCCCGCCGTCGGCGTGGCGGGCATCAAGATAGCGACGGAACAGGCTGAACTGGTCTTCGGTGGCCCAGGGTGAGGTAGCGGTGCGGCGCAGGTGTCCGGCTGCCTTCATCACTTTGCGTTGTGTCCGGCTGGGCACGAAATCGGCGACCCGGATCCGGGCCGAGAGGCAGGCCGAACATTCGGCGCAGGACGGACGATACAGTACGTTCTGGCTGCGGCGGAAGCCCTGTTTCGACAGGGTGTCGTTCAGGCGCTGCGCGTGTTCGCCCTGCAGCGCGGTGAACAGCTTTCGTTCCATCCGTCCCTCCAGATAGGGGCAGGCCTGCGGAGCCGTCACATAGAATTGCGGCGCGATCGGAAGGGTATGGCGCATTGACAGCTTCGTTACGGTATCAAACGCCACGTTAGCAAGGCAAATGGCATCCGCCAAGACCCGGTGTTGCCCGATCGCTGCCGACAGGACAGCGGCCCCTGTCCGGGGGCCGCTAGAGGGGAACGACATCGGTCGGACCGGTGACCGGTCGGGGTCAGTAGGTGCCGCCGCGCGAGGTGTCGGCAGCGGCGGCGCTGGTCGGGGATTCGGTCGCGGTCTCGCGGTTGGCGCGGGCGCGGTCTTCCATGAACGTGTCGAATTCCGACTTGTCCTTTGCATCGCGCAGGCGCTGCAGGAAGGATTCAAACGCGGCTTGTTCTTCTTCCAGGCGGCGCAGCGTGTCGGACTTGTAGGCGTCGAACGTGCTGTTTCCCGAAGAGGCAGAGCGGTGCTGCATCCGCTGGCCATAGCCGTGGCCGCGATTTCCGCAAAACGAGGAAGAGCGTTTGAACATGTCCTTGTTCCATCTGTTCGTGACAGTGATGTAGGCGAGGAACGCAAGGCCCAGCGGCCAGACGAACACGAACGACAGCACCATGGCGGCAATCCATGCGCCGCGGCCGCGGTCGTCAAGCCAGGCCTCGGCTCGGCGCAGCCAGGAGGCAAGTCCGCCGGGCATGCTGCGGGCGGTGGGGGATGCGGTGGTCATCGGCGGAAACTCTCCCGTGTCTGAGTCAATGTGAATGTCTTTCACATTCGACAACATGCCCTCGCCCGACGTCGCATTCAAGCCCTCATGTTAATATAGTTCACATGACGCCCGAGGGGGATGCGTTGACCTTGCCCCTGCGGCACCCCATGCTTCGGCCATGTCCCAGCCCTTTGCCGCGCGCCTGACGCGCCAGCCCCTGATCTTTGACCGCGAGGCAGCGCAAGGGATCTCGCTGGCGTTCGTCGATCTGCCCGCCGACCTGCGCGGCCTGCTGGGCGCCTCGGCCAGTTGCAGCCCCTATCTGCGGGCCCTGTTGCAGCGCGAGGCAGGCTGGCTTCGCGGCGCGCTGTCGGCGTCGCCCGAGGCGGCGCTGGCAGACCTGATGGCGGGGTTGCCAAATGCTGATGGCCTTGGTGCCGCACTGCGGCTGGCCAAGGGGCGGGTTGCACTGCTGGTGGCGCTGGCCGATATGGGCGGGGTCTGGGGGCTGGATCAGGTCACAGCGGCGCTGTCGAGCTTTGCCGACCGGGCGCTCGGTCTGGGTCTGCACGCCCTGGTGTCCGAGGAAATCCGCCGCGGCACGCTTCCCGGCGCCACGGCCGACGATGCTGACATGGGGGCTGGAATGGTGGTTCTGGCGATGGGCAAGCTGGGGGCCCGGGAGCTGAACTACTCCTCGGACATCGACCTGATCAGCCTGTTCGATCAGGACCGCTATCCGGGCGCCGAGGTCGAGGCGCGCACCGCTTTTGTCCGCGTCACCCGCAGGCTGGCGGCGCTGCTGTCGGAAGTGACGGCGGGCGGCTATGTCTTTCGCTGCGACCTGCGGCTGCGCCCCGATGCGGCGGTGACGCCGGTCTGTCTGTCGATGGCCGCGGCAGAAGCCTATTACGAGGCAGAGGGCCGGACCTGGGAACGGGCGGCCCATATCAAGGCACGGCCCTGTGCGGGCGATCTTGCGGCAGGTGCGCGGTATCTGCGGGCTCTGGTGCCGTTTGTCTGGCGCAAGCATCTGGATTTCGCGGCGATCGAGGATGCTTACGACATGCGTCTGCGCATCCGCGATCACCGGCGTCTGCACGGGCCGGTGACGCTAGAAGGCCATAACCTGAAGCTGGGGGTTGGCGGCATCCGCGAAATCGAGTTCTTCACCCAGACCCGGCAGCTGATCGCGGGCGGGCGGGACACCGCACTTCGCGGGTCTGGCACGGTGCAGGCGCTGTCGGCGCTCGCCGACAAGGGCTGGGTGCCCGGGCAGACCGTTGCCGAACTGATCGGGCTTTACCGGGCGCACCGCAAGGTCGAGCACCGGCTGCAGATGGTGGGCGACGCGCAGACCCACGACCTGCCCGGCACGCCCGAGGGTATCGCCCGGATCGCCGCCTTTTGCGGCGAGGCAGAGGGCGAGTTTCGGCGCGGCTTGCTCGACCGGCTGGCCCGCACGGCTGCGCTGACCGAGCGGTTCTTTGCGCCAGCCCCGGCAGCGGCGGCACCCGAGCTTTCAGACCACGCTCGCGCGATCGTCGCCGGGTGGTCAAAATTTCCTGCCTTGCGATCAGACCGCGCGCAGGCGATCTTTCGCCGTCTGGCCCCGACCCTGCTGAACCGGTTGTCCCGTGCGGCCAACCAGGTCGAGGCGCTGGTGGCACTGACCGGGTTTCTGGCGGGCCTGCCGGCGGGTGTTCAGATCTTTTCGCTGTTCGAGGCGAATCCCGCGCTGGTCGATCTGATCGTCGACATTGCGGGCACCTCGCCGGGTCTCGCGCGGTATCTGGCGCGCAACGCAGGGGTGCTCGATGCGGTGATCGGCGGCGCGTTCTTTGCGCCCTGGCCCGGGATGGCCGGACTGGAAGCTGATCTTGCCGGCGTGCTGGCTGCGCGGGCGGATTACGAAACGCGGCTGGCGGCGGCGCGGGTCTGGGCGCGCGAATGGCATTTCAGAGTGGGGGTGCACCATCTGCGCGGTCTGATCGACGGTTTCGAGGCCGGGCGGCAGTATGCCGATCTGGCCGAAGCGGTGGTTGCCGCCCTGTGGCCGGTGGTGGTGGCGGACTTCGCTGTGCGGCATGGCGCGGCCCCGGGGCGCGGTGCGATGGTGCTGGGGATGGGCTCATTGGGGGCGGGGCGGCTGAATGCCGGGTCCGACCTCGATCTGATCGTGCTCTATGACGCCGCCGGGGTGGAGGCCAGCAGCGGGCCGCGCCCTCTCGCCACCCGCGCCTATTTCGCCCGGCTCACGCAGGGACTGGTCACCGCCCTGACCGCACCGATGGCCGCCGGGCGGCTGTACGAGGTTGACATGCGGCTGCGCCCTTCGGGCCGCCAGGGGCCGGTGGCGGTGTCGGTCGCGGCGTTTCGCCAGTATCATCAGTCCGAGGCCTGGACCTGGGAGCATCTGGCCCTGACCCGGGCGCGCGGACTGACTGGCGCGGCAGGTCTGGCGGCCGAGGCAGGTCTGGCGGCCAAGGCAGGTCTGGCGGGCGAAGCAGGTCTGGCGGGCGAAGCAGGTCTGGCGGGCGAAGCAGGTCTGGCGGGCAAAGCAGGTCTGGCGGGCAAAGCAGGTCTGGCGGGCGAAATCGAGGCGTTCCGCTGTGCGCTGCTGCCGGTCAAGGGGCGGGGGGCATCGGTCCGGCGCGATGTGGCCGAGATGCGCGCGCGGTTGGCCGCCGCGCGGCCGGGTGCCGGCGGGCTGGAAGCCAAGGCCGGTCCGGGCCGATTGCAGGATATCGAGTTGTGCGCGCAGATGCTGGCGCTGCGCGCGGGCAGCCCTGCGCGGCAGGTCGAGACGCAGATCGCGGCCGCAGGTCTGCCGATGGCCGAGGCCGCAGTGTTGCTGGCGGCCTACAGGCTGTTCTGGCGCTGTCAGGCTGCGACCCGCCTGCTGACCGACGGCGAGCCCGACCCCGCGACCCTCGGCGAAGGCGGGCGGGACTTTGTGCTGCGGGAAACCGGTGCAGCGTCGATGGCAGATCTGCAAGCCGAGTTGACTCGCACAGCGGGGCTTGCCGCAGCGGTGATTTCGGCGCAGCTTGAATGCTGAACCAATGAGGCCACGGCTTGGGGGGCTACGACTTGGGGGGCTACGACTTGGGGGGACACGCATGGACCTGACCACGGCGGACCCGAAAGGGCTGATCCGCGAAAGCTATCAGATCGAGGGCATCACGCCCGGCGAATGCCGGTCTGTGTTCATGGACTGGGCGCTCAGCTTGCCGGTCGGGGCCGAGTTCCGGGCCGGACTGACCTTCCTGATAGAGGTTTATGCCGCTGGCGCACCCGACCATCCGATGAGCGCCGTGCTGCACGAGGGGTTGAACATGCCCGAAGGCGAGGCGAGGCGCCGGGGCGGGCGGGCCGCCCGGGTTCCGGCCGGTTAACGCAAGGCGCAGGCCTCGGCTGCAAGGGCGGTAATGGCTTCCCAGTCGCCGCGCGCCACGGCTTCCTTGGGGGCGACCCAGGCGCCTCCGACGCACAACACATTTGGCAGGCTCAGGTAATCGCGGGCGTTCGCAAGGTTGATCCCCCCTGTCGGGCAAAAGGCCACTTGTGGGATTGGCGCGCCGATGGATTTGAGGTAGCCGGCGCCGCCCGCCTGTTCGGCGGGAAAGAACTTCATCGCCGTATAGCCCTTTTCCAGGAGCGCCATCATTTCCGAAGCTGTGGCAGCGCCGGCAAGCAACGGCAACTCATGCTCGGCACAGGCATCCAGCAGACGGTCGGTCGCCCCCGGCGACACCCCGAAGGTCGCTCCCGCCGCCTTGGCCGCCATGACATCGGCCGGGGTCAGCAGGGTGCCCGCCCCGACGACGCCACCCGGCACCTCGGACATCGCCCGGATCGCGTCGAGTGCTGCAGGCGTGCGCAGCGTGACCTCGAGCGCGGGCAGGCCGCCAGCGACCAGCGCCCGAGCCAACGCTGCGGCACGGGCCACATCGTCGATCACCAGCACGGGAATGACCGGGGCCATGCGGCAGATCTCGATCGCTCGGGCGGATGCTTTGGCAGGGGTCATCGGCGGCTCCTTGGTGGGCAGCGACGCGACTGCCGAGGGGCGGGAGCCTCCGGCGGGGATACTTGGGCCAAGATGAAAGCGCGGGCTGCGGCGACTTACGCCCTGCCTCGGGCCGTTCGCACGGGGGAGGCAGGGCGCTTTCACCTTGGGCGGTCATCGGCGTCCCCGCCTGTACCGCCGATGCAATGTCCACCCCAATCCCTTTCAACTTGGTTAAAATATCCCCGCCGGAGGCTCTTTCTTTCTACGTCGGGCGTAAGCTGCGTCGGGTTTTCACACCACCACGCCGGCGCCTTCCGGTGCGGCGCCGACCGTGCGGCGGAACGCCTCGAACAACTCGCGCCCGATCCCCCAGCCGTTGGCCGACAGGTCGGCGGTTGCAGGGGCGCGGCCGTCGAAGTCGGGAACAAGCGCCGTCAGCGTGCCTGTCACAGCGTCGAGCCGCACCACATCGCCGTCGCGCAACCGGGCCAGCGGGCCGCCGACCGCCGCCTCGGGCGAGACGTGGATCGCGGCGGGAACCTTGCCGCTTGCCCCGGACATCCGGCCGTCGGTCACCAGCGCCACGCGCAACCCGCGGTCCTGCAGGATCGACAGGGTCGGCGTCAGCGAGTGCAGTTCGGGCATCCCGTTGGCCTGCGGGCCCTGGAAGCGGACCACGACGATGGTGTCAGCCGTGAACTCGCCCGCCTTGAACGCCGCCTTTACCGACGGCTGATCATGGAAGATGCGTACCGGGGCCTCGATGATGTGCCGCTCGGGTGCCACGGACGATACCTTGATGACGCCGCGCCCGAGGTTGCCGGTCAGTTGTTTCAAGCCGCCCTGCGGCTGGAACGGGTCCGAGACCGGGCGCAGGATTTTCTCGTTCAGGCTGGTCTGGGTGCCCGGCTGCCAGTCCAGACGCCCGTCGAGAAGTTTCGGTTCCTGCCGGTAAAGGTCAAGCCCGTCGCCGGCCACCGTCTTGGCGTCGGGGTGCAGCAGGCCTGCATCCAGCAACTGCCCGATCATGTAGCCAATGCCGCCTGCCGCGTGAAAATGGTTCACGTCGGCCAACCCGTTCGGGTAGACCTTGGCCATCAGCGGCACCACGTCCGAGATATCGGCGAAATCCTGCAGGTCGAGGATCACGCCGGCGGCGCGGGCCATCGCCGGCAGGTGCAGCACGAGGTTGGTCGACCCCCCGGTCGCCATCAGCCCGACCAGACCGTTCACGAAGGCGCGTTCGTCCAGCACCTCGCCTGCCGGGCGATAGTCGTTGCCGAGCGCCGTGATCGTGGCGGCGCGTTCGACGGCGGCATCGGTCAGCGCCGCGCGCAGGGGTGTGCCGGGGTTGACGAAAGCGGCGCCCGGCAGATGCAGGCCCATGAACTCCATCAGCATCTGGTTGGTGTTGGCGGTGCCGTAGAACGTGCAGGTGCCCGGGCCGTGATAGCTGGCCATCTCGGCCGTCATCAGGTCGTCGCGGTTGAGTTTGCCTTCGGCATAGGCATTGCGGACCCGGGATTTCTCGTCATTCGGCAGGCCGCTGGTCATCGGCCCCGCCGGCACGAACACCGCCGGAATATGGCCGAACGTGGCGGCCGCGATGATCATGCCGGGCACGATCTTGTCGCAGACGCCCAGATACAGCGCCGCATCGAAGGTGTTGTGCGACAGGGCTATTCCCGCAGCCAAGGCAATGACATCGCGGGAGAACAGCGACAACTCCATGCCGGGCTGGCCTTGCGTCACCCCGTCGCACATCGCGGGCACTCCCCCCGCGACCTGCGCCGTTGCCCCCGCACGCCTGGCCGCCTCGCGGATCCGTTTGGGATAGTCCTCATAGGGTTGATGTGCCGACAACATGTCGTTGTAGGCGGTCACGATTGCAATGTTGGGACTGCGTCCGGCCGCGAGGGCGATCTTGTCCGCGTCCATTGCGGCATAGGCATGTGCCTGGTTGCCGCAGGTCAGATGCCCGCGCGCCGGTCCGGTGACAGCCGCTTGCCTGATCCGCGACAGATAGGTCTGGCGGCTGGCAGCCGAACGTTCGCGGATACGATCCGTGACCCGGTCGATGTGGGAGTTCAGGGCCATTACGGTCTCCTTGCCTGTCGGTTGCGGAGAGCTTATCAGGGTCTGTTAGCGCTAACAACCAGCACCGTCCCGGCTCGGCGTTTTGCTGCCGCGCAACGACGGCGTGCAAGGGCCAGGGGTGGCCTGATTGTGGCCCGAGGGGACACCTAGTGTCGACTGTGTTGCGATCGCCGGGATACTGTTGCCGATCTGACATCAGTATGGCCCGGCTCCGCTGAAAATGCTAGATTTTTGCTAAATTTGGCCACATTCGCCCGGCAGTTTGCCTGCATGACCCAAAGCCCGGGTCGGCCCGGAGGTTGCCATGCGGACGACGACTGCCAAAATCTGTGCCGTACTGGCGCTTTTCACCCTGTCGGCCTGCGCCGGCGGGCAACCGGCCAGTCGCGGCACCCTTTCCGACGAACCTGCCTTCACGTTGCTGCCACAAGGTGCCGCGTTTGCGCCCGGTGGCGTGCAGGTAATGCAGGCGAGCTACCGAGTGTCCGACGTGCGCGTGGTGGTGCCGCGCACACTGCGGTCGTCCGAAGCCAACAGTTTCTACCCCAGTGCCGACATCGTCTGGCGCGGCGAGCCGCGCGGCGACCGGCATGCGCAGGTGACGCAGATTTTCACCGAGGCGATGCTGGCGGGTACCGCCGGAATGGTCACCGGGCCGGAAGTGATCCTTGAGATTGCGGTCACGCGCTTCCACTGCCTGACGGAGAAAACCCGGTTCACCGTCGGCGGACTGCATTCGATGAAGTTCGATCTGACCGTTCGCGATGCCGCAACCGGGGCGGTGCTGGATGGACCGCGCGCCGTTGTGGCTGACGTCAGGGCGTCTGGCGGGGCGGCGGCGATTGCCGAGGATCAGGCAGGCCGCACCCAGCGGGTGGTTGTCGTCGAACGTCTGGCCGAAGTCATCCGCCGCGAGATGTCGGCGGCGGTGACCGGGCCTGCCGCCGAGGCGGCGCTGGTCAGCCGGGCAGCGCGCAGCATGGCGACGACAGCAACCGGGCTCTGACCCTTTCGGACCCTCGGCGGGTCGGCTAGGAAGGCGGGATGAACACTGTACCCCTTGATGCCGACACGTCCGACGAACCGCCCGCCTCGGGGTATCCGGTGGTGCGTCTGCGCCCCAAGGCCGAAGCGCGGGCGATCCGCCATGGCTTTCCATGGGTCTATGCAGATGAACTGGTGACCGACCGGCGCACCCAAGGCTTGCCACCCGGGGCGCTGGCCGTGCTGGAGGATGCCGAGCGGCGACCTCTGGGCCTCGTCACGGTCAATGTCGCGTCAAGGATCGTCTGCCGCATGCTGGACCGCGATCCGGCAGCGGTGCTGGACGAAGCCTGGTTTGTCTCCCGGCTTGCCCGGGCGCTGGCGCTGCGCGAGCGGCTGTATCCGACCCCGCACTACCGGCTGGTGCATGCCGAGGCCGATCAGCTTCCCGGGGTGGTGATCGACCGATTTGGCGATGTGGCGGTGATCCAGCCCAATGCGGCCTGGGCCGAAGATCACCTTGGCCTGCTGGCGGCGGCGCTGGTGCGGGTCACCGGCGTGTCGGCAATCGTCAAGAACGGCGGGGGGCGGTCGCGCGGGCTGGAGGGGCTGGACGAGGCCAGCGCGGTGTTGCGCGGGGCGGTGGACGGCCCGGTGCCGGTGCCGATGAACGGCGCGGTTTACCTGGCCGATGTGACGGGCGGGCAAAAGACCGGGCTGTTCTTTGACCAGCGGCCGAACCACGCCTTTGCCGCCGGGTTGGCCAAGGGCGCGCGGGTGCTGGATGTGTTTGCCCATGTCGGCGGCTTTGGTCTGGCGGCACTGGCCGGGGGGGCGACGTCGGCGCTGGCGGTCGATGCCTCGGCCGCAGCCCTGGCGCTGGCGGTGCGGGGCGCTGAGGCTTCGGGCCTGGCGGGCAGGTTTGCGGTACGGCAGGGAGATGCCTTTGACGTGCTGGAGGGTCTGGGGGTCGAGGGGGTCGCGTTCGATCTGGTGATCTGCGATCCGCCGGCCTTTGCCCCGGCCAAACCGGCACTGGAGGCGGGGTTGCGCGCCTATGAGCGGGTCGCGCGGCTGACTGCCCCTCTGGTGACGCCGGGCGGCTATCTCGTCTTGTGTTCATGCAGCCATGCCGTTGATCAGACAGCCTTTCGCAACGCCTGCGCGCGAGGCATCGGGCGGGGCGGGCGGCGGGGACAACTGCTGCATACCGGCTTTGCCGGGCCCGACCATCCCATGCTGCCGCAACTGGCGGAAAGCGGTTATCTGAAGGCGCTGTTCTTCCGGCTGGACGGATGAGAGCGGTTCTGGACGCCTGCGTGCTTTACCCCCCCGTGCTGCGCGAACTGCTGCTGGGGGCGGCGGCCCGAGGGATGTTCGAGGCGCGCTGGTCGGACCGCATCCTGCGCGAATGGGTGCATGCAACGGCCAAGCTGGGCGCGGACCCGCAGGTGGTGGCGGCAGCGCAGGCGGGTCTGATGCGCACCGCCTTTCCGGCGGCCATGGTGCGCGAACAGCCCGGACTCGAGGCGCGGCTGAGCCTGCCCGACCCCGACGACGTGCATGTATTGGCCGTAGCCATCGCATCGCATGCCGACTGCATCGTGACCTTCAACGCGGTCGATTTTCCGCAGCACCTGCTGGCCGCCGAGGGCGTCACCCGCCGCGACCCGGACGGGTTTCTGTGGGAGTTGTGGTCGCATCATCCGGGCGAAATGGGCGCAGTGGTCGGTTCTGTACACGCCCGGGCCGAAGCGTTGGCCGGCGGGCCGGTGTCGCGCAGGGCGCTGCTGAAGCGGGCCAAACTGGGACGGCTGGCGAAGGCTGCGGCGGAGGCGTGACCCGCTGCAGGGCAGGGGCTGCAATGTCGGGGCGGCCGCCATCGGGGATGACCGTTGTGCCACGGTAGTCCCCTCGGTTGATCACCTGTCGGCATGCATATGTGGCAGTCAGCCCGTGGCAGCCGCGCGACCGAGGCCCCCGCCTTCTGCAGCCGCGCCGTGCTGTCGCGCCGTGCTGTCGCGCCGTGCTGTCGCGCCGTGC
>Ga0209591_10000534_pt1 | contig 49097 bp, 48 predicted proteins | sample MAT01_FD_187207 | JGI IMG/M metagenome (GOLD analysis project Ga0209591, IMG submission 187207) | Freshwater microbial communities from Lake Fryxell liftoff mats and glacier meltwater in Antarctica - MAT-01 (SPAdes) (version 2) | ecosystem: Environmental > Aquatic > Freshwater > Ice > Liftoff...
TCTGCGGCAGGCCGTCGATGTGCACGTCGTGGTTGATCCAGTCCGCGGCGGCCAGCTTCGAGGACGGGGCCAGCGCCCGGTTGGCGACCAACCCGAACAGCACCCGCTCGGTCACCTCGGTGTCGCGGGCCACGGCTACGATGGCCGGGTCGTCCGGCGCCGGTTGGAGGCCGTGTGGTGTCTCGGGGTGTCACACGCGCCGCCCTACTGGTGGCGCTGTTCTTACTGGTCTTCCTGGCCCTGGCCCTGGCCCTGGTCCCGCTGCTGTCCGGGCCCGTCACCGGCACTCCCGCCGCGACCCCTGCTGCGGTCACCCCTCCAGCCCGAGCTGCGGGCCCGGCCGCGCCCGCGGAACCGGGGCCCGAGCTGCGGGTGATGACCTGGAACGTCCGCACCAACGAGTTCGACGCTCCCGACTGGGCCCCCGTCGTGGCCGAGCGGCTGCCCGATGTCGTCGGCTTCCAGGAGATCTGCGCCGGCGACGCCCAGGAGCTCGCCGACCTGCTCCGTGACGAGCATGGCCTGGACTACGAGGTCGCCCTCGGGCCGGCGCGGGAGGCGCTCTACGAGAGCTGTGAGACCACCGCGGCGGGTCCGGTCGTGTTCGGTCAGGCCGTGCTGTCGCGGGTGCGCCTGCGGGACCCGGTGAACACGATCCTGCCCGACGGCGGCGGTCTCGACGAGCCCCGCGCGTTCCTGGCCGTCACCCTCGACGTGCCCGGCGGCCCGGTCCGCCTGTTGACCACGCACATCACCATTGGCCTGGAGGCCGGTGACAGCGCCGCGACCGCTGCCCGGCGGCGAGCCCTGCAGGGCGAGCAGATCGATGTCGTGGCGCGGGCGGCGGCGAGCAGCGGTGAGCGTGTCCTGGTGGTCGGCGACCTGAACATGGGGCCCGACGACCCGAGGCTCGATGTCGTGGAGCGAGTCGGGTTGCAGGAGGTCGACCGGGACCGCAACTCTCCTACCGGGAACAACCGCTTCGACGACCCCGGGTCGGCCGCCGAGAACAAGATTGACTACGTGTTCGCCAAGGGGTTGTCGCAGGTCGGCAACCCGGAGACGTTCTGGGTCCCCAGCTCCGACCACCGGCCGCTGGTCGCCACTCTGCGTCCTTGACGGCCGGCCCGCCAGGAGCGACCGGATGCCCTGGGCGACGACCTGCCCGTTCGCCCCGGCGGGTTGTGCCCCTGATCAACTCCTGCTCAGGTCGTCGACGAGGATGTCGACCACCCGTTCCTCCCACTGCGGACGTCTGCGCCCTCGCGAGGGGACTCCGGGTCGCCTGACCGCCGGCCTCAGCCCAGCCACTCCGCGCGGCACCATCGGGACTCAGAGCTCGCGCAGTCGGGGCAGAACCTCCTCGCCGACGCGCGCGACCCATCCCGGAAGATCCGGCTGCGAGGAACCGACCCACACCGTCGAGACGCCCAGCTTCGCGTAGGCGCTCATCGCCGCGACGAAACCGTCGACGTCGGCCAGCGGGTCCGCCCCAGTGATGATCGTCCTGCGGATGTCGGACGGGTCGCGGCCGACGTCCGCGCAGTGCCGCGCGAGGACGTCGAGCTTGCCGGCGATGACGTCCGGGCCGGCGTCGAACAGGTTGCACGCGTCCGCGTACTGCGCGACCAGCCGCAGCGTCTTCTTCTCCCCCATCCCGCCGATCAGCACGGACGGCCCGCCTGGCTGCAGCGGCTGCGGCTGGCACATCGTCTCGGCCAGCTCGTAGTGCTTCCCGTGGAACGGGCCGTCGTCGGCGCTCCACATCTGCCGCCAGATGCGCAGGGTCTCCTCCAGCCGCTCGAAGCGTTCGGGCACGGGCGGGAAGGGCACGCCGAGGCCGGCGTGCTCGCGGCCGCACCAGACGGCGCCGATGCCGAGCACGGCCCGGCCGCCCGACAGAACGTCGAGGGTGGCGAGGGTTGTGGCCAGCAGTCCGGGCCGGCGGTAGGTCACGCCGGTGACCAGCAGGCCCAGCATCAGGCGCTCGGTCTGCCCGGCCAGGAATCCGAGGGTGGTGTAGCCCTCCAGCATCGGGTCGTCGGCCGGGGCCATCTCCTCCATCTGGAACCAGTGGTCCATCAGGGTCAGCGTCGTGAAACCGGCTTGCTCGGCGGTGCGGGCCGCGGCGGCCAGTCCGGGGGCGATGGCCGCCGGTTCGCCGAACGTCGTGAAGTCGGCGACGTGCAGGGCCATGTCCATGGCGGTAGTCCTCGGAACGGGGTCAGCGGGTGGCGGGATCAGCGGCCCAGCTGGCCAGGATCGGCAGGACGCGGGCAGTCGGGGAGTCGGGTTGGGCGGTGTGGACCACGAGGGTCTGGTCGGGTTCGTGCGGGGCGGCGACGATCTCGATGTCGAAGTCCAGCGGGCCGGCCGTGGGGTGGGCGACGCGTTTGGCGACCGACGCGCAGTCGCGGACGGCGTGGTCGTCCCACCAGCGGGCGACGTCGACGTCGGTGTCCCGCAGCTCGTCGATCAGGGCGGTGAGCCGACGGTCGTGCGGGTGCCGTCCGGCTTCGCGGCGCAGCGCGGCCACGGCCGTGGCGGCGAAGTGACTCCAGTTGACGATGCGCTCGCGGGCCACCGGGTCCTGGAACAGGAACCGCATGAACGACGTGCCCGGCTCCATCGGGCGACCGAGCACGGCGCACAGCAGCGCGTTGCGGGCCAGGACGTCGCTGCGGCGGCCAAGCAGCACCACCGGGACGTGGGCGAGCGTGTCCATCAGGCGCATCAGCCCGGGATCGGGGCGCTGCGGCACGTCGGACGGGGCGGCCCGGCGGAGCGAGGTGGGGCGGCGAGATCGCGCAGGTGGGCGTGCTCCACCTCGTCCAGCCGCAGCGCCCGCGCCAGGGCGTCCAGGATCTCGTCGGAGACGTGCGGCTGGCGGCCCTGCTCCAGGCGGCTGCAATAGTCGGGGCTCAGCCCGGCGAGCACGGCCAGCTCCTCCTTGCGCCAGCCCGGGCACCCGTCGGGCGCCGGGGAACGGCTGGATACCGGCCTGGGCGGGGTCCCGGCGGGAACGCAGGAAGGCTCCCATCGCGGCGCGGTCCTGTGGCATGACCTGCACTTCAGGGACGGCGGCGGGGACCCGCCGTCACCGCAACGCCCGCCGGCTCGGGATAGGGAATCCGCTCACCGTCTCGCCACGCCCGACGCGGTGGACCCGACTCAGGCCTGGACGGCGGCGCCGCAGATGCCGCAGGCCTCGAACTGTCGACGCTTCCACCGGGCCACCGGGACGAAGAACAACGTGAACTGCCTGAACTCGCGCATCCGCGCCCACTGCGTGGTGTTGTGGCACCGCGGGCAGGTCCGAGTCTCACCCGGGCCAAGGTGCTGCTGCTTGGTGCCGAGACCGAAGAGGAAGAACATCACCTCAGTGTAGGGAGGGACCACCTGACCGCCGCCGGCTTCCCGGGGCGGCCTTGTCGAGGAGTGCCAGCAAGGTCTTCGGAGCGACTTGGCGGTAGGCGTCGGTGGATCTCGTGTACGTCGTCCCCATCCGGTTTCCCGCGCACGAACCAGGTGGGCGCGCCGTGGGTCAGGCCTTCCGTCACCTCGGGCGGTGCCAGGCAGCGCTGACGCACACCCGCCAGGAGAACCTGGTCGCGAAACTCGGCATCAGCCGCGGCGACCACAACCGGCCGGGGCTGGTGGGGGCGAGAGGAAATCCCGCTATCCGTGCGCGGCCCAGCCGTCGGGCTGAGTGCCGTCGCTGTCGGTGAAGCCGTACTCGCGGGCGAGGTCGGCGGAGGTCACCGAGTGCTGGTTCCACCGCGCGCGGTCCGGGTCGGTGGCGAGCGCTGCGACGGCGCGCCCGACGTAACGGGGCGACTCGGAGGAGGCGAATCCGGCCGGAGCACCGGGGTGGTCGTCGACCGCGTCGGGATCCAGAGCATCCCGCCAGTTGTCCTCGGTGACGCCGAAGTTTGTCGAGCATCATCTCCGAGCGCAACCAACCCGGAGTGATCGCCACTGCAGAGGCGTCGTGCGGTTCGAGCTCGTGGCCCTGGGAGAACGCCAGCCGGCATCCAGGTCGTGCCGCCAGATCGGCGTGTTCGGGTCGGGGGTCCACCTGTGAGTACCTCGCCGCCCCAGATGTCGTTGACCAGCACGTCGATGTGGCCGTGCTCGTCCCGGATACGCTCGCCCAGCCCTCGCACCTGATCGGGGTCGAGGTGGTCGACCTGGATCGGGACACCGGTCCCGCCGAGGCGGGTGACCAGCTCGGCGGTCTCCTCGATGGTCTCGGCGCGGTCGTAGTCCGACCGGACGGTGATCCGGTGCCCACGACATGACGTGAGGGTAAGGCCTCGGCACGACGACGAGCGGCGCCCAGGGCGCAATCGCGCGCGTCAACCGGCGGGTTGTGCCCCTGATCAACTCCTGCTCAGGTCGTCGACGAGGATGTCGACCACCCGTTCCTCCTCGACCGCCTGCCCGGTGGCGCGCATGGCTTCCTTGAGTTGGGGATCCCAGCTCGCCTCGACCGGGGTGCCGGTGATCGGTCGGCCCGGTCCGGTGGTGAGCGCCGCGCGGTAGGCCACGGCGTCGAAGCGCCATGGCGTCACGGGGAGCCGGCCGAACAGGACGTTGCCGATGCGCAGACCTCCCCAGTCGAAATCGCCGTGGTAGCGCAGCTGCGCACCCGACCGTACGGCGAGGCGGAGCAGCAGCATCGCCGCGGCCCCGGGGTGACCGCTCACGCAGACCAGCGGGGAGGCGCCCGGGCCCAGCCGGTCGGCGGCCTGCGCCACGACCACCGGGTTCTCGCACACGGACATCATGATGCCGGGGAGCGCTGGTGGATCCCGGGTGAGCTGGCGCAGGGTGAGTACCGCGGGCTCGCCGGAGTCGGCGAGCGCGCCGAGCATCCGCCCGGTCGCGGAGCGGTGGTCGCCCGGCAGGCCCAGCGCCAGCACCGTGGTGGAGAGCTCGTCGCGCAGCAGCCCCACCGACGCCCACACCTCGCGCCGCCACGCCGCGCCCTCGCCGTCGCCCGTCCCACCCAGTGCCCGCGCCGCGCCGAACACCAGGCCGGTGAGCGGCCTGCCGTCGTCGAGGGCGTGGGCGGAGCCGAGCACCCGTTCGGCGAAGCGGCCCATCGCCTCCGGCTCGGGTGGCAGCGCCGCGAGGACCGCCGCGCAGGCCGCCAGCAGCTCGGCGGCGTCGGTGGGGTCTCCGGCGAGGCGGCGCACGGAGCCGGTGGTATGCAGCGCATCGCGCCACGGTCGCAGCTCCGGGCGCCGCTCGACGGCGCCGTCCACGGGCGCGAACGCGGCCCGCCACGCCGTCTCGCTCGCGCTCGCGACGGCGGCCAGGTCGCGCAACGGGCCGGCGAGCGCCACCACCGCCGACACCAGCCCACCCGGATGGACCCCGGAGCTGCGCAGTACCTCGTCGACGTCCTCGAGCCGGACGCTCACCGTGGCGCCAGGCCGGGTGCGCCGCCCGAGCAGCCGGTCGACGGCGTCGCGCTGCGCCGGTGTGGCCCCGGTGAGCGTGACGGCGCCACCGGGCGGCTGCCCGTGTTCGGCGCGGCGGCGCACCCGGTCGACGAGCCAGCGGAGGTCTGCCCCGCCGAGCAGTCTGGCCAGGCGCGGATCAGAGGTCATCGAAGAGGCTGCCGGTGGCAGGCCGGGGGGCGATCGCCGCGGGAACCGCGACCGGCCGCGGCGCCGGGCGCCGCCGCTCCCCGTCCCACTGCCAGTTGGTGACGAGCACCGCGGCCACGCCGTCGGTGCGCGCGAGCTGCGCGATCGCCAGCCCCGGCACCTCCGGGTAGCAGCCCCACTCGCGCTCGCTGGTCATCACCACGTCCAGGTCGAACGCCGCGAGGAGTCCAAGGTACTTGGCGCGCGCGTTGTCGTCGACACCGGCGAACGCCTCGTCGAGCGTGACCAGTCGCGGCGCGTGCGGGTTGCCCGCCGACGCGTAGTGTGCCGACGCCGCCGCGAACAGCGGCACGCTCGCCGCCAGCACCCGTTCCCCGCCCGACGCCGGGCCGGTGGCGGGGCGCCACTGCCCGTTCTGGTGGCGCTCGATCACGAAGCGGTGCCAGCCGCGGTAGTCCAGCGCCGTGGTGAGGTGTTCCAGCCAGGTGCCGGCCTCGTCGCGGGTCCGGACCTCCGCGATCCGGGCCTGCAGGAACCCGCCGACAGCGGCGCGGTCGTCCTCGGACCAGGCATCCGAGGTCTGACGCAGCAACCGGCGGCGCGCCTGCGCCAGCCCGGCCGGCCCGTCCTCGCGGGGCCGCCACTCCAGCCGCAGCCGCATGCCCGTGCTGGTGGGGCGGTCGTCGAGCTCGGAGTTCATCAGCCGCACCTGCCGCTCCGCCTCCGCGATCAGCTCCTGCAGGGTGCTGGCCACCTCGTTGACCAGGTGGTTCTCCAGGATCTCCCGTTCGCGCTCGTCGAGCAGCCGCTGCCGGTCGGCCACCTCGGTGCCCAGTGCCACGGCGAGCTCGGGAACGGTGGACGGGTGGGCGCGGAACACGACCGCCACGACGATGCCGTCCTCGAGCAGCTGCGCGGACGCGGTGTTGCCGTGGCGGGCCAGCGTGTCGGCGAGCGTCTTGAGCTCATCGGCGACCCGGCGCTGCACGCGGTCCCACGCTGTGTCGTCGACCGGGACGGAGTCGAGTTCCTGGTCGATCTGGCGGGCGAGGCGCACCGTGGGGTCGGGCGCCCAGCCGTCGCCGGGCGCGGGCACGGCCAGCTCCGGGAGCGCGACGGCGAGCAGGCCCGTTGCGGTGAACCGGCGCAGCGACTCGGCCGCCGCGGCCCGCTCCTCGCCGGCCGTGTCGAGGCCCCCGTGGGCGGCCTGGCGGAGGCCCTCGGCGCGGCCGCGCTGCGCCACCGCCGTCTCGCGGGCACGGGTGGTGGCACGCTGCTGATCACTGAGCGCGGCGAGTTGCTCGGCGGCCAGAGCCAGCCGCTGCTGCAGCTCCGCCACGGCGGAGCCCACCGTGTCGCGGAGCGTCTCGTAGGCCTCGGTCGCGGACACGGCCTCCCGTGCGCTGCTCTGCGCCCGCTCCACGGCTGCCTCGTGGGCCTCATCGGCCGCGGCGAGCTCGGCGATCGCGTCGGCCTCGAACCGACGGGCGTCGGCCACGGCGCCGGCGGCGGGCCACAGCCCCGCCAGCGTGACGCGGTAGCCGGCGAGGGCCGAGCGGACGGCGTCGAGCGCCGGGCGCTCCGCGGGCAGGTCGACGTCGTCGGCACCGGTGTGCAGCTCCGTGGTGGCCGCCTCGACGCGCTCGGCCGCGGCGTCGGCGAGGTCGTCGGCCTCGGCGCGCTCCTCGGCCAGCCGGGCGTGGTCGTCGGCCAGGGCGACGACGACGGCGTGGGCCTCCCGCAGCCCGGTGTCGTCGGGCACGGTGTCCTGCTCGCGGGTCAGGGTGGCCCGGCGACCGGCGAGCTGATCCAGCGCCGCGGTGATCCGGCCCCGATCCCGGTCGATCTCGGCGGCGGCGGCCCGCAGGACGACCAGCCGGGCACGCCGGGCCGACTCACGCGCCCCGCGCCCGATGTACTCGGCGTCGGACTTGGACCAGGCACCCGTGAGAACCCCGACGCGGAACCGGCCGTCGGCACCGACCCAGGTGTCCGGTTCCGCGCCGGAGGGTGAACCGGGTTCGGGCCCGGCCGTGTCCCGCCGGGCGATCGTGTTCAGCCCGATCGCCTCGAGCACGGCGACGACCGCGTCGGTGGGCACGGCGGACGCGCGTCGATCGTCGGGGTCGACGGCCGGTCGGAGGACCGTCGCCAGCGCGGTGGCCGGCCGGCCGGTGTCGGCAGCGTCGGGGGACAGGAGCACGTCGCCCTCGGCGCCACGAAGGGTGCCGGCGGGGTCGAGCCAGGCGTCCAGCACCCCGGACGCCTCCAGCGCCGCCTCCAACCCGGCCCGCTCGACGGGGGTGACGTGCTCGGCGAAGTCGATGAGCTGCCACAGCGGGGCCCCGGGCCGATCGGCGCGGACCGCGGGATCGCGGGTGTGCGGTGCTGGTGGGGCTCCGTGCTCGCCCGACTCCAGCCGGGAGATCTCGGCGGCCAGATCCGAGGCCCGCAGCCCGGCCGCGGCGGCCTGCTGGTCGAGGCCGGCCTGCTCACGGGCCAGCACGGCGGTGGCCGCCCGGCCCGCGTCGTCCGCGGCCGCGCGCGCGGGGTTGGCGCCGTCGAGCGTGTCGACCCACAGCTCCAGGGCGGCGAGCACCGCGTCGGGCTCGGGGACGGCCAGCTCGACGGCGGCGTCGAGATGGGTGCGCGCGGCAGCCACCAGCTCGGCCCCGCGACCCGTGACGGACCCGGCCGCGATTTCCCGGCGCCCGGCGAGCTGCGCCGCCGCCGTGGCCAGCCGCTCGACCGTGCTGCGGGCGTCGGCGAGGACCCGCGCCGACGCGGCCACAGCGCCGAGCAGCCCGTCGACGTGGGCGATCGCGCGTTCCTGGCGCTCGATCACCAGCCCCGCCGCCCGGCGCAGGTCGGCGAGCTGCGCCGCGACGGCCTCGGCAGACCCGGCAGCGGCTGCCGGCCGGTTCGCGATCCACCCGTCGACCTCGCGTGTGTGCGCTGATCCGACCCGGGCTTCCCGGGCCTGTTCGGCCGCCTCGCCCCTGACCTGCTCGAACGTGCCGGCGGCCGCGCTGCTGCGGGCCGCCGCCGTGGCACGCCGGTCGCGCCGGGTCCCGGCCGCCGTGACGGCCCGTTGCCGCAGCGCGGCCGCCTCCCCGGAGTCCCGTCGGCGCCGGCCGGCCTCGGCAGCCATCCGGTCGAGCTCCTGGGCACTGCGCATCTCGGGGCTCGCGCGCAGGGCCTGCTCGCGGGCGCGCAACCGATCGGCCTGCGCGGCGAGCTCGACCAGTTGCTCCTGCGCCTGCGCGGCGGCCGTTTCGGCCGCGGCGAAGGACTCCTCGGCCGCGGCCAACGCCTCACGCGCCGACCGGTACCGCTGCTCCGCGCGGCGGGGCTGCTCGGCGCGGCGCCGTGCTGCCACCGAGGCGTAACGGCGGTAGTGGCCGAGGAATGCCTCCGCCGAGCCGTGCGCCTCGGCCATCGCGGCCAGCTCGTCGCGGTCCTCCTCCAGGCTGCGGAACGCCTCGGCGACGTCGGCGACCACGGCCTGGTCCAGTGGCGGCAACGCCTCCGTGAGTGCGGCCGAGAGCGCCTTCTCGCTCGGCCGCTTGGACAGCTGCGGCTGGCGCAGCTGAACCAGCAGGTCGACCAGCGCCCCGTAGCGCTGCTCGCCCAGACCGAACAGGGCCTCGTCGACGGCACGGCGGTAGTCGCGGGCCTTCTCGTGCACGACGCCGCGGCCGGCGAGCGCGTCGGCGAGCCGTTCGCGGGGGAGCGCGGTGCTGGTGGCGTCGACCAGGTGGAGTTCGGCCCCGATCCGCTGGTCGGTGAGGAAGAACCAGTGCTTGGCGATCCCCCGCCCGGCCACGGCCTTGAGCCCGCAGCCGATGGTGCGGAACTCGGGTTCGCCGCTGTCGGTGACGCGGCCGAACTCCAGCCAGGTGTACCCGAGCCGCTCGGGGTGCGGGTGCTCGCCGCCCAGCAGCAGGTTCCACTCCATCCGCTTCCTTGGGTCGGCGTCGGGCTCGACGCGGTGCGGGGACAGGTCGCCGTCGAGCAGGAACGGCAGCAGCAGCGCGAGCACCTTGGACTTGCCGGTGCCGTTGTTGCCGCGCAGCAGCAGCCGCCCGTCGTGGAACCAGAACTCCTCGACGTCGTAGTAGAAGAGGTCGACCAGGCCGGCACGCAGCGGTTGCCACCGGGAGCGCTGTGGGTCGGGGAGTGTCATCGGGGCTCCTGGATGGTGGGCGTGCCGACGGCATAGCGGGCCAGGGCCGGCAACGGTCGGACGGTGTCGCCGACGCGTTCCGCCAGCCGCAACGCCTGCAGCCGCCTGAGCGCCGACCCGGTGAGCTCCACCTCGGCCCCGGGCAGGGCGGCGGCCTTGCGCCAGAACGACGCGTGCTCGACGGCCATCGCGCGCAGGTGGGCGTGCAGCTCGGTCAGCGGGACGGGCTCGGCCGCAGCGGCCAGGTGTTCGGCCAGCAGCAGGGTGGCGTGCCCCTCGGTGCCGTTCTCGGGCATGCGGACGTCGGTGAGGTCGTCGAGCGGGTCGACCATGGCGACGCCCTCCTCCCGCACCTCAGCGACGAGTCCGGTGAGCTCGCTGATCCGGGAGGTGATGGCGTGACGCTGGCTGGTGAGGTAGGCGAGTTCGGCCGCGTCGAGATCGGCGTGGTAGAGCACCGGTTCGTCGAGCAGGCGGCGGGTGAGGCGGCGGCGTGTCTGCTGGTTGCGCAGGTCGTCGGTGGTGGCGGGCAGCTCCTCGGTGAGCGCGGCGAGCCGCTCCTCGTGGCCCGCCACCAGCACCGTGGACGGGCCGCGCGGCGTGGCGAGCAGCGCGGCCAGCACCCGGCGTTCGACGTCGTAGAGCGCGTCGCCGTCGTGGCGCACGAACGCGTCCTCGTCGCCTGCCACCCTGGCCAGCACCCCGAGGTCGAGCAGCGTGCGCACCACCGAGACGAGGTCGGTGCGCTCCTCGCGCCGTTCCAGAGAGAACGTGATGCCGGCGGCGGTCAGCTCCGGGTCGGCGGCGCCCAGCACGATCTGCTCGGCGAGGCGCCCCAGCGTGACCTGCGCGTCGGCGCGTTCCAGTGCCGCCAGCGCCAGGCAGACGAGGACGTAGCGGCGCCGGGTGAAGGGGGCGTGGCTGCGCGGATCGCGGGCGGGATGGGTGGCGTCGGCGGTGTCGGGCACGGTCTTGACCAGCCGCGCCACCTCGCTGTCGACGACCAGGCGCCACCCGGTGTTGCGGTCGAACCACTCGCGCAGCGCGCTCACGTGGCGGCGCACCAGCACGACGTGCTCCGCGTCGGGCCCGTGTGCGCGCAGGACCGGCCGGCGCAGCAGCGCGCGCGCCGCGCGGGTGAGCTCGGAGCGGCGGGTGGCGACCAGGGCGTCGGAGAGGGCACCAGTCATGCCGAGTGCTCCTCCACCGGTGGGGCGGGTGGGACGGGGGTGTCGGTCGGCTCCATCACGCCGTGAGCTCCGCTCGTGGCGCGGCCAGGTCGACGATGTGGACGAGATGATCCGGCCCGCGGAACACCCCGTGCGGGGTGGCGATCTCGGCCCGGCGGCTCCCGTCGAGCACCGTGAGCCGCACCGCCATCGAGCCGTCGGACGTGGTGACGGCGACCTCGCGACGGCCGGGTGTGAGCGCCGTGAGCGCGTCGCCCAGCAGGCCCAGGAACAGCCGGAACGCCTCGGGCTCCAGCTCGCCGAGGTCGGACAGGCGCACGGGGCGTTCGGTGGCCAGCGCCGCTCGGGCCGCCGCCACCTCGGCGGCCTCCCGGGCCGCCAGCTCGGCGAGATGGCGGCGCTGCTCGGAGCGGTCGGTGATGCGGGAGGGCCTGCCCCGCCGCTCGTAGGTGCCGGTGCGGCGCAGCCGCGGGCTGATCTCCAGCGGCGGCGCCTGCGCCCACGGGGTGGTGGCCGGCACCGGCTCCTCGGCGCGGGAGGCGAGGGTGTCGGCGTCGATCGTGAGGTGGCGCGAGGACGACAGCCCGAACGCGCTGCGCCACAGCCGGTGCATCGACGCCTCGTCGGGCGCCTGCGCGAACCAGACTGCGAGCGTGCGGAAATCGGCGGACCGGTCGGACCGGCCGGTGCGCCGCTCGTTGAGCGCCGCCACCACGTGCAGCAGCTGCGGGATGGCCGCGCGCGCCTGCGAGCGCAGCAGCTTGGCCTGGCTGGGGTGCTGCGGCGTGCTGACGAACCACGCCCGGAACCCGGCCCAGCGCTCGCGCCACAGCTGGGCGCGGCGGGCGAACTCGGCGTCGCGCGGATCGTCGCCCTCGTCGGCCGCGGCTCCCGGTGCCGCGTCGGAGGCCTCTCGCCAGGCGGCCTCGTCGAGCAGGAGATCGACGCCGTGCTCCTCGATGCGTGCCACCAGCGCGGCGATCTCCGACCCGGTGGCCACGAGGTCGGTGATGAACCGCTGCAGGTAGTCGATCAACCGGTCCTTGTAGGCGCGGAACGCCTCGGCGTCGGCGTCGTGCAGGTCGATGGATCTCTGCAGTGACCCCATGAAGGCCTGCGCGTTGGCGGCCAGATCGGTGAACCGGTCGACCAGCGCCCGCAACGAGAGGTGGATCTTCGCCGGATCCGCTCGCGGGCTGATCGCCAGCTCGTGGAGCGCGCGCAGCTGAGTGGCGATGTCGGCGAGCGCGACGGCCTGCAGCGCCCCGCGCCGGCCCAGCGCGTCGTCGTAGACGGCCAGCGCCTCCTCGGCGGCCTCGCCCTCGCGCGTGAGCTGGTAGAGGTAGCGGGCCCGGTGGAAGTCCTCCACGGTGGTGACGCGGCTGGTGTCGGGATCCGAGCGCACGTTGCCCCAACCCTCCAGTGCCACCAGCGCGGCGGCGATCGCGTCGAGATCGGCCGATGGCCCGAGCGTGTCGCGCACGTCCTCGGGACGCAGGTGCACGGTGAACCGCCGCTTGGCGGCGACGAAGGCGAGCATGACCTCGCGGTAGAGCTCGGACTTGCCCACGGTCAGGTAGACGAACGCGCTGTGCACCGGGGCCTCCTCTCACGCCGTCCCGATCGTGGGCCCGAGCGTAGGGGGAGGCACCGACAGTTCCCGCAGGACCCGCTCGACATGTGGACAACTCGCGGCCCAGACCCCGTTCGAGGGTTGTCGCGTCCGCCCCCCGTGTCACCGTGAGGTGCTCGACGGGCACCCCGCTTACGGGCCCCTGCTCGCCGACGCCGCAACCACCGGCCGCTGCCCGGTGTGGATCACCGAGTACGGGCTGGCGTCGATGCGGCCACCCGATGATTCGGAGCAGGTACTGGCCGGCGTCGCCCGCCTCGACGCCGCCGAGGTCCTCGCCCGGAAGTGGCCGGGTTCGTGCTACCTGTGGTGCGACTGCCGGGTGCCGTTCGGTGACCGGTTCCCGGGGCTGGTAGCCGCCCCCGGACAGGGCAATGATCCCGTCGAGGCGGCCGTCCGGCAGGCGAACGGGCCCGGACGCGCGCACCTGGCCCTCGTCAGGGCGTCGCGCCCGACCGACGCCCCTGCCGCGCCCGGGTGGTCGGGCCCGTGCAACTACGGCTACGACCTGGGGGAGCTCAGCGCCGTCCTGCGCAGCTGGGAGGACCGGTTCGGCGCCCCGCTCGTGGAGATGGACGCCGCCACCCTGTGGCTCTCGGTCGCCGCGCCACCGCTGTCGGAGCAGGAGTGCCTCGGCGTGGCCGCGGAGCACTTCGCCTTCTGTTGTGACGTCGACGGCGAGGACCCGCGTCCGCTGCGCGTGTACGCCGCCACGCTGCGTGGCACTCGGCGGTGGCGGTTCTGGTGGGACTGACCGCATGTGATGCTCGACAACGGCCGCACTCGGCCCATCCGGCTACGTTGTCGCTTCGCGGCCATGCTGGGAGGAACGGCGATGAGGCTCCGGTGTCCTCGATCGACGCGACCGCGACGTACGCCGTGCCGCGGTGGGCGCTCCACACGGCGCGGGCCTCGCGGACGACCGGGTCGCCGGTGCGGTGGCCGATCGCCACCGCCTTCGACGGCTCCCGCAGCGCGATCCCGGCGATCTGCCAGCCGGGGCGTGCGACGTCCTTCTCCCACCGCATCAGGTCGCGGACCTGGGAACGCCGGCGCCGTCAACGGATCGAGGGGGCGGGTCACGGTGGAGTCTGACGGGTCCGAACTGCGCGAGAACGCCACGCGGCGGGTCTCGGTGCCGGCCGGAGTCCGGCCCGGCACGGCAGTGTTCGACGACCAGGTACGCACGGCGGCCGAGCGTGCAGCAGTGCGGTTGATGGCGACGGAGCTGATCACGGCCTGAGAGCCCTGACGGTCGATGTGGGATGTCAGCGGGGGCGGTAGACGTCGGCGCGGTGCTCGATCCGGAGCACGGTGATGAGATGCTCGGCGTCGTCGATCGAGTAGTTGATGCGGAACGCACCACGCCGCGCGGAGTATCGCCCTCGCAACTCGCGGCTCAGCGGCTTTCCGACGCGGCGGGGGTTCGACCGGAGTGTCCCGATGACGAACTCGATCACCGCCGCAGCGACGTTCTCGGGCAGCCTCTCCTGAACCGACGTCGTCGCGCCGGGGGAGAGTCGGACGTCGTAGAGTTCGTTCACACCGGCGGGCGCAGAGCCCGCACCGCGTCCACGCCGCGCGTGCCTTCGCCCCTGGCCACCTCCGCCTCGGCCTGGCGGATGTCGCCCAGTGCCTCGGGATCCGACAGGATGTCGAGGGTTTCCTCGAGGCCCGCCAGGTCGTCGTACCCGATCAACACCGCAGCCGGACGCCCGTTGCGGGTCACAACCACCCGCTCGTGCTCACGCTCGGCCCGGTCCACGAACTCGGACAGGTGGTCGCGGACGGTACGCAGCGGCTCGACGGTCATGGCCACAATTGTGCCCCGCGGATAGGCGCACGCCAAGCGTTGCTTCTCGAAGCGTTGCCGATGGCCGCACCCCCTGCGGCAGGTGAGTCCGCGGCCGGAGCCCGTGTCCTGTGACCTCAACGCCGGCCGCCGCGCACACCTCCCCGCCTCCGCACGACCGTCGGAACGTGTGTGCGGTGGTTGGGAGGTGTGCGCGGGGGTCAGGCCACGCCGAGCAGGTGCGGGAGTGGTCTTCGGCGGGGTCTTCGTTCGGGGTCGATCCAGGCGGGTGGGATGAACTCGGGCAGCCCGTTGTACAGCCGGACCTGCCACTCGCTGTGGTGCACCAGCCGGTGGCAGACCTTGCACACCATCACGCAGTTGTCGACCTTGGTTTCACCGCCGTCCTCCCACGGGAGGATGTGGTGGACCTCGCACCAGCTCGGAGGCCGGCCGCAGCGGGCGCAGCCACCGTCACGGGCGGCCACGGCGCGGCGGATCCCGTCGGGGATGGCGCGGCTGAGGCGGCCGACGTCGAGGGGTTGACCCTGGCCGTTCAGCACGATCGGGATCACGGCGGCGTCGCAGGCGAGCATGCGCAGCGACTCGGGGCTGACGGTGCCGCCGAAGTCCAGGATCGCGCCGCGGGCGCGGTTCTCCAGGTCGTCGAGACGGATGAGCACGTTGAGGTGCGGGCGGCGGCCGCCGGACTGCGGGAGGTCGCCGTGGTCGAGCACGTACCCGCAGGCGTCGGCGAGGGCCTCGGCCTGGCGCTGCGCTGCGGGGCGGTCGTCGTCGGCGGTGAGCGGCTTGGCGTGGGCGTCGACGACCGAGGCGATGGCGTCGAACATGGCGGCGTCGTCGAATCGGCCCTTGAGCCGGCCGCCCGCGCCGCCAGGGTGGCGGGTGAGGTGCAGTTCGTTGGTCGGGGTGGGCGGGTGGTCGTCGGGTTCGGCGCCTTCCTGGTCGAGCAGCTCCACCAGCGCGACGCCCCACGACTGGAGCTCGGACGGCGTGTACACCGACGCCTTCGCGGCGAGCTGGGCCTCGGCCTGCGCCCACGCCTCGGGCGTGAGCCGCTCCGCGGATGCGCTGGCGAGTACGCGGGCGATCGCGTCGACGTGGCGCAGGCTCGCCTGCCCGGCCTCGAACACCTCGGCCGTGGCCGGGAGGCGGGCGGGCAGTGGCGTGCCGTCGAGGCCGACGCGGGCGCAGACGTGCTCGGCGGCGGTGACGCGGCGGCGGGCCTCGAAGCGCTCCCAGCCCAGCAGGTCGCCCAGCGCGCCGACCGGGGAGCGGTAGCCACGCTCGGTGAAGGTGCCGCGCCGCTCCAGGGTGGCCACGGTGTCGACGGTGAGCCGGTCCAGCCGGCGCGTCACCCCTTCGCAGAGGGTGAGCAGCGAGAGCAGTTCGTCGTCGGTGGCGCCGGCCGCGGCGGCGGACAGCTCGTCGATCGCGGCAGCGAGGTGCTGGTGCGCGGAGACGAGCGGGCCGGTCGACATGCCCCCACTCTACTCGAACATATGTTCGTTCACATGCCTTTCGTCGCAGCTCATGGGCTGTTCGGCGACACAGGAAGGTCGAGGATCTAATGCCCCAGCCCGACACCGGACTGTTCCCCCGCCCGCGCGGCGAGCAGGGTTTCCTGGCCGCCGAACCCGATCCGCTGGACGTCGAGCAGGAGTTCGCCCCGGCCACGTCCTACGCGGTCCTCGACGATCTGCAGTCGCTGATCCGGGCCGACCTGCTCGGCCCGTGGGACGGCCAGGACGAGGAGTTCGCGCCGCGGGCGATGGGGCCGCGCGAGTGCTACCTCGTCGGCATGCTCGGCCCCGAACACGCGCCGACGTCGGCATGCGACGAGGCCGACGAGGTGCCCGACACCGAGTCCGGGGTGCAGGGCGACGGCGAGGCCGAGCTTCCCGAGGTGCTGACGCCCCAGAACCTCGGCCGGATCCGGGCGTCGTCCATGGGGATGTCGTTCGCAGTGGCCGGCGACGTCGACACGCTGGCGGTCACCGTCGAGTGGGGCCGCTACAGCAAGTACGAGACCACCGACGCCTACGGCAGGAGGCGCCCGGGGTGGTTCCGGGAGCCGGTCCGCCACGAGCGGGAGGTGCGGCTCGACGGGGAGGCGGCGGATCGCGTCCCGCCCACCGGCGACGACCCGGCGGCGCCCGGCGTGCTGCTGGCGGTCGACGTGGCGCCGCGAGACGGGCAGCGGGTGGTCCGGCTCGTGCTCGTCAACACCCAGCAGGAGCCCGAGACCAACGCCGACACCGGCCGGTGCAGATCTCCGCACCGCGGCGCGGTACCGGCAACTCCTGAACGCTCGGCGTCTCCTGCTTGCGGCGGCCATGACCGATTTACTCGATCGGTACCGCCCGGCGTGGCTCGACTCGACTGGGTCGGTGCTCGTCGACGAGATTGAGGGATGCATTCTGGACCTGGACCTCTACGGCGACAGCTGGGACGACCAGACCCTGTTCATCTCTGCGACGGCGCCCGGCGCTCATCGGCGTGCTCCGTGGCCGTCGCTGGTCGGGATCCTCGCGGGCCAACATCGATCATGTGGCGATCGGTCCGGAGGACCGGCGTGAGTCGGTGGAGGATCTGATGCGGCTCGTGGTCGTTCCCGGCTGGGCGCCGGGCGGACGCACGGGTCGGGCGGGTCCGGTCGACCGCGGTCCGGCAGCTCTGGGCCCTGCTGGCCGGGCACTCGTCGATCTTTCGCAGGTTGTTGGTTCGAGCGCAGGAAGGCCCTTCAACTACTTGCTGATAAGGGAAGTATCGTCGCGGAAGTCGCCGAGTGGCACTGCGGTGCCGTCGGCGAGGTCGACGTGCCAGAAAATTCCAGCCCGCGCATGTCTTGCGGCCGGTGGCGGTCTTCGCGGGGTGGCTCTCGACGGCGTCGGCGTTGCCCATGGACTTCTCGACGTAGGCGGTGAGCCGGGCGAGGACGTACCGGACCTGCGCGCGGTTGTCGCCGCGTAGACCGAAGGTTGGCATCACGTCGAAGCTCAGCTCGGGGAGTTGCTCGCCGAGCACGGCGCTGAGCTCTGTCATCGATGTACAGGTGCGTACGCGGGGCACCGCGGAGAGGACCTCGCGGTTGAGGTCGTCGGGTCGTGTCGACTCGTCGTTCACAGCGCGCAGCACAACGAGCAGGTCGACGAAGTTCGCTGCGATCCGGGCCTTCTCGTTGACCACGCTGTCCTGGTCGCCGTGGCGAAGGGCAGCGAGGATCAGTGCCATCTGCGCTGTGACGCCGTTGACGCGGTTGTAGTACAGCGCGGCGCGCTCGTTGAGGTCGAAGGGCGCGATGGTGGCGGCGACCATGTTGCCGTAGGCGTGCCCGAGGTCGATCAGCTCGCTGACGAACCGGTGGTGGTCCTCACCTTCTTCGGCCAGACCGATGTCGCCGGTCGTCACGGTCGGTCCGTCGACGACCGTGGCCGCCGCCGCCGCGGTGCTGTCCGAGGCGCTCGACCCCGCACATCCGTGGTGGACGCTCACCGTAGTCGACCTGCCCGCCGTCGGGCGTTGCGCGTTGGTGTGGTCGAGCCACCACGCGATGGCCGACGGGCCGAGCGTGCTGTGTGCCGTGCTCCCGCTGGTCCAGGACGGCCCGACCCGCGAGCTGCCGCCGCCGCGCACCGGTCCGGGCCGGGCCGGGCTCGGCTCGCGCGGGAGGCGTGGGCGGGGCGCCGCGGTGGCCGCGGCGGCTGGTCGGGCTGCGCGAGCTCGTGGTGTCGACGTACGTGAGGGTGCCCGCCTCGCCGCTCAGCCGGCCCGTGACCGCGGGGTACGTGCTGCGCACCGTCGACGTCGACCTCACCGGCCTGGGCGGGGGCGCCCACTCGTGCCGCGCGACGATCAACGACGCGCTGCTGTGGGCGTGGGGCCGGGCCGTGCACCGACGGCTCGCGGCGGACGGGACCGGGCCGGCCCCGGTGGTCGTGACGTGCACGGTGACCCGGCCGTCCGCCGAGATCGAGAACCACGTGGGTGCCGTGCGGATCGCGGTCGCACCATCATGGGGGTCGGTGCCCGCGGAGCTGGCGGCGCTCGCTCGGACATGCGGCGCAGCAAGCGCCTGATCACCGGCTCCTCCTGGTGGCTGACGGCGCAGGTGTTCCGCGTTCTCGGGGCGCTCGGGTGAACCGGTGGTTGATCGACCGGCAGCGGTCGATCACCACGTTGCTGACCAACATGCGGGGGCCCGTCGAACCGCTGCAGGTGCTCGGTCGGCGCCGGGCGGGTCCCGCGGGGTTGGGGTCCTCAGCCTCTGTCCGGCCCGGGTGCGCGGAGCCAGGATCGGTGGATGCGCAGCGACGAGGACCGGGGCGGCCACTGATGATCACCACTGCACGTGTGGGGGACTGGCTCGTGGTGCCGCCCGCACCGGGGGAGGGCCACGGTCGCCGCGGGCAGGTCGTGGCGTTGATGCACCCGGACGGGACTCCGCCGTTCCGGGTGCGCTGGCTGGAGGACGAGCACGTGTCGGTGGTGTTCCCCTCCCCGGACGCCCATCTGGAGCCCCACCATTCCGTCCACCCGGCGGCCGACGGTGTCGCGGGCTGACGGCCCTGTGGGGCCCGACCGTCGATCGCGGCGCGGGCCACGCCCGTGCGGCTGGGGCGGCTCTGGCTCGGCCTGTCGTCCACCGCCGCGCTGCTCATCGCCGCGGGAGCCGTCCTCGGCCTGACGGCGACCGACCGCGTCTACGGCCGGGAGACCGACGTCCTCGTCGATGCGGCCGTCGCGCAGGACCTCGTCGGCCTGACGATCCTGGCCCCGCTCCTGCTCGTGCTCGGCGTGGTCGCGGCGCGCGGCTCGCGGCTCGCGGCTCGCCTACCTCGGCTGGCTGGGCGGCCTGGCGTTCACCGCCTACAACTACGCGATCTACACGTTCTCGGTGCAGTTCGGGCCGCTGTTCCCGGTGTGGGTCGCGGTGCTGGGCCTGTCGGTCTTCTGGTCTCTCGACTCTGCCGTCCGCGATGGTCGGGACGCGGTTCGCGGCGCGGGCGACGCCTGTGGCCGCGTGGTTCCTCATCGCCGTCGCGGTGTTGTTCGCCCTGCTGTGGTCGAGCGAGATCGTGCCGAACCTCCTGGCCGGGGGCTCTCGCGCGGCGCGACCACGTGGGACGTCCCCACGAACCCGGTGCACGTGCTGGATCTGGCCCTGTTCCTGCCTGCGGTCGTGACCAGCGGGGTACTGCTGCTGCGCCGGCACCCGTTCGGCTACGCGACCGTCGTCGGTAATCTGGTCCTGCTCGCGCTGACGTGCCTGCCGATCCTCCTCACGTCGTTCGTCGCGGTCTCCCGCGGCCACGAACCCGGCTGGGCCGTCCTGGTCCCCGTCCCCATCGGCGCCGTGCTGGGCGTCCTGGGCGCGACCCTGCGGCCGCGCCCCTCGCTGATCCCCAACCGGAGGTACCTGGTGAAGAAGATCATTCTGACCGTCGCACTCGTCCTGGGTACGCTCGCCCTGACCGGCTGCTCGGATCAGCTCGGTGACCGCGGGGGCGTGGACGGCGCCGCACCTGACCGCATCGGCGACGTCGACTACTCCGAGGTCCACCGCAACGTGGACGGCTTCCCGAACATCGCCCGCACCTGCGTGCCGGGCCTCGGCTTCGCCACCCCGTCCACCGGTAACGGGGACTTCGGAGGTGCGACCCCACTCATCCGGGTCACCGAGCGGGACGCGTTCTGTGCGACCAAGTCCCCGACCGGGTGATCACCGACCGGTCCGGAGCCGGTATCGGGTCAGGTACCTCGGGCCCCACAGCAGTGCCAGGCCCCCCAGATCGCCCCGAGGACGACACCGGCGCCCGCTCCGCACCGATCCTCAACGGCTCGAACTGGTGTCGGAGTCCTCGAAGTACTCACGCAGGCCAGGGTTCTGGCCGAACTCCTCGTCGGCGGTGAACCACCCGAACTCCAGGCCCGCGTGGACGCACCTCTTGATCATCGCGACGACCGCCCGCCTCGTCCGCCTGGCTCAGTCCGTCTTCTCGCCGGGCTGACCCGTCGTCCGCTCGACCTCGATCTTCCAGTGGTTCGCGAGTGCGGCGACGGCGGCGACGGCGGTAAGGACAGGGGCGACCACGGCGGCGACGACCCCGGCGACGACCGGGATCTCCATGACGGTGTGGCCGTCGTCGTTCTTCACGATGAGCCGGCGGACGGTTCCCTCGTGGAGGAGGTCCTTCACCTGCGCGACGAGCGCCTCGCCCCGTACCTGGGTGGTTTCGCGGCGGGTCGGTCCGGTCTCCGCGGTGGTCTCGGCCCGGTCGGTGGCGCCCATGGTGAACTCCTTCTGTCAGGGAGCCTTCAGCCTGCGCGGCCGGTGCGTACTCCCGCAGCGGTCGAACGGTCCGGAGGTGGCGGGACCTACGGCCCGTCCGGGCTCGCCGGTCGGGGATCGTCGTCGCAGGCGAACAGGTCACCGAGCCGCCCGTGAGCGCGATGAGGAAGCGTGGGCTGTCGACGTCCGCGCCTCGCGGTCATCGGACGGGCGTGGACCGTGGTTGGAGGATCACGACCGCGGTCTCCGACGATCGGAGCGCCCGAGATGCGTCCAAGTTCTTGTCGATCTCCTGCCACGCTGGATGCACGGGTGTGATCCCCGTCGTGCGCCAGGCGATCGACGTCCCACAGCGGTGCCGTCGTCAAGCCCGTCCTGACCATGCCGGGGTGGGAGTTCAGGCAGGTGCGGGGGACAGGAGTTCGGTGAGCAGGGTGCGGACGCGGTGTTCGATCTCGTCGCGTACCGGGCGGACGTCGTCGAGGGTCTTGCCGGCGGGGTCGTCGAGGACCCATTCCTCGTAGCGGCGGCCGGGGAACACCGGGCAGGCGTCGCCGCAGCCCATGGTGATGACGGCGTCGGCGGCGCGGACGATCTCGTCGGTCCAGGGTTTGGGGTACTCGGCGGAGATGTCGATGCCGCGTTCGGCCATCGCGGCGACGGCGGCGGGGTTGATGGTGGTGGCCGGTTCGGAGCCGCCGGACCAGGCGATGGCGCGGTCGCCGGCGAGGTGGGTGAAGAACCCGAGCGCCATTTGGGAGCGGCCGGCGTTGTGGGTGCACAGGAACAGCGCGACGGGTTTTCCGTCGTGGACCTTGCCCTCGACGCGGGCGAGGGCGCGCAGCCGTTGGCGGGCGAACTTCTCGGCGAGCAGGGGCAGGTAGTTGAGCACGACGGCGCGGCCGGCGAACTCGTCGTAGGAGGAGTGCAGGAACCGTTCGATGGTCTCGACGCCGAAGGTGCCGTCGAACTCCCGCCCGAGGTGCACGGCGGAGGTCTTGAGGGCGAGTTGCTGGTCGATGGACAGGGTGTCGCGGTGCCAGGTGCTGGTCATGGCTGCCTCCATTGGCGGCTCGTGCGGGGCTGGCGTGTGGTGCACGGGATGATCGAGTGGTTCGCGTCAGTCGCGGATGTCGTGCGGGACGACCGCAGCCCCGGCCGTGCGGGCGGCGTCGGGGTAGAGCGCGAGGACCAGCCCGGCACCGAGACCGGCGCCGACGAGCTGGGCCAGCACGAAACCCGGCACCGATGCGGGCGCGATGCCGGCGAACGTGTCGCTGAAGATCCGTCCGACGCTGACGGCGGGGTTGGCGAACGACGTCGAGGAGGTGAACCAGTACGCGGCGCCGATGTAGGCGCCCACCGCACCCGCGGACAGCGCGCCCCGTCCGCTGCGGGCCAGCGCGAAGATCAGCGCGATCAGGCCCGCGGTCGCGACGACCTCCCCGAGCCACAGTCCCGGGCTCGCCCGCACCTTCTCCGAGACCTGCAGCGGCGCCAGGTCGAACATGGCGTTGGCCAGCACCGCGCCGAGCACCGCGCCGAACGTCTGGGCGACCGTGTAGGCGGCGACGTCCCGCCCGGCCAGTCCGCTGCCGTCGCGGCGACCCGCCAACCAGTCCACGGCGGAGACGACCGGGTTGAAGTGGGCGCCCGACACCGGGCCGAACAGCAGGATCAACACGGCCAGCCCGAACACCGTGGTCAACGAGTTCTCCAGGAGCTGCAACCCCGCGTCGCCGGGGGAGAGCCGCTGGGCGGCGATCCCCGACCCGACCACGACCGCGACCAGCAGCGCTGTGCCCACGCCCTCGGCCAACAGCCGTCGCGCCAGTGGGGCGATCACACCCCGGCCACCGCGTCGGGCACCAGAACGGCCGAGAGCCGGCGCAAGGCATCGGGTTCGGCCCGGTAGTACACCCAGGTCCCGCGCCGGTCACCGGAGATCAGCCCCGCCTGGCGGAGCACCTTGAGGTGGTGGGAGATGGTCGGGCCGGTCAGGTCGAACACCCCGGTCAGGTCGCAGACGCACGCCTCCCCACCCTCGTGGGAGGCGATCAACGACAGCAACCGCAGCCGCACCGGATCCCCCAACGCCTTGAACAGCCGCGAGAGTTCGACCGCCTGCGCCCCGGACAGCGGTTCCCGAGCGAGCGGTGAGCAGCAGTCGATCACCTCGGCCGGGGCCTGCCCTTGGTTTGACATGTCTCTACCTTGACAGTCGTCGATCCAGGGCGCAACCTCTGTGTCGACAACTGTCGAATCAAGCGGGAGTGATCATGTCACGAGTCCAGCTGGCGCTGCGGGTGTCCGATCTCGACGCCTCGGTCGCGTTCTACCGGTCCCTGTTCGGGGTCGAGCCCGCCAAGCGCCGCCCCGGCTACGCCAACTTCGCGGTCACCGAGCCGCCGCTCAAGCTGGTGCTCATCGAGGGCGCGCCCGATTCACCGACGGTGCTGGACCACCTCGGCGTCGAGGTCGAGTCCACCGACGACGTCACCGCCGCGACGGGGAGGCTGTCCGAGCTCGGCCTGTTCACCCGCGTCGAGAACGACACCACCTGCTGCTACGCGGTGCAGGACAAGGTGTGGGTGCACGGTCCCGGCGCCGAGCCGTGGGAGGTCTACACCGTCAAGGCCGACGCACCCGGGGCCACCGACATCCACCCCGTGGGCCTCACCTCCACATGAGGCGAGTGCCTGTGCGACGCACCGATGCGCCGGGACACCGACGACGGATCAGCGGGTGGTCGCGCCGGGGCGCCATGCTGCACCGCGGCGGGACCGGACGCCCCCGCCGCCCCCGCCGCGATCATCCGGGACATGAGCACCGTCGCTCGCCCCAGGCCGCTCGTGCACCCCGTCTGACTCCCGCGCCCCTCGTCGAACGGGGGTGCGGGGCCGGACGGGGGGCGCGAGCCTCGGAAGCCGGCCGTGGTCGCCTCACACGGTGATGACGACCTTTCCTCGGGCGTGACCGTCTTCCAGGTACCGGATGGCGGGGGTCTCGCTCAGCGGGTAGGTCCGGTCGACGACCGGTGTCACCTTGCCGGACTCGATGAGGTCGGTGAGGACGATCAGGTCCTCCGCGTTCTCCGAGTTCATCAGCGTGCACAGTTTCTGGCTGAATGGTTACCCTGGCGGGCCGGTGGGTGTCAGTAATTCGTTATGTGATCGGGTCGGTCGCGGGGCGGCAGTGCCCTGCGGGACACGGGGAGCGGGGCCCGTGCCAGAGTTCGGGACATGACGGCACCCGTGAACCGCTTCTTCGTCCGACAGAAGATCACGATGATGGTGAACCGGTACGATGTGCTCGGGGCCGGTCCTGACGGCGCCGAGGGGCCGATGCTCGCGTTCGCCCAGCAGAAGCGGATGGCGTTCAAGGAGCAGGTCACCTTTTACGCCGACGGCGCGAAGTCCCGGCCGGTCTTCTCCTTCAAGGCGCGGCAGGGACTTGACGTCCGCGCCGAGCACGACGTGTTCGACGAGCACGGCAAGCCGCTCGGGTACTTCCGCAAGGACTTCACCGCCAGTCTGCTGCGTTCCACGTGGCACCTGTCCGGGCCCGGTCTCGAGGCGATCGGCCGCGAGCGCAGGCCGGCGATCGCCATCCTGCGCCGGGTCTGGGGCTATCTCCCGATCATCGGCAACATCTGGGTGCCGTTCGTGTTCCATTTCGACTTCGTCGACACCACGACCGGTGCGCTGGTGATGACCAGTGAGCGGAAGAAGTCCATCCGCGACCGGTACACGATCACGGTGCTCGACCCGCGGCTCGACTTCCGGGTGGCGGCGTCGATGGCGGTGGCCCTCGACGCCCTCCAGAGCCGCTGACCCCGGTTCCCGCAGGCCCGTCGCTCACGGCCGTGGCGCACCGGCCGCGTCCTGATCGGGACCCGTGACGGCACGATGCAGCACGTCGAGCACGACGGCCCGTAGCAACGGGAGCTTGTACGCGGTGTGGGGGAGTGGGCGGAGGCCGTCGGTCGCTGCCGCGGCCGCGGCAGCGAGCGGCCCGTCCGGTGCCCCATCGAGCAGGAGCGACTCCACCCCCACGAGCCTCAGCGGCACCGGTGCGACCCCGCCGACGCCCACGCCGACCGTGGTGATCCGACCCTCGGTGACGCTGATCCGTGCGACCGCCTCCACCAGCGGCCACTCCGCGAACCGGCGGCTCGTGGCCCGCTCGTAGGCCCCACGCTCGCCGGGCAGCGGCGGGGGCAGCACGATCGCCGTGAGGATCTCCCGGTCGCCGAGCTGATGGTCGCGGGTGCCGTCGGAGCCGTCACCGAACAGCGCCGCGACGGTCCGTGCCGGCCCGCCGGAGACCTCGACCACCGCGTCATAGGTCAGCAGCGCCATCCCGATCGAGGACGGGTGGGGCGCGACGCACGGGCCGCGGTCGTCCGCCACGCCGTGGTGGGCGACGCCGGTCCGGGCGGGGCAGCCGTCGCCGCCGGACTTGACGCAGCTGAAGGCGGGATTGCGGTAGTAGGTGCAGCGGGTGTGTTGCAGGAGGTTGCCGCCCACGGTCGCCACGGCGCGGATCTCCGGGGTGGCGAGTGCGGCGGCGGTCGCGGCCAGAGCCGGGTAGCCGCTCAGGTCCCGCGCCATCTGCTCGACGGTGACCAGTGCCCCGATCCGGACGCCGCCGTCCGGGGTCGGGGTGATCTCGGCGAGCCCGGGCAGCCCGGTCAGGTCCACCAGCGGGCCGGTGCTGCGCCCGGATCGCCTGCGTTCGGAGAGGTCCGTTCCGCCTGCGCGGAACTCGCCGGTCGTCGCTGCGGCTGTGATGAACGCGGTCATCGGGCGAGTCCTTCCAGGACACGGTCGGGACGGATGGGCAGCTCGGTGGGGCGCCAGCCGGTGGCGTGGTGCACGGCGTTGCCGACCGAGGCGGCGACGGCGATCGTCGCCACCTCGCCGAGCCCGATGCCACCGCCGGGCACGTGCTCCCAGCCCTGCTCGTAGAAGTGCACGTCGATCTCGGGGGTGTCGCCGATCCCGGGGATGCGGTAGTCCTCGAGGTTGGACGTGAGGATCTCCCCGGTGTTCGGGTCGTGGAGCCGCTGCTCGTAGAGCGCGAACCCGACGCCCTGGATCACCGAGCCCTCGGCCTGGTTGCGCGCGAGCCGCGGCACCCAGATTCGGCCCACCGCGAGCCCCGACCAGACGCGCAGCACCCGGGTCATGCCCAGCAATGTGTCCACTTCGACCTCGGTGACCTGCACCGACCCGGACATGCCGCGCCCGATCCGCATGTGGTCCATCGACAGGAAGGGCACGAGGAAACCGCCCCGGTCGCGTCCCCGCTCACCCGTGACCAGCGCGCCCTCGCACGTGGTGAGCACCTCGGGCCAGGCCCGTACCCCCGACTCCGTGCGCACGCCGTCCACGCCGGCGGCCGTGCCACCGACCCGTTGCCGAAGCTGCTCGCGCAGCAACCGCGCGGCGGCGACCGCGGCCGGGGCGATCGACGGGGTGGTCCGGCTGCCGCCCGACATCGGCCCGTGCGGTCCGTCGGAGTTCCCGATCTCGACGTCGACGTCCACTCCGGCGAACTGTTCGCCGACCGCAGTGGCGATCACCGTTCGGCTGCCGGTACCCATGTCCTGCACCGCGCAGCGGGCGAGCAGCCGGCCGCCCCGCACGGTCAGCGCGACGCGCGTGTCGCCGTCGAGGAAGTAGAACCAGTTCGCTGCGGCGACCCCGACCCCGCGTCGGAACCGTCCGGTGCCCGAGGCCGCGGGCCCGCGGTCGCGCCACCGCGGGAGCGCCGAGGCGGTGTCGTAGAGCGCATGCCGCTTGCGGTTGCCGTCCCAGCGTCGGCGCAGCGCGATCGGGTCCTCGCCGCGCCGGTGCGCGAGCTCGTCGACCCCCTGCTCCACGGCCCACGCGAACGGGGCACCGCCGGGACCGCGGAACGGGCAGCTCGGCGCGATGTTGGTGACGACGTCGAAGTCGCGCAGCCTGCGCGGGCCACGCCCGTATCCGAACGCACCGAGCGCCGCGACCTGCGAGCCGATCGAGACGCCGCCGTCGCCGTAGGTGTCCAGGGCCAGCGCGGTGAGCCGGTCACCGTCGGTGAGCATGCGCAGCTCGGTGCGCGTCCCCGGGCGGGAGCCGCCGTCGATGAGCTCCTCGGCGCGGTCGAGCACCACCCGTACCGGGGCGCCGGCCGCTCGGGAGAGCTCGACGGCGGCCACCGTGTCCGTGGTCATCGCCGTCTTGGCGCCGAACCCGCCGCCGACGTGCTCGGCGACCACGTGCACCTGCCGGGCGTCGAGCTTCCACCGCGCGGCGACGGCATCGCGCAGGTGCGCGACGGCCTGGGTGGACGCGTGCAGTGTCAGCGTGCCGTCGGCGCGCCAGTCGGCCAGCGTGGCGTGCGGTTCGAGTGCGGTGTGCGCCTGGGCCGCGGTGCGGAACGTGGCCGCGAGGTAGCCGGGGTCGGCGCGCTCGGCGGCCGCATCGAGCATGCGCACCGCACGCCGCCCGCGCAGCGAGATCGTCGCCGGCCCCCGGACGTTGCCGTCCCACCTGGTCGGCAGCGGCGGGGGGCCCTCCGCCGAGCTCGGCGCGGCCTTGCGCTGGGCCTTGTCGGTGTAGACGACCGGGGCGCCCTCGGCGCCGGTGACGTCGAGGGCGGCGGGGAGGTCGGTGTAGCCGACGGCCACGACGGCCAGCGCGGCGCGGGCCGTGGCCGGGGTGCTCGCCGCGATCGCCGCGATCGGCTGGCCGTGGTAGCGGACGGTGCGGTCCTCGCCCAGCAGGTCGACGGCCGCGGCCACGCCCGGCGCGGCGAGCGCGGCAACCAGGTCGACCCGGTCGACCCGCGCGTGTGCCCGCTGGGACCGCACGATCAGGCCGTGCAGCATCCCCGGCACCGTCACGTCCACGGTGTAGCGCGCGGACCCGGTGACCTTCGCCGCGGCCTCCACGCGAGGCGGCGCACCCGCTGGCTCGTCGAACTCCCCGGCGCACGCTCCCTGCAGCGCCGCGATGATGCCCTCGTACGCTCCGCACCGGCAGAGATGGCCGGACAACGCGGCGGTGACCTGCTCGCGGTCCGGCCGCGCGCCGGGGTTCTCGGCGCGCCAGCGGTCGTGGAACGCGCTCCCCGCCATCACGAACCCGGGGGTGCAGAACCCGCACTGCAGGCCGTCGTGGGCCATCATCGCCCGCTGGAACGGGTGCTCCGGAGTGGACCCGAGACCTTCGACGGTGGTCAGCGCGTGCCCGTCCAGTGCGGTCGCCGGCAGCAGGCAGGACGCCACCGGGCGCCCGTCGAGATGCACGGTGCACGCGCCGCAGACCCCGCCGCCGCACACCAGCTTGGTGCCGGTGAGCCCGAGCCCGTCGCGGATCAGCTCGACGGCCGTCTCGGCGTCGTCGTCGATCTCCCGTGATTCGCCGTTGATCTCGACCTTCATCGCCCCGACCTTCATCGAAGAGCCTCCCGGTTGCTCACGGTGTCGCGGTGGACGTCGGTGTCGATCATGTACCGCCTCCTGCGGGTGTGACGTGGGGTCGGCCGGGCGGGGCGAGGAGGCCCCACACGGTGCTTTCGAGTTCTGTGAGCAGGGCGCTGTCCACCGGAAGCCTTCCTTCGTGCCCGGCCCGGAGCAGGCCGACGAACGACCCGAACACGAGCGCGACGAGCGCCTCCGGTGGCCCCGACCGGATCTCGCCGGACCGCTGACCCCGGCGGACGAAGTCCGCGGCACCCGCGTCGATCGCAGCGGAGAGCGCCTTGCTCTCGTCGTCGAGGTACACGTCGTGGCGGTGGTTCTCCAGGAAGGACAGCGCGGCGGGTTGCGCGGCCGCGAAGGTGACCAGCGACCGCCAGACGCGGCCGAACTCCGCCCGCGCTCCGCCGTCGTCGGGCGCCACGTCGAGCAGTTCACCCGCCAGCGCAAGCTTGCACTCGCGGTAGAGCGCGTTGGCCAGCTCCTCCTTGCTCCGGAAGTACGTGTAGATCGTGCCGGCGGCCACCCCGGCCGAAGCCGCGATCTTCGACATGGCGACGTTGCCGTAGCCGACCCGCTCGAACAGCTCCAAGGCCGCGGCGAGCACTGCGGCTCGCCGGTCGAGCCGGCCGTCGTCACCCACGGACCGAATGATTGTTCATTCAGGCTACGGCCGTCAAATCCGAGGGTTGAACCCCGTTCGTCCGGCCCGCGGAGCTCCGCGCCCGCCCTGTCCGTTGACGGCCCCGTCACACCCCGTCTGCTGGAATCGCGTGTCGAGCACCACCTGACGCCGGTGGCTGACCGCGTGATCCACCGGAGCGGGAGGCAGGGGTGATGACGAGTCCAGCAGCGGTCACGTGGAGCCCCGGGGTCGGGCGGACCCCGCAGGTCGACCCCGGCTGTGGTGCACGGGGGTTGATGCTGCTCGAGCAGGTGGCGACACCGTCGACGTGCGACACGACAGCACGAGCACCGGCATTCGTCTCTTCTGGACCGTGCCGCGCTGAGTGGGGCGAGCCCTTCGGGTGACCGACCGGGCTCAGCCCCGCCGATCAGCCGGGTTGCCGATCCTCGGGACGGCGCTCCCTCGCCGAAGCCCTCTACATGGAGCTCCGCCCTCGTGGCGTCGACGTCCTCGCCGCCGCCCCCGGGCCCACCATGAGCGGTTTCGCCGAGCGGGCCGGAATGTGGATGGGCCGGGCGCTGTCCCCGCGCGACGTCGCCAGCGCACACTCGACACCTTCGGCCACAAACCGACAGCCCTGCCGGGCCTGCTCAGCAGGGTGCTGAAGGACTCGGTGACCCCTCTGCCCCGCCGCGTACGCGTGCGGATCATGGGAACCGTGATGGCCGGTATGACCGGCCACCAGCACACCGGGTGATCCTCCTCTCCGCAGCCGCCCATCGGTCGCACCGGGAGGGGTACCGTGTCCCCCCGCCCACAGGCACGGTGGAGCCATGGCAGCAGGCACGTTCGACAGCACGACGCCGGGCAACAGCACCACGGTGGGTGACAGGACGACGCCGGACGACCGCACGACGCCGGGCAACAGCACCACGGTGGGTGACAGGACGACGCCGGACGACCGCACGACGCCGGACGACAGCACCACGCCGGACGACAGCACCACGACCGACAACGCTGCCGTAGCTCTGCGGCACTCTCTCCATCGGATCGGGCTGTTCCGGGACCTGGACCGTCCCCGGGACGTCCTGGCCCATCTGGGCCCCAACTGGTACGCGTCGATCATGGGTACCGGAATTGTCGCGAACGCGGCGGTGACGCTGCCCGTGCAGGTGCCGGGGCTGCGTGTCGGCGCGACCGTGGTGTGGCTGGCCGCCTCGGTGATGCTGGTCGCCCTCACCGCCGCCTGGGCCGCGCACTGGACGCGCCATCGCGCCGTCGCCCGTAGCCACGCGAGCAACCCCGTCATGGCGCAGTTCTACGGCGCGCCGCCGATGGCCCTGCTGACGGTCGGAGCGGGCACGTTGCTGCTCGGACAGGATCTGCTGGGTGAGGTCGTCGCCGTGAACACCTCCGCGGTGCTCTGGACGCTGGGCACCGCGGCCGGGTTGGCGAGCGCCGCGGCCATCCCGTACCTGATGTTCACCCGCCACGAGCTCGCGCCCGACTCGACGTTCGGCGGTTGGCTGATGCCGGTCGTGCCGCCCATGGTCTCCGCCGCAACCGGTGCCCTGCTCGTGCCCTACGTCGCCGTCGGGCAGGCGCGGCTCGCACTCGTGGTGGCCTGCTACGCGATGTTCGGTCTGAGCCTGCTGGCCTCGGTGATCGTCACGACGCTGATCTGGTACCGGCTGGCCATGCACAAGCTCGGGCCTGCCGCGAGCGTGCCGACTCTGTGGATCGTGCTGGGCTGGCTCGGGCAGTCGATCACCGCGGTGAACCTGCTCGGGGGGGTCGCGCACATGGCCCTGCCCGCGCCCTATGCGACGGCGTTCGAGGCGCTGGGCCTGGTGTACGGGGTGCCGGTGTTCGGGTTCACGCTGCTGTGGATCGCACTGGCCGTGGCGGTGACGGTCCGCACCGCGCGGGACCACCTGCCGTTCGCGCTGACCTGGTGGTCGTTCACCTTCCCGGTGGGGACCGTGGTCACCGGGACCAGCGCGCTGGCCCTGCGCACCGGACTGGACGTGCTCGCCTGGCTGGCCGTCGCGTTCTACGTCGGGCTCATCGCGGCCTGGGCCACGGTTGCGATGCGCACGGTCCGCGGCTGCGTCCGCGGACACCTGTTCCTCCCGCCGGCACCCGCACCAGCATGATCGGTGCGGGCACGCGCGACTCGCGGGCGCGACAGTCTCTGCGACCGGTTCGGCGTGCCCATCCGCGGGTCCTCGACGGACTACGGCCGCGGGGACGCTTGCTTGATCCGCTCCGCCTCGTGGCCGATCTCCCAGAGACGGCACGGCCACACGGGGGATGCGGTCGTCGGGTACCAGCAGCCGCGGCAGTGGCCGGTGGAGTCCGGGACATGCTCGCTGAGGATCCGGCTGACGGCAATGGCGGAGAACGACGCAGCCAGTACTTCGGCAATGCTCCGGATCTGGTTCGTTGTCTCAGTCGCCATGTGGTGCGGGTCCCCCATTGGGTTGGCGCGGCAACAGACCGAACTGCCGCACTGATGAATACCGTTGCCGGTGCCGTCGATCCGGCTGCGGTAGCGCAGCCGGACCGATCACGGTGTCCGGCGCGGCATCACGTCGGGTTTGGCACTCTCCGCAGTCTGCGCGTCACGGCCTGCAAATGCAAGCCCCCCGTGCACAGCTCGAACGTACGTTCATCTGCACGTGCGTTCCGAGCGACGCTCCGAGCTGGCCCGGGGCATCAGTGGACGCGCCCAAGTCACTCACCGTTACTGATCGGTGACGGAAAGTGAGAACAAAATCCGAAGACTGCAGATGCACGTGCATCTGCAAGCTGCTATGTTTCCAGGACGAAGTGTGCTGCGACCTGGGAGGAAATACGTGGCGAGCGAGGAACGTAATGGTATTTCGGCATCACTGATCGCGAACGCCGACTGGAGGAAGAGCAGCGTCAGCGGCAAGTTGGGCAACTGCGTAGAGGTGGCGATGTTGGGTACCGGTGAGGTCGCGGTACGCAATTCCCGGCACCCGGTCGGGCCGGCGCTGGTCTTCACCTCGGCCGAGTGGTCGGCGTTTCTGGGCGGCGTGGAGCAGCGCGAGTTCATGCTCACGACCGACATGCGGGACGGTTCGTAGTCCTGCCCGAGTACCTGACAGCCCCGCGGAGCATCCGGCCGTCGTGACAGACGGCAGGTGGCGGCCGGGACTCCCGCGGCCTCAGATCTCGGTCACTGCCTTGGCCAACATCTGACGGGACTGCTCGGGCGTATGCGCGTCCACGATGAGGCAATCGAGCGCCCGGCTGTAGATCTCGATCTCCGCCAGCCCATCGAGGTAGACGGCTCCGCCGAGATGCTCGACATAGGTCACATCGGGCAGTTCCGGCTCCGCGAACCGCAGGATCGTGAACGAACCCTCGGCGGCGTATCCGCTCAGCTGGTACGGCACGATCTGGACGGTGATGTTGGATCGCTTCGAGACGTCGAGGAGATGTTCCAGCTGCTCTCGAAGCACCCGCCGCCCACCTATCGGCCGATGGAGAACCGACTCGTCCATGACGACCCACACCGTCAGCGGACGGGTGCCGGTCAGGACCTTCTGGCGCTGGAGTCGCAACGTGATCCGCCGCTCGGCGTCCTCCGGCGCGTACTCGGGCCGTCCCCGGGTCGCGACGGACATCGCATATGCCTCGGTCTGCAGGAGGCCCGGGACGAACTGGATTTCGTAGGCCTGAATGAGCGAGGCGGACTCCTCCAGGCCCACGAAGTCCTGGAACCAGCCAGGCATGACGTCGTTGTATCGGCGCCACCAGCCGGGCTGGTTGGCGTGCCTGACCATCTCGAGGAACGCCTCGCGCTCGGCCGGGTCGCTGACGCCGTACATGGCGAGGAGGTCGGAGACATCGCGCTCCTTGAACGCGACCCGGCCGAGTTCGAGTCGGGAGAGCTTCGAGTCCGACGCGCGAACGGCGTATCCCGCGTCGGACCGGGAGATGCCCGCCGCCTCCCGAAGACGTCGCAGCTGGGTGCCGAGCACCATGCGACGGGCCGTGGCTCCTCGCACGGGCCATTCGCTCGCCGGGACTGCCGCCGGGTGTCCGCTCTCGACCATCGTCAACCGCTCCCCGTGGGCCATCCGACCGATCAGCAGTTGCGGCCGCCCACACGACAGAACAGCTCTCTCTGCTTGCTGTCGCACCATACACGTCGGTAGACTTCGGTGAAAGGTTGCTCCCCGGGCTGGGTCGGAGCCGCCGCCGGCCTACGATCATCAGGCTGACCGAGCCCATTACCGAACGTGTAGCGAGGCGAGAATGCCCAGTGCAGAGGACGTCTTACCCGCGTATATCGATGTCACGAAGGCAAGCGTGGCGAGGGTGTACGACGCTTTTCTCAACGGCAAGGACAACTACGAGATCGACCGCGAGGTCCTCCGCAAGATCCAGCAGGTGGCGCCCGAGGCCACCCATCTCGGTTGGGACAACCGCGAGTTCTTGATCCGTGCCACGCGCTTCATCGCCGGTCAGACCGGCATCACCCAGTACCTCGACTGCGGGTCGGGGCTGCCCACCTCGGAGAACACCCACCAGGTTGCGCAGCGCATTCAGCCGGACGCCCACGTGGTGTACGTCGACAACGATCCGGTCGTGCTGGCTCACGGCCGGGCCCTGCTCGAGGAGAACGACCAGACACATCTGATCGGCGCCGACATCTTCGAGCCGAGCCAGGTTCTCCAGAACGAGGTCGTGCGCAAGCACCTCGACTTCTCCGAGCCCATTGCGCTCTATCAGTGCGGCACGATGCACCACTACTCCGGATCCCGATACGCCGAGATCATGAAGGAGTACATCGACGCGCTGCCGTCCGGCTCGTACGTCGCCTTGAGTCACTTCTTCGATCCGGAGACCGCCGAGTACGGCCCGCTCGCGCGCAAGATGGAGGAAGTCTTCATCCACAGTCCGATGGGAAGCGGCAGGTTCCGCACCCGGGCCCAGATCGAGAGCATGCTGTCCGGCCTGGAGCTCATCGAACCCGGGCTGGTCCTGTGCGCCGACTGGTGGCCGGACGGACCACGTGTCAGGCCGATGTACCCGGTTCAGCAGTGCATCGTCGGTACCGTCGGGCGCAAGCCCTGACCTCCGCGGGCCCGCCGACGGGCCTAGGTCGAGCACGTCGCTCACTCCGGCCCGAGCGGCCTCCAGCGGGCTTCGCACCCCGCCGGAGGCGCCGGACGCCGACGAACGAGCCGTCGTCTCTCCGCTGACGGCCTGTTCGACGGGGCGGCGGCCCGCGATCAGGCGTCGGGCCAAGGCTTGAGGATCACCTTCCCGGTGCTCTCGCGGTTCTCGATCAGCCGGTGGGCCGCGGTGGCGTGGGCGAGGGGCAGGACATGGCCGATCTTGATCGTGACCTGGCCGGCGGCGACGTGGCCGATGAGGCTCCGCAGAGCGGCGACGGCGACCTGTGGCCGGAGTCCGAACCAGATGCCCAGGTTGAACGTGCGAGGGACTGGTTGAGGGCGGGGTCGTAGAACAGCGACCGTACGGTGGCTTCGTCGAGGCGCAGGGGTTGGCCTGCGGCCGAGCCGGCCACGACGACCCGGCCGAACGGCGCGAACATCGAGACGGTCTCGCCGGAGGTGTCACCGCCGGCGATCTCGAGCACGACGTCGACCCCGCGGCCGCCGGTGATCTCCCGGACCTACTCGGTCCAGCCCCGGGCGGTGTAGTCCACGACGTGGTCGGCGTCGAGGGCGAGCGCGGCATCCCTGCGGTTCGGTGTGCTCGCCGCGGCGATGACCGTGGCTCCGCGCAGCTTGGCGATCTGCACGGCGTAGCCGCCGACCCCGCCTCCGGCGCCCTCGATCAGCACGGTCTCGCCCGGGGCGAGCTGTCCGACCTCGGTCAGACTCAGCATCGCCGTGGTGCCGGCGACGACGATGGTGGCGGCCTCGTCGTTGCTCAGGCCGGGTGGAATCGGGATGACCTGTGTCGCGTCCGCGGCGGCGTACCGGGCGTAGCCGGTGGATCCGTTCCCGCCGACCAGCGCGAACCCGGGCGTACCGGCCGGGGGCCCGGCGACGCCCGCGCCGAGGGCGTCGACCGTGCCGGCGACCTCGCTGCCGGGTGCGAACGGCAGGGTGGTGGGAAAGGGATAGACGTCGGGGCCACAGGATTCGGGGCCACAGGATTCGGGGCCACAGGATTCGGGGTCGAGGATGTCCTCGGCGGCCACCTCGCCGCGTCGTGTCGGTAGGACCCCGACCTCTGAGGCTGCTGCGCGGTACCTGTTGATGCTCGCCCGCGCCCCCGGACACCCGATGCGCATCGACACGGACGACGACGTGCTGGCCCTCGTCCTGACGTGCTGCCATCCGGCGCCGGCGCTCGAGGCGCAGGTGGCCCTGACCCTGAGTCACGTCACCGGTCTCGCCGCGCGGGAGATCGCGGCCGCGTTCCTCGTCCCCGGCTGGAGCCCACACCGGTCGTCGGCGTCAACCGTGCCGTTGCCGTCGGCCGCGCCGACGGTCCGTACGCCTGCCTGGCTGCGCTGGAAACGGCCCTGCGCGATCCACGGCTCGCCGGATACGTCCCGCTCCACGCCGCCCACGCCGCGCTCCTCGAGAGCGCGGGCGATCCCCGCCGCCCCCGCCGCCTGGCGGCGCGCCGCCGACCTGGCCGACAACCCGGCCAACGCGCGAAGCTCCTGAGCCGCTCCGAACGTCCGACGGACGAGCGACAGGGCCGCCGATCACCACGTTGCGAGGCTGTGCCGGCCGAGCCGGTGTCCGGGGCCGACGGTGCGACGGCGGCGTCTGAGGACGCGAGGTCGGGGTGATCCGGCACGGGGGTCCGGTCCAGTGATGGAGGCAGCCCGAGCTGGTGCTCGGCCGGACGATCCCCGTATCGGGGCACACAGCCGGCCGAGCCCGGAGCGTCGTGAACCCGCTCCGCGGGTCGGGTCAGGTCGCTGTCGGGAAGTGGAACGTCGAACCGCTGGCCGAACCGGCTCCGGGCTCCACCCGTGGCCAGCGCGCGGTGACGACCTTCGCGCGCGTGTAGAACGCGACGCCCTCGGGACCGTGCACGTGCGAGCTCCCGAACAGCGAGTCCTTCCAGCCGCCGAAGGAGTAGTAGGCCATGGGCACCGGGATCGGGACGTTGATCCCGATCATCCCGACGTTCACGCCACGCTGGAACCGGCGCGCCGCCTCGCCGCTGGTCGTGAAGACGGCCGTCCCGTTGCCGTAGGGGTTCGCGTTGATCAGCGCGATCGCCTCGTCCACGGAGCCGGCACGCACCACCGTCAGCACCGGGCCGAAGATCTCCTCCCGATAGACGTCCATGTCGGTGGTGACGTCGTCGATCACGGTCGGACCGACGAAGAAGCCGTCCTCGTGACCGGGGATCCGCAGCCCGCGGCCGTCGACGGCGAGCGTGGCTCCCTGGGCCTCACCGGTACCGATCAGCCCGACGATCCGGTCGCGGGCGGCCGCGGTGACGATCGGGCCCATCTCGTTGCCGGCCTCGCGACCGGGGCCCACCTTCACCGCGCGGGCCTTCTCGCTCACCGCGGCCACCAGCTCGTCGGCGGCGGACCCGACGGCGACGGCCGCGGAGATCGCCATGCAGCGCTCGCCGGCCGAGCCGAACGCGGCGGCGACGAGGTGGTCGGAGGTGTAGGCGATCGGGGCGTCGGGCAGGACGACCGCGTGGTTCTTGGCGCCCCCCAACGCCTGCACCCGCTTGCCGCCCGCCGTGGCGCGCTCGTGGACGTGGCGCGCGATCGGTGTCGACCCGACGAAGGAGACCGCCGCCACCGCCTCGTGATCGAGCAACGCATCGACCGCGACCCTGTCGCCGTGCACCACGTTGAACACACCGTCGGGCAGGCCCGCCTCGGCCCACAGCTCGGCGACCAGCATCGACGCACCCGGGTCGCGCTCGCTGGGCTTGAGCACGAACGTGTTGCCGCACGCGATGGCCACCGGGTGCATCCACATCGGCACCATCGCCGGGAAGTTGAACGGGGTGATCCCGGCACAGACGCCGAGCGGCTGACGGAAGGAGAACACGTCGACGCCGGCAGACACCTCGTCGGAGTAGTCACCCTTGAGCAGTGTCGGGACGCCGCAGGCGAACTCGATCACCTCGAGGCCGCGCTGCACCTCACCGCGCGCGTCGGAGACGACCTTGCCGTGCTCGTCGGAGATGATCTCGGCGAGCTCCTGGGTGTGGGTGTTGACCAGCTCGCGGAACGCGAACAGCACCTTCGTCCGCGCCGAGAGCGAGGACCGGCCCCACGTCACGAACGCGGCGGCGGCGGCCCGCACCGCGGCGTCGACGTCCGCGACGCCCGCGAGCGCCACCTCCGCCTGCTGGACCCCGGTCGCCGGGTTCCACACCGGGGCGGTGCGGGGTGAGTCGCCGATCGCGGGCTTGCCGTCGATCCAGTGCCTGATGGTCCTCAACGCGATCCCTCCCGGGGCTGTGTGACCGGTTCCCGCAGCGTGCCGATCTTTTCTGTGCCGATCTTTTCTGTGCCGATCTCTTCTGTGCCGATATCCTGCGCCATCATGTGGCACCCCCGCGCTCGACCGCCACAGCGGCGCCGAGATGCACGGGGATCGGTCAGTCATCGGAGGTGGGTCATGACGGGGCATGACCGGGGTCGGCCGCTCGAACTCGACGCTCTCACCGGCGCCGTCGCCGAACTGGGCGGGCGCCTGCGGGTCCCGACACCGAACATCGACGCGGTGCTGGGCCTGCTGCAGGTGCGGATGGGCCCGCTGCAGGTGCGGATGGGCCCGCTGCAGGCGCGGACCGGCCCGTGACTGCCGGTTGTCGTCAGACCTCCAGCGCGGCGGCGATCGGGACGCCGGGGCGATAGGCCAGGTGCAGGTGGCCGGGTGCGTCGAGCACCGCGAGGTCGGCGCGGCGCCCGGGCGCCAGTACCCCGATGTCGCTGCGGCGCAGCGCCCTCGCGGCACCTGCGGTGGCGGCCCAGAGCGCCTCGGCGGGGGTCATCCCCATCTCGCGGACGGCGAGCGCGATCATCAGCGGCATCGACGACGAGCAGTTCGTACCCGGGTTGCAGTCGGTGGCCAGCGCGACGGTGACACCGGCGGAGAGGAGCCGGCGGGCGTCGGGATAGGGGGAGCGGGTGCAGAACTCGACGCCGGGCAGCAGCGTCGCCACCGTGTCGCTCCCCGCGAGCGCCTCGACGTCCGCGCCGGTGAGATGCGTGCAGTGGTCCACGCTCGCGGCACCCAGCTCCACGGCGAGCGCGACTCCCGGGCCGGCGGCGAGCTGGTTGCCGTGCACCCGCACGCCCAACCCGGCGGCGCGGCCGGCCTCCAGGACGACCCTCGCCTCGTCGGCGTCGAAGGCGTGCGGGCTCGCCGGCTCGCAGAACACGTCGATCCACCGGGCGTGCGGGGCGCACGCGGCGAGCATCGGGCCCACGACGAGGCGCACGTAGGCGTCGCGGTCGGCCCCGGCGGGCACCACGTGCGCGCCGAGGAACGTCGTCTCGGCCGTGACCTCCCCGGCCAGCCGGAGCGCGCGCCGCTCGTCGTCGACGGTCAGGCCGTAGCCGCTCTTGATCTCGACGGTGGTGGTGCCCTGGGCGCGCATCTCCGCGACCCGGCGGGCGAGCAGGCCACGCAGGCCCGCATCCGACGCGGCGCGCGTCGCGGCGACCGTGGTGGCGATCCCGCCGCCGTCATAGGGGGTGCCGGCCATCCGCGCCGCGAACTCCGCGGCGCGGTCACCCGCGAAGACGAGGTGGGAGTGGCAGTCGACGAACCCGGGGACGACGGCTCGGCCGCCGAGGTCGATGCGCGAGTCGGCGTCCGGCGCGCCCAGGGCCGGCCCCACCCACAGCACCCGCCCGTCGCCGACGACCACCGCGGCATCGCGGACGATCCCCAGCATCGACCCGTCCCCGACCGCCGGATCGTTCGTGACCAGCTCCCCGATCCCGGTGATCAGCACGCTCCTCCCCTCCCTCTCACGGTCGTGGGTCCAGTGCTGCTATCGCCTCGTGCAGGTGGGTCGACACCGGGCCCAGGTGGTGGTGGCCGCCTGTCACCACCACCTTGCCGTCCACGAGCACCGTGTCCACGTCGGCGGCCGTGGCCGTGTAGAGGATCTGTGCCGGATCGCAGCCCGCGGTGCGCACGGTGTCGGTGCGGAGGGCGACCAGGTCGGCCACCGCACCCGCGGCGAGCCGCCCGGCGTCGGGACGGCCGAGCGCGGCGTGCCGCGTGAGGGCGGCCAGCAGGTCGTCGGGGGTGAAGCGGCCGCGCTCGCCCGAGGCGAGCCGCTCGTGCATCTCCAGCGCCCTGGCCTCCTCCACCAGGTCGGTGACCGCGCCGCTGTCGCTGCCCAACGACAGGGTGACGCCGGCGTCGCGCAGCGCCCGGGCGGGACCGATGCCGTCGGCGAGATCGCGCTCGGTGGTGGGGCAGAGGCACACACAGATGCCGGCGGCGCCCAGGGTGGTGACGTCGGCGCCGGTCAGGTGGGTGGCGTGCACCGCGGTCGTCGCCGGGGACAGGGCGCCCTCGACCGCGAGGAGCGCGGTCGGCGTGAGGCCGTGGCGGGCGAGGCAGGCGTCGTTCTCGGCCGGTTGCTCGGAGAGGTGGACGTGCAGGGGTCGGCCCGCCGCCACCTGGGCCACTGTGGACAGTGCCGCCCGGGGTACGGCCCGGACCGAGTGGATCGCGAACCCGGTGGCGGGGCCGGCGAGCGCCCGCGCGGCCCAGGCGTCCACGTCGCCGTCGGAGAACCGCAGCTGGACGCCGGCGGCAGGTGTGTCGAGGCCGCCCGCGAGATAGCAGGTGTCCAGCAGGGTCAGCCGGACCCCGGCCTCGGTGGCGGCGCACCGCAGCGCGTCCCCCATGGCGTTGGGTTCGGTGTAACGCTGCCCGCCGGGGCCGTGGTGCAGGTAGTGGAACTCCCCGACGGCGGTGACTCCGGCCAGTGCCATCTCCGCGTATGCGGCCCGCGCCAGCGCGAGGTAGGAGTCCGGGTCCAGACGCGCGGCGACGGCGTACATCCGCTCGCGCCAGGTCCAGAACGTGCCGCCACGGTCGTGGGTGCGCCCGCGCAGTGCCCGGTGGAACGCGTGGCTGTGCACGTTCGCGAAGCCCGGCAGCACGACGCCCGGCAGGCGCGTCGCGTCACCCGGCGCGGTGCCGGGGACGACGGAGGTGAAGCGCCCACGGTCGACGGTGAACGTGACGTCGGTGGCCGGCCCGCCGGGGAGAAGCGCGTGTGCGGCGAACCACTTCACCGGGCCGGCTCCTCCACCACGGTGACGAGCGCGCCCACCCCGGCGAGGATGCCCGCGTCGTGGCCCGTCGGCGTCCGGATCACCCCACGTCCCACATGCCGCCGAAGCTCCCACCCGTCATCAGCGTTCCGTCATCGGGATCCGGAGGCCGTGGGTGGCGGCCGTTGCCGTCGCGGTGTCGTAGCCGGCGTCGGCGTGGCGGAGGACGCCCGTGGCGGGGTCGTTGGTCAGCACGCGTTCGATCTTCTGCGCCGCCAGGTCCGTGCCGTCGGCGACCGTCACCTGGCCCGCGTGCAGGGACCGCCCCATCCCGACCCCGCCGCCGTGGTGGATCGACACCCAGCTCGCTCCGGAGGAGGTGCTGACCAGCGCGTTGAGCAGTGGCCAGTCGGCGATCGCGTCGGACCCGTCGGCCATCGACTCGGTCTCGCGGTAGGGGGAGGCCACCGAGCCGGTGTCGAGGTGGTCGCGGCCGATCACGATCGGCGCCGCGACCTCGCCCGAGGCGACCATCTCGTTGAACGCCAGCCCCGCCCGGTCACGCTCACCCTGGCCGAGCCAGCAGATCCGGGCGGGCAGGCCCTGGAACGCGACCCGCTCCTGCGCCGCGCGGATCCAACGGTGCAGGTGGTCGTCGTCCGGCAAGAGATCCAGCACCGCCCGGTCGGTGGCGTGGATGTCGGCCGGGTCGCCCGACAGTGCCACCCAGCGGAACGGGCCCTTCCCCGCGCAGAACAGCGGCCGGATGTAGGCGGGGACGAACCCGGGGAACGCGAACGCCCGGTCGTAGCCGCCCTGGCGGGCCTCGTCGCGGATCGAGTTGCCGTAGTCGAACACCTCCGCGCCCGCGTCGAGGAACCCGACCATCGCCTCGACATGGCGCGCCATCGACTCGCGTGCCCGGTCGGTGCCCTCCTCCGGCTCGGCGGTCGCGTAGTCGGGCCAGTCCTCCGGTGAGATCCCCTCGGGCACGTAGGACAGCGGGTCGTGAGCGGAGGTCTGGTCGGTGACGATGTCCACATCGGCCCCCCGCCGCAGCAGCTCGGGCAGCACCGTCGCGCAGTTCCCCACGACCCCGATGGACAGGGCTGTGCGGGAAGCTTTGCTCTGCGCACCGATACGCACCGCCTCGTCGAGAGAGCCCGCGACCATGTCGAGGTAGCGGTGCTCCACCCGCCTGCGCAGCCGTGCGGCGTCGACGTCGACGACCAGGCACACCCCGCCGTTGAGGGTGACGGCGAGCGGCTGCGCGCCACCCATGCCACCGCAGCCCCCGGTCACGGTGAGCGTGCCGGCCAGCGTCCCGCCGAACCTCTTCGCCGCGACGGCCGCGAACGTCTCGTAGGTGCCCTGCAGGATGCCCTGCGTGCCGATGTAGATCCACGAGCCCGCGGTCATCTGCCCGTACATGGTCAGGCCGAGGCGCTCCAGCCGCCGGAACTCCGGCCAGGTCGCCCAGTCGCCGACCAGGTTGGAGTTGGCGATCAGCACCCGCGGCGCCCACTCGTGCGTCCGCAGCACCCCGACCGGACGCCCGGACTGCACGAGCATCGTCTCGTCCTCGGCGAGTGTCGTGAGGGTGCGCACCATCGCGTCGTAGGAGCGCCAGTCGCGCGCGGCGCGCCCGGTTCCGCCGTAGACGACCAGGTCGTCCGGACGCTCGGCGACCTCGGGGTCGAGGTTGTTCGCGAGCATCCGTAGCGGGGCCTCGGTCTGCCACGACCGTGCGGTCAACGACGGGCCGCGCGCGGCGCGGACGGGACGGGCACCTTCCATGACGAACGTCCTCTCTCGGGTGGGATCGCGGCGGGCGTCAGCGCAGGGGCCCCGCGACGGATTCCGCGGCCCTCAACGCGGCGCCGGACGCGACGAGGCGGACGGCCGCCTCGATCTCGGGGGACAGGTACCGGTCGGGCCCGGGACCGTCGACGTGGACGCGCAGCTCGTCGTGCACCGCGGCCGTGGCGGGGGCGGGGGCCAGCGGCGCACGCAGGTCCAGTGCCCGAGCGGCGGTGAGCAGCTCGATCGCGATCACCCGGGTGAGCCCGTCGATCGCGCGGCGCAGCTTGCGGGCGGCCGACCAGCCCATCGAGACGTGGTCCTCCTGCATGGCGCTCGACGGGATCGAGTCCACCGACGCCGGCACCGCCAGCCGCTTGAGCTCGGACACGATCCCGGCCTGCGTGTACTGGGCGATCATGTGGCCGGAGTCGACGCCGGGATCGTCGGCCAGGAACGCGGGGAGCCCGTTGTTGCGGGCGACGTCGAGGAAGCGGTCGGTGCGCCGCTCGCTCATCGACGCGAGGTCCGCGACGGCGATCGCGAGGAAGTCGAGGACGTAACCGAGCGGGGCGCCGTGGAAGTTGCCGTTGCTCTCGACGCGCCCGTCGACGACCACGGGGTTGTCGACGGCGGCGGCGAGCTCGCGGGCGGCGACCGCCTCCGCGTGCGCGAGGGTGTCGCGCACGGCGCCGTGCACCTGCGGGGCGCAGCGCAGCGAGTAGGCGTCCTGCACGCGGGTGCACCCGGGGTTGCGGTGGCTCTCCATGATCGCCGACCCGGCGAGCAGCGTGCGGAGGTTGGCGGCGCTGGCGGCCTGTCCGGGGTGGGGTCGCAGCACCTGCAGGTCGGCGGCGAACACCGCATCGGTGCCCAGCAGGGCCTCGACGCTCATGGCCGCGGCGACGTCGGCCGTGCGGAGCAGCTGTCGCAGGTCGTGGCAGGCGAGCACCAGCATGCCGAGCATGCCGTCGGTTCCGTTGATCAGGGCCAGGCCCTCCTTCTCGGCCAGCACCAGCGGCTCGATCCCGGCGGCGGCGAGCGCCTCGGCCGCGGGGAGCAGCGTGCCGGTGGCGTCCCGGACCTCGCCCTCGCCCATCGCGGCGAGCGCACAATGGGCCAGCGGCGCCAGATCACCGGAGCAGCCCGACGACCCGTACTCGCGCACGACCGGGGTGATGCCGGACGTCAGCATCGCCGCGTACGCCCGGGCCGTCACCGGCCGGATCCCGGTGCGGCCCGTGGCCAGGGTGGACAGGCGCAGCAGCATCAGCGCCCGGACGACCTCGCGCTCCACCTCCGGTCCCGACCCGGCCGCGTGTGAACGGACCAGGCTGCGTTGCAGCTGCGTGCGCCGCTCGACCGGGATGTGGCGGGTCGCCAGCGCCCCGAACCCGGTGGACACCCCGTAGTGCGGCTCGACGTCCTGCGCGAGCGCCTCGACGACCGTGCGGCTCGCCGCGGCCGCGTCGACGGCATCCGCGCTGAGCTCCACCCCGGCCCCGTCCCGGGCGACCGCGAGAACCTCGCCGGGGGTCAGCGGGCCGACCCCGACGGCGACGGTGCGAGACGCGGAGACTGTGGGAGACGCGGAGACTGTGGGAGAGACGGAGGACAGGGGGAGCAGCGGACGGAGGGACATGGCCTCAATGGGACACCCGATCCACCACGTCCACCATGGCCCGGGACGCACCTGTGTCCGCAGTCCCGGACAGTGTGGCGGCTTGCTACGGTCCCTCCGGTGAAGGCGCCCGCGGCGCACCAGGTGCTGGCCGTCCTGAGCCACCTGGCCCGGCAGGCCGGTCCGATACCCGCCATGGTGATCGCCCGTGACCTGGAGCTGCCCCGGTCCACCACCTACGAGCTGTTGACGGCCCTGGAGATGGGCGGGTTCGTGGTGCACCTGGCCGATGAGCGACGCTTCGGGCTCGGCCTGGCCGCCTACGAGCTCGGCACCGGCTACTCCCGCCAGGAGCCTCTGCAACGGGTGGCACGGGTGCCGCTGGTGCGGCTCGTCGACCGCACCGGGCACACCGCGCACATGGCCGTCATGCACGGCCGCGAGGTGGTCTACGTGATCGAGGAACGCGCGCCCGGTCGTCCGCCGCTGATCACCGACGTCGGGGTGCGGTTGCCCGCCCAGCTCACCGCCAGTGGCCGGGCGATGCTCGCGGCGCTGTCGTCGGCGCAGGTCCGCGCGCTGTTCCCGGACCAGGCCGCGTTCGTCACCCGGCACGAGGTCGTGCCCGGCTCTCTCTCCGCACTGCGCCGGCTGCTCGTGGAGACCCGACGCCGGGGGCACGCCGTCGAGGACGGGGAGGTCACGCCCGGGTTCGCCTCGATCGCCGTGGCCGTCCTCGACCGCACCGGCCACCCGGCCGCCGGCGTCGCGGTCACCTTCCCCTGGGCCCAGGGGGGTGAGGATCTGGAGGTCGCGATCGTCGACGAGGTGCACCGGACGGCGCGGGCCATCGCCAGCCGCATCGACGGACGCGCGGATCCGACGGCCGGACGGCGCTGAGGCCGCCGGTTCGGGCGCCGGCCGCCGCAACGAACGGCCCGTTCGCGCGGCGGGATGCGGGAGGTGGCGGGTTTGTGCACGCCCGGCGTCAGGTCGCGTCGAACACGATCGCGGGCCAGCCCGTCGCCCCGTCGGGGATCACGTCGGCCTGCGCCTCGGTCTGGGTGACCCCGTTCGCGTCGGTGGCCCGGACCTGCGCGACGTGGCTGCCCGGCGCGAGCTCGACGGTGGCGCGCCACATCCGCCAGGTGTCGCCGCTGACCTCGGTGGCCAGCTCGGCGTCCTGCCACGGACCGCCGTCGACCCGCACCTCGACGCGACCGATGCCGTCGGGTTGCGACCAGGCGATCCCCGCGATCGTGACGCGGCCCGCGCGGGTGCCTCCGAAGGCCCGGGGGACGTCGATGCGCGACTGGGTCTTGATCGGCGCCCTGCGCGCCCAGCCGCGCTGCAACCAGTAGGTCTGTGTCGCGTCGAACGTGGTGACCTCGAGGTCGGTGACCCACTTCGTGGCCGACACGTACCCGTACAGACCCGGCACGACCATGCGTACCGGGAACCCGTGCTCGGGTGGCAGCGCCTCGCCGTTCATCCCGAACGCCAGCAACGCGCCCCGGTCGGGTTCCAGCAGGACGTCGGTGGGGGTGCCCGCGTTCCAGAGCCGGTCGCTGCTCGTGCTGACGACCTGGTCGGCGCCGGGCGCGACCCCGGCTTCGAGCAGGATCTCGCGCAGGTCGACCCCGATGAAGTTCGACGTGGAGACGAGGTCACCGCCGACCTCGTTGGACACGCACAGCAGCGTGACCGTGCGTTCGACCAGCGGGCGGGCCAGCAGGTCGGCGAAGGTCAACGTCATCTCGTTGTCGACCATGCCGTGGATGCGCAGCGACCAGTCCGCGGCCGACAGCGTGGGGACCCGCAGGGCGGTGTCGATCCGGTAGAAATCGGTGTTCGCCGTCAGGAAGGTCGGCGTGCCCAGTTCGGGGAAGGCCGCCGTGGGCGGGATCGCGGGGGCCCGCTCGGTGAGTGTGGCCAGCGCGATCGCCTGGGTGACCTCGTCGCGGGAACCCGTCGTCACAGTGCTGAGGACCTGCCCGACCCCGGCCGCGGCGAGCGCACCCGCCCCGACCGCGCCCGACGTGCCGATCAGGACGTTCCGCCGCGACAACGCACTGCGCCGTCCGCGCAGCAGATCCGCGTCCGGCTCGGCTTCGACCCGTAGGGCGAGCGCGTGCAGGCGACGGAAGACGGTGGTGCCGACGCCCAGCGAGACGGCCGGCGCGAGCAGGTCGAGCGCGGCGAAGGCGGGGGAGGACCCGACGGCGAGGAAACCGAGCACGCCGAGGACGGTGATCATCGCGATGCCCGGCGTCCGGCGTCGCCGCGACGCGAGCCCGGCGGCCGCGGCCAGGAGCATGAGGACGACGGCCATGCCGGCGAGGAGGACGGGCTTGTCGGCGGTGCCGAACGTGCTCTTGGCGAATTCGACGAGCCACTCCGGGGAGAGCCGGATCGTCGTGTCGCCCACGGCCAGGTGGGGCGACGACGCGGGGGAGACGAGACCGGCCACCAGATGTCCCGCCCCGAGTGCGGACGCCACCGCCAACACGCCGAGCAGCGCGGCGAACGGGCGGGGGACGGCGGGCCGGGCGGGGCTTCCCGCCAGTGGTGCGGTAGTCGTGCTCACCTGCCGAGTCTGCCGCGCCGAGCGAGGTGTTCCACCGTGTCGGACATTACAGATCGCTAGTCTCCGTCGAGCCAGCCGTAGACCGTCTGAGGGGAGACCTGCAGCGCTCTCGCGATCGCCCGCACCTCGACCCCACGCGCCTTCCCGGTCCGCGCCAGGTCACGCTGGCGCGCCCGCAGCTCGGCGATCCGTGTGGCGACACCGGCCATCTCCTCCAGCAGCGCCACCGCCTCGGGCGCCGCACCGGCCCGGGCCCGGCCCACCCCCGGACGCGGGAAGGCGCGCACCGCCTCGGGATCCCACTGCCGTCGGCCCCCGTCCGGCCCGGGGAGCGGTGGGGGAGCCTGGCCGCGGGAGACGTACGCCAGCCACGTGGATGTCCTGACCCCCCAGGACGCGGCGCACTCGGCGCCGGTCCAGGTGCCGTCGCTCACGAGGCGCCGCCGCTCACCGGACCGGCCCGGCGACGGACCGGCCCCGATGCGGGCCCTGCAGTGTCCCGCGGCGACGAGCCGGGGGCGGACTTGCAGGTGGTCGGCACCGTCGGGAGTGTAGGTGGCCCGCACCGCCCGACCTGTCCCGGCGGCCGCTCCCGCGCGTCCGGGTCCGCCTGCGGGACCGGTCCGTCCTGGACAGCGCGTCCACCAGCGCTCCGGCGGTCCTGTCAGCCGGGCGGGGCCGACATCGGGGTCGGGGACAGGGTTGGGGACAGGGTCGGGGACAGGGTTGGGGACAGGGTCGGGGACATGGGGATCGGGGACTCGGCGTGGAGGGTCCGGAGCAGGTCGGCCAGGCCACCCGAGGCGCGGCCGCGGGTACGGGCGCTGGTCCGCACCCGGACGGCCGTGGGCTGCACCAGCCGGAACCCGGCCTTGCGCAGGCTGTCCCAGAGGGCGTGGTCCTCGCCGGAGCCGTTGCCGGGGAAGCCACCGGCGGCGACGTAGGCGTCGGCGCGGACCCCGAGGTTCGCGCCGTAGACATGGCTGTGCCGCACGCCGTCGATCCCCTCGACGAGGAGGTCCTGGTACCGGCCCCGGACGTCCGGGGGGAGCTCGGTGGGGTCGGCGAGCTCCGCCACCCCGGCCACACCCATCGCCCCACCGGCCGCGTACCGCAGGTGCGCGAGCGCCCAGTCCGGTGGCACGGTCGTGTCCGCGTCCGTGGTCAGCAGCCACGTGGCCGACAGCGGGTGCAGGCGGAGCGGACGCAACGCATGCAGCGCGCCCACATGACGCAACGCCCCCACTCCGGAGCCGCGCACGATGTGGGCGGTTGTCGAACCCGTGTCCGCGCCGAGCGCCTTCGCCACGCGGACGCCCTCGACCGCCGTCACCCGCATCGCCGATGCCTGTGGCCACGTGCGCAGCAGTGCGGTCACCCGCTGCGGGGTGCGGTCCCGGCAGCGGTCGAGCACCACCGCGACCGAGGTGTCGACACAGGCCGGCAGGTTCCGCAGCGCCCGCCGGACGCTGCGCAGGCAACGTCCGATGTGGTGTTCCTCGTCCCTCGCGGGGATCACGACCCCGACGGCCCGGATCGGCGGGCCGCTCACCGGCGTCCGAGCACGAGCAGGAGGAACTGCTCATCGGTGTGGTCGACGACGACGTCGAGCTCGGGACGGTCCCGCAGCAGGCGGTGGGTCGCCTCCGCCGTGCGGGGGGCCTCCGCGGGCCAGCCCCGCCAGTGGACCGCGACGACGTCGCCGCCGGGTTCGATCCCGTCGAGCGTGCGGGCGATCGTCGCGGTGACCGACGCGTCGTCGAGGTAGTAGAGGACCTCGCTGAACAGCGCGAGGTCGAAGGGCCCGGCCGGGGTCGCGGCCGGCAGGGCGGCATCGGAGACGGTGACGCCGGGCCGGTGCCGGCAGACCTCGCGGGCCCGCGAGGCGGCGGCGGGCACGGGGTCCGACGCCAGGACACGGTCGCAGCGGTCGGCGAGTGCGACGGTGAGCTCGCCCGTGCCGCAGCCCGGCTCGAACGCGGTGCGGTACCGCTCGCGGGGCAGGGCGGCGAGCACCGCCGCGCGCTTGCGCCGTTCGTACCAGGACGTCGTACGCCACGGGTCGTTGCCGCCCGCGTAGAGTTCGGCGAACCGGTCGACGGGTGCGGATGTCGTGCGCGGCTCCCGGAACACCAGGTCGGCGTCCCGGTCGAGGTGGTCGAGCAGGCCTGCCGCGAGCACAGCCGGCGAACCGTCGGCGCCGTGGCGCAGCTGCGAGACGAAACAGGCCACGCCGTCGCGCCGGGCTGCCCGGGCCGCGTCGTCGAGCGGTACGACGTGCGCCCTGTCCCACGGTACCGACGGGTCCGTCGGCGCGAGCCACGCCCACGTCCAGATCGGGTACGACCAGCCGTGCACGGTGACGGGCGCCGCCGCCGCGGCAGCCAGTCCGGCGGCGCGGTGGTCGGGGTGCGGGTCGCCACGCCAGGGGGCGAGGTAGGCGTCGGCGTCGGCGAGCAACGGCGCCAGCGCGTCCACCAGCGCGGGGAGGTGGTCGCCGAGCGCCGAGTCGGGCAGCCCCACCCGGTGCACCGGCATGTCCCCCAGCCCCTGGGCCCGCAGGGCCGCGTCCAGCTCGGCGCGCCGGGCGCCCGCCAGCTCGGTGCGGGCCGCGGCGTCCAGGCCCGGGTACGCGGCCTCGCCGTCGGTCGCGACGACGAGCGTGAGCGCGGCGCCCGCGGCGTGCAGCACCCGCAGCACTCCGCCCGCGCCGAGCGTCTCGTCGTCGGGGTGGGCGGCCACCACGACGACGCGGCGGTGGGCGCTCGGGTCGAAGGCGGGCAACCTGTGCTGGTGCAGCGCGGCGCGCCACTGCTCGGGCGGGGTGATCCGCCGGGTGTCCGGAACGGTCATCCGCGTGCCCCGAGGACGGGGTTGCCGTGGACGGGGTTGCTGGGGACGGGGTTGCTGGGGACGGGGTTGCTGGGGACGGGGTTGCTGGGGGCCGGGTCGCGGAGGGCCGGGTCGCCGAGCGCGGGGGTGCGGAGCACGAGGGTGCCGAGCGCGG
>Ga0209591_10000535_pt1 | contig 49061 bp, 35 predicted proteins | sample MAT01_FD_187207 | JGI IMG/M metagenome (GOLD analysis project Ga0209591, IMG submission 187207) | Freshwater microbial communities from Lake Fryxell liftoff mats and glacier meltwater in Antarctica - MAT-01 (SPAdes) (version 2) | ecosystem: Environmental > Aquatic > Freshwater > Ice > Liftoff...
GCCAAGCCCCTGCACCCATTCCCCCGTTCCCCGCTGTCATTGGCGCGCACGGGATTGAACCGTGGATCTACCGTGTCAAGGGCAACCCGGGCTCCGAGGCTGCGGGGGGGGCCTCGACGATTCCGGATCGCGGTGCCCATCGCGCGTCATCGCCCACGACAGGGGTGGTGGGTCAGGTCGTGGGGCGCCCTGCCTGCCCGTCGGCGGGGCAAGTCGCAACCGGCCACGAGTGGACCGACGCCTGCCCCGCGACGACCACTTGAGGTCTACTCGGTCGAGTGATTCCGCTCCCCGATGCCAAGCGGTTGGCGCTTAATCCTCGGCTCGATCGCAGCGTGGTCGTGCTGCGCTTTGATAGCCCCACCGTCCTCGATGGAAAGAAACCGGGCAGCGGCGTCCTCTTGCGATCCGATCCCGATGTGCTCGTAATTCTGACCGCGAATCACGTCGTCAGCGACATCGCGGAATATCGACAAACCGTCTGCTCCGGGGGGGGCTTCAACGACGCTTACCACTACGTGGCGCGCCTTCCGGAAGCGGACGTTGCTGCGTTGCTCGTGCGGGCGGACATTGCTCCGCGCCTTTGGGACGATGCGCTGCCGCTCGAGTGCGTCTCGACGAATTCACCAGTCCGCGCCGGGCTCGACGTCGCGTTGGTCGGCTTCCCGGAGGAGATGACGACGCTCCATCACGTCGGTCCGGGAATGAGATGGAAGCGAGAGCACAAGACCGCCGTTTATTACTCCCATCGCTACGGAGTGGAGCAGGACACGATCTGGGTGCCGTGGTCGCGCAAGATGCCGATCGGGATCAGCGGGGCGCCCCTGTTCTTGATCGACCGCGCTGATCCGATAGACACGCTTCCTATGCTGGTGGGTGTTGCGACGGACTTCGTTCGTGGACGCGAGCACGCCTCACCGTGTTGGGCGTGGAACCGATGGCTGCACGGTGTCGTTCGCGCCTGCCGCGACGATGCCTCGAGAGACTGAGGGCTCACGCCATCGTTTCGCACGCGGCTGGTCGCGGCTTGGCGAGTGGTCATCCGCAAGGCTCGGCCGCGGCGACCGTTGCCGGTCGCTGCGTCCAAGCCCCCGTCCCACCCTCCCGGTTCCCTGCTGTGTCGTTGGCGCGCACGGGATTGAACCGTGGACCCCTACCGTGTCAAGGTAATGCTCTGCCGCTGAGCTACGCGCCAAGGGGTGTCACGAACAGGTTCGCGACGTGCCTCTGGTACCTTCCCAGCGGCGCGCCCGTCAAGGGATCCGCTGGAGATTTCGCCCAGAAGCGCACGGCGCTGTCACGGCGACCGCCGGGAGGTTGAGCGCGATCGCCGGGTTGCATTGCCCGCCGCCGGGCCAGGCTGGTAGTACCGGCGCGTGCGAGCGCTGCGCTTCGTCGGCCGCGGATGCTGGGTCGGGCTGCTCCTGCTCGGCCAGGGCCTGCTGTGGCTGGTGGGCTGGTTCGTCCTCCTGGTGACGTTTCGCGGCAAGGCGGCGCGCCAGGCCTGGTTCGGACGTCGGCTCGCCGGCCTGCTCATCGGCCTGGGCGCGACCTTCGTGAAGGTCGGCCAGATCATGTCGACGCGCCCCGACCTGTTCCCGCCCCACGTCATCGGCGCGCTCGAGCGCCTGCAAGACGACGTCGGCACCTTCGCGTGGCGCCACGTCGAGCACGCCTTCGTGGAGGACTTCGGCCAGCCGCCCGACGCGCTGTTCGCGACCTTCGATCGCACGCCGGTCGCGTCGGCCTCGGTGGCGCAGGTGCACCGCGCGACCTTGCACACCGGCGAGGCGGTCGCGGTCAAGGTGCGGCGGCCCGGGCTGGTCGACCTGGTCGGCTTCGACCTGTCGGTGATGCGCGGCTTCGCGCGCGCGATCGCGCTCATCCCGTCGGCGCGGCTGATGGCGCCCGTCGAGAGCGTCGACGAGTTCGGGCGCGCCATCCGGGCCCAGATCGACCTCACGATCGAGGCCGGCAACAACCGCCGGTTCGCCGCCAACTTCGCGACCGACCTCGACGTGGGCTTCCCGAAACTGCACGACGCGCTGTGCTCGGCGCGGGTGCTGACCATGGACTTCGTCGAGGGCGCCAAGGTGCTCGAGGCGCCGCGCAAGCTGGGCGCCGATCCCGTGCGCCTCGCCAAGATCGGGTTTCGCACGCTGCTCCAGATGATCTTCGCCGACGGCTTCGTCCACGCCGACCTCCACCCCGGCAACATCCTGGTCGACGCCACCGGCCGCGTGATGATCCTCGACCTGGGCCTCACCGCCGAGCTCGACGAGGACAACCGCCGCGCCTTCGCGCTCTACTTCGCGAGCTGGGTGGGCGGCGACGGCACGGTGATGGCGAAGCTGATGTCGGGGCTGTCGCCGTCGGCGAAGGTCCACGACTATCCAGCCTACGAGCGCGACGTGGTCGCCTTCGTCGCGCGCTACCACGGCAAGGCGCTGGGCCAGATCAGCGTGTCGACCGTGGCCTTCGACATGATGAACATCCTGCGCCGCCACCGGGTGCGCGTGAACCCGGTCTACACGATGTGCAACGTCGCGATCGCGGTGACCGAGGGCATCGGCAAGCAGCTCGCCCCCGACCTCGACCTGTTGCAGCAGGCGATCCCCTTCTTCGCGACCATCCGCTCGACCGGCCGGCTGTAGCCGCGAGTCAGGCCCGGCGGCGGCGCCGAACCAGCGCGAGCACCGCGAGACCGAGCCCGGCGCTGCCCGGTGCGACAGGACCGCCCCCCGAACAGCCGCACCCGGCGCCGCCAGCGGGGTCGAGCTCGAGGAAGAGCTGGCTGGCGTCGAGGTCGCGGGCGTCGCGGGCCGCGTCGCTGCGGGCGGCGTCGATGAGCGGCGCATCGATCGCGGCGTCGGTCGGGGCGGCGTCGAGGCCGGCGTCGGCGGGATCCCAGGGCGTGCCGTCGTTGGGGCCGCGCGGGGTCGGAGTCTCGGTGCGCCAGTCGACCTCGACGACGTGGACCTCCTGCACCCGGGCCAGGGCGATGCCGCCGGGCGGCGCCGGTGCGCTGGTGTCGTCGGTGTCGCCGAACAGGTCGTGGACCGGCGTCGCGATCGCGCCCCAGCGCACGCAGTCGTAGCGGGTGGAGGTGCTGACCAGGCAGACCTGAGCGGCCTGCGCCGGCAGCATCGGGACCAGCGAGCCGTCGGCGCCGGTGCCAAGCTCGGCCTGGGCCGCCGGCGTGGCCAGCAGCAGGTACGTTCCGCGGGTCACGCACCGCGCGCTGGCGAAGGGCGAAGCGTCGCCGATCACCGCGCCGGCCCCGTCGTAGCTGACCACCCGCGTCGACGGAAACACGCAGGCGTCCTCGGTCGCCTCGAGCTCGACGTAGCGCACCGCGGGGTCGCCGACCGACGACGCGGTCACGATCTCCGACAGCCGGAAGCCGATGACGCCGGCGCGCGCGACGCCGGGCCCGGCGGCGAGCGACGCCACACCCACGGCGAGCCACCAGCGGCGCAACATGGCGGGCATGGTAGCAGGGCCCGCAGTTCTCACCGGTTGCGGGCGGGCTGTGACATGATTGTCAGGGTCCTTTGATCGACGTCGGGCAAGTCCTGGACAAGTACGAGCTCCTGGCCCGGGTCGGCCAGGGCGGCATGGCGGTCGTGTACCGAGGGATGGACCGCTCGCTCAAGCGCGAGGTCGCGATCAAGGTCCTGCATCACCACCTCGCCGAGCACGCCGAGGCCCGCGACCGCTTCGAGCGCGAGGCCTACGCGGTCGCCAAGCTGCGGCACGAGAACATCCTCGAGATCTTCGCGTACTCGGGCAAGGAGTCGCCCGAGAGCTACATCGTCACCGAGTTCATCGACGGCTGGACCCTCAAGCAGTTCATCACCGACCACCCGCCCCGGTTCGCCGAGATCGGCGCGATGGTGGTGTCGGAGATCAGCCGGGCCCTGGCCCACGCCCACGGCCACGGGGTCCTGCACCGCGACGTGAAGCCCGAGAACGTCATGATCCGCTCCGACGGCGTGGTGAAGCTGACCGACTTCGGCATCTCGCAGATGGTCGACACCCAGCGCATGACCGTGACCGGGCAGCTGCTGGGCTCGCCGGCGTACATGTCGCCCGAGCACGTCCTGGGGCACCCCCTCGACTTCCGGACCGACGTGTTCGCGGCCGGCATCGTGCTCTACCAGCTCACCGTCGGGAAGCTGCCCTTCGAGGGCAAGAATCCCCACGAGATCCTCAAGCGCATCGCCGACTGCAAGTTCGTGGATCCCCGGGTCGCCAACCCGCGCGTGGGCGGCGAGCTGGGCAAGATCATCCTGCGCGCGATGGCGCGGGAGCCCGACGATCGCTACCCGATGATCGGCGCGCTGGTGACCGACCTGGAGGTCTACCTGACCGGCTCGGGGCTGGGCACGCCCAAGGACGAGCTGGCGCGCTACTTTGCGGCGCCCGCGGCCTACGAGCTCGCCCTCGAGCAGCGCCTGGTCGATCACCTGACCCGGCGGGCCCGCGCCGAGCTGCCCGAGCACCGCACCATCGCGCTCGAGCTGCTCGACCGCATCCTCACGATCGACCCCCAGCACGAGGGCGCCCAGGACCTGCTGCGCAGCATGGAGCGGCGCACCCGCTGGCGCCAAGGCGCGGTCGCGGTTGGCCTGGTCGCCCTGGCGGCCGGCGGCGGCTGGGGGCTGCGCCACGCGGTCACCGACGACGACGCGGGCGCAGTCGCCGTCGATGCCGCGGCGCCAAGCGATGCCGCGCTCGACGCCACGCTCGACGCCACGCCGGTGTCCGTGCCGCCGCCCGCGGTCCCGCGCGACGCGGCCCTCGCCGACGCCGCGCTGGTCGACGCCGCGCCGACCGATCCGATCGCCGTGCCCGACCGTCGGGTCGACGCCCGGGCCGAGAGCCTCGACGCCGCGGCGGCCGCCCCGACGTTCGTCTTGCGGGTGTCGCCGCCCGACGCCGAGGTCCGCATCGGCAGCGGCGCGTGGCAGCGCCTCAGCGGAGGCCGGCTCGAGGTGCCGGCGCCGACCGGCCCGCTGCTGCTCACCGCGCGCCGCGACGACTGCTGCGAGTCGACCCAGCGCACCGTCGGGCCCGAGGTCGCCGGTCAGCAGGTCGCGCTGCAGCTCGGCTTCTTGCCGGGCCAGCTCACGCCGCGCTGCGATCGCGACGGCGTGCAGGTCGAGATCGACGGGCGCCCGGCTCGGCTCGGCCGACCGTTTCTGGTCACGTTCGACGGCGCGCTGGCCCGCCGCACCATCACCGTGCGCTTCATCGGCGAGACCATCACCAGCCAGACCGTCAGCGTGCGCTACGCCGAGAGCAAGGACGTGACGTGCGCGCGGTAGTGCTGGCGATCCTGCTCGCGCTGGGCGCGGTGCTGGCGAGGCCGGCAGCCGCCGCGCCCGCCGACGACCTGCAGCGGGCCCGCGACTCGTTCCGCCAAGGCGACTACGGTGCCGCGATCCCGCTGCTCACCTACCTGCTCTACCCGACGCCGCGGCTGTCGCACGGCGCCGACCTGCTCGAGGCCCACGTCCTGCTCGGCGTGTGTGCCTTCGAGACCGGCGACCGTCCGACCGCGAGCCGCGAGTTCGAAGAGGCGCTCTATCTGCAAGGCGACCTCACGCTCGAGACCGTGCTGTTCTCGGCGGCCGCGGTCCGGTTCTTCGAGGAGCAGAAGGCGATCATCGCCGACCGCAACCGGCTCGACGCCGATCGGCGCCGCATCGCCGAGGAGAACGAGCGTTACAAGCGGCTGCTCGCCAGCATGGTCGTCGTCGAGATCCGCCCGTACTACGTCAACTTCGTGCCGCTGGGCGCCGGGCAGTTCCAGAACGGCCAGCCCCGCAAGGGCCTGGCCTTCGCCGTCGGCCAGGGCGTGACCGGCGCGGTCTCGGCCGGCATCTGGCTCTACATCGCGGGCACCTACGGGTGGAACGGCACCGTGCCCAAGGGCGACGCCAACTTCGTGCGCCGCCTCGAGCAGGTCGAGATCGGGACCGGCATCGCGTGCCTCGGGCTGGTCGCCTACGGCATCGTCGACTCGCTGCTCAACTACAAGCCGTCGGTGCAGCGCAAGGCCGACGAATCGCTGTTGCCGCCGGAGCTGCGCCGCAAGCCCGAGCCCAAGCCGAAACCCGAGGAGCGCAAGCTCAAGCCGGCCGAGCCCATCACGTACCACCTGCTGCCCACGCCGATGCCGAGCGGCGCCGGCGTCGCGCTGTTCTTCGAGTTCTGACGGAGAGCCATGCCATCGCTTCGCCTCACCGCCCCCGGTCGACCGCCCACGGTCTACCACCTGTACAAGAAGATCACGTCGATCGGCTCGGGGCCCGACAACGACGTGGTGCTGCCCGACCCGCTCATCGGCGACGCCTACGCGTCGATCCACTTCGACGGGCAGATGTACACGATCACGACGCTGCAGCGAAAAGCCGAGGTCGTCGTCAACGGCAAGAAGCGCGGCAAGCACAAGCTGTCGCACGACGACAAGCTGCTCATCGGCAGCTGCGAGCTGCGCTTCGCGCTCATGGACGAGCTGCCACCGGTCGAGGAGGAGGCGGCCCAGACCGTGGCCGACCTCGACGCCTACGGCAAGCTCTACGACTTCTCCGAGAAGCTGATGCAGAAGCGCGACCTCGGCGAGCTGCTCGACACGCTCATGGATCTCGTCATCGAGATCACCAACGCCGACAAGGGCTTCCTCGTCCTCATGGAGGGCGACGACCTCGACGTGAAGATCGCGCGCAACCTACGCAAGGAGAACATCGCCGACGCGGTCAACCAGCTGTCGGACTCGATCGTCGCCAAGGTGGTCGCGACCCGACGCCCGGTGATCATCTCCGACGCGATGCGCGACACCGAGTTCGCGGCGGCCAAGAGCGTCATGGCGCTCAAGCTGTCGAGCGTGATCTGCGTGCCGCTCCTCGATCGCGGGCAGCTCATCGGGCTCATCTACGTCGGCAACGACTCGATCGTGAACCTGTTCCAGGAAGCCACGATGCGGGTGCTGACGGTGTTTAGCGCCCAGGCCTCGCTCATCGTCACCAACGCGCTGCTGGTCAACGAGCTGCGCGTCGACAACCGCAAGCTGTCGGAGCGCCTCGAGCAGGTGCGGTTCGGCGAGATCGTCGGCACCAGCGCGCCGATGCAGCAGGTCTTCCGCAAGGTCGAGAAGATCGCGCCGACCGACATCTCGGTGCTCATCACCGGCGAGACCGGCACCGGCAAGGAGCTGATCGCGCGCGAGATCCACACCCGCTCGCCGCGCAACGGCAAGCCCTTCATCACGATCAACTGCGGCGCGATCCCCGAGAACCTCCTCGAGAGCGAGCTGTTCGGCCACGTGAAGGGCGCGTTCACCGGCGCCATCGCCAACAAGCTCGGCAAGTTCCAGGCAGCCGACGGCGGCACCCTGTTCCTCGACGAGGTCGGCGAGATGCCGCTCGAGCTCCAGGTGAAGCTGTTGCGGGCGATCCAGGAGCGGGTCGTGGTGCGGGTCGGCGACACCCGCACCGAGGCCGTCGACATCCGCATCCTCACCGCGACCAACCGCGACCTCGAGAAGGAGATCGCGGCGGGGCGGTTTCGCGAGGACCTGTACTACCGGCTCAACGTCGTGAACCTGGTCTTGCCGCCGCTGCGGGTGCGCGGCGACGACGTGGTCGTGATCGCGCGCTACCTGTTGTCGCGCTACACCCGCGAGCTCGACGCCCGCGTCAAGGGCTTCTCCCCCAACGCGACGGTGGCGATGCGCAAGCACGCCTGGCCCGGCAACATCCGCGAGCTCGAGAACCGCATCAAGAAGGCGATCGTGCTGACCGAGTCGACGGTGCTCGGCCCCGACGACCTCGGCCTCACCAGCGACGTGCTGCCGACGATCCTCACGCTGGCCGAGGCCAAGGACAAGTTCCAGCGCGAGTACATCAACGACGTGCTCGAGGTCAATAGCGGGAACCGGACCAAGACCGCGCGCGACCTCGGCGTCGATCCGCGCACGATCTTCCGCCACCTCGAGAAGGAGGCGGGTGACGAAGGCGTCGAGGGCGGTGCGCTGGAGTGAGGTTCGCGGCTGCGCAGTCGGCGGCGAGCACCACGACACCCGTGTCGGGGTCTGACTGTGTGCAGGATCTCGCGCCGGCGCCGAAGCTATCGAACTTGCTCGACAATGGCCGGATGGCGCGCGGCATGCATCGGCTGCGTAGCGTCGTGCTGTCGTCCCTCGCCTCCGCCGTGGTCCCGATGTCGTTGGCGGCTTGCGTGGTGCCACCGTCGGTCCAGCCCGAGGACGACAACAGCGAGGTGCCCAACAACCCGCCGGCGATCCGCAAGGTCACCGACAGCGCCGGGCAAGAGCTGACTCGGCCGGGCCCGCTGGCGTTCGTGGTCGGCGCCGGCATGGTCAACGTCTTCGCCGCCGACACCGATCTCGATGACACGCTCTACGTGCGCATGTACATCGACTACGGCCTGGCCGACGCCACGCCGTTCCGGGTCCAGTGCGAGAGCGCGCCCGGCAACTCGCCGCTGGTCGAGCGCGAGGTCAACTGCCCGCTGCTCGGCCTGTGTACCGACGGGCTCATCGACGGCCAGACCCACATCTTCGAGCTCGACGTCCTCGACCGCGAGCCGATCTCGACGGCGGCCCGGCCGTTTCGCGGGGTGACCGTGCCTGGTGAGATCTCGACCTTCTGGTGGCAGCTCACCTGTGTGGCGCCATGACCGGCCGAATGATTTTCGCAGGGATGTTGTGCGGCGCGCTGGGCGGGGCCGGGTGCTTGCCGGCGCCCGACTCGACCCCCGAGGTCGTCGAGTGCGAGACTACCAGCGACTGCAACACCGGCGCCGGTGAGATCTGCGACGTCGGCGTGTGCTGGGGCAACCCACCGGCCGGCGACTTCTCCGCGATCCTGGTGCCGCCGCCCGGCCTCGCCCCCGACGGGGTCATGACCGGCGTGCCCGGCCTGGTGCTGGGCGCCGACGGCTGGATCCACGACGGCCTGGGCGGCTCGCTCGCGCTCGATCCCGGCGTGGTCCTGACCGGCCGCGTGACCATCCCCTGCCCGGCCTCGGTGCCGACCTGTGAGGGCCGGCTGCCGCTGGCCGGCACGATCAAGTGGAGCCGCCCCTCGGGGATCGAGGGCGGGCCCAAGCTCACCGGCTCGGCGATGGTGGCCGCCGACGGCACCTACCAGCTGGCGGTGACCGCGCCGCGCGGCGACGTCGAGGTGACGATGACCCTGGCCTTCGCGCCCGCGCAGACCGCGATCGCGACCGGCTTGCCCAGCCCGGCGATGCTGATGGCGCCGTACACCGCCGAGCTCACGATCGACGCCGACGATATCGACGAGCGCATCGGCAAGGTCACCCACGACCTCGCGCTCGATCCGGCCGCGCTGCGGCGCGTGCTGGGTCACATGTCGCGGCCGTCGACCGCGCCGCTCGCGGGCTGGCAGCTGCAAGCCGAGGTCGTCCTCGAGGGCACCGCCGGCGCGCGTCAGCGGGTCTCGACCCTGGCGATCACCGACGCCAACGGTGACTTCGAGCTGCTGATCGCCCCCGGCTTCGAGGTCGCCGACGTGGTGTGCTCGCCGCCGACCTCGGCCACGCCGGTCGGCGAGAGCCGGCCCTCGGTGCGCGCTCACGACGTGGTGCTCACCGGCGCCGGCTACGACCTCATGGTGCCGCAGCTGGGCGCACCGACCCCGGTCACCTTCGACATCACCGGCACCGATTCCAGCGGTGGCACCCTCGGCGTCGACGGCGCCCGGGTCATGGTTCGGCTCGCCCACGTGATCGGCAACGGCATCGAGCTCGAGCTCGAGACCCAAGCGATCACGACCGGCGGCTTCGCGACGTTGCCGCTGTTTCCGGTCCTCGACGGCTTGCCGCTGCAGTACACGGTCGACGTGCTGCCGGGCCCGACCTCGGAGCTGGCCTCGCAGTACGGCGTGCAGATCGAGATCGGCCAGGGTCCCACGACGATCGCGCTGGCCCGCCGGCGCTCGCTGGTCGGCACGGTGCTCGACGCCGACGGCCTGGTGGTCGCGGGCGCGACGGTGGTGGCGAGCCTGTCGACGTCGACGCTGTGCGCGCTCGACACCAACGAGTCACGGTTGGCTCGCAGCCTGGCCAGCACCCAGGTCGCGTCCAACGCCAAGGGCGAGTTCACGCTGTTCGTCGACAACGAGCTGGCGGGCACGCCGCTGTCCTACGACGTCTCGGTGCGACCGGCGACCGGCGACGGCCGCCCGCCCTGGCGCTTCGTCGAGCTGCAACCGGCGGCCGACGGCAACCGGGTCGAGCTCCAGCTGCCCGACGCGGCGCGGGTGCGCGGCGTGGTGCTGTCGCACGGCCCGGTCGAGGGCGCGGCGCTGTCGCTCTACCAGCAGGTCGCGGGCGCGCTGTCGTGCGCGCCGACCATCGGCGTCTCGGGCACCGCGGTGCTCCGCGGCCTGGCGACGACCGACGCCACCGGCACCGCGGCGATCGTGCTGCCCCGACCGTAGTCGGGAAGGTCGCTCGCCAGGCGGGTCGGGACGCCGAGCCGAACGCTCAGTCGCCGACCTTGCTGCCCCGGCTCTCCTTGGTGCGCGCAAAGACACGGAGCGGCGTGCCGCGGAAGCCGTAGCGCTTGCGCAGCTGGTTGGTGAGGAAGCGGCGGTACGACGGCGAGATGCCCTCGGGCGCGCTGGCCTTGAGGATGAACGTCGGCGGGCAGACCGCGGCCTGGGTGAGGTAGTAGACACGGACCGAGCGACCGCGCCACACCGGCGGCGGCACGGTCTCGCACACCTCGGCGAAGAAGCGATTGAGCTCCGACGTCGAGATGCGGCGCTGGTGCTGGAGCGCCACCTTGGCCACCGAGTCCATGAGCTTGTCCACGCCGTCGCCGCGATCGGCGGAGACCATCGTGACCGGCGCCCACGGGACGAAGTGGAAGTTGTCGGTGGCGGCGGCGCGCAGCTTGTCGCCAGCGTCGCTGCCGCGCAGCAGGTCCGACTTGTTGAAGGCGATCACCAAGGCGCGACCGGATTCCTCGACGGCGCCGGCCAGGCGGGCGTCCTGCTCGCTGGGGCCGGCCGCGGCGTCGATGACCAGCACGACGACGTCGGCGCGCTGGATCTGGCCGAGGGCGAGCACGACCGCGAGCTTCTCGACGTCGGCCTCGATGCGCGCCTTGCGGCGGATGCCGGCGGTGTCGATGAGGATGTAGTCCTTGCCGGCGAAGGTCAGCGGGCTGTCGACGGGATCGGTGGTGGTGCCGGGCTCGTGGTGGACCAGCGAGCGCTCCTCGCCGAGGAGCCGATTGGCGAGGGACGACTTGCCGGCGTTGGGCTTGCCGACGAGGGCGATGCGGACCGGACCGGCGGAGTCGTCGGCGCGGTGCGGGCCGCGGCGGCGACCGGCGCGGTAGACGGGAGGGGAGGCCTCGTCGGAGGCCGGGGCGTCGGCGTCGGCGTCGGAAGCGGCGGCCGCGGACGTCTCGTCGGAATCGGAATCGGAATCGTCATCGGCGTCGATGTCGGCGTCATCGTCCGAATCCGAATCGGTGTCCGAATCCGAATCGGTATCGGTGTCGGTATCGGTGTCGGTATCGGTGTCGGTATCGGTGTCGGTATCGGAATCGGAATCGTCATCGGCGTCGATGTCGGCGTCATCGTCCGAATCCGAATCGGTGTCCGAATCCGAATCGGTATCGGTGTCGGTATCGGTGTCGGTATCGGTGTCGGTGTCGGTATCCGTGGCAGGGGCGGAGGTGGCGGCGATGACGCGATCGACGACGGCCTCGAGGAGGCGATCGAAGCCGCGACCGTGGGCGGCGGACACCGCGAAGGGCTCGCCGAGGCCGAGGCCGAAGAAGTCGGCGACCTCGACGTCGCGCTTGGGCGAGTCGATCTTGTTGACGCACAAGACGACCGGCTTGCCGGTGGCGCGGATGACACGCGCGACCTCGGCGTCGAGGGGCGCGAGGCCGGCGGCGCCGTCGACGACCAGCACCAAGGCGTCGGCCTCGTCGATGGCGCGCCAGGCCTGGCGGTGGATGCCGCTGCCGATGACGTCGCCTTCGGCCGCGGGATCGAGGCCGCCGGTGTCGATCACGCGGACGACGCGGCCGAAGTAGTCGAGCTCGCCGTAGCGACGATCGCGGGTGAGGCCGGGGGTGTCGTGGACCAGCGCGGGACGTCCGCCCACCATGCGGTTGAACAGCGTCGACTTGCCGACGTTGGGGCGCCCGACGAGGGCGATCGTCGCGGTCATGACTCACCTCGGTAGCCGAACTTGCGGATGCCGGCCTCGATGTTGGTCCAAGCCGGCGCGATCTTGACCAGCAGGCTCAGGTGCACGGGCACGCCGAACAGCTCGCTGAGCGCGGCGCGCGCGGCGACGCCGAGCTCCTTGATGCGGGCCCCGCCCTTGCCGATCACGATCGCCTTTTGCGACTCGCGCTCGACGGCGATGTAGGCCCCGATGCCGAGGTCGCCCTGGTCGTGCTCCTCGAAGCGCTCGATCACGACCGCGGCCGAGTACGGCAGCTCCTGGCCGAGCTGGTTGAACAGCTGCTCGCGGATCAGCTCCGAGGCCAAGAAGGGCTCGGCCCGATCGGTGATCATGTCGGCCGGGAACATGGCCTGGCCGACCGGGAGGCGCTCGGCGATGAGCTTGATGAGCGCGTCGACGTTCTCGCCGGTGCTGGCCGAGATCGGGATGACCTCGAGGCCGCCTTGGCGCTCGCGGCCCCAGGCCGCCCACCGCTCCATCAGCGGCAGGAGCTCGGGCTTGTGGACGCGGTCGACCTTGTTGAGCGCGAGCAGCAGCGGCGTGTCGCCGATCGCGGTCATCAGCTCGACGGCGTCGGGCTCGGTGAGGCGGCCGGGGCCCGAGCCGCGCCGCTCGGTGGCGTCGACGACCAGGAGCGTGAGATCGCTGTCGCCGGCGGCGCTCAGCGCCTCGGTGCGCATGAACCGGCGCAGCGCGCCCTTGCCTTGCTGGATGCCGGGGGTGTCGACGAGGCACAGCTCGATCGTCGGCGGGTCGAGGCCCTCGACCTCGCTTCGGTGGATGCCGAGGATGCGGTTGCGCGTGGTCTGCGGCTTGTTGGAGACCGCGACCAGGTGGCGGCCGACGAGGCGGTTGAGGAGCGTGGACTTGCCGACGTTGGGCAGCCCGACGATGGCGCACGAGCCACCGCGAACGGGACGGGCTGCAGGGGGGCCGGACATGGGCGAGCCGTATAGCGCGCGCGGTCCGCCGGCACAAGAAGCGGTGCGAGCTGCGGGGCTCGCCAGAAACTGGACCGGCCGGTCGCGGTGACCGACGCTCGGCGCGTGGTGCCTCTGGTCTTGGCCCTGATCGCGCTCGTCGCCGTGCTGTTGCCGGCGCCCGGGATGTTCGTGGCGATGGGCGCCGGACTGGCTGGCGTGGGCCTCGGCGTCCTGGGGACCCGACGGGGTCGGGGCGGCGCCCGGCTCACCTGCGCGGCGGCCACGGCGATCGCGCTGTGCGGCCTGGTGCTGGCGATCGCGCGCTACGCGCTCACCATCGCGGCGCTCGATCGCCTCGTCGCGATGTGCGGCTAGCCCGATCGACGATCAGCGCGAGCGGCTGGTCGAGTGGCTGGTCGAGCGGCTGGTCGAGCTGTATCGGAGGCCGGCCGAAGCTCAGCGGGTGGCGAGCACGTAGCCAAAGGCGCCCAGCAGGAGCGCGAGCCCGATCAGGATCGCGACGCCGCGCGCGAAGGCGGCGCGCTCGACGGAGGAGAGCATCTCGCGCAGCTCGGTGACCCGGCGCTCGTCCCCGGCGCAGACGGCCTCGGCCTGGTCGAGGGCGACGATGGGCATGGTCAGGCCGCGCGGCCGTGCGCCGGCCAGGTGCTCGCCGAGGCGCCCGAGGGCGCGGTCGCGGCGCTTCTCGAGCTCGCCGAGCGCGCGATCGATGACCTTGCGGCTGGCCTTCACCGCGGCTTGCTCGTCGGCAGCGCGCTCCCCGGCGGCGACGATGGCGGCCCGGGCCTCGGCGAGGCGGCGGTTGGCGCGGGCCCGCTCGGCCTGGAAGGCGGCGATCCGCGGCTCGAGGTCGGCCTGGAGCGCGGCCAAGCCAGGCTCGTCCCCGGCGACCTGGGCCCGATCGGCGCGGACGGTCGCCAGCTCGGCCTCGACGCCGGCGCGGTCGGCGGGCGCCGACGCGGCCTTGCCCTCGGCGCTGCGGATCTGGTCGTCGAGCCCGGCCAGGGTAGCGCCCAGCTCGCGGGCCCGGCGGCGCAGCGCAGCGGCGTCCTTGTCGAGGGGCGCGAGCGTCGCGGCGATCCGGGCGAGCTCGCCGGTGATGGTCTCGATCTCTTGCTGCTGCTTGGCGAGCTCGCCCCGCTGGTTGCGCTCGATCGCGTCGAGGTCGGCCTCGGCGGCGGCGGCCTGACCGGCCTTGGCCGAGCGCTCCTCCTCGATGAGGCCCAAGGCGTCGCGGGCGACAGCCAGGCGCGCGTCTTCGAGCCGAGCGTCGCCGATGGCGTCGGCGCCCAGCGCGATCAGGCGCTGCTCGCAGATCAGCCGTCCCTGTTCGATCGCGGCCTCGCCGCGGGCCAGCTCACGGCGCGCCGACGCGCCGCCGGCGAGGACGGTGAAGACGTAGGCGACGTCACCGCTCCAGCCGGACCGCCGGCGGAAGGTGGCGGGCGCGCGAAGCGCGACCGCGGCGACCGAGCCCGCGACCGAGCCCGCGAGGCCGGGCGGACGGGGATCGATGCGGGTCGCCTCGTCGCGCGGGTCGTCGAAGGACTCGTGGCCGACGACGAACGGCGTTGGCGCCGCAGTCAGCTCGGGCGGCTCGGGGGCGGACAGCTCGCTGGGCGCGCTCGGTGGCGGCACGCTGGCGGGCTGGGCGCGCGTGGGTGGCGGCACGCTGGCGGGCTGGGCGCGCGTGGGTGGCGGCACGCTGGCGGCCTGCGCGCGCACTGGTGGCGGCACGCTGGGTGGGGGTGGCGGCGCTGCGCTGGCGGCGCCGCTGCGCACGGGCGGTGGCGGTCGTGGCCGGGCTGCGGGCGGCGCCGTGGGCGGGGCCGGTCGGCGCGGGGAGGTGGCCGGCTGCGCGGCACTGGTTGGGCTGGCTGGCTTGGGCTCCTCGAGCGCGGGCTCGCGGACCGGCATGTCCCACCCGCCGGCCAGGTTGTCGATCCGCTGGCGCGTATCGTCGCTCGCGCGACGCGAGGGATCCTTGTCACCCACGTTGCCGACACTAACACGGCGATCCGCGCCGCCCTTCGCCGCAACATCGTTGCGGCTACTGCCTACTTCATTGACATCTCTGTCCACGAGGTGTCATCTAGGTTGGCAGATGCCTCGGCCCCGCCCGCGCTACCGCTATCTGGGCGACCTCGGTGCCGGCGCCCAGGGCGCCGTGATCCGCGTCGAAGATCGTCAGCGTGGCGGCGCCATCTGCGCGCTCAAGGCCCTCGGTGAGGGAGCGGCCGCCGATCGCACCGAGCTGGCGTACGAGTTCGCGCGGCTGGCGGCGCTCGACCACCCGGCCCTGCCCCGGGTCCACGAGCTCGGGATGCTCGTCGACGACCTCGGCCCGATCGCCGCTGGCACCCGCTATTTCACCGCCGACGAGATCGAGGGCCAGCCGCTCACCGCGCTCGCGCCGCTGACCGGACCGGATCGCGCCGCGCTGCTCTGGGTGATCGCCGTCGACGTCGCGTCGGCGCTGGCCGCCATCCACGACGCCGGGCTGGTGCACTGCGACGTCAGCCCGGCCAACATCCTGGTCGTCGACCGCGGCGGCGCCGCCCGCGCCGTGCTGATCGATCTCGGCCTCGCCGTCGGCGGCGGGGTGCGCAGCGCGGCCCGGGGCTCGCCTCGCTTCATGGCGCCCGAGGCGCTCGCCGGTGTGGTCCACCCGCGCGGCGACCTGTACGGCCTGGGCGCTTGCCTGTTCTACGCGGCCCGCGGAGTGGCCCCGGTGGTCGGCGAGGGCGCCGCGCTCTACGACGCGATCCGCCGGCGCGAGCGACCGCGGCTGGCCGACGTTGAAGGGCCTGGACTGGCCGCGCTGGTCCAGGAAATGATTTCAGCAGATCCGGCAGCGCGGCCCCGCAGCGCGGACGAGGTGCGCACCCGCGCCCAGGCCGCCCGGGCTGCCTTGCCCGCCGACGTCGCGGTCGCGGCCCGCCCACCGGCGGTGGGTCCGGGTCGTCGCGTGCTCGCCCCGACCTTGTGGCCGTCGGCCGAGCCCATCGTCGACGCGCTGATCGCGGCCCGCGTGGCGGTCCGACGCGGCGACCACGTCGAGCCCCGCCTGGTCCACGGCCCGATCGGCGCCGGCGCGCGCGCGGTGGTGGCCGAGGCGCTGCGTCGCGACCAGATCGCGGCGACCCTGGCCGACCTCGCGCCGGCGACCGCCGAGCTGGCTGGCTCGCTCGAGACCGTCGCCAGCGGGCTCGGACTTGATTTCGGCAGCTCTTCCGGACTGGGTCCGGATCCGGGCAGCGCCGACGAGCAGCGCGGCCACGCCCTGGCCCAGCGGGTGATCGCCGCGGCAAGCGCGCGGGCCGGCGCGACCACGGTCATCGACCTGGCCGGCGACGAGCGGGCCGGCGCCGTCATCGCGGCCGCGGCCAGCGCCCGCGGCCCCGGCCTGGTCATCCTCCTCCACGAGGGCGAGCCGCCCGCGCTGCCGGCGACGCTGGTCCAGCACGCCCTCGCGTCGGTCGCGCTCGAGGAGCTGAGCGCCCTCGCGGTCGCGATGCTCGACGGGCCGGTCGCACCCGCGTGGGCCGCGGCGCTGTGGGAGGCCAGCCGGGGCCTGCCCGCCATCGCGATCGCGCTGATCGTCGGGCTCGCCGTCGACGGGCGCGATGCCCGCGCCCAGCTGCCGACCGGCGCCGCCACCAGCGGCGCGTTGCGGACCCGGCTGGTCGAGGGCGCCGGCGCCGTGGTGGTCGCGGTCGCGCGGGCGCTGGCCGCCTGGCAAGGTGGCGCCGACGACGGCGAGCTGGCCGACACCCTGACCGCCGCGGAGGCCGCGACCTTGACCGACGACTCGCTGGGCGCGGCGCTGCGCCAGCTGCGGGCGCTCCATGCCGCGATCGGGCGCGACGACCGCCACCGGCTCGCCGCCGACCTGGTCGAGGCCCTGGCAGCCGCGACCCCAGCGTCGGTGCGGGCCGCCTACGCCAGCGCGGTCGTGACCGTGGCGCGCCGCCGCGGGCTGCCGCCGGCGCGCTGGGCCCACGCGCTGGTCGACCTGCCGCGCGTCGCCGCCCATGGCGAGCCGCTGCGCGCGGCCGCCGAGCACGCGCTGGCGACCGGCCAGCCCCGCCGTGCCCTCGAGCTGGCCGGCGCCGCCGCCGAGCTGCCCGGCCTGGTCGGCGCGACCGCCGCGCTGCTGGCCGCGCGGGCCGCGGTGGTGATGGGCGCCTATGACGACGCCAGCGCCGCGATCGCCCAGGCCGCGCGCCGACCCGAGCTGGCCCGCGAGGCCCGGCTGCTGGGCGCGCGGATCTACCAGCGCGCCGGCGAGCTCGATCGGGCCGAGTGGATGCTCGCCGAGCTGGCCCACGATGCCCCCGACGATCCGGCGGTGATCGGCCCCCACGCCCGGCTCCTGGTCGCGCGGGGACGCTACGACGAGGCCGACCGCGCGGTCGCGCGCCTCGGCCCGCTGCCGTCGACCAGCGCCGGGGCGTTGTGCGCCGAGGCCGCTGGTTCGGCCCGGCTCTACCTCGGCGACACCGAGGGCGCGCTCGCGCAGATCGCGGTCGCCGAGGCCATCGCGCGCGCGCTCGACGACGACGCGCTCTCCGGGCGGGCCGCCTCGCTGCGCGGCATGGTGGCGCAGCAGCGCGGCGAGCTGGCGGTGGCCTCGGATCACTACCGCGCGGCCGCGACCGCGGCCCGCCTCGGCGGTGACGTCCACAGCGCGGCGATCGCGCAGCTCAACCACGGCACCACGCTCGCCGAGCGCGGGCAGCACGGCGCCGCGCTCCCGGTGCTGGCGGCCGCGGTCGCCGAGCTGGCGACCTTGGGCCGGGTCGCCGAGCTGGCGGTTGCCGAGGCCAATCGAGCGGTCTCGCTCCTCGAGGTCGGCCAGCTGGCCGCCGCCGCCCAGGCCGCACGATCGGCCCGTGACCGCGCCGCCGCCGCCGGGTTGCCGGTCGCGCGGTTCTACGCCGAGCTGGTCACCGGCGACGTCGCGCGCCGTCACGACGATCGCGTCGGCGCCGCCGCCGCGTACCGCGCGGCCTGGGCCATCGGGGTCGCGGGCGCGATGCCGGATCGCGGTCACGCCCAGCGCGCGCTCGCCGAGCTGGCGACCACGACCGCGCCGGCCCTGGCCGCGCTCGCCGAGACCGTGACGCTCGACGCCACCGACGACGATCGCGCACGCACGCTGCTGACCCGGGGCCGCTTGGCGGTGCGTGGCGTCATCGCCGACGAGCCGGGTCACCTCGGCGAGCTCCTGGCCGCCGCCGCCGAGCGCGCCCGCAGCGAAGATCGCCGCGACCGAGCGTGGCGGGCCGGCTGGCTCGCCGCCGAGCTGGCCCGTCGCGCCGGCGACGTCACCACCGCGCAGCGTCGGGCCGGCCGGGCCCGCGCCGATCACGCCGAGCTGGTCGCCGCGACTCCCGAGGCCTGGCGCGCCGCGGTGGCCGCCGATGCCGAGGCGGTCGCGCTGGCCGCGCTGGCCGCACCGCCACCCGAGGCGCCGGTCGGTAGCGCGATCGCGACCAGCCCAGGCGCGCCCGACGCCGAGCACCTGCGCCTGCGACGCCTGCTCGCGCTGTCGCGCCGCCTCAACGCCGAGCCGGTCCTCGGCCGCCTCCTCGACGAGGTCATCGACACCGCGATCGAGCTGACCCGCGGCGAGCGCGGCTTCCTGCTGCTGGCGCGCCCCAGCGGTGACGTCGAGGTCGCGGTCGCCCGCGGCTTCGCCAGCGACGCGCTGGGTCCCCAGGCCTTCAGCCGCTCGATCGCGCTGCGCGCCATCGCGACCGGCGAGCCGGTCATCACCGTCGACGCCGGCGTCGACGAGCGCTTCGATCACGCGGCGTCGGTGGCGGCGTTGCGGCTGCGCTCGGTGCTCGCGGTGCCGCTCCACCAGCGGGGCCGCGTCATCGGCTGCGTCTACGTCGACCACCGGCTGCGCACCAGCGCCTTCGACGACGAGGCCGCGACCTGGCTCCTCGAGCTGGCCGACATCGCCGCGGTCGCGATCGCCACCGCGACCCTCCTCGACGACCAGGCTCGCGACGCCGCCGCGATCGCCGAGCTCAACCGCCGGCTGGCCGCCGAGGTCGCCGATCGCGACGCCGAGCTGGCGGTGGTGCGCGCCACCGCGCCCCGCAGCCGGCGCCCTGGTCTCGACGGCATCGTCGGCGAGTCGGCGCCCCTCGCCGCGGTGCTGCACCTGGTCGAGCGCGCGGCCCAGGTCGCGCTGCCGGTGGTGGTCGTCGGCGAGAGCGGCACCGGCAAGGAGCTCATCGCGCGCGCGGTTCACGAGCTGGGGCCGCGCCGCGATCGCACCTTCGTCGCGATCAACTGCGGCGCCATGCCCGAGCCGCTCCTCGAGAGCGAGCTGTTTGGCCACGTCCGCGGCGCGTTCACCGGCGCCGACCGCGATCGCAAGGGCCTGTTCGAGGTCGCCGACGGTGGCACCCTGTTCCTCGACGAGATCGCCGACACCGGCCCGGCCATGCAGGCCAAGCTGCTGCGGGTGGTCCAGGACGGCTTGGTCCGGCGCGTCGGCGACGAGCGCAGCCGCAAGGTCGACGTGCGCCTGGTGTCGGCGACCCGCGTCCCGCTGGCCAGCCTCGTCGAGCAGGGTCGGTTCCGCGAGGATCTCCGGTTCCGCCTCGACGTGATCGCGATCGCGGTGCCGCCGCTGCGGGCCCGCCCCGACGACCTGCCGGCGCTGATCGCCCACATCCTGGCCCGGCTGTGCGGCGACCGGCCCCCACCCCGGCTCACCCGCGACGCCGCCCGCGCGCTGGCCCGCTATGGCTGGCCCGGCAACGTGCGCGAGCTCGAGAACTGTCTGGCCCGCGCGGTCGCGCTGGGCAGCGATCCGATCACGCCCGAAGATCTGCCAGAATCATTCGGCGCCCCGGCCGCCGGAGCGGCGCGCCCGGTGCTCGACGGCGACCTGAGCTTGCGGCCGGCGGTCGATGCCCTCGAGCGGGCCTACCTCGAGGCCGCGCTGACCCGCTCCAACCGCAACCAGACCGTGGCGGCGCGCCTGCTCGGGCTGTCGCGCTTCGGCCTGCAGAAGAAGCTGCGTCGCCTCGCCGAAGACGGCTGACTCAGCTCGGCTCGAGCTCGAGCCCGCGCGGGACCGCTGGCCGGGCCGCCATCGTCTCGAGCCAGGCCGCGGTGGCCGGGTACTCGGCGAGCTCGATGCCGAAAGCCTTGGTGTTGCGCAGCCAGGGATAGCAGGCGATGTCGGCGATCGAGTAGTCGCCCGCGAAGTACGGCCGGTCGGCGAGGTGGCTCTCGACCACGCGATAGAGCCGGCGCGCCTCGTTGCCGAAGCGCTCGCGCGCGTAAGGGATGACCTCGGAGGCGGCGTGATAGAAGTGGTAATACTGTCCGAGCTGCGGACCGATCGCCGACATCTGGAACATCAGCCACTGCAGGGCTTGGTAGCGAGCCGGGCCTGACCGCGCGAGCAGCTGGCCGGTCTTGTCGGCGAGGTAGATGAGGATCGCGCCTGACTCGAAGATCGTGATGGGCGCGCCGTCGGGCCCGTCGGGGTCGACGATCGCCGGGATCTTGTTGTTGGGGTTGAGCCGCAAGAACTCGGGCCGGAACTGCTCCTGCTTGCCGATGTCGACCGGGTGCGTGACGTACGACAGCCCCAGCTCCTCGAGCGCGATTCCGACCTTGAAGCCGTTGGGGGTGTTCCAGGTGTAGAACTCGATGGGTTGCGCCACGCCGGGACTGTACCGGCGTTCTCCCTCGGGAGTAGGCTCGCCGGCGATGCCGATCTGGCTGTGGCTCGTGTGCGTGCTTGCCGGCTTTCTCGCCTTGGTCGCCCTCTACGATGTGGTGCAGACCCGTCGCGCGATCCTGCACAACTTCCCGATCGTCGGGCACTTCCGCTACCTGTTCGAAAAGGTCGGCCCCGAGCTACGCCAGTACATCGTCACCGGCAACGACGAGGAGCGGCCGTTCTCGCGCGATCAGCGGCGCTGGGTCTACGCGTCGTCCAAGAAGGAGAACACCTACTTCGGCTTCGGCACCGACAACGACGTCGAGCAGACGCCGTCGTACCTGATCATCCGCCACGCCGCGTTCCCGGTGTCGGCCCACATCGCGCCCGGCGCCACCGTGCCGTGCGGCAAGGTCCTCGGCGGCAAGCGCGGCCGGGCCCTGGCGTTTCGACCGAGGTCGATCGTCAACCTGTCGGCGATGAGCTACGGCTCGCTGTCGGGCGCCGCCGTCGAAGCGCTCAACCGCGGCGTCGCGCTGGCCGGCGCGCTGCAGAACACCGGCGAGGGCGGGATCTCCGACTACCACAAGCACGGCGGCGAGCTGATCTGGCAGGTCGGCACTGGCTACTTCGGCTGCCGCGACGACGACGGCAAGTTCTCGATGGATCGCTTCATGGCCTCGGTGGCGTCGGCGCCGGTGCGCGCGATCGAGGTGAAGCTGTCGCAAGGCGCCAAGCCCGGCATGGGCGGGCTCCTGCCCGGCGCCAAGGTCACGCCCGAGATCGCGCGCATCCGGGGCGTGCCGGTCGGCCGAGACGTCCACAGCCCCGCCGGTCACTCGGCGTTCTACGACGTGTCGTCGATGCTCGACTTCCTCGAGCGGCTCGCCGATGCCACCGGACTTCCGGTCGGCATCAAGAGCGCGGTCGGCGAGATCGGGTTCTGGCACGAGTTGGCCCGCCAGATGCGGCAGTCGGGGCGCGCGCCCGACTTCATCACCATCGACGGCGGCGAAGGCGGCACCGGCGCCGCGCCGCTGGTCTTCACCGACCACGTCGCGCTGCCGTGGAAGCTCGGCTTCGCATCGGTGTACCGGGCGCTCGCCGAGGAGGGCGTCCACGAAGACGTGGTCTTCATCGGCTCGGGCAAGCTCGGCTTCCCCGAGACCGGCCTGCTCGCGCTCGCGATGGGCGCCGACCTCGTCAACGTCGCGCGCGAGGGCCTCTTGGCGATCGGCTGTATCCAGGCCCAGCAGTGCCACACCGGCAATTGCCCCACCGGCATCGCGACCCAAAGACCGTGGCTGATGCGCGGGCTCGACCCGACGCTCAAGAGCGCGCGCCTCGCCAACTACCTCGTCGCGCTGCGCAAGGAGCTGCTCGAGCTGGCCCACGCCTGCGGCCAGCTGCATCCCGCGCTGGTGCCCCTCGACGCCATCGACGTGATCGACGGGTTGGTGCGCAAGTCGGCGCGCGACGTGTTTGGCTACGCGTCGGGCTGGGGCCAGCTCCCCGCGGGCGAGCGCGACCTGCTCGAGTCGTTGATGAAGTCCAAGGTCACCGACCACGTGCCCGAGCCGGCGGCGAGCCCCAAAGGATCGTAGTAGGGTCGCGCGTGATGAGTGATCGCCTGCTGTGGCTCGACATGGAGATGAGCGGGCTCGACCCCGCCCGCGAGCGGATCTTGGAGCTCGCCACGATCGTCACCGACGGCAACCTCGAGGTGCTCGCGCTCGGACCTGAGCTGGTGGTCCACCAGTCCGACGAGACCTTGGCCGCCATGGACGCTTGGAACACCGAGCACCACGGCGGATCGGGGCTGGTCGCCAAGGTGCGAGCCTCGCTGGTCGACGAGGTCAACGCCGAGGCCCAGACGCTCGCGTTCGTCGACGCGCATTTCGGCGCGCGCGATCGACCGGTCCTGTGCGGCAACTCGATCCACCAAGATCGTCGCTTCATCCGGCGCTACCTGCCGGCCTTCGACGCCCGCCTGCACTACCGCATGATCGACGTCTCGACGGTGAAGGAGCTGGCGCGGCGCTGGTATCCGGTCGAGCTGACCCAGCAGCCGCCCAAGCACGAGTCGCACCGCGCCCTCGACGACATCCAGGAGTCGATCGCCGAGCTGCGCTTCTACCGCGCCAGCTTGTTCAAGCCGGTCACTCCGGCGTAGCGCCGACGACGATCTCGACGGTCGCGCCCCGGGCCGGCGTGGCGCGGTGGACGATGCGCTGCGCGCCGTTCGCGGTCACCACGTCGAGCGTGACCGTGACCTCGCCGCTCGGCGTCGGCGTGGTGAGGCGCAGCGGCGCGATCGCGCGCGTGCGATCCCAGGCGCCGGTCTGCCAGGCTTGGACCTCATCGCCGACGGCGATGGTGACGTCGAGGTGGCGCAGGTCGCTCCCGAGCGGGCGCGGATCGACGACCCAGGTCACGCCCTTGGGTCCGCTGTCGCCGCCGCGGAACACCAGGATCGCCGCGGCGCACACGCCAGCGGCCAAGACGAAGCGCCCCGCGACGCGACGAAACGAAAGGTCCACGGCCCGGTTGTACCGTGCCCGACGCCCCGCGCTACCATCGCGACACGATGAAGGACACGCTAGTCATGATCATGGCGGGCGGGAAAGGGTCGCGGCTGGGTCCGCTGACGCTGCACCGCTCCAAGCCGGCGGTCCCGTTCGCGGGCCGCTATCGGATCATCGACTTCGTGCTGTCGAACTTCGTCAACAGCGGGTACCGGCGCATCTACATGCTCACGCAGTACATGGCGTCGAGCCTCATCAAGCACCTGTCGCGCAACTGGCGGCTGTCGGGCTTCGGCGAGTACATCGAGGTGGTGCCGGCCCAGATGCGGCTCGGGGAGTTCTGGTACCGCGGCACCGCCGACGCGGTCGCGCAGAACCTGAACCTGGTGCGTGACGCCCGCCCGGCCCAGGTCGCGGTCTTCGGCGGCGACCACGTCTACAAGTTCGCCCCCGACCAGATGGACACCTTTCATCGCGAGCGCCACGCCGATCTCACGATCGCGGCCTTCGCGGTGCCGCGCAGCGAGGCCCACCAGTTTGGCTGCCTCCACGTCGACGAACGCGGCCGCATCGTCGGCTTCGTCGAGAAGCCGAGCAACCCGCCGGCGATGCCGGGCCGGCCCGACTGGTCGCTGGTCTCGATGGGCAACTACATCTTCCGGGCCGAGGTGCTGACCAAGAGCCTCATGGAGGACGCCGGCGACCCGTCGAGCCGACATGATTTCGGCAAGGACGTGATCCCTCGGCTCCTGGCCAGCGGCGCCCGCATCTACGCCTTTGATTTTGGCGCTACGAGCGTCCCAGGCGACCCGCCCGACGCCGAGGCCTACTGGCGCGACGTCGGCACGCTCGACAGCTACTTCGACGCCAACATGGAGCTGCGAGCCCGGGTGCCGGCGATGGACCTCTACAACCGGCAGTGGCGCATCCGCTCGGCCCAGCGCGACTACCCGCCGGCGCGCTTCGTGCGCGCCGGTGAGGGCCAGCCGGCCAGCGAGTGCGACGACAGCCTGGTGTGCGAGGGCTCGATCGTCGCGAGCGCGCGGCTGCGCTCGGTGGTGCTGGGCTACGACTGTTTCGTCCACGCCGGGGCCGAGATCTCGGAGTCGGTGATCCTGTCGGGCTGCGACATCGGCGCGGGGTCGCGGCTGCGCCGAGTCATCCTCGACAAGAACTGCAAGATCGAGCCGGGCACCGTCATCGGCTACGACGCGGAGGCCGACCGCGAGCGCCTACCCTTCCTCACCGACAGCGGCATCGCGGTCATGCCCAAGGGCACGGTCGTGCCGCCGCGCGGGCCGGTGGTGCTCGCCAACGACGTGTCGGATCTGATCGCCAACGATCCCGAGCTGCGGTCTCAGGTCCGCACCGGCACCTACGCGATCGCGATGCACGGCCGCCACAGCTACGACTCGGCCGGGCCCCGCTACCAGCGCTTCGCGCACGCCCATCCCGACGACGAATGAGGATCGTCCACGTCTCGTCGGAGGTCGCGCCCTGGGCGCAGACCGGCGGGCTGGCCGACGTGGTCGCCGCGCTGCCGGCGGCGCTGGCCGCGGTCGATCCGACGGTGGTGTGCGCGACCGTGGTGCCGCTGTACCGGGCCGCGCGGGCCCAGCTGGCGGCGGCCGGCGTGACGCTGGGGGCGGCCCGGCCCTACGCGGTCACGCTGGGCGGCTCGGTGTGGAACGTCGGGCTGCGTCGCGCCGCCGACGTCTGGTTCGTCGAGTGCGATCGACTCTACGATCGCGACGGCCTGTACGGCGACGGTCGCGGTCACGACCACGACGACAACGCGGTGCGCTTCGCGGTGCTGTGCCGAGCCGCGCTGGTGGCTGGCTCGTCGCTGGTCGGCGGCACCGTCGACGTGGTCCACGGTCACGATTGGCAGGCTGGCCTGGCGATCGCGTGGGCCGCCCTCGAGGGCCGCAGCGCGGTGCGAGTCGCGACCATCCACAACCTGGCCTATCGCGGCCTCTACCCCAAGCCGACGATGGACGCGCTGGGCTTGCCGTGGTCGATCTTCGACGCGGCCCACGCCGAGTTCTACGATCAGCTGTCGCTGCTCAAGGCCGGGCTCGCGTTCGCCGACGTGGTCACGACGGTGAGCCCGACCTATGCGCGCGAGATCCTGGGCCCCGATCGCGGCGAGGGCCTCGACGGCTTCTTGCGCCACGACGTCGCGCGAGTCGTCGGCGTGGTCAACGGCATCGACCTCGCGGCCTGGGACCCCGGCACCGACGGCGCGCTGGCCGCGCCCTTCGACGCCCGCGACCGGCTCGGCAAGGCGGCGTGTCGCGACGCCCTGGCCGACGAGCTCGGCCTCGACGTCGACGAGGGCACGCCGGTCGCGGTGGCGATCGCGCGCCTGACCCCGCAAAAGGGCCTCGACCTGGTCGCCGACGTCGCGGGCGCGCTGGTGGCGCGCGGGGTACGGCTGGCGGTGCTGGGTAGCGGTGACCCGGCGCTCGAGGCCCGGCTGCTCGCGCTGGCGGCGGCCCACCCGGGCGCGATCGCGGTGCGGCTGGGCTTCGACGCCGACCTGGCGCGCCGGATGTACGCCGGTGCCGATCTGTTCCTCATGCCCAGCCGCTTCGAGCCGTGCGGCCTGGGCCAGCTCTACGCGATGCGCTACGGCGCGGTGCCGATCGTGGCCGCGGTGGGCGGGCTGGCCGACACCGTCATCGACGCGTCGGCGCCGGGCGGCACCGGCTTCTGCTTCACCCACGTCGACGCGGCCGGGTTGTTGTGGGCGACCGAGCGTGCGCTCGCGATGTTCCGCGACGCCCCGGCCGGCTTCGCCGCGCTGCGTGGGGCCGGCATGGCGCGCGACTCGTCGTGGACCAGCTCGGCGCGGGCCTACCTCGACATCTACCGGTCGGCGCGTCGAGCCCGGTCGTGATCGGGCGGGCGCTGGCGGCGCTCATCGCGATGACGGTCGTGGCGCTGGGGCTAGCCGCGCTGCGACGACCGCTGGCGGCGTGGCTGATCGCGGATGGCCGGCCCCAGGCGCAGCGGGCGCTGCGGGGCGCGGCCGGCGTGCCGTCGAAGGTGGCGCCGGCGTCGCTGGTGCGGGTGGTCGTGCTCGACGGGCTGAGCCGGGCCGACGCCCACCTGCCCGCCCTCGACGCGCTGTGCGCGCGCGGCGCCGATCTCGCCATCGACGTCGGCTTTCCGACCAAGTCGCTGCCGGTGCAGGCGGTGCTGTGGAGTGGGCTGACCGCGCAGCAGCTCGGGCTGGGGCCGCACAACGATCGCGCCACCGGGGTGCCGGGCACGCTGCCGGTCCGGTTTCCGGACAGCCTGGCGGTCGCCGAGTCGTGGTCCTCGATCGCCCGCGCCGTCGGCTTCGCACGCGTGATCCCGGCGCCGGCGGCTGATCGCGCCCGCGAGGGTCACGACCCAGCCGCCGCGGCGGCGTGGGCGGTCCGGTTCCCGGACCAAGCGGTGGCGGCGGCCGCCGGCCCGGTCCGACTGGTGCTGATCCACCTGCTCGCCATCGACGAGGCCGCCCACGCCCACGGCCGCCACGGCGCCAGCTACCGCGACGCGCTAGCCGCTGCCGACCGCACCCTGGCGCGGGTGCTCGCGGCTCGCCCCGACGCGACCTGGCTGGTGCTCGCCGATCACGGCCACGTCGATGGCGGCGGCCACGGCGATGCCGAGCTGGCGCTGCGCATCGTGCGAGGCTGCGTCGCGCCGTTCGGGATCACGCGCGGCGCGGTCCACCTGGTCGACGTGGCGCGCCACCTGCGCGACCTGCTCGGGGTGGCGCCGGAGGCTGACGCGGTGGGCCGGCCCCTGGCGATCGCGTTGGCCGCGCCCGATCCCGACGCCACCTTGCCGCGGCTGCCGGTGACCCGCGCCCTCGCGGCGGCCCTGGTGCTGGTGCTCGCGTTCGGGGCCACGCTGTGCACGGTGCGGCCGCGCTGGACCGTGGCGTGGCTGCCGGTCGCGGCCCTGGGCTACCTGATCTGGCAGGGCCCGCCGAGCTTGTCAGCGCGCGACCCGCGGGCGGCGGCGCTGTGCGCGGTCCTCGCGGCGATTCCCGCCAGAATCGGCCTACAGGGTCACCGGCGCAGGGTGAGCCCGTTCCTGATTCCGGCGCTCGGCGCGGTCGTGGCGGCGGGGCTGATCGCCGGGGTGCCGGCCGCGCTGGTCGACGGCACCGCACCGGCCACCCCGATCTGGACCGCGGTGCTGGAGCTGGTCGCCACCGTCGGGGCGGTGGCGCTCACCGGTGCCGCGGGCTGGCTGGCATGGTCCGCCGCTCCGGACAGCGCGGGTCGGTCCGGTGGCGAGCCCGCGCCCTGAGCCACCCCGTCTCATGTCCGAGTTCCGGACAGCTGGCCGGCGGTCCGACCAGCGGTGTCCGCACTCCGGACAGCCGGGCCTCGCGGTGTGTCCGGAAACCGGACTGACTGTCTGGGACCCGTGGCGCCCCTGTTGATATGTCTCCCGCCACGACGGGTTATTCACAGCCTTGTCCAGCCCTAACCGCCCGGTTCCGATACGTTTAACTGGCTACTCGAGCTGCCTGTGGAGAACCTGTTGGTTCGGTGGGCTGCCGGGGTCGGGAGCGACGAGGTCATCGGGGGTTAGGTGCGATAGGCGGATGCCCACAGCCGTCGCAACCTCATGACACACTGCGCTATCGATCCGTGAAGACTGAACATTTGCACAGTCGGCTCCGGGGTCAGCGGCCCCCGGCGGGCTCATCGCGAGGGGCCGCGCTGGTCGGTCACCGGACCTCGGCGAGCCGGCTGGGCCGGGTCGGCGCGACGACGGCTCACCGAGTCGGGCTGGCTCCGTCGGCCTGTCCGGAAGCCGGACAGGCGGTCTCGTCGCCGAGCTGGCAGGCCAGCTTGATGAGCTTGGTGCCGTGGGCCTCGTCCTTGGGCACGCCGCGGCCGTCGCGATGGAGCTGCCCCAGGAGGCGGCACCCGACCGCGTCGTTGCGGACGCAGGCCTTGCTCAGCCACACCGCGGCTGGCGCGGGTCCGGCCGGGACCCCGTCGCCGTGCAGGTAGGCCACGCCGAGGAGCCGGCACGCCGACGGGTCGCCGCCGTCGCAGGCGCGCTGGAACATCGTCACCGCGCGCTTGGGGTCGCGATCTTTGCGGTCGGCCAGCGCGAGGATCTCGCCGGCGTTGGTGCAGCCCAGCACCAGGCCGCCGTCGCAGATCTTGGTGAAGACCGCGAGCGCCGCGCGGTCGTCGCGCCCGCCACCCTCGCCCTTCGCGAGGGCGAGGCCGAGGTTGCGGCAGCCGAGCTGGCTGCCGCCGTCGCACGACCGCTGGAAGTGAGCGCGGGCCGCGACCGGATCGGCGGTGACGCCGTGCCCCTGCATCACGACCAGCCCAAGGTTGTTGCAGGCGGCGGCGTTGCTGGCGTCGCAGGCCTGGCGGTAGAGCGCGAGCGCGCGGGCCGGGTCGGCGGTGACGCCCTGGCCCTCGGCGTAGAGCACGCCCAGGTTGCGGCAGGCCTCGGCCATGCCCTTGCCGCAGGCGGTCTCGAGCTTGCCAGCCATGACCGCGGGGTCGGCGGGATCGAGCGCGGCGTCGTGCCCGCCGGCATCGAGCGCGGCGCCGTCGACGACCGGGTCGGCCGCGGGCGGCGCCTTGCGCTTGCAACCCGCGAGCCCCACGACGGCGACGGCGACGGCGACGGCGAGCGCGACCACGAGGCGGCGGTTCATGCGACGGAGGTATCGTCAACCGCACCCCGGCGCAAGGTCAGCGCCCCTCGGCCTCGACCAGCGCCGCGAACCGATCGAGGAGCGCGCCGAACTGCTCGACCTCGGCCGCGGGCAGCTCGTCGAGCAGCAGTTCGAGCGAGTGCTCGACGGTGCCGGGACCGGGCTGGTCGAGGGCGTGGCCAACCCGGGTGAGCCCGAGCACGACCCGGCGTCGATCGCGGGGGTCGCGGCGGCGCTCGAGGAGCCCACGGGCCTCGAGCCGGCGCAGCGCGGCCGACACCGTGCCGGGATCGACGTGGAGCGTCGTCGCGAGCTGGCCCGCGGTGATGCCGGGATACCGGCCCACGCAGCGCACGATGAGCCGCTGCGGCGCGGTGATGCCGAGCCGACGCTCCATGCGCTTGGACAGCTGCGCCAGCGCGTGCTCGAGGCGCCACAGCCGACGCAGGGCATCGAGCGACGGGCCCAGCGGGTACCTCACCGCGGTCATCGGGCGGCCACCAGCGCGGCCAGCAGGCGATCGATCTCGCCTTGGTCGCGCAGGTAATAGCTGGCCGCCGAGGTCGACGACGCGCCGACCCGCACGCACACCAGGCGGCCCGGCTGGTCGAGCTCGAAGACGTCCTCGTCGGTGATGTCGTCGCCGACGTACAAGGCGGTGTCGGTGGACTCGGTGTCGCGGGCGCGCACGACCGCGTCGCCCTTGTGGGGCGCGCCGGCCGGCACCGCGTTGACGACCAGCTTGCCGAGGACGACCCGCATCGGCATCGGCAGCGCGGCGATGGCGGCGATGATGGCGGCGCGGGCCGCCGGCTTGTGGCGGGCCCGGCGGAAGTGCAGCGCCAGCGAGTAGCGCTTGTCCTCGAGATCGAGGCCAGCCCAGTCGGCGAGGTGCTGCTCGAGGAGGACGCAGGCTTGACCGACGGCGCTCTCGAAGGCGGAGAGGTCGGCGTCGGTGCCCGGCTCGACGCCGTGGTTGCCGATGACGTGGCGCAGCGGGATCCCGCGGACCCGAGCCGCGACGTCGCGCTGGCCGCGGCCCGACACCACGATCGTGCGATAGCGCGCGGCGACCTGGGCCAGCAGCCGCGCGGTGCGGGGACGCATCGCGGCCCGGTGACGATCTTCGACGATGGGCGCGAGGGTGCCGTCGAAGTCGAGCGCGACCAAGAGCCGGGTCCAGGCCAGCTGCGGCAGCACGGAGACCTCGCGCGGGGCGAACAGGTACTTCATCCGGCCTCGCCGCGCAGGCGCCCGGTCATGCCCGCCGCTCGGGGGCCCGGTTGCGGGCCAGGCCTCGGCTGGCCGAGGTGACCGCCAGCCGCGAGCGCAAGGTCAGGTCCTCCGCGAACCAGCTGCGGGTGGTGCCGACCAGCGCCGGGTAGCCCGCGGTCGTGACCACGCCGCGCCCGACCAGCGGCACCACCACGAACCGCACGGCGCGCCCCATGCGCCGTCTCTAACACGAGATACTTGGAGTTCCAATCATCGCTTGCTACAACCGCCGGATGTCGCTCGCCGAGCTCGGTCTCATCGGGAACTGTCAGATCGCCGCGCTGATCGATCGCCACGGCGCGATCGTGTGGTCGTGCCTGCCACGCTTCGACTCGCCGCCGGTGTTCGGGGCGCTCCTCGACGACGGCGGCAGCGGCGGTCACTTCACGATCGGCGCCGCCGACCGCCAGCCCGGCGTGCAGCGGTACCTGCCCAACACCAACGTGCTCGAGACCCGGTTCACCACCGCCGAGGGCTCGTTCCGCGTGCTCGACTTCGCGCCGCGGTTCCGCCAGCACGAGCGCAGCTTCCGGCCCACCAAGCTGGTCCGCATCGTCGAGCCGCTCGCCGGCACGCCGCGCATCCGGGTGAGCTGCGAGCCGGTGCTGGGCTGGTCGAAGGGTCGGCCGGCGCGCGAGCTGGGCTCGCACCACGTCGCGTTCCAAGGCTACGACGCGCCGCTGCGCCTCACCACCGACGCGCCGCTGTCGTACCTCGAAGGCGAGGGCTTCGCGCTGACCGGGCGCCGTCACTTCGTGCTGTCGTGGGGCGCGCCGGTCGAGGAGCCGCTGGCGCCGCTGTGCGAGCGCTTCCTCGCCGAGACCGTGCGCTATTGGACCCAGTGGGTGAAGCACTGCGACGTGCCGCCGATCTACCAGGAAGAGGTGATCCGCTCGGCCCTCGCGCTCAAGCTGCACTGCTTCGAGGACACCGGCGCGATCGTCGCCGCGCTCACGACCTCGATCCCGGAGTCGCCGGGCTCGGGCCGCACCTGGGACTACCGCTACTGCTGGCTGCGCGACGCGTTCTATGCGCTCGGCGCGTTCCGGCTGCTCGGGCACTTCGAGGAGCGCGAGCAGTTCTTGGGCTTCTTGCTCGACCTGGCCTCGGCCGCGCCCGAGCTCGCGCTGGCGCCGCTTTACCGCATCGACGGCAAGCGCGACCTCACCGAGGAGACCCTGCCGGCCTGGCCCGGCTACCAGGGTCACGGCCCGGTGCGTATCGGCAACGGCGCGGCCAGCCACATCCAGAACGACGTGTTCGGCGAGTTGGTGCTCGCCCTCACGCCGATGTTCCTCGACGCGCGGTTCCGCGATCACATCACGCCGGAGCTTCTCGACCTGGTCACGCGACTGGCGCGCCGCGCGGTCGAGGTCGCCGGCCAGCCCGACACCGGCATCTGGGAGCTGCGCACCTCGGCGCGTCCCCAGACCTTCAGCACGCTCATGTGCTGGGCCGCCGCCGACCGCATGCGCCGCATCGCCGAGCGCCATCGCCCCGCGGACGTCGCCGAGTTCGCCGACGCCGCGACCCGCATCCGCGACGAGATCCTGCGCGACGCCGTCGATCCGCGCCGCGGTTGTCTGGTCGCCGATCACGGCGGAACCGAGGTCGACGCCGCGTTGCTGCAAGCGATCACGTTGCGCCTCTTGCCCCCCGACGACCCCCGCATGCACGCCACCGTCGACGCCATCGCCGCTGACCTGTCGCACCACGGCTGGCTACGGCGCTATCGCACCGACGACGGCTTCGGCGTGCCGACCGTCGCGTTCACGATCTGTACGTTCTGGCTGGCCGAGGCGCTCGCCCATCTGGGCCGAGGGGCCGAGGCCCGCACGGTGCTGGCGCGCCTCAGCGACATCGACGCGCCGCTCGGGCTCTACGCCGAGGACGTCGATCCGTTGACCGGCCGGATGTGGGGCAACTTTCCCCAGGCCTACAGCCACGTCGGGCTCATCCATGCCGCCTTCGCGGCGTCGCCCCGCTGGTCCGAGCTGGGCGCGTGACCCGCCCTCTCCTGCGACTGGCCCGGTGGGCCAAGCGGCCCCTCGAGCAGTTCTTGCTCATCGAGGCGGCCAGCGGCATCGTGCTGCTGATCGCGGCGGGCGTGGCGCTGGTGTGGGCCAACTCGCGCTGGGCCGATGACTACGTCGCGCTGTGGCACACCGCGGTGGGCGTGCGGCTGGGCAGCTTCAGCTTCGAGCGGCCGCTCGAGTGGGTCGTCAACGACGGCCTGATGGTGATCTTCTTCTTCGTGGTCGGGCTCGAGATCAAGCGCGAGCTGCACCACGGCGAGCTGTCGACCTGGCGGCGCGCCACCTTGCCCTTCGCAGCGGCGGTAGGCGGCATGGCGGCACCCGCGCTGCTGTACCTGGCGCTGGCCGGCGGCGCGGCGACCCGCCACGGCTGGGGCGTGCCGATGGCGACCGACATCGCCTTCGCGGTCGGCGTGCTGATGCTGCTCGGGCCGCGGGTGCCGGCGGCGATGCGCGTGCTGTTGCTGGCGCTGGCGGTCATCGACGACCTGGGCGCGATCGTGGTGATCGCGCTGTTCTACTCGTCGGGGCTCGTGCTCGCCGGGCTCGGCGTGGCCGTCCTCGGCGTCGCCGGCGTGTTCGTGCTGCGCGCCCTGGGCGTGCGACGCCCGTTGATCTACGCGCTGCCCGCGCTGGTGGCCTGGGGCGGCACCTACGCGGCCGGCATCCATCCGACGATCGCCGGCGTGATCATCGGCCTGTGCACGCCGGTCGCGCCCTGGCTCGATCCCGACGGCCACGAGGTCGAGTCGCCGGCCGAGGACCTCATCGACGCCATGCACCCGTGGGTGTCATTCGTGATCATGCCGATCTTCGCGCTGGCCAACGCCGGCGTCGCGCTCGACGGGCTGCACCTCGACGGCACCTCGTCGGTCGTCGCGATCGCGGTCGCGGTCGGCCTGGTGATCGGCAAGCCCCTGGGCGTGCTGGCGGCGTGCGCGCTGGTGCTCAAGCTCGGCGTCGCGACCCTGCCGCGCGGGCTGGGGATCCGCCACCTGATCGTCCTGGGCGTGGTCGCTGGCATCGGCTTCACGATGGCGCTGTTCGTCGCGCAGCTGGCCTTCACCGAGCCGGCGCTCCTGGGCGCGGCCAAGCTGGGCATCCTGGGCGCCAGCGCGGTCGCGATCGCGCTGGGGCTGGTGGCGGGTCGCCTGCTGCTGCCCCGCGATCACGGCCCCGGCGTGGCCGCCACCGCCGACGAGGCCGAGGCCTCGACCGAGCAGTAGCGCAGCGCGTCGACACGCCACGAACCGGCAAGGTATATCCTGCGGGGCGATGTCCAGCGACGACCCCGACCTGGGGGCCATCATCGACGAGCGCTACCAGCTCGTCGCGCGGATCGGCCAGGGCGGGATGGGCGCGGTCTACAAGGCCATCCACGTCGGCATGGGCCGCGAGGTCGCGATCAAGGTGCTGCGGCCCGAGCTGGGCCAGCACGCCGACGCGCTGCGCCGCTTCGAGCGCGAGGCCCAGGCCACCGCCAAGCTGTCCCACAAGAACCTGGTCGCGGTGTCGGACTTCGGCATGCGCAGCGACGGCTCGCTGTACCTGGCCATGGAGCTGCTGCGCGGGCAGTCGCTGGGCGAGCTGCTCAGCCACGGGCCGCTGCCGTGGCCGCGCGCGGTCGCGATCGCGCGTCACGTCGCGCGCGGGCTGGCCCACGCCCACGGCCACGGCGTCATCCACCGCGACATCAAGCCCGACAACATCTTCCTGGTCGACGACGAGGACGACCCCGACTTCGCCAAGGTGCTCGACTTTGGCATCGCGCGCTCCCTCGACGGCACCGACGCGACGGTGACTCAGGCCGGCCTGGTGGTGGGGACGCCGGCCTACCTGTCGCCCGAGCAGGCGCTGGGCGGCGCCCTCGACGGCCGCAGCGACATCTACGGGCTGGCGATCGTCCTGTACGAGATGCTCACCGGCCAGACGCCCTTCAGTGGGCGCGAGCCGATCGCGATGCTCACCGCCCACGCGGTCGTCGAGCCGCCGACCTTCGCCGAGATCGCGCCGACGCTGGTGCTGCCCGACGGGCTCGAGGCCATCGTGCGGCGCGGGCTCGCCAAGGCCAAGGAGGACCGGTTCGACGACGCGGCGGCGCTGGCCGCGGAGCTCGATGCGCTGCGCACGCCGTCGTCGACCTGGAGCACCGCCGAGGCGGCCCAGCTGTCGCAGGAGCGGCCCGCGGTCGGCGCGATGACGCCGCAGCCCGCGCTCGCCACCGTCTCGCTGGCCGCGGCCCCGGCCCGGGCCGCCGCGACCGGCATGGTCGGATGGCTCTACGAGACCTTGCCGTGGCTACGCGATCGCTCGCGCCGTCAGCGCCTCGGGCTGATCCTGGGCGGCGGCGTGCTCGCGGTCGGGCTGGTGGCGGCCATCGCGGGCGTGGTGGGACCGTCGTCGTCGGTCGAGCGGCTCGGCGCGCCCGGCCACGTCGCGGCGCCGCGCGACGGCGATGCCGGCGTGGCGGCGACCGAGGCCGACGCGGGCAAGCCGGCCCTGGCGAGCGCCGCCGCACCCGCCGCCGGCCTCGAGCCCCTGGCCGCCGCGGTGGTCGCCGCCGCCGACGCGCCCTACGACGCGCTGGTCACCGCGCTGCAGGACGGCAAGACCTGCCCGGCCCGCAAGACCGCGGTGGCCAAGCTGCGCGCCCACGGCGACGCCCGGGCGATCGGGCCACTCAGGAAGGCGCGCTACCGCATGCGCGGCGGCTTCCATGGCATCGGCCAGTCGAACTCGAACAGCTGCCTGAAGGCGGCCGCCGACGCGGCGATCGTCGCGCTCACGCCCCAGCCGGCCCCGCGGTAGCGCGGCGCGCGGCGGTCAGCGCGGAGCCTGGGCCGCCACGGTGGGACGAACGAAGTGGACGTAGGCGTCCTCGGCGACCGGCCCGCCGTGGTGGAACCCGCGGTACCCGATGATGACCGCCCCGGCGATGACCACCGCGAGCCCCACGTCGATCCAGCGCGCGCGATCGTGTCGGGGCGCCGCCGCCGCGACCCACAGCCCGGCCAGGAGCCCGAGCCACGGCACGATGCTCCACACCCGCGGCAGGCCCAGCGCGCCGCCGAGGTTGGGCGCGACCAGGCCGTCGCCGAGCAACCGAAACACCACCTCGTAGAGCGGGTTGTGAAACTTCTCGGGGAAGTGCGGGAACGTCGCCACGCCGAGCCCGTAGATGGCGAGGCCGACCGCGATCATCGCCCACGGCAGCGCGCGCCAGCCGCGCCGACCGTCGACGGCGTCGAGGACCGTGACGATCGGTGGCAGCAGGAACGGCAACATCACGGTGATGTAGCGCGGGCCGAACTGCCACCCGCCGCGCCAGAAGTTGAGGCCCGAGATGAACAGCAGGTAGATGAGCGCGATCGACAGCGACACCAGCGCGTGGCCGAGCTGGCCGCGCCGCACCATCAGCCACCAGCCGGGCAACGCGAGCAGCAGCATCGGGCAGAACAAGACCAGGCCGTTGTCGGGCGCGATCGTCGAGCCGGTGAAGGCCACCCAGCGCAGCTTGTCGAGGCCGAGGAAGCCATGCTGGTGGTGGAACGCGAAGGTCTCCGACGCGTCGTAGCCAGTCTTCCACGGCGAGCCGAAGCAGGCGTGGTGGTAGGCGAGCATGACCACGATCGGGAGGGCGGCGCCGACGGTGGCCCACAGGACCGCGCGACCGCCGCGCCGCTCGTGGACGAAGCGGGCCGCGACCCAGATTGCGATCGGCACCACCGCGAAGAGCGCCTGGTAATCGACCAGCGGCGCGGCCCCGGCCGCCAACCCGGCCGCCAGCATCCAGCGATCGCGGCGGCGATCGTCGACGACCTCCACCGCGAGGATCCACGCGGTGCCGACGCACGCGGCCGACAGCTGATGCGCGATGAACAACACCGAGTAGACCAGCGCCATCGAGCCCAGGCCGTAGCCGACCAGCGTGAGCCGACGCGCGGCGTCGCGCTCGCTGAAGCGGCGCAAGAAGCGCGCGAGCAGCAGCAGGAACAGCAGCGTCGGGATGGCGCCGGTCCAGACCCGGAAGGTCCAGAAGGTCTCGCCCAAGGTCGGCGGACGCCCGGCGACCAGCTGGGTGGTGCGCTCGAGCAGCAGGTAGGCGGGGATCGCCAGCATCGACGAGCCCGGCGCCTTGTTGGAGTACTGGTGGCCGGCGTGGGGCGAGACGTCCGCGGTGGCACCCCACTGCTTCACGCCGTGATCGATCGCGAAGGTCCCGTGATCGACCATGGCCTGGGTCAGGTAGATCCGCGGCAGCTCGTTGGCCGACTGGATGGCCGGGAAGTACGGGAAGACGTACAGGAACGCCAGCGCCAGCCCGAGCCACCAGCGGTGCCGGGCCAGCCAGGCCCCGAGGCGGCGCGCTCGGGTCGCGGGGAGCGGCTCCGTCGGAGGCACGCGGTCGTGTATCACGAGGCGGTCAGGATCCGCGCCGCCGACCGCCCACCGGCTCGGGTTTTGCGGAGCCGGCCCGGGTGGTGACCGCTGGCCGGAGCCGGGTGCCCGCGACCCAGCGGGTCGCGCCAGCCTCTCGTCGCGCCCGCCCGCCCGCCCGGCGCTGCGCGCGGCCCCGCGGCTGTGGTACACGCCCGGGGCGTGCTGCTGTCCATCCTGATCCCGGCCTACCAGGAAGAGGCCACCATCGGCGAGATCCTGCGGCGGGTTGCCGCGATCGACACCGTCGCCCTCGGCTTCGCCAAGGAGATCGTGGTGTGCGACGACGGCTCGCGCGACCGCACCTTCGCGATCGCCAGCGAGCTGGCCGCCGCCGATCCGACCATCCGCGTCGTCCGTCACGAGCGCAACCAGGGCAAGGGCGCGGCGATCCGCACCGCCCTCGCCGCCGCCACCGGCGATTACTGCCTGATTCAAGACGCCGACCTGGAGTACGAGGTCACCGACTACCCGGCGTTGCTCGCCGAGGCCGCCAAGGGCGCCGAGGTAGTCTACGGCTCGCGCTTCCTGGCCAACCCGCGCCCGACCGGCATGCGCACCGCGAACTACGTCGCGAACCGCATGCTCACGGTGACCGCGAACCTGCTCTACGGCCTGCAGATCACCGACGAAGCGACCTGCTTCAAGCTGTTCCGCACCGACCTGCTGCGCGACCTGCACCTCACCTGCACCGGCTTCGAGTTCTGCCCCGAGGTGACCGCGAAGGTTGGCAAGAAGAAGATCCCGATCGTCGAGGTCCCGATCGCGTACACCGCGCGCGCGATCGCCGAGGGCAAGAAGGTCCGCTGGACCGACGGCGTCGAGGCGATGTGGGTGCTCGTGAAGCACCGGCTCCGCCGAGCGCCATGACCCGCCCCGCCACTTCGCTGCGACGTGCGGTCGTCGGCGACGTGCGCATCGGCGCTGCGGCCACCGCCGGTGGCGCCGCCTTCGCCGGCCTGGTCGAGCTGATCGTCACCCTGTGGCGCCACCCGGGGCCGACCTCGCTCCTGGTCGACGTGCGCCTGGGGTGCCTGATCGCCACCCTCATGGGCCTGGTCTGGCTCGTCGTCGGGCCGCTGGCCGGCGCCCTGGCCGCCGCGCCCCGGCTGTGGACGCGCGTGGTCGACGGGCCCGACGCCGCGCTGGCCCGGCCCCAGCCCTGGCCGGCGCCCAGCCGCTGGCCGCTGGCCACCGCGGTGCGGGCCTCGATCGGCGGCCTCGCGGTGATCGCGTACGCCGTCGTCATGACCTGGCTCGGCGGCAAGCTCATCGTGTCGTTCAAGGAGCCCACGCTCACCGCGCTGGTGATGGCGGTGGCGTCGCTCCTGCTCGGCGGGGCCGCGGTGCTGGCCAGCCGCGCGCTCGCGACCGCGCTCCTGCGCGTGGTCGACCCGGTCGGACGCGGCGCCGCCCCGCCCCGGGGTTGGGTCGCCCGCGGGTTGGCCTCGCCCTGGCTCGGCCTCGCCCTCGCGGTCGGGGCCGCGGTCGCCGCGCTGGTGATGGCCGGCCACTTCCACCACCACCTGCGGCCGGTGTGGCCCTGGCGACGCGCGATCACGCTGGTCGCCTTCGTCGTCGGCGTCGGGCTGACCCGCGAGTGGTCGGCGCGCCGGGTCGCCGGCCCGGCCAACCGCCGGGTCGGGTTGGCCGCCGCCGGCCTCGCGGCGGTGCTGGTGCCGCTCACGCTCATCCGCGTCGGCGCCGCGCCCCAGGTGAAGTTCATCGTGGTGTCGTCGTCGCCCAGCCTGGCCCGGGTCATCGAGCTCTTGCGGGTCGCCAACGACCTCGACCGCGACGGTTTCGGCTCGCTGCTGGGCGAGAACGACTGCGCGCCCCGCAACCGAAAGATCCACCCGGGCGCCCGCGACTATCCCGACAACGGCATCGACGAGAACTGCGACGGTCGCGACTTTTCGATGCGCGATCTCGCGGTGCCGGCCGGGCCCAGCCGCCCGGTGCCGCCGGCCTTCCAGAAGCCGTGGAACGTCCTGCTGGTCACGATCGACACCGTCCGCTACGACTACACGACGTTTGGCCGCGGCGCCGACAGCCCGCGCAAGCGCGACACCACGCCTCGCCTGGCCCAGTTTGCCGAGCGCGCCACCGACTTCACGTTCGCGCAGGCGCCGTCGGCCGGGACGATGGCCTCGGTCCCGGCGATCCTGACCTCGAAGTTCTTCCACTCCGGCATCGCCCTCGACGAGACCAACAAGCCCGGCATGCCGCCGCGCCTCAAGCCCGAGAACCTCACGCTGCCCGAGGTCATGAAACAGGGCGGTTACACGACGGGCGCGATCCTGTCCCACGAGTACTTCAACGACTGGGGCATGGAGCAGGGCGTCGACAGCTACGACAACGAGATCGGCAAGACCCACGATGCCAACCGGGTGTCGTCCGATCGCCTGACCGATCGCGCCCTGGCTTGGATCGCCCGTCACCCGACCGGCAAGTGGTTCCTGTGGATCCACTACCTCGACCCGCACAGCCAGTACGTCCCGCACCCCGGCGACACCGCCTGGGGCGACACCCCCGAGGACCTGTACGAGGGCGAGCTCCACTTCACCGACAAGCACATCGGGCGGCTCCTCGACGAGCTGATCCGGCTGCCCGGTGGCGATCGTACGATCGTGGTGGTCACCAGCGACCATGGCGACGCCTTCAACGAGCACGGCTTCTCGGGCCACGCGATCGCGCTCTACCGCGAGATCCTCCACGTCCCGCTGCTGTTCTTCGTGCCCAACAACCCGCCGCGTCGGGTGGGCGGCGCGGTGTCGAACCTCGACATCCTCCCCACCCTCGCCGCGCTGTGTAACCTCGACACCGGCAGCGCCGCCTTCGAGGGCCACAACCTGGTGCCGCAGATCTTCTACGGCCAGGAGGATCCCGAGCGCGTGGTCTTCGCCGAGACCAACTACCCGGTGCCGATCCGCGCCGCGGTGTCGGCGACCTGGAAGCTGATCTTCAACATGAAGAGCAACTTCTACGAGCTCTACGACCTGACCCGTGACCCGCTGGAGAAGGCCAACGTGGCCTCGAGCAACCCCGGTGAGCTGGCGACCATGCGCGGCATCATGGACAGCTGGCTCGACCGGGTCGTGTTCTCGCGCGACGTCAACATGAACCAGGTCGCGCTCCGCATGCAGAAGGTGCTGCTCACCGCCCCGCCGACCCCGGCCCACCCGACGCCGGGGCTGTCCTTCGACAAGGGCGCCATCGAGGTGCTCGGCTACGACGTCCTCGACGCGGTCGCTGGCGGCAAGGCCACGGTCGCCATCTACCTGCACGCGGTGCGGCGGCCCTCGCGCGCGTTCCGCATCGGCGCGGTGCTGTGGGGCCTCCCGGCCGACCTCACGATCGCCGACGGCGGCCTCGCTGTCACCGCCACGACCGCGCCGATGGGTCCCGAGCAGGCCCGGGTCGGCGCCCGGGTGACCCTCGATGGCCTCCTGCCCAGCGACCACTGGCGCCCCGGCGAATACCTCCGTGAAGAGCTGGTGGTGACCCTGCCACCGACCTGGCACGCCAACCAGGTGCTGGTCGGTCTGGTGGTCGGCACGCCCGACAACAGCCGCCCCGACTTCAACGGCCCGCAGCCGTCCAACGATCCGTCGTGCATGACGCTGGGGCCAGCGACCGTCGCGATCGTTCCGCCGCCGGTGCTGGTGTCGCCGCTAGACGCCGGTCCGTGAGCCCGGGCAGGTTTTCGCAAGCCGGTCCGTATACGATGTAGGCCCATGTTCAACGACCTCTCCAGCCTGCTCTTCGCCCAGACCCGCGTCGCCGAGGAAGAGTCGGGGAAGCTCTACGACCCGGTCGTGGGCGTGGTCACCGACATCAAGGATGAGGGGAAGCTGTGCCGGCTCAAGGTGAAGATCCCGTCGCTGCCCATCACCGACAACAGCACCTGGTGCAACTGGATCTCGGTGGGCGGCAGCAAGGACCGCGGCTGGTTCTCGATTCCTCAGGTCGATGACGAGGTGCTGGTGATGTTCGAGCACGGTGACTTCGCCCGCCCGCTCATCATCGGCGCGCTGTGGAATGGCAAGGACAAGGCGATCGACAACAACGCCGACGGCGCGAACGCCCGCCGCAAGTTCAAGTCGTCATCCGGCCACACCATCACGTTCGAGGACGTCGAGAAGTTCATCCTCATCGAGGACGGCGGCGGCATCGGCAGCGTCAAGATCGACGGCAAGAACAACAAGATCGAGTTCACCGCCAAGCAGGGCGACGTCGCGATCCAGTGCAAGGAAGACCTGACGATCCTGGCCGGTGAGATCGCGATCACCGCCAAGGGCAGCCTCGACCTCATGGGCAAGTCGGGCGGCGTCAACATGTCGTCGGCCGGCGCGCTCAAGGTCAACGGCAACATGGTCGCCCTCAAGGGCTCGGCCATCGACATCAACCCCGGCGGCGTCCCCAAGGCCGCCAAGGCCGAGGGCACCGTCGCCGAGTCGCCTGACCCGGCGAAGGGCTAGCGCGCTTACCGACTCACTTAAGGGCCCGCGAACGAACAAGTCGACCGTTCTCGCGGCCGATCCATGCCGACTGGCTGCGTTGCCGGTTCCGGTCCTCGGGTGCCGCTTCACGCACCCGGTGCGGGGCCCTACTGCACGATGCGACCGCTGCCGCCGCCCGGCGCCTTGGGCGTATGAGGCGGCTTGACCGTGGGCGCGATCAGGTCGGGATCGGGGTTGGTGCCCTTGCGGAGGTACTCGGTGACGGGACGGTACGTGACCGTCCACTTGTCCTGCTTCACCTCGACGCCGCCCTTGTAGTACTTGCGGTAACGCACGAGCTTGTAGCCGTCGAAGCCGCTTTGGTCCTGGGCCTCGAAGCCGACCGGCAGCGCCTCGTCGAGGCGCTCCTCGGTGGTGTACGGCGTCGAATCGATGACCTTGCGCTCGAAGGCGATCTCGTCCCACGGGCGGGCTTGGCCGAGGATCTCGACCACCGCCTCGCCGCGCGCGACCCGGTAGTGAACCACGACCGGGAAGTCGTAGGGGTTCTTCATCTTGAGGTCGGTGTTGGGCCACACCACGGTCGCGTCGAGCCCCATCGTCACGTACGTCGAGGGCCGCGAGTGGTTCGTGGTCTTGACGATCTCGAGGCCGGCGAAGAACGACGCGCCAAACAGCGTCGTCGAGATCTGGCAGGTGCCGCCGGCCAGGCCGTCGACCATCTCGCCCGCCGTGATGACGTGGGCGATCTTGTAGCCTTCCTTCTCGGTGCGGTCGCCGACGGTCTCGTTGAACGAGAACTCGACGCCGGGCGCGAGGACCTTGCCGTTGAGCTTCGAGGCCGCCAGCTTCAGGTTGAAGTTGCGGTCCTTGTCGCCGACCGGGAAGGTGGTTCGGAAGGTGCCGAGCACATGGGAGATGTCGTCGATGCCGAGCTTGGCGCGGGTGATCGCGGCCGGGACCGCCAGACCGACCAGCTCGACCCGGGGCGCGCCGCTCTTGGCCGCGGCCTCGATCCGGTCGAGCGAGGCGAAGACGTCGATGGCGAAGCCGGCCGTGTCGTCGTGGATGGTCTTGGTCTCGAGGTCGAGGTACGCGTTGGTCGGCGCGCGGTCGACGGTGGCCTTGAGGCCGCTGAGGGCCTTGGCGGCGGCCAGGCGGTCGATGCGGATCGGCAGCGCGCCGGCGCTGGCCAGCGTCGCGACCACGTCGCTGCGGCGCGCGGCGTAGGGCAGCTCGGCGGGATCGACCGACACCGCCAGCTCGCGCCAGGTGAGCGTGCGCTCACGGCCCGCGGCGCTGACGATGACCTTGCCGTCTAGGGCTTGGTCGACCGCGGTGGCCAGCGCACCGTCGACGCCGGTGGTGGGCATCGCGGCGTCGGCAGCGGCGACCCGCGGCGACGGGCTACGCTCGCCAGTGACGACGTAACCGCCCACCAGCGCGCCGCTCATCGTGAACAGGCCGGCGGCGAGACCGAGATAGATCGATCCGCGACGACGATCAGAAGTACGGGCCATAGGTTCCTCTTATCACGGGCGACTGCGGGAGCTGGAGTTTCGTCTGGGGTAGCAGTGCAGCACGTGGGCCAGATCGGCATCCTGCAACTCCGGTAGCTTGTCGCGAGCGGGTGGTCCGGGTGTCCGTCCGCCCACGCGCGCCGGGTCCGGCCCGACACGCCGCTGGGTTTGACACCCGAGGTTGCATGAGGCAGCTTGCTCAGCAGTGGCCTCATCCCTCATCCAACGCAACAAAGCGGTCGCACGGCGCAAGGGAGCCCTGGCGACAGCCGCGGGCGTCGGTGCCGCGGTGGTGCTGGTCGTGATCAACCCGATCGTCGGAGTCGTCGGACTGGCCGGCGCCGCGTATCTGGGATGGGACTGGCTGAGCTTCCGGATCAAGAACGGCCTTCGCCTCTGAGCTCCTGGGGATACTCCTGGGAATGACCGACAGGTCTGGGGGCGGGGCGATGTCCGACTCGTCGGCGAGCGGATCCGCAGAGCTGCGGCGCACCGCCGAGCGCCTGATCGGCACCGACCTCGACGGGCGCTATCGGATCGACGAGCTGATCGGCGCCGGTGGGATGGGCGCGGTCTTCCGCGGTCATCACAAGTTCATGGACCAGGCGGTCGCGATCAAGGTCCTGCGGCCCACTCTCGCTAGCGATCCCAGCGCGGCCCGGCGCTTCGTGCGCGAGGCCCGGGGCACGCTCAAGGTCGACAGCGAGCACGCGGTCAAGGTGCTCGACTTTGCGATCACCGACGACGGGCTGCTCTACATGGTGCTCGAGCTGCTCGAAGGCCGCACCGTCGGCGCCGAGCTGACCGATGACGGCCCGATGGCGCCGCGCCGCGCGGTGCGGGTCGCCCGCCAGGTCTGCGACGCGCTGGCCGCGGCGCATCGGGTCGGCTTCATCCACCGCGATCTCAAGCCCGACAACGTCATGCTGGTGCGGCGCGCCGGCGATCCCGACTTCGCCAAGGTGCTCGACTTCGGCTTGGCCAAGGTCATGGAGGGCGCCGGCGAGCACGCGCTGTCGATGGCGGCGCTCACCCAAGGCGGCCTGGTGTTCGGCACGCCCGATTACATGGCGCCCGAGCAGGCGCTGGGGCAGGCCCTCGACGCCCGGTGCGACCTGTACGCGCTGGGCGCGACGCTGTTCGAGATGCTGACCGGGCGCCCGCCCTTCGTCGCGGCCAGCCCGCTCGAGGTGCTGGCGGCCCACGTGCGCGAGCTGCCGCCGCGGCTGCGCACGGTGCGGGCCGAGCTGGCGATCCCGGACCAGCTCGAGCAGCTGGTGGCGAGCTGCCTGGCCAAGCCGGTCGAGCGGCGGCCGACCTCGGCGGTCGAGCTGGGCGTCGCGCTGCAGGCGATCGAGGCCCAGCTGGCGGGCGGGCGGCGCAGCGCGCTGGCCGAGACGATGCCGGTGCCGGCGCTCCGGGCCGACGTGGTGGCGACCAGGCCGCTGGCGACGGGGCCGGGCCAAGCCGCCGACCGCGGCGAGTCGGGTGGGCTCGGCCTCGGCGAGTCGGCGGCAGCGACGACGCGCGGCGCGTCGGCCGGGTTCAGCGCCGACGAGCTGCCGCGCCGCCGCTCGCGCGCACCGATGATCATCGTCGGGGCCGCGGTGCTCGCCGCTGCCGCGCTGGTGGCGATCGCGACCCGTCCCCGCGCGCGGCCCACCCCGGCGCTGGTCGTCGCAGCCGCCGGCGCACCGCCGGCCCTGCCGGTCGACGCCGGGGTCCTCGACGCGCCGGCCCGCGATGCCGGCAGGCCCGCGGTCGACGCGGCGCCGCGCGAGCCGACCGCCGGGCGCGCCGCCGCCGCTGCCGCCGCCGCTGCCGAGCGGCTCGCAGCCCACCTGAGCGCCGCCGAGTCGGCGCACCGCAGCGGCAACCGGCTGCGCCAGCTGGCCGAGGCCGACGCCGCGCTCACCCTCGCGCCCGGCAACCGCCGCGCCCGCTTCCTGATCGGCGATGCCCTGGTGGCTGCCGGTGACCTGGCGCAGGGCTGTCGTTTCCTGCGCCGGGCCGGGGCCGGGGTCGCCACCGCGCGGGCCGACGCCGCCGGCTGTCGCTGAATCCCCCGCGACCGGCAGAATTCGGTATCCTCGTCGCGGATGTCGACCGCTGAGTCCGCGCAGTCGTCCAGCACGGGCGCGAGCGATACCGGGGCCCGCCACGTCGGTGGCTACGCCCTCGGTGCGCTCTTGCGCCGCACCCCATGTGCCGACGTGTACCGGGCCACCCGCGGCGCCGGCGCCGACGGCGAGGCCACCGTGTACCTGGTCCACGCCGCGTTGTCGGCCCGCCCCGAGGTGGTGCGCGCGGTCCAGGCCCAGGCGGTCAAGGCCGCTGCGGTCACCGACCTCGCGCACATCGCCGCCACGCTGGGCGCCGGCTTCGAGGACGGGCTGCTCTACGTCGTGACCGAGGCTGAGGGCGGCCCTACCTTGCGCGACGTGCTGGACCGCAAGCGCGCCGGCTCGGGCGCCGGGCTGCCGCCGCGCGGCGCGGCCAACGTGATCGCGACCGTGGCCCAGGCCCTCCTGGCCGCCGGCGTCGTCCACGGCGGGCTGTCGGCCGAGTCGATCACGCTGGCTCGCACTGGCCGTATCTCGATCGCCGATCTCGCCCTGGGCCCGGCCCTCGCGGTCGCGGTCGGCCACGGCCTGGTGGCCGCCCCGGGTTGGCTCGCGCCCGAGGTTGCCGCTGGCGATCCGCCGTCGTCGGCGTCGGATGTCTACGCGCTGGGCGCCCTGCTCTACGACGCCATCGTCGGCCTGCCGCTGGCCCGCGGCGGCCCCCGCCCCAGCGACGCCGCGCCCGGGATCGCACCCGAGGTCGACGAGCTGGTCGCCCGGGCCTGCGCCGAGCGGGCCGAGCGCCGCTTCGCCTCGGTGGTGGCGCTGCGCGAGCTGGTGGTCGACATCCTGCTCGCGGCCGACGAGGACGCGGCCGACGACGTCGCGCCCGCGATCGCGATCCCGCCCGCCCTCGAGGCCACGATGCAGGACGGCCACGAGCGCTGGCTGGTCAGCAAGGGTCGCTTCGACTTCGGTCCGTTCTCGATGAAGCAGGTCGTCGAGCAGATCCTCCACGGCCAGATCACCCACGGCCACGTCCTCATGGACAAGGACGAGGGCGGGCGCGCCAAGGTCGACGAGCACCCGCTGCTCGGGCCGCTGGTCGACGCCGCCAAGCAGTCACGCGACGATCACCGGCGCGCCCACGCCGAGGTCAAGCACCAAGCCTCGGAGCGCACGCGCGGCGTCACGCTCTACGGCGTCATCGGCGCCGGCGTGCTGGCTGCGGTCGGCGCGGCCTACCTCGTCGTCACCACGCTCACCGCGGCCAAGCGCAAGGACGTCGAGGGCGTCGCCTCGATGGCCGAGGCCTCGCTGGCGGTGACGGTGTCGGCGCCCAAGCCTCCGCCGCCCAAGGCCCGCACCGGTGGCAGCGGCGCGCGCCACGGCGGCGCGGGCAGCACGGGCGGCGCCGGCGGCGGCGGCGAGAACCTCGCCTTCGACATGTCCGACGACCGCGACGGCGGCAGCGAGACGCTCGACATGGGCACCGTCTATGGGGTCTACGGCCGCTACGGCGGCAAGCTCGGCGGCTGCCTGCAGAAGACCGGCACGCGTAGTGCCGAAATCAACATCATCATCGACGGCCCGACCGGGCGCGTGAGCTGGGTCAAGGTCAACGGCACCCAGTCGGGCGCGCTGCACGGCTGCCTGTCGGGCGTGCTGCGCGCGATGAAGTTCCCCAGCGTCGACGGTCCGCGCACCCGCGCCGACTTCGAGATCGCGATCTGATGCTACCGACCACGACCAATAGCCGGGCCCGGCTGTCCGAGGTGATCCGCAAGCGCGCGCGGGTCACGCCCCTCATCGGGGTGCTGCTCGCGCTCGGCTTCGCGCTGGTGGTCGCGCCCATCGCGCTCATCGACAGCTGGTTGTTCGAGCCCCACGTGGTCGCTGGCGAGGCGGCGCCGGTGACCGTGCGGGTCCCCGCCTTCGAGGGCTGGAACGACGATCAGGTCTCGGGCCAAGGCGGCAGCGTCGTCGTCGCGCGCGGCGAGATCGCGACCGCGCGCCAGGCCGCTGTCGCCGAGCGGATGCGCGCCAACGCGCCGTCGAGCGGGGCCCGCTTCGCCGCCTACGCCGCGGTGCTGTTCCTGCTCGCGGCCGGCGTGACCCACCAGCTGCGGCGCTCGAATCGCGGGCGGCTCTTGCGGGTGCAGGCCTGCATCCTGGGGGCGGTCGCGCTGGGTGCGGTGGTGACCAAGGGCCTGCTACTGGCCTATCCGGTCTCGGTGCTGGCGGTGCCGGTCGCGCTGGGCGCCCTGGTGCCGACCTTGGTCTTTGACCGCACGGTCGGCCTGGCCGCGGGCGTGCTGTCGGCGGTGACCATGGGCTTGCTGGTGCCGTTCGACGTCGGCGTCTCGACGGTGCTGGTGGTGCAAGCGGTGGCCGCGTCGATCGTGCTGCCCGACCGCGCGCGGTCGCGCTGGAACGTCGCGCTGGGCGCCGGCGCGGTCGCGATGCTCGGCGCTGCGCTCACCTACCTCGGGTTCTTCTACCTGTCCGATGGCGTGGTGCCGGTCCACGAGCTGGCCGACCCGCAGCGCTCGGCCTGGCTGGCGGCAGCCTTCGGGGGCGCCATCGCGGGCGTGCTGACGATGCCGCTCCTGCCCCTGTTCGAGCGCGCGTGCGGCGAGATCACCCATGGCCGCCTGGTCGCCCTCGAGGATCTGTCGAACCCCGTGCTCAAGCAGATCGCCGACAAGGCGCCCGGCACCTGGCAGCACAGCCTCGCGATGGCGAATCTCGCCGAGGTCGCGGCGCAGGCGATCGGCGCCAACGGTCGCCTGGTCCGGGTCGGCGCGTACTTCCACGACGTCGGCAAGTCGCTGCAGCCGAGCTACTTCATCGAGAACCTGCGGGCCGGCGAGGCCAGCCCCCACGACCAGCTCGCCCCCGAGGTGTCGTGCGACGCGATCTTCGCCCACGTCACCGAGGGCATCGCCCACGCCCGCCGCATGCGCGTCCCCGAGCGGATCATCGACTTCATGCACATGCACCACGGTGACGGGGTGCTCGAGTACTTCTGGGCCAAGTGCCAAGAGCAGGGCAATCCGCGCCGGCTCACCGTCGAAGATTTTCGCTATCCTGGCGTGCGGCCCCAGAGCCGGGAGACCGCGATCCTGGCGATCTGCGACGCGGTCGAGGCGGCGTCGCGAACGCTCAAGCGGCCCGATGACCGGGCGGTCGAGACCCTGGTCCAGCGCATCGTCTACGGCAAGCTGCACCTCGGCCAGCTCGACGAGTCGGGGCTGTCGATGGCCGACCTGCGCAAGATCAGCGACTCGCTCCGCGAGGCGATCCGCGCCGCGCACCACGGCCGCATCGAGTACCCCTGGCAGCGCGAGGCGGCGGCCGCCGCCGCACAGGCGGCCGCGAACGAGCCGGCGACCGCGCCGACCGTGAAGGGCCGGGCCGCGACGGCGACCCAGCAGATCATGCACCAGCCGCGGCTCGACTCGCTCGACGTGCCGAGGCCGATCCAGTGGGAGGACCTCAGCGGTCGCCCGCGCGCCGCGACCGAGCAAGGCATCGCGGAGACCCAGCCGATGGTGTCGCCGCTGCCGATCGCCGAGACCACGCAGCTGCCGCTCGCGGCGATCCCGGTCTCGACGGTGTCGATCAAGGCGCCGGCCGCGCCGATCGCGTTGGTGCCGATCGCCGTGAGCGACGCGGCGATCGGGGGGCCGCCGCCGGCCACCCCGAGCCCGAGCGACTCGGGTCCAGTGCCGGTGCGAGTGCGGGCGAGCGCGCTGGTCGTCGACGACTCGGGGCCGATTGGCGCGGGCTCGCGCAACACCGCGCAGCGCGACGCGATCGCGGCGGCGCCGACGATGCCGCCGATCGATGGCGTGATGGTGCCGCCGATGTTCGCGCCACCGACCGTGCCGCCGGTCGCGGTCGGCGAGGCCGAGATCTTGTCGGTCGTGGAGGCCAACGTGGAGCCCGGCGCGGTCTTCGTGCCAGATTCAATCGTCGTCACTGAAGTGGCACCGGCGGCCGAAGCCGTGACCGAGCCCGTGACCGAGCCCGTGACCGAGCCCGTGACCGAGCCCGTAGCGGTGGCCGACGGCGTGACCGGGGCCGAGGGGGCGGGCAAGCCGAGCTGGGCCAGCGCCTTGGCCAACCGGC